>ERZ773018.252-NODE-252-length-35338-cov-4.245472_pt1 | contig 35338 bp, 45 predicted proteins | sample MGYA00580840_ERZ773018 | MGnify/ENA primary metagenome ERZ773018 (study PRJEB29015, sample SAMEA2738125) | human oral metagenome | biome: human oral; feature: human-associated habitat; material: saliva | place: China | collected 2256 ... | reverse complement strand
GAAATATGAAAGTTGCCTAACTCTTCTAGTGTATGCTTATCAAGAGTAATTTTTCTTTCGTTCTCTAATTCAGGATTTGTTACTATGTAATTCACAAATTTCTTATCTTCCACAGTCGTTGCTGTTGTATAGTAAGAGTGTGGAAATTTTACTTCAACATCATAGTCAAAACTATCAATACCCTTAACTCCATGGACACCATCTTCTGTTGCATTTAACCTAATAGTGTCATATTTGTCTTGTTTTAATAATCGAACATCTGGCACTTGTTTCTTTTCTGTTTCTTGTGTTTGTTCGTGTGGAACAGTTGTTCCTTGCTCTTTGAAAGCACACCCAACCAACATTAGTATCGCCAATGCAGATAATAGTAATTTTTTCACTTATTATTCACCTACTTCTTAATTGTTACTAATTCGTCAAGTAACTCAACTACTCGCTTGTGAGCATCTTCCTTAGACATGTCCTTTGTGTTTTGGTGCTTGTTGAAGTATGTTAAATATAACTTGTTTCTAGTATCTAAATATAAGTAGCCTTCAACATAACCACCATCATCCGTATCTACCTTGTTAGTGTATAAAGTATAACCCTTATAATCACTCTTAACTAGGTTTTCTTTCTTATCAAAATCTAGGTAATAAGAGTCTACTTCTTCAGGAGTAGTACCATGTTCTGTATTTTTGAAATGCTTAGGCATGAAACTTGCTGTAAAGGTTAACTTATCATAAGAATAGGTGTCGTGGTCTTTCTCAAAACCTGTTGCAATTACCTTACCAACATAGTCATTATTGATTTCATCAGTTGACTTCTTGTATTCCTCATCCCAATAGTGGTCTCTCTCTTCTACTTCTTTGTTAAGACGGTACTTGTCTGAAATATGCCCGTTCTTGTCTACCACGATTGCCCTTACAGTATAGTTGGTTGGTAACTTAATTGACACATCGTATGCAAAGTTCTGAACGTTCGGTCCTACTGGTTCTCCATCATCACCCATGATACGATTACCATTCTCATCAACCATTCTTCCATCATATTCTGCACCAGATGCTCTTATCTTAAATTCCTCAAGTTTCTTCTGTGAAAGAATATCAAATTTTGAAGTGTCTTTTTCTTCTTTCTTTGGTGCTGTTGTTTCTGTTGCTTGTGTTTCTTGTGTAGTATCTTGTTTTGGTTCCTTAGGTCCACAGCCTACTAAACCCACAAGCATGATTCCTGCACATAATCCTGTTAATAATTTCTTGTTCATATTATTCTCCTACTTCTTCTTAATAGTGACTAACTCGTCTAATACATTTGTTGCCAACTTGACGAGTTCTTCCTGTTTTAAATCTTTAATATTCTCTGCCATCTTATCTTCTGGCTCATATTTTACCCATAAACATGTATGCTCATCTAAATATAAGAACATATGAACACCTGTTTGTACCCCATCTACAGTCTTAACTGGCACAACCTTTAGTTTATATCCTTTGTAGTCTAACTCTGAAACAGTAGTTTTCTTAGAGTCAAGTAGGAAATTATTTTTAGTATCACTTTCCTCGTAATTCTCTGTTGAGTATGTTAAGGATGCCATGAGTGTATCTTCTAAATCAATATTACTCTTTTCTTTACGCATTCCTGCTTGAATTTTCCAAACATGTTCGTTATTTTCAATATCTTCTAACGACATGCGGTCCTCTTCTCTTAATTTGTTATCTGGTTCTGCTTGTTCTCTTGTGTCATTCCAACGAACAGCCTCTTTTACATCACTTTCTCTGATAGATGTGGCATATACTTGGTAGTTTGTTGGAATTTTAATAGAGATGTCATAATCTCCTGAATCCATACGTGCTTTCGTTGCACCATAGCCTTTTCCCATACCACGCAGATGGAAAGTTTCGTAGTTGTCTTGGTGGAAGATGTAATAATCCTCTGACTTGTTGCCAAACTTTGACTTTTCGCTAGTTGCTTCTTGCTTTGATGTATTTGTTTCTGTTGTGGTATTAGTATTTTCGGATGTTACATTTTCTTGCTTTGCACAACCTACAATGGGTAATGCTAACAATGATACTAAACCTAATTTGATTAATTTATTCATAAAAGTCTCCTATCTTAATTACTAAATTTCCGTTATCATCCAATTCTGTTGTTTGGAGTTTATTGTCAAATCCATGTGCAAACTCATCATAAGATACATAATATGTGACTTCCTTACCACCTTTACGAACGGTTGCTATATTACCAATTAAACGTTCATTCTCATCGTAAGGCCCATGATATGTTACTTCTTTTCCATCTTCATAAACAATCGTCAAAGATACAATGTCTCTACGTTTCATTAAGCGTTTAAAGACTGTCGTATCATCAAAAAACCCAAATTCTCTATGAGGTGAATTGGCTTCTTTAGACAATATCAAAGTGACTCTATCAGCAGTACATAATTGATTTGTTGTTTGACAAATTATATTTACATCTGGAGAAATATTGCTTATGTGTTCCATATCTAAAAACTGTACATGCTGACTGTCAATCGTAATTGAATCGCAATTTTCCAAAAAGATTCTAAGTTCTTTCATTCTTAATCTCCTCACGTATTTATTATATCAAGAAAAGGCAAATCGTTCTGGAAATACCTTTATCCGTTTATTTATATTCATCTAAACTTAATTATTCGCAAAGGAACATTATATTTTTCAGATAGTTCAATGTCATTCTGTGTTCCTCTGGATTTACCGTCCCAAAAGACTACACAACCTCTATTCTGAAATTGTGAGGCATATTTAAACATTTCTATATTTCTCAAAATACCTGCTTTCTTACCATGTTTATTCCAGTCTGGAAGAAAGACCTTTGTTTCAATATTTCTATCTTTTGCGTACATGGCAGCACACTTATCAGCACCATTTGCACCACCATGAATAATAAGGACTTTATCTTGTTTTTGCAGGTAATAGTCTAGTTTATTGTACATTAATGACAAATCGTTAAAACTTCTTGAGCCTGCAACAATCACTACAAACATACGTTTTTGCCTATTTTGATTACTAGATTTTCGTAATTATCAAACTCTACTAATTGGAGTTTATTGTAACACCTTAACTCATCCTCTTCGTATGTGACATAAAATTCCTCTTCTTTGTCGTCATCGTGAACGAGTGTTAAGGTTACAATATCTCTACAATGAATTAGACGTTTAAAGTTTGTTGTTTCTTTGCCAATTCCAAATTGTTTGTGTGGCAAGTCTGCATCCTTAGAAAGTGTTAATAATACATCATCTGCCACTGATATTTCTAAGTTCATATTTTTAGCGAAGTGATACGTTTTATGAACCTTATATATTGAAAGGTTAACAACACTCTCCCAAGGTACTTTAATCACATCGCAGTTTTCTAAACAAATTTGTAGTTCTTTCATTGTTTTACTCCTTATGCTTTGTATCAAGAAAAACCACTTAGTCTGTGGCTAGATTAAAATATTCTTTAATCGTCTGAAAAATTGGCTGATTACCATTAATTGCGTACATAATTTCTGCAAATAGTAATGTACTTATCGGACATAAATATTTCTCTACTTTATTATTGTACGGTACATATAAGTAGGTACCGTCATATGTTAAATACACCAATTCTCCAGTATTGATTTTATTTAAGTCAAATGAATATACACCATCTGCACATGTATATTTGATGTCTAAAATTTCTAACATATCTTTTGTTGTCAACCATTCATATTCTGGAAAACCATAATGTTCTAAGCGAAAAACATTAAATGCCTCTTCTAATGATGGTTCATCATAGTACTTTATGATATTACTAAAAACATATTTAATAATATTCTTTAATTCTACTAAATCTTTCCTCATATTCATGTTCCTTTCAACTTTAATATTTCTCAATCACATCGGTTAGTGTAGATGTAATCCAAGCATGTGAATTAATAACCGCTGTTTTATTCATAAACTTTTCTAAACCACATTCGTAAGCAGGTCTACCAACAAGTTCTTTTGCAAATGAGTTACTTACTACTTTAACACCGTTAAAATCAAGCACTGTATTTACTTCACCAATATGGTATTTCTCTCTAATCATTTGTCCTAACTTTTTGGTGCCTAACATTGTACCATACTCACTCAATGGAACTACTGTGCCAGGAAATTCACCATGCTCTGCTGCCATTCCTATAGAGCCGCGTTGTTCATAAAACTTAAGAAACACCCCTAATGTTTCATTTGGTTCTAATTTAATTCCTGCCATTAATTTGTTCTCATAATTGCAGTACTGCATAAGGTTAATATCTTCCATACTGCTCCTCTACTTCTTTAATATTTTTATCAATAAGTCCATGTGGATTCATCTCTTTCCCACATTCGTTACATACTGCAACCGTAATACTGAATATATGCTCTACACCATTAACTGCTCTTACAATGGTTCGTTTTTGCAAGGTATATTCAGTTTCTTTTCTACAATATGTGCAAAAATCAATGTTTATTAACTTAACGCTCTATCCATAGCAACCATCATTGCTTTTACCAAATCTTTATGATATGTGGTTGCAAACAAAATCTCAACGATTAACTCTGCACCTGTAGGGCAGAAAAATGTATTGTCTATATTAACTACTTCTACACCTTTAGTGTAAAGTACATGTAGTCTATCCTTCTCGTATGTCATATGAACTAAGTCATTCGTATCAATCTCATATGTGGTGAAATGATAAACACCATCTTTAAGTGTGTATTCTTTAATACCAAGCATGGTTAGGATTTCCACTACTGACTTATTGTTATTTTCTTTTGCAAATTCAAAAATGTCATCACGCAACTTTTTCTCTAATGCTAATAGTTCTTCTCTCATGTTAGTTACTCCGTTTCTCTTTCTAATTACACATTAAACTTTTCAGTACACTTTTTTAATGTCATCACTAACTCTTGTGCATTTCTCACATTAAATATAACTTTTAGATACCCCTTGTATATTTCCCAATCAGTTGCAAATGAGTTTAGGAAATATGAACAACCTTGTGTGAAAGTAAATTTATAATCAAGTGCTACATGAAATTCAGCATTTATTTTATCATCTGTGCAATCAATATCAACCCAAAAGGAATCATAATTGAGCGTTGCATATCCACCATTGCTTTCAACATCTTCAGGAGTTAGTCCATTCTTTGTTAGATATTCAATAATACTATTAATCTCTGTTGTACTCATTTTATTTTCCTCACTGTTTCAAAGCATTGCGAAAACTTGTAAGTTTATATACTTCAAATGTTAAGTTCTTTGGTTTGACATGTTTAACTGCTGTCACTTTTGAATCATTTAAAATGTCTAGTGTTTCTTTAATATTTACTTTCATATTACTTATCCTCACCTTTCATAATATTCTCTACAATACCTTTAACACATAATAGGATTGTGAAAAATGCTACTGTTTTGTCTAATGGTGAACTTCCCCAACTGAACAACTCCCAAACTGATAGTCCTAACACAAAAGTATAGAACATTACGGCTAATATCTTTTTACTAATCATTTCTCTTATTCTCCTTATTTATATAATGTTGAGGTTGCGACCAACTCAAATGGTGTCTGCACAACCCCAACTTCACCATCTTTTGTTTCTTGAATTGCATTTATTAAATCTAATTGATACTGTTCTTCCATATCAATATTATACATCATTCTGTCCATTCTGTATATAGATTATTCAATTCTTCTGCAATTTTATTTAATTCGTCTTGCTTTTCTTGAATATATTTCTTACTCTTGTTGCCAGTGTTTAATTCATTGATAAACTGTTTTAGTAGTTTGTTAAGTTCTACAGAATTTTCACAATCAAACTTGCTACCTAAATTCTTCCAGTGCTTAACTTTAATACCAAATCCTTTAGTACTTCGACCATGAACTAGACATGGATAATGATACTGGTACACGTCTTCCTCGTTAATTGAAACAATACTAATACAGTTTTCAGAGTAATTAGAAGAATAATAACTCTCGTTCACTAATTCATAACCATATTTATTAAACACCTTTCCCCAGTGTTTAAATATAGGAAGTGTCAAATCAAACTTGTCACCAGCCACCTGTGCTACCTCCACCACCGAAGCCACCACCAGACCAACTTGATGAGGAAGAACTTGAACTACTACTTGAACTATCGCTAGAGTAAGAACGCCCTGAATAGTAATGATGATAATAACCACCTGAACTAGAGCCACTTGAACCGGAACTTCCACCACCATAGTAGCCATCATCATCACCTACACTACTAAATATCTGTACTAACTTAGTTAGTAATACTCCTATCATACCCGCGACAAGAGCGAAAATCATAAAAGATAAAATTATTCTCATATATTTTTCTTCATGTGACATTGGTTCTTTACCACTTACAACTCTATCCATTATTTTAGTGTATGCGTTCAAATATTCATTGACTCCACTATCATAATCACCATTTCTAAAATCATATTTAACAGTATCATTTAAGATAGATGTTTGATAATCAGTAATATATGTAGAAAGACTGTTAGATGTCTCTGTTCTAATTTTACGGTTATTAATGTCAATTACTACTAACATACCATTATTAGTGTCAGAAAAACCAATCTTCCAGTTTCTTGCAGTTTCATTTGCTACTTGTTCAATGTTACCATCAACCTCATTAACAATTACAATACCAATCTGTGGCTTTAAATCACTTTCTGCGTACTTGTCGTTAATTTCTTTAATACGATTGATAGTTTCATCAGTTAGATACCTATTAGGGTCATAGACACCGCTTGTAGGTGCCTGTGTGGGAATATTCTCTGCCTTAACAGTTAATGGTGAAAACAATAACAGAAATAGTAATATAAGTTTCTTCATATTTCTCACCTACTTTAAATCAACGTTTGGTACAGTCTTAGATTCAGGTGTTGCCTGGAAAACTTGAATCTCATTAAAACCGAAAATCTTTGCAAAAACACTTGTAGGGAATTTTCTAATAGTTGCGTTATATTCACTTACTGCTTTAATATAGTCTTGGCGAGCAACCATGATTCGATTCTCTGTTCCTTCTAATTCAATAATTAAAGCATTTACGCTTTCGTTTGCTTTTAACTCTGGATTGCTTTCTGCTAATGCGATTAACTTAGAAATTGAACTATCTAGGTTTGAACCACTTTCAACTTCTGCTTTACCAATCTCCTTACGAGCGTTTGTAATTTCAGTTAGTAGTTTCTCCTCATGAGCCATATAACCTTTAACTGAATTGACTACATTTGGAATTAAATCGTTTCTTCTCTGTAATGTAGTTTCAATGACTGAATAATACTGTTCCACCTTGGAGTTTTTGTCCACTAATGAGTTATATTGTGCCACTGAACCACTAATAATAACAAACAAAATAATTACAATCCATGCAATATTAAACGTTAGATTAAATCTCTTTTCTCTTCTGTCAAACTCTCTATCGAAATCTGAATTAAACATATTTTAGTTTCTCCTTAGTCCATCTTAAAGTTATCAATACTGTATTCAACACTTCTGGTCATTGATAAACCATCATGAAGTTTATCAGATGAGTCGTAGTACATTGTTACCTTAGCAGTAATACCCATATACTTCTTAGCATCTTCTTCTAACAATTCACCAACATGCACTCTTCCAAAGTCCTCATTAAACTTCTCAATAGAGAATGTTGCAGAACCACAATATGGGTCTCCATCATTGTATGTGTAATCTTCTTCTGTTCTTTGTTCAAATATAGGATTCGTTTTAATTAATTTTGTTTCAATCTTTACTTTATTAGTTTGTACGTATGAAACACCACCTACATTAATAGTGTCTCCCTTAGCAATAATGTATTTGAAATAGATATACCCATCTTTATAATACAATTCTCTTAGATTTGCTTTATTATCTGTTCCGTATTTTTCACGTTCTTCTGATATATTTGTATCTGATACGAACTTTACATTGTCTGTTATAGTTAAACGATTTCCCTCTCTCTCAACTTCTTGTGTACCATAATCTGTCTCTTTCACTTCTTTATAATATGTTGACTTGTTAAATAAACCAACAGTACAAAGAATAGTTCCAATTAATAATACTAACACACTAAATCTCTTCATTTTTGGTTTTCTCCTTTATGTTTAATTTGTTTATCTGTAATAATGTCAGTGATAGAGTAACACTCACCTTCTACCAACTGGTCTAAAAGATATTTCACCTCTTTGTTATGTTTTATGTCTAACATTTTACCACTAAAACTTACATCACACACATATAAACCACTACCGTATCTTGTTAAATAATATTTATATGAATTGTTTATGATATTGTACAATTGTTGCTTAACGCTAATAGGACAGTCAATGACATTAATGGGTATCATATAGTTTTTCTTTGACATCTTTATTCTAATAAGGTCATTAATTGATGGTGCTATGATATGTACTGCTTTTTCACAAACATTAGTGTCTATACTATACAGGAATAATAAAGGAATAAAGAATACTACCCCCCAAGATTCTACCACACACATACTCAAGCATGAGGTTTAAACCTAACCACTTATACACAGCAAAATGTCTTGATTTCTTACTGTCCTCTAGTAATTTAGCCTTACGTTCTGTTAACTGTTGTCTTTTCTTTTCTTCCTCTAATAATGCGTCAACCTCTTGGTCGATTTTAACGCATTTATCGTAGGGTAATTGCATGTCTTTCTCGTGCATATTTATTATTCCTTTCTATCGTTATCACATGATAAGAGTTCTAATGTTTCATTAAATATACTATTATCTAAATGAATTAAATTACTATGAAACTCAATTAATTTATTCACAACGTTATTATAAATAAACATAATATTAGAATTTTTAATTCCAGTAAAATTTAAAATTTCTTTTTGATAGTCATCATTTAAATAATTGTTTACTTCTAGCGTAATATAATCTTTTTCTAGTTGCAACTTAACCATGATAGAATCTTTTTCTAATTCAAATTTTGTGTTAAACGCTAAGAAATGTTTATCTGTTTGTGAAGGCTTAAACTCTCTAAAATCGCTTAATAGACTATCTATTAAGTCATCTATAGTTGATACCTTATCTCTTGTAATATCCTCTAATCTACCAATAAACTCATCTGTTACATTTTCTCTATGTTTCTTGAACTCAATATCATCAATTCTCAGATATTTTAATGTCCTATCTTCTGTAATTACAAAACTAAGTGGTAGTTTATCATGATAATAATGTATACTGTTACTATTTTCTGAGGCGTATCTCATTTCGTACTTCATTCTATCCATATTTTTTGAACCTCTCTGTTATATTATACAACTAGTTAGCCCAGATGTAACACTTCACATCATCTTTCAATTCTGGTTGATAGTAATTACGAATGCCATGCTTTACAAAAAGATTACATTTATCTAAACTATCTATGAGGTTATATATTTCAAAAACAGGCATATTTATAATTGCAAGTTTTAAAGTAGATGTGAAGTTTGTTATTGGCTCAATAACATTTTCTTCTAACGGCTCATCAGATGTTTCAGCATCCCTTGATGTGAAATATGGCGTCATATTCAAATGTTCATTACAATATCTATTGTTATAGTAGTTTTTACTTACAAGTTCTGTATCTCCTGACTTTACCCAGTTTTCTAGTGTTTGTTCCAATATTGTGAATAATTTATTAAAATCAATTTCTTGTTTCTTATCACACAGATTTAATTTCTTTTCAAATTCGTCTGTATAAAAACAATCCGATCTTAAGAAGTGAACACATTGTGTATCGCTATTTTCTACAAATTCTATCTTAATGCTGTAACTCATTGGTGAATTATACCTCTCTTTACAAGATTGCCACATACTGGACATTTAATTATTTCTTTATCAATAAACTTTAATTCTTGATTACAAAATGGGCACAGGAAAACTGTTCGGTAACCTGAACCACCAAACGTTTGAACGATTTTTTGTTTTGCTTGTTGAATGAACATAAAATCTCTGTATTTACTCATATATAATACTCCTTTAAAGACACTCTTTAATGAGTGCCTTTTTCAATTAATTTGTTTAATTCTTTTAATTCAGATGTTGTTAACTTATCAAACCTAATTTCAGATTTAAGATTTTTCTTAATCTTTTTAGTGATAGTGTTTCTTTCTTTTAATTCTGAAGCCTTTTCTTCTTCATTAATTAAAGATATTTCTCTATCAATATCAGAAACGATAGGTTCTAGTGCCGAAAGGAGTTTTTCGATTTGATTATTAGTTAACTGTGAAACAAAATTTAAGGCTTTTGAATTTACATAAAATGGAACTTTGACATTAAGTGTTACTTTACCTTTTTCATAAACCTTTAGTGTTACTGATGATTGAACAGCCTTAAGATTATATGACATCGGTTTAATTGTTACCTTAACATCACCAAAATCCAATTCTTCAATGTCTTGACACATTGTCCATGTTATATCACCAACTCTGACTACATTACTATTAATGTATGCCACTTTATTGAAAATGATTTTACATAGATAATCTTTTAGTAATGCTTTCTTTTCTGCCACGTTCATATCACAACACCTCTACTTTATTTACGATTATATTTTATCACACTTTGATATGAATGTAAATAAAAAAGACTAAGAAATTAATCTTAATCTTTAACTTGTTCTCTGAAAATCTCAAGAAGTTCATCATGTGTTAAGCCTTGACAAGCGAGAGCCTTCATTTCTTTTAACGCTTTACCTAACTCTTGTCCTGTATAGCCTAACTCCATTAATTCCTTAGATGTTAAATATTGTTCTTTAACACTCTTAATGAATTGAACGAACTCTGACTTTTCTGTTTCAATATCAATACCTGTATCTAATGAGAAAATATCAAACACTGTACTAATCATAGAGTCATCGAACTTTTGGCTTACCCATGATTTTGCTAATTCATGAATAAGATAATCTCCACATACATACTCTTGAACACCACTCATAAAATGCAATAATTCAAGATATTTCTTAGACTTATGTGTAGTTAATCCAAAAATACTATCACACTTCGCTAGGTATGCCATACACATTTCAACATCGTACTTCTTAGCGACTTTATCAATACTTCTGTATTCCTTGACTAACTCAATTCCAACACTCTTTAAAATATCAAAATAGATAGAAGGAGTGCCTTTTGTAAATGCTTTGTAAGTTTCCTCTTGAATACGCTCTTGAGGTAGATGTGTCACATCAATTTTCTTACATAGTTCTAATGTCTCTGGTGCAACAGTGAAACCAAATCTTGAGGCAAATTGTGCGGCACGGTATACACGCAATGCATCTTCTGAAAACTTATCTGATGTATGACGGATGATTTTATCTTCTAAATCTTTCACACCTTTATGAAAGTCTAAGATTGTTCCGTCTTGTGTGTCCATCATTAAAGCATTAATCGTAAAATCTCTACGCTGACTTGCTTTTTCTTCACCAATGAATGGGTCTACCGCAATCTCAAAATCAGTATGCTTTGCACCAATTAGTTTTTCAGTACGTGGGAATGAGAAGTCAATATCTTGTCCATCAAGAACTGCTTTATATACACCAAATGCTTGACCACATAACTTAATATCTAAATCAAAACTCTTACATGTATCAAGGAACTCTTCTTCTGTAATGTAATGAATCTCAATATCAATATCCTTGTTTTCTTTACCTAAAATCATATCTCTTACGTAACCACCAACATAATATGTTTTAGCACCTTTATCTGATAATGTTTTTAGAAAGTCTTGTAGTCTTGTCATGGCGTACCTCTCTTTTACAAGAACTATATTATCATATTTATCTGTTGTTGTAAATAAAAAAAACTAGGATATTTCACCTAGTTTTATTAAACAATTCTTGATTTCTTGTCAATTTCTCTGAACTCTAACATTAAAGGTACAATCTTTTCTAACTTATTTCTCTTGATTTGCTTCTCTGTCAAATCATTAATTACAGAAATATGTTGGTAGATTACCTCTAGGTTGTCTAACTTTTCTTGGTTTGTTGTATCAATTTTTGCGAGGTAGTACATAGCAGAAACAGAATCATGGTTTCTAAAAACTGCGTGATGTTCAGAAATAAACTCCTTACAGATGAACTTACCCAAATCATGATACTTAGAGATTTCTTTTAATTGATTTGTCTTAGAGTTCTGAACACACATCAAGATATGTTCGTTAATACTTTCTTTATGGTTTGGGTTGTCATGTGGAAGATTACCCATAAACTCATGTCTGAACTCGTTGAAATTGTTTCCGTACACTTTTTCAATTCTGTCACAATCTACACTAATACGTGGAACTTGGAGTGTTTTGTATGCCTCAATAACATCTGAAATTGTTTGACCATTATTTTCACTAAAATTATGAATTAACATAGATAGTGGTTGTAGGAAGCATAATGCGATTACTTCTGCTTTACCTTGAACACAATTATAAATACCACGTCTTGTCTTACGCTTTAAGTTCTGATTATCTACATATAAGATTTGCTTTGTATCATCCTCTAAGAACTTTTTAACTTCTTGAATATCTAAATCATTGATTGAAACTGTTTCATTGTTTAATTGCTTTTCTACGTAGGTAGTCTTACCTAAACCATTAACACCGATGCAAATGTAAATTTTCTTCATGAAGGACCACCTCTCTTTACAATATCATTTTATCATAAAAAGAAAAAGTTGTACATATTTTTATATAGTGAATTTTCACATAGTTAAATGTGCACCAGAATCGTTTAAACCGTGATTGTCTGTAAAAGTGATAGATTATACAGTTTCATCATTTTTCACCTTTTTAAGGCTGTAAAAGTGGTACAGTAGGCCGCTGTTTTACGTTCTCGCCTTTTCTTAAAACCTTAAATTTTTGTTCCAAAATAGTATTCTTTAATAATATATGGCTTTTGACTAAAATTATATGAGGTTTCAGTATTAATCTCTTTACGTTTTTTAACAAGTAGAATAAATCCAAGTTTAAGAAATTCTTCTACCTCATTAATATTCATGATGCTAACACGGTAAATTAAATCAAATTTATCATTTCTGATTTTTCCTAAACAAACATCAATAATATCGTTCTTTAATGATACTCTATTACCAAAAATGTTTTTAAAATCTTTTAATGTTAGCATAAACAACTCACCTCTATTTTATTTTAACATAAGTTTATCAAAAATGAAATAAAAAATAGAGACTATTTAATCTCTACTCTTTAAATCATTCTCGGAATATGCGTCAATTTTATTGTTTTTATCCTTACAGAAATACGTGTTATTCATTCTGTCTTTAAATCTATTAACAACCACTAACTCTTCGTCTGTCTTTGCATATTTCACGACTTCATTAACTTCAAACTTAAACATTGATACCACCCTGCTTTAATCTTAACTTTAATGCTTCAATGTATGCTTCCTCTGTCTTGGTTACATACTTGGTGGTACTCTTCCATCGCTCTACGCACTTTTCTAAACCTTGACTTTTAAACAACTCTTCTAATTTCTTCTCTAATTCATTAATCATCTATCTACCTCTTTTATTTTACCAAGTCAGACAAATATTGTCCTGATTTTAAAACAACTTTTTCGTTTGTGTCCATAGACAAGTCTTCCACAAACTTCTCATAATTTGTTTTTAGTAAATTTACAAAACTTTCCTGATTACCACGACTTAAATAACGATTTATCATTTCTTCTTTCATATCCAACGATGGAAGAACGATAGTGTATTTAATACCTTGTGCTTGCAATGCCTCTCTCACTTCTTTATGTGATGAAATTAAGACATTAAATCCCATATCAGTCAGCTCCATAATCTTTTGAATATAATTCTCTGGAAAATCAGGATTAATAGTCTTCGCCGTACCTTTGCGTTCTTCAATAGACAATGTTTTATCAATATCAATCCACTTATAGTCTGATGACTCAAGGTCAACATAGTTTTTATTTGTCTGAACTAATGTTGTCTTACCAATGCCTGGAAATGCTGAAATTATTTTATTCATGTTTTTACCTCTATATTTACTTAAATAATGTGTATCTTATATTTTCTAAAAATTATAGAACAAATTTAAAAATCTTTCAGGAAGATTGAAAATGTCCTCATAAGCCTTATTCAAATCTTCTACAGTCTTGATTTCTCTTTCTGCATAATAGTCAGGAACATTTTCGATTGAGATATACGGCATCTCTGCAACCTGTCTTACGATTTCAAAGCCATTTCCTGTATTGTTAAACCAAACATGAACCTTTAGACTTCCATCATGGATGTCACCGTTTAAATCATCGTCTAACCAAATACCCTTACTTAAAGAAATATCTCTAATAATCTGCTCTGTTAACTTCATGTGTTTTACCTCTATCTTTCTTATCTAATAGTTAATAGGTTCATTAATAGTAATCTACCTCTATCATCACTTAAATCAACTTCATTAAAGTCTTCCATACTTACTGTGTCATACTTTATAATATTTCCTCTATCTCTTTCTTTCCAATAAGCATTAAATACCTTATTTCCCTGAGGCGTAGTCACAATACTATATGACTCAATCTCATAAAACGGACGGTATCTTCTTGAATGTCTTATCAATGCATTAGTTAATTTTTGTTTGATAATGTCATCTAACTTATTAATCTCTGTCATTAATTCAACACATTCTTGACCAGTTAATGACTCATAGTCTAACTGTGATAGGTCGTTAATTACGTTTTTAATTTTTTCCATGTCTTTATACCTCGTACAATCTAAATAACCATTGAATGTAACTTTGAAATATCTTTATGCTTAAATTCGTCTATCTCTTCATTAATATTTGTAATAAGTTCTTGCATTGTTCTGCCAGGAACTGTCGTTCGCCACACTTCCCGTCCTTCTGACTTAAAGAATCGTAACTGCGCCCAAAAGTATTTATCTGTTCTTGATACAGTGCAGAAAAGATTAATATTTTCTCTTACACCGTAAATTTGAATATAAATACAATTATTCTCTGTGCTTTGTTCAATAGTAAAGTCATTGTTATCTAAATTAAATCTATTTTTCTTTAAACTACTCTTCAACTCATTAAACATTTCACACAACATTGTGTTCTTTAAATTGTTTACTAGTTCTAATTCTTGTTTAAGTTTAGATTGGTTTTCTACAAGTTCTTGTTCTGTTAAATCAAATATAGACTTAAGAATGTAAACCTCATCTGTTATATGTGACTCCTTAAATTTCTTATACTCAACAACAACGAAATCGCGGTCAAGGAAATAGTCATGTTCTTCATATACATCTACTACACTTTCAATTCCGCCATTAGGTGCATCGAAATCCTTACCAATAATTTTGTGTATTAATTCTACATGTTTCTTAATATCCATATCTTTACCTCTATGTTTTTACTTTATTGTTTTATCACGCTCTACAATAAATGTAAATAGAAAAAGAGAAGTTTTTACACTTCTCTCTTCTTTTTATTCAAAATTGTAATTCCTAAAGCACTTAAACTAGTAGTAACCAAACTAATTAGAGTGTTGCTATGTACTCCAGTAGGAACATCACTCTTCTTTGGTTCAACTTTCTTATAGATATGAACCAAATCACCATTCTCTTTAGTCTCTGTTCTAACATAAACGTATGAAGCAATATCTCCAGGTTCTTTGACTAACTTGTTCTCTTTCTTAAGTTCTTTATTGGTATTCTCTTCTACCCAGAATGTATTATATCTACGATAAATATGTGTTCTTGTGTTACCAACTTCTCTAGTTTCTACAAATTGATAGTTCTCAAACGTTTTAGCATCTTTAAACTCACTTGTCTTAACAACATCGTCTAAATCTTCTAACTCTGTATTTACCCATCTAGTGGTAAATTGCTTAAAAATATGTTTAACATTGCCTCTTTCGTCTGTCTTAGATTCAACAAATTTATAGTCCTTAATCTCGTCACCTCTAGCAACTGGAGAGGCACCTTTTATAATATCCTTTAATGGATTACCGTCCTCATCAATCCATTCAGTTGTGTACTGTCTAAACACATGAGTGACGTTACCTTTTTCGTCAGTATTTGTCGTTATGTATGCATAATTAGGAATGTCACCATGCTCTTTTACAGAATCGCTAGTAACAGGAGTCTTTAATTCCTTATTATTTTCATCAACCCAATTGGTTGTATATTGACGGAAGATATGTGTAACATTACCATTGTTATCCGTTTCACTATTTACATAAGCGTAATCTTGAATAATACCATGTTCCTTAGTATCTTTATCTGTCACCATGTCTTTTAACTCTTTACCAGATTCGTCTACCCATTTTGTAGTGTACTGTCTAAATATATGAGTAACGTTTCCGTCATCATCTGTTCTACTTTCCACAAAGGAGTAGTGTTCAATATCACCTGCAGGTTTTGTGGATGTATCAGTAACTGGTGTCTTGAGTTCTTTACCGGAGATGTCAATCCATCTTGTATTAACCTGTTTTACTGCAACTCTATTGTATGTAATCGTATTTGCAATATCACCAACTTGTGGCGGTGTGATAACAGGTGGTAGTTTCGGTTCGTCAACTAACGGTGTAGGTGTAGGATGTGTAGGTTCTTCTGGTAGAGTTAAATCAACCTGTCCTAACTTAGGAATATTGATAACTGAATATCCACCCCAACGACTATCATTCGTTTCAAAGGAGACAGTCAATCTACTACCTGCAAACAGTGTTAAACCTTCACCATAAGGAGTTGTCTTTGTATCATCAATACCAAAATCTGTCTTACCTTTATATGTTACACTTGAACCTGTATTGCTCTCGATTGTTGGATATTTTGTGCTTGTTTCGTTTACCGTACCAACATCAGATGGTAATGTAGGAATAACACCACTAGCACTTTCTGACGATACAGTAGATTTCTCTGTTTCGCCATCTAAGTCAATCGATAAAATACTATTTGCTAACTTAATTGGTCTACCTGTGTCATCATCGTAGAATTGGATTTCATAATGACCGCCTTGCTTATCTGCACTATTATCAGACTTAGGCATCCAATACATGTGTAATAGTCCATCTTTTACTACGTTGATACTTCCCTCTGCATTTGCTACAGGTGCGTCATTTGTTGCATAATCAAGAACGAACTTAACATGTGCAGAAATTGTCTTTCCACTGTCTGTCTCACCAATGTTTCTTAGGTTCATATTTAACAGTTCTCCTGCTGGAGTACCTGCTTTAATTCTCCAAGACTTAACCATCTTAACAGGATATTGGTCTAATGTTGCTGCCCCAATATATCCATTCGTGTTATCAATTAACGAACTTGAAGCATTAACAACTTCTACAGTAGAGTTAGGCGACATCTTAATAGGTTTACTTGTCGTTTCATATCTATTAGCATGTAATAGTTCTTCACTAACATTAATAGCAATATCGTCAAAGTAGTTAATAGAATTTCTCTTTGACTCATCATACTTACCACGTAATTCGATACCATTATCTAGTGTAGTAATAACTGGATTAGCGTTTAACCACGCTTCATTTTGTGCTTTCTTTGCATTATAAGCATTAAGTTTGTTTTGATAGTCTTGTTCTGCTTGTGCGTTATCTTGTTTAATCTGTTCATTTTGAACCTTAACATTCGCTTTCGCTTCTTCATAAGTACGCTCTCTATCTGCAACTGCTTGCTTATAATTGGCTATTGCCGTATTAATTGCTTGTTTTTGTTCTGCAAGATTTGCAAGTGCTTGTTCTTCGGATTCAAACACCTTTGTTTCGCCTTGACTAAACTTGAAATCAGGATTCTGTTCCTTTAATTGATTAATGTAATCTAAAAATTCTTGACTTGTAACGTCTTTGTTCTTTTGTTCTGCGTAAGTCTGTACGATGCTATTCTGAACTAACATTACAGTACCAATGCTCTGGGTTAGTGCTAATGCACTTAATGCAATAATTTTCTTTTTCAATTTATGTTCATCTCTCTCTCTATATATATATATCAAAAAAAGAAAGGCCATTAAGCCTCTCTCTTCTTTTTGTTTAAAACAATTATTACTGCACCTACTGCAAGTAGAGCAATACCACCTAATGGTAATGCAATACCTGTAGGAATATTGATGCCTAGATTATTTGTAAAATTAACTTGTTTATCGTCATTTTCAACATCAACTGTTACAGTCTTACTATTTACAGCATCCTTACCAACTTCTTGAACTGTCGTATCATATTCATTATCAGCCTCTGTGATTTCAACACTCTTAATCTTTGATTCAAAATTAGATAACTGCATTACATCGCCATGTTTCATCTGATATGTGTATACGTTTTCAGAATTTGGTGATAATTCTTCTCTAGCGCCGTTCTTTCTAACAAGTGTTACTTTACCTGAATATTCGCTACCGTCTTCCGTAGTAAACTTAGTATTAAAATCAAAGTTCTTGTACTTATCACCTTGATTTCCTGTTACTGTCTTAGTTGTTGTAATTGTCTGTTCTTTCTTATTAAAGAACGTGTAAGACAAGTAGGTATTATCTTTTGAACCAGCAACGTATGGTGTAGCCATTTCCTTACCTACAGTAGTGTTTTCAGTTCTAACACCATTTGTGTCTTGGTAATTAGATACAAAACCTTTAGTATTTGCATGTTCTATTACAGATACCTGAGCATACACAGGAATATTTATTACATCAACGTAACCATAGTTGGCAATCTTTACATTAAACTCTGTATATTCACCTTGATAACTTATCTTTGTTGTTTCATTATCACTGTTTGCCATGTAGTAAACAGCATCGCCTTCTTTTAATCCCTTAATAGAGATTGTGAAGTCGAATGGTTCGGTTGTATCACTACCTTCCACTGACTTAGATACATTTAACTGGTACATATCGTGAATATCATTTGTAATAACTGCACGATTAACTTTGCCTGTCTTAGCAACATACATCTTAGAAGTAAAATCTACTCCCTTTTTACCACCAACATTATCTATTAAAGCATTATCTTCATAGACCTGCATAGATGGAGTAAACATATAACCATCACTCTCGTCATTTGCTTCTTCTTTAATAGAATACTTAAATTGACTTAAACCATTCGCTGTAATTTTAATAGGTGAAGTTCTTGAAATATACATCTTTAATGTTGCAAGACCATTTTCATCAGATGTGAAGTTTGTTGGTGAACCATATTGTTCGTACTGATAAGTCTTGTTTGGTTCAAGACCAGACAATGTTACATGAATCATAAACTGTCCATCAGCATTATATCCGTTATAACCTTCAGGTATATTCTTTTCAATATTTAATTCTGTTACACTATCTGACATGTTCGGAACTGTATCTTTTGTGTTAGTAAATACTGCCTCTATATTTAAGTCTAATGTACCTGTTGTGTTTTCTTGACTTGTTAGAATCCAGTTCTTGACTGCTCTTTCTTTGATTGTGTATTCTGTTCCCTTTGGTAATTCTAATGTAATAGATTTATTACCCATAAGTGTTACGGTACCTACACCATCTTTGAAAATAATTCCATTAATTTTCTTAATTCCTGAAATATTTTCATTTCTTAAAGTAATATCAAAAATAAATTGCGTTGAGTCCTCAACATTAACATTCTTTCTAATCGTTAGATTTCTTGTCTCTGTTTCTGTGGCATTATTATACTTATTAATAACAGTGGCAGTGGTTTCATTTTCTCCTACTTTTGCAAGAGATGCTTGTTTACCATTAACTGTTGTTGTGCTGTCAGTTCTAATATAGTTAGGATTCTCATCTTCTACAATGTAGTGTTTGTCTTTTCTATCAAAGACTTTCATGGTATAGGTCATTGAACCATCAGAGTTCTTTACCCACTTATCATCTTCTGTTTCATAAATTCTACCACCAGACAGTGTAGGACTGTTATCTCCTTCTACTGGTTCTTTTACCCAATAGCCATCAATACCATTAAAGTCTGCATAAGTAGAAGCATACTTTCTATCAGCCTCTGGTACTACAGAACCATCTGCATAATACTTCAAGAACCATCTACCCGTATAGACTTGCTTAAATCCTACCCATTTGTCGAAGATACTATAACTTCCAATACCAAGACCATTACCATACTCTGGATGAAGTTTGGTTCTTGTAGATGTTTTAATTATTTGTACACCAACTTGGTTATCAAGTATATTGGTACTTCCTATATTATCTGTACTATAATCAGATAAGTCTAACATTTTTTGATAAACTTCCCACCAACTACTATTATATGAAAGCATATCCATATAGTATGTATTACTAGCACTGCCAGATGGGTCATAATCTGATGGTTTATAAATCGGTTTTGGCAATTTACTCATGTCAATCTGCATACTTAATCGAGAGAAAGCGTACGCAAAACTACCCCTAGCATCACTGAAATCGAACTTAAACGAAGGTGCCTGAACAGCCTCAAACATACCATTAAAGTTGCCACCATTACTTAAATTAATTCCTGTTACATCAAGTGGTTCACTTGTCTTGTATAGACTAAACATATAAGTAGCACTCTTCAACCTTGTAATATGCTGTTTTGAGAATAAATCTCCAACAGTAACATGTGTTGTATCAAATGCTCTATCTGCTGTTTCCAATTGTGTTAAGTCCATCTTTGTTATGTCAATACTACCAATATCACTATTACTAAATGCACTGTTCATAGTTGTAGGTTGAATTTTGAGTTTATCAAAGCCAATAACCTCTTTAATTTTTGCATAAGCAAACACACTAGACATAGTTGAGATTCGTACTTTAGACCAATTTTCACCAAATACCAGTTTATCTACCCCGATATTTTCAAAGTTATTAAAAAATTTAATACGCTTATTTTCTGGTGTAGAATCTGTCATTTCATCTAGTCCGTCATCATTAATAGGTGTTGTCTTAGACAAATCAATCAACTTTAATTTAGTTCCTAATAGTTCAAAATCATGAATATCAGGATTATATCTACGTTGAGTTCTGAATTGACCAACATTACTTAGCATCCCACTACCATACACATTCATGGAATTTACAAGTAATCTAGTGTCACTGTCATATACAAGAGATGTAATATCAACTGTAGGATTTTCATAATACTTGTTAATTGCATCAACGACCCATTTATTATTTATCTTCTGTGTCTGTGGAACTGTGCTATTAGACTTAACTACCGTATAACCATCTTCATAAATATCTAACGTAGCGTCTGTGATTGTACCATCTGCATAGTCTGACAAGTTCATTTTCTTAACTACGTTACCATGACTGGCAACAGGCAGAATAGGAGAAGAACCGCCTTCTGCATGTACACTATGCGGTAATAATGTAACAACACATACTACCATAAGTATAAATTTTATTAATCTATTTTTCATATCCTTCTCCATTTCTTATAATCCTTCGTCCGGTTCTGCTATTTCTGGAACTTCTTGGTTATTCTCACTTGTGTTATTTCTTGCTTGTGGAATATCGTTAGGGTTTGTGTAAATTCTAATCTTAGGAATATATCCCTCTGGATTACCACCTACCCATTTCTTTGTAATTGTAATAACATCAGTTGCGATTTGTGTATTCTTAACTACATAATCATTGCCAACCTTTTCCATATCTAGTGTAAAAGTACCATCTTTCTTAACTTCAAGAATATACTCTTTTGCATCACGTAGATATGATTTGCCATCTAAATCCTTTGGATTAATATTTTCTTGAACGGTATAAATACCTACAGGTATTAAATCTCTTACAGTACCATTATTAGATACCCATAATGTTTTATTTATTACTCTACCTTCAGCATCTTGTCCTGAAACTGTAAATGAAATGCCATTGTCGGTTGAATAACCACTACGAATAGGCTCGTTTGTTTCTGCATTTAACTTCTTGAAACTTACTTCAACCAATCTGCGATAGTTATAGATAGTATCAGTATCTTTACTCTCTGTAACGTTAGTGATTGTTACCATACCATTCTCATTGATTACAACCTTATACTCATCAGTAGATTTTGCGAATGCATCTGGTGCTTTCGTTTCAAATAATTTATAAGTACCCTTTTCAATGTTTTTAAACTCTACGATACCATCATTTTCTGATTTCGCTGTTTCTAACACATCATTACCATAGTCAGATGTTCCTTGTAAAGTAAATTCTGCATTTGGTACAGGTACACTAATACCCATACTATTAGGATATGATTTCTTATTAAACTTAATATCAGCACTAATTCTTGGTTTATTTTCAAGAGTAATAGCACTTCTTGCTTGACCGTCAATTAGCACTTCACCTAGTTCTGTTACTTCTACAATATGTTTTGTATCATCTAAGAAGTAATTAGGCGTACTATCTGTTTCAACAAGTAAATACTTACCTACAGGTATTTTCTTAAATTCTACGATACCTTTAGCGTTAGATGTTCTTGACATTAATACTGGTTCACCGTAAGCAGATGTACCACTTAATGTGAACTGAACACCTTGAGCACCTTGTTTTGTTTCTGAATTAATCTTGTTTACAAACATATTACCTGATACTTTATAACTATTTACTGTGTAACCGTTATTGATAAATGCACTGGTTTCAGCACCACTATCTGTCGCTGTTACATAAGCATATACGTTATTAAAGTTCTTATATGCAGTACCTGTTGGTAAACTCTCTGGTGCTTTCATATTTACGATAGATACAAGAGATTTACCTCTACCTAATTCTGCTTTAGTACCGTCTTTATTTGTTCTACAGTCAATAGCGATTGCTTTAATTGTAGAATAATCAGTAAATTCTGAAATAGGTTTAAACTTAGCCAGCATTTCATCAGGTGTCATACCGTTCATACTTGCTAAATCAAGAGCAGTATCACTAGCATATACAACTGGCTGAATACCCATACTCTCAATCTGTGTTGTGTCGATTGATTGTAAGATACCTCTCCAGTTAGATTTCTCACCAGATGGAGTTGTAAAGTTCTCAAGCGAATCAAACATTACAATATCTTTTGAACTTGCTACTACAGAGTTAGCCATAGTTAGTTTATATGAGTATTCCTCGTTTTGAGATACTTGTGTTGTTCTTGAATATTCTGAATCTGTACTATTTTTTATTGACTTAGATAAGCCTGATGAGAAGTAAACAAGTGTTGTTAGATTATATATCTTTTCAGCATAGATGAAACGTTCACCTTCATCATTTGTTAGTTTACTCATCTCTTTACTATATTTTGTCAATCTTGCTTTATCTGCTGTACCATTAGAGATTTGTTTATTACCTGTCTCATAAGCGACTGGGTTATAAATAATATCACCGTAATCTCTGATACCATCGTAAGAGAAGTTTGTTGTAAAGAACAACTGTGGATTACTTACTGTGTCTGTTGTTGTAAATTTATAAAGTGTTCTACCTGTGCCTTTATAATTTGCTTCACTTGAAACAGATACATTATGTTCTTCTCCTGTTACTCTATCAAAAAGTGTTACAGTATCTTCATTTACAATTAAACCAGCCGGCATTAAGTCGTACCATGTACCACCTGTCTGCTCAATAGGAGTTTCTTCTGTTGCAGAAAGTTTAGCAATTTCCTTTACAGTGATTTCCCATATAATTTCATAACGTTTACTAATTCTATTATTTCTGACGTTTACTACGTCTTTTTTAATTTCACTAATTGTTTCAGTTTTACGAGCAAAGTCGTACTCTGTAGGTGCTGTGTATTCAAATATCTGTCTACCTGTACTACTCAACAATTCAGCATCAACGTTAGACGCAATCTTAATCTCTTCTTTATTTCTTACGTAAGAGTCTACCTTCTCTGAATGTTTTAGCATGTATTCAGCACCAGATAGAACTTTTGTATAATAGTAAGGATTAGATGTTGTTAGTTTATAAGCAACTACATTATCATCTAAGACTAATTTATTACCTATTACATCAATACCGTTCTTTACATTTGAATACGTGTCGTTTAAAGGCGAGTAATCAGCAATATGTACATACTCACTATTACTGTTGTTATACTTCGCATATACGCCTATTACATCGCTGGCCACAGGCTTTCTTTCTTTTGTAACATACTTATTATTAATTGATAAAACACCATCTAAGTATTTTGTATATACAGAGATATTTTTAATCTGGTAGTCGTCTGAATTTAAATCTGAAACAACTGTGTCATCATCGTTTACTAGACTAATACCATTAATGAACTGATTGTATGTAACATTTTCTTTAAAGTAATTACTTGGTTTATTTTCTAGCCCATTTGGTACTGTGTGTCCCATAGGCATACCGTACATGTAATAACCGAAATCTAAACCATCATACTTAGATAGGGTACCATTCTGGAAGTTTTGTAAATCGTATCTTGAGTACTTATCAATCTTTGTATTTACTAATGACCATTTCTCCATCTCTTTACCTTTTACTCTGTAATAGTTATCACCATTTTGAAGAGTAATAAAGTTTCCTTTTTCTGGTTCCCATGGTTGTTTTGTATATTTAATATCTGTTGTTGATGTGACTGTATCACTAGGATTATCAACTCTATCAATACCTTGTGTTGTTACTTCGTTAGTAACAGTAAATTTTATACGCTCTTTATCTGCATAAGTAGTCTTAGGGAATCTGTATAAGATGTAATCTTTTCTACCGTTAGCACCTTCATAAATTGTACTACTCGCTTCTGAACTCTTGTCACCCCAACCATTTACACCGATATTGTACATGTAAGGTGTAAACTCTTCGCCCGTTTCATCATCAACTGCCTTAGAGTTAATAGAGATGTCATAAGGCTGACTACCTGTTATATATGAAGTAACTCTTACTAATGAGTAGTAATAATCACCTGAATCTGTTGGCTCTGGTCCCCAGTTATCATTCCATATATCTGTGAACGCTGTGATATTATCTGTGTCAGAACGTGAGCCCTTTAGATTTGCACTTGTGTTAATTGTTACATCTTCTGCTGTAGCCTCTGTGTTTAATTGGCCGTCTTTTGTATCAATCGTAACAGTTGCTTTTAGTTCTTTTGATACTTCACCATCTTTGAACTCTGTAATGTTACCATCTAACTGATAACCAATTTCAATATTATATGTACTACCTACTTTAACTTTCTTTGTGCTTGTGATGAATATTTTGTCGCCTCTCTCTTCATACGCCCAAGGACTATCTACTTCTACACCTTGTGCAGTAAGTTGGTCGTACTCTTCTCTTGTAGGAATCGAGATTTGGAAACTATCACCACTATTACCTGCTCTATTATTAAATACAGATTTAGGCACTTCAATCGTAATAGATTTGATAGTATCTTCATCACCACCAGTTGTTAATGATAGCGAGTATTTTACTATATGGTCTCTATCGTTGATAATAGGTGAATATTCTGTTTCTGCGTTTGTAATAGAGAAGTCTGAAATTGATGTGTGGGCATTTGATGTTACTATTGTTGAAATCGCCTCAACTTTTCTAGGAACAAACGTGATAAGACATATTACTGCCATCACTAATTTTAAAAATTTGTTCTTCATTAATTGTCCTTTCTAAAGCCACCGCTCTTTAAAAACTTTTCAAACTCTCTCAAACTTGGATAGGGACTTGTGATTCCAAATTTTGTTAAATCTTTCATTGTTCTGAAATCTAACACTGTAATAGATGTTATCATATTATCATGAACTGTAATTTTTACATCTTTTACTGCTCTTTCACCATAAGTATCGTTTAACACTTTCATGTAATCATTTCTGATTGTGTCTGCATCCTTAACTTCACCTAAAGGGTATTCAGCAGTAATCGAAACAGTTGTAATACTATCTTGTTCATGATTGATTGTGATTTTTTCTTTATCGCTCTTGTACACTATACTTGTACTACATGCAGTTAGAAAGAGGAGAGAGAAAACTAGTAAGAACTTCCTCATTATTTTCTCTCCCTGTTACTGTTACTTAAATATAATGCAATGGCACACAATGTAATAATAGCACCCCACATTAGTGAGTTATCTAATACACCTGTTGCAATATCTTCTCCAGACTCTTTTTGTTTTGGTTCTTCTGGCTTTTTAGGTTCTTCTGGAGTGGTTTTCTTTTTAAACTCTATTTTATCAAGTTTTACATCTTTATTTTTATTGTTATACAATACTGTTTCTGTATATAGTTGGTTATTTTCGTTTCTTCCGACTAATACTTTTACTGTATAAACATTATCTAAATCTTCATTAGTGTAAATCTTGTATTCATGTTCTCCAACATCTGAAAAAGTTAATATAAGATTTTTATTATTAACAGTTTCTTTACCATTTTCTGACTCAACAATTACATTTTCATAATCTGACTCGATATTAATTTCAACGGTTGTCGTCTCTTCTGCATAAGCAATAACTGGTGATAATCCAATTGCCATACAAAACATTACGATAAATAATTTACAAAATCTCTTCATATGTACATTTCCCTCTCTATTATATTATACCATTTGCTTATGCTTTTTAGAAATAAATATAATTCCAATTCCGACAATAATGAATAATGCTCCACCAACTGGTAGGTTAATTCCTGTTGGTACAATTAATGATTTACTATTTATATATCGAATATACCCACTATATATACCAGAACCGTTACCATCAATAGTGACTGTTGCTTCTCTACCATCTGTTGGTTGCCCGCTATTTACCGCCACTTTTGTTTGATAGTCATTGTCTGCTTCCGTAATGGTGGCAGTTTGAATAAAATCTTCAAAACCAAATAATTTAACTGTATCACCGTGTTGAAGTTTAAATGTATAGACGTTATTGCTATCTGGTGTTATCTGTTCTACTGCACCGTTATTCTTAGAGATTGTTACTGCTCCTGTATAGTCTGTGTTGCCGTCTGTTGTGAATTTTGCGGTAAAGTTGAACTGCTCGTGTCTGTTACCTTGATTTCCTTCAACTGTCTTATTTACTACAATTGTTTGAGTTTGCATGTTTGTAAATACAACTGTTTGGTAGGTATTATTATCAATGTAGCCCAATTCTGGAGTTGATAATTCAATTCCAGGCACTGTATTATCACTTGCTCCATTTGCCACTGTTTGGTAGTTTGGCGTATAGTCAAAACCAACTTCGTGTTGAGTGACAGTTAATTTTGCATAAGCAGGTATTGAGTAAATATCCATGGTATTTATATCGCCCATATTACTACCAATTTCAAAATCATATACAACCTCACCGTTTGTAGGGCGAGTTTCTGCAATGGCCCCATCTTCAGTACTTACACCAACCAATGTCTCTGTTTTGATTCGCGGCATGAAAAATACCAAATCTTCTGGTTCTAAGCCCGTGATACGTGCTGTATATTTGACTTTTCTATCAGAAATACCACCAACTATTGTTGATGAAAATGCTTTATAGAAGTTGTTTTTTAACAATATTTTTTCTTTCGAACCAGCGTTTACTGTATAAGTTTTTGATTGTATGCCTTTATTGCGTTCTCCAACTACTGTCTCTGTTAGTACGTCATTATGATACACTTCCATGCTGAACTGATGTCGAGAATAAGCACTTTTCAACTGTTGATAATCAATAGAATAACTTAACTGACTTACATCCTTAATAGTTAAGGTTGTATCACCTGTTTGGACACCTGACATACGATAAATACCAACACCATCACTATCTGTATTAAGTTTACTTACAGTTGTCCCTATACCATCATTACTAGTGATAGTATATTGTTTATTTGGTTCTAGTCCGGAAAATATAATTTCTGCATTGTTAGGCACTTCAAAGCCAATGCCTTCATGGTCTATATTCTCCCCACTAATCGTAAACTCTACTGTACCCGATTCTTCTGCATGAACTGGTGATACAATTAACGTAGATAAAATTATCGCAAATAATACTCTTATAAATTTTTGCATGCTTTACTCCTTTTCCACAGACTGTTTATATTCTTTAATACTACTCTCTGTTAGTTCCCCTAATAGTACAGTTCTCTTCGTATCTGTTGTTACCTTACATGTCGTTAATGCAATGTAACGTTTATTCTCGTTAAGACCTCTGTCTGTGTTTGTTAAGTCTAGCGAGAATATCTTGGGGTCTGTTGCCTCTGTTTCATAAATTTTAATAAAACGAATTTTGTAAACTTTATCTTTCGTTAATAGGAAACCATTTACATGTTTTTTGAAAAACTTTTCATCATTCCAGTTATCAAGTGAACCAAACATTAATCCCTTGTCCATGTGGTGACCGTAAAGTAAATTATACTTATCTGTGAAGTCTGGTTTATTTTGAAAATCTGCAAATATACTTCCTGACAATGAATATTTACCAAAGCAATCTTTGTTAATATACTCTAAATTGTCTTTACCTTGCATAACTGGGTAATCAATCTGTGTATCTGGAACTGTCAACCAGGCTTTCGCCAAAGGTACATCAGAGAATGTAATACTGTTCTCTGTGACCTCTGGCCTAAATCCTAGTTTTTGTGTTCTTGTTACTTGATTATAGACATTATAGTTATCAAGTAAGCAATACGTACCAAGAAACATACATGTAATACCTACTATCATAATTAAATTGTCTATCAGTTTATTTACACGTTTTAGAGGATATTTTTTATCTACCTCTTTTAGTTTCTTGGTAACGCTCATTTTACTCTGACTCTTTCTTTTTACGTGATACTAAGAACGCTGTTCCACCACCTGCAAGAACTACTGCTACATAAGGTGCTGTTTCAAGTAAGATACCTGTAGGAATAACACCTGACTTGCTATTAGTGAAACCTGTCTTAATTGATGTTTCACCAAATGTTCCTGCTGTTGGGTCTGCGTATGCAGTTGTACCATTTACTTCCTCTGTGATGCCTTCTTTTGAAGTATAACCGTCTGCATCTTCTGTTAATTCATACTTAACACCCTTAGCAAGACCTTTAACTGTAATATACTCACCATCTTTTAACTTGAACTTACGAGTAGCGTTACCAGATGTGTCTGTTTCAATTACTGTCTTAGTTCCTGTATCTGGAGTATCTTGTGCATCTTCACGGGCACTAGCATAATCAACTGTGTACTTTGTACCTGCACTTGCACCTGTAATCTTTAAAGTAAATGTAAAGTCTTTGTTCTTATTACCTTGGTTACCTGTTACTTCCTTACCAAAGATTAAGTCTGCTGATGAGTATGTATTTACAAATCCATCTGATTTATCTGCCAACTCATAAGCGGCGTCAGTATCTTTTAACTCGATACCATCTGACTCTGTGTGCATAACATAACTATTTACTTCTAATGTTCCGTTATTATCAATTACAAATACGTCCATAACACGAGTTGACTTTGTGTCGTTTGTTACACCTGTATTAGTACCTGTTTCAGTAACGATGTAACGGTAAACGCCTGGTTCTGTAAAATTGCAAGAACTAAAATCAATCGTTGCTGTTTTCTTAGCGTACTGCTCTGTCGCTGTTAATGTGTGTGAACCTGCTTTTCCTGTTGTAACAACACCTGCTGTATCTGCTGAACTAAATGTTACATCTGCAATCGTTGGTGTACCTACACCTGCTAAGATTTTTGAATGTGTTGCATCACCTGCTTGGGCTGCACCTGCTGTTACTGTAAATTTGAATGTTGCATTAGGTACCTGAATACCTCTGTCCATTACAAAATACTTTTCAAACGTTGCTGTTGTACCTGCAACTGGGTTATAACTGTCGGCTGCAAATGCTGGTACTACTGCGCCGGCTGCCACAAGTGCTGTGGCTGATAAACTGCCAATTAAATTTCTAATTTTCATTTTTTAAAATTTTCTCCTATGTGCTTCTTTGCACTTATAAATATTACAAGACCAATACCGATGAATAGTAGGATATGACTATTGTTTATAATAATACCTGTTGGAATTAAACTGTCTTTCTTGTTCGTGTACACGACACGTACATCTTGATACGGGTACCTGAATAGCCATGATTGTTTCCCACTAACGCTCTGCTGATAGTCTTGATAATCCTCTGACACCTCATACGATGAGCCTACAGGCAGGTCTGTAAAGGTAATAGTATCTCTATGACTTAGAGGAACAGTCGCTCTTCCATAGCCTTTGGCGTCTGTTGTAAGAGTGTATCCATCTCTAAGGTTATAGACAAAGTTGGGTATTGCGTTTTTCACTTTAACTGTGACATTAAATTTCTGAAAAACACTACCTTGATTACCCTTTACAATCTTTTGAATCGTTAATTTGTTTGTTGCGAGTTTTCCGTAGTATTCAAAAGTCTTTACATTATCACCTAGAATATAGGACGAAATTTCTAACTTACCGTTATTATCTGACACATAAACGGTTAAATAATCATACTCATTATCTGTCAGGTAATACACCGTATCTCGTTCTAAATCCTTACTGGTTGTGAAGAATCCGTGTATTGAGAATTGATAAACACCCGGCTCTTTAAAAGTTAATTTACTTAAATCTGCAACAACCTTAGTCTTACCTGTTTCTACCAACTCTTTTGATACCGGTGTAGAGAACGTTAATTCACCACAACCAAGACTACTTTTCTCTTCTGTAATTTCTAAGACAAAATGTGATTGTTGAAAGATGGCCGCCTCATGCTTATCTCTGTCTACTAGATTTAATGTGATTTCAACTTTACCACCATGGATTTCATCATAACCGCTATCTGCTTTAACGCTTGTAATAGGTGTCAATAACAACAGAAGGACAAGAAACACTCTAAAACGCATTAGAAGCCTCTACGTCTAAATATAAAGAATACTGTACCAGTTAAATCTTTTTCAAGAACACTGGCAAATTCTCTACTATCACTTGTATTTTCTCGGTAATCGTTTAACAAAAATACTTCATCTTGTGGTACAGTATAAGGGAATACAATGTCGCTATTCTCTAATTTGTGTGTTAATGTATTAGTCGCATTTACTGGTTGCTGGCTATCGACTGTTAAAATCCCTTTATCTGTAATATCTACTACTTGTCCTTCTCGTGCAATTACTCTATACATCTCATTACGATATAAGACAACATCTTCCAAATGAGTATGTTTATCATACTTCTTTATGAATACTAAATCACCATCTTTAATAGACGGGTACATATTGTTATTATAATATATCGTCATGGTACCTATATAAGTGTTGATAAGAAATAATGCTACCACAATGATAAGTACTTTTTTAATTAAACGAATCATACTTGTCCTTTCTGTTGTTATGAAATATATATCAGTTTTTAAACTGTGTGTATTTATATTATACAACAAGCGTTGTACTTAATCAGTATAACAAAAAAGGAAGATTTTTAGTCTTCCTTCATTTTGTTTCTAATTGTAAATGCTCCAACACCTGTAATTGCAGTTGTTAAGAATGTTGTGAAATGAACAAATAAGTCATCTCCTGTTGGAGGCGTTCCACCCTTATCTTCAATCTTCTGTTCTGAGTAAGTTTGATTTCCTGTATTGTTATTTACAGGTTTTTCTTCTACAACAGTTGGCTTCTCTGGTTCTGGTGTAGGATTTACTGGCTGACTTGGTGTTTCTTCAACTGGAACATTTGGTTCCGGTGTTGGATTTGGTGTTGGATTGTTAGGTACTACATGTGTATTATCCTCAACAGGGTTCTCTGGAGTAGGATTATTAGGTACTTCAGGTGTTGGTTCTGGAGTAGGATTATTAGGAACTTCTGGAGTAGGATTTCCAGGTGTATTGTTATCTGTTGGATTTCCAGGAGTTGTCTCTCCACCGTTATCTCCATTTATATTACCTGAATTATCTGGGTTAGATGGTTCAACTGGTGTACCATTGTTACCAGGCGTTTCAGGTTCAGGTGTAGGATTTGGCACAGCAGGCGTCTCTTCTACTGGGTTTGTTGGTGTTTCTGGCTGTGTAGGTGTTGGGTCAGTTGGTGTTACTGGTTGTTCTGGTTCTGGTGTAGGAGTAGTAACTTTCTTATATACATGAACTGTATCACCATTCTCTGCTGTACGAGTTTCTACAAACTCATAACCGTCAAATGCTTCTTTGTCATGTACGCCATATTCTTTAGTCTTTAACTCTGTTCCATCTTCCGTAACATATTGAGTATAGTCAATACCAACATGTAATACTCTTGTTTTAGGGTCAACTGAACCACCTTCGACATAAGTGACTAATCCATAATCACGAACAAAGAATGCATCTTTTTGGATTGAAGAAGTACTGAATAAGTCCTTTAAGTCATTATAAATCACATCAGCATCATAATCTAAGTATCTACTACCTAAATCGTCAGCGATTGTGAAATTAAATGTACCAATCTTATTACCGATTTCTCCTTGTGTAACCTCAACAATTTCACCCTGTTTTAAGTTCTCGTCAATTTCAGCGATTGTATCGTATGGTATCTCTTCGTTTACAGTTGCAAATAATTGCCAGTAACCATTCGCCCCAGAAATAGCCATGTCACTTGTAGGACCAATATCAGATGTAAAACGTGAGTCTGCTTCTTCGATTGGGTAGTCAAAAGCGTATCTATTAGGATATGCAGTTATATCATATCTTTCTATTCCATCAGCCTCTACAGGAAGAGCAACATTACGTTCTGTAAACTCTGTACCATCATTAGTCACGAAAGTAACTTCTTTTGCAAAGTAAAACTTACCCATAGATGGGTCAGGATGATTTTCAGCAGTAGAAAGGTCAAAACATTCTAAGTCTTGCCAATTCTTTACATGTACTATCTCTCCTGCATGGTCTCCATCAATAAATGTAAATTCATAATCTTTATCCAACTTAGTCTTTGTTGCACGACTTTCAAAGATGGATGTATAGTTGTTTACTCCCTTAAATTTATAAGTGCTATGACTCACATTATTTGTAAGACCTAAACTTGTTCTTGCGCTGTTTGTCGGTTGTGTTGCTAAAAATTCTGTTAATTTCTGACTCTCTTCCGGTGTCAAGTCAGCCTGTGCATGTGCTTTAACTGTATTACCACATAATAACACAGATGACATTAATAAAGATACACCAACCGTTGCTTTCTTTAAACTTTTCTTATTTTTCTTCATTAATTAAATCTCTCCTTTTTTAAATATTTATAAACAGCGTACAAAATTAATAAACCTAACCACAAAAATAAATAGATTACACTTATAATTTTAAATACACTACTCATAGAATGTCCCAGTATTTCTATGAAATGTGTTACTCTTGCAGCAACAAATAATCCATTACCGCTAATTGAGAACATTTTCCATAAAATCTCTAAATTTGGTAATTTGATACTATATCTAATTAGTATATAGATGTTTACTATTAAATAAAATGTACCTGAAAAAACTCCAATATAATTTGTTGTATCGTTTGGCATTAAATTTCTAAAAATCTCGCATATAATTACAATAGATAGCGAGGAATAAAGTAACTTTAAACTTCTCCTCATCTACTTTCCCTCAATCACTATTACATTAACTTTCTTTGTAATGGTAGTACAAGCATCTATGGCAATAATACCTAAATCTCTAAATGGTTCGAAACACGCATCTTCTCCGAATTCAGAACCTTTTCCATGATATTTAGAATTTCCAAACGAACAATGCCAATGACCACAGATAATAGTCTTATCCTTAAAACTATGTCCATTCTTCCAATAAGCCATACCATTTATCCAACTATACTCTTCAAAGTCTTTACAGTCTTTATCTTTATAATTCTCTGGCAACCAACCATGACAGCAAACTATCATGTTTCCGTTCTTATCCTTAAATTCAAAATAATCTACAAGACTGTTCATGTATTGAGTTAGTTCTAACCACTGATTAGCATACATGAAGATTTCACTATCATAAGCATTCAAATGTTTTCTACCTGAGACATATTTCGCAATTTCTAAAATAGTATCAACTGTTCCATTATGTTTGTCTGCATAATCAAATCTATGTGAAAACAAACATTTCTCAAGATTATACTCATGATTTCCTTTAATTAAGACTTTATTAGGTAGTGAGTTGACATATTGTAGACATTTTACATTTTCCTCGCCACGGTCTAATAAATCACCACACACAACTAAAGTATCTAACTCTTCATTAAATCCTTTTTTATCTAATTCATTTTTCAATTCTGTATAATGTCCGTGAACATCACTGGTGATAAAATATTTCATATGTCAACCTCACTTTCATCTAAATCATTTGTCAGGAAAAAGGATTACTTCAATGTGCAGCAATCCTTTAACATCCTTAATCCACATTCACTGCGTAATACTTACCATTTACTTCTTCAAAATGCATGTTCATATTTGGAACAATATCACTATCTTCTAAAATGTTTCGAACATCGTCAACCTCAAAGTTCATTTCGTATTCTGGTTCATCATCATCGTAATCATCATCTTCGTCGTCATCGTCATCATCATCGTATCTATCGTCGTCGTAATCTTCGTTTACCCAACCATACTCACTTGTTCCACCGTTTTCAATATCACGAATAATATTGTCTTCAATTTCTGAATAATAATGATTATACAACTTTTTATACAATTCATCTTCTGAATCAGCGACAAATATTTCATCTCCAGAACGAGCAATATTTTTACATGCTTTTTTAAATAGTTCTTTTGAACCACCTGATGCTAAATACGCTTCACATAATCCTGCGCTTCTAAGTTCTTCTTCTTGTTCTTTAGATAAACCTAACTCTAGTTTAGAGTATACATCCTCAGCTTCTGCAAGTTTCTGGTTATAACCATCTACCTGAGACTGAAATTCTGAATCAGACATTCCTTCGAACTGATGTAATACGTGATTGCAATTTCCTGTACCTGGATTCTTCGCTGTACATAATGTAATCTCTCCACGATTGTTTAACGCTTTAATTCCTTTACTCATTTAATTTCTCCTTATCCTATGTTAATGGCATAATATTTACCATCTTTACCTTTAATAATATTTAAATCCATACCTTCAATGATACTGTCATCTTCCAAAATATATTCAATATCATTTACACTAAAATCTGTTACATACTCAATATCGTCTGGTGTATCATATCCCCCACTGTGCTCTTCCACATGCCCGTAATCACAGTCTTCACCGTTATCGAGTTTATCCACAATAGCATCTTCTATTTTGTCAAAATAATAACTGTACAATTGTTTACGTAAATCTTTTTTAGAATCTGTAACAAAAACCTTATCATCATCATAAATAACATTAATGCATGCATTATTAAAATTCTCTTCAGAACCACCACAAGCTGTATAAATCTCGCATACACCCATTTCTCTAATATCCTCTTTGTCATCATCTGAAATGTTTACATGAGACAAATACTCTTCAGCTTTCGCTAATTTCTCATTATAATCATCTACCTGAGATTGAAACTCTGAATCAGACATTCCTTCGAACTGATGTAATACGTG
>ERZ773018.249-NODE-249-length-35591-cov-27.581523_pt1 | contig 35591 bp, 32 predicted proteins | sample MGYA00580840_ERZ773018 | MGnify/ENA primary metagenome ERZ773018 (study PRJEB29015, sample SAMEA2738125) | human oral metagenome | biome: human oral; feature: human-associated habitat; material: saliva | place: China | collected 2256 ... | reverse complement strand
ACATGCACTTTATCACACGCTCGGTATATAAGTATCGCCGAGATGAAAAGAACTGCCATGCGGGTTGTATGAGGTGTAATGTAATTCTACATGGTAATTACATTGTCTATACACGCCGAATGCAGAGGAAGTATGGGGAAATTCTCGTGGATGAGATGATCAACGATAAGCAAATATGCAAAATCTCTACATGAGAGCTACAAGAGATGATAGAGAAATATCAAGTCTTAGTGAACGAACTCAAGAGAACAAAAGGGGTATAAAATCAGATTTTTTATATTTTTTTGAAAATTATGTTAAAAGCACGAAAACACTTTAAAACTATTATGAAGCATAAATGGTATGTTATGGTAGAATGCTTTAAGGTTGGACTCTATCGGCAAGGGATTGTCCACGATTTAAGCAAATTTAGTATCACGGAATTTATGCCGAGTGTTAGATACTTTCAGGGAGACAAAAGCCCTATAGAAAAAGAGAGAATAGAGAGATGATACAGCGAAGCACGGCTCCACCATAAAGGTAGGAATAAGCACCATCAGCATTATTGGATAGATATAGATAGAGGGAATATTATTCCAGTGGAAATGCCTGAAAAGTATGTATTAGAACTTTGCTGTGATTTTATTGGTGCGGGCAAGGCTTACAATCCAAAGGGGTTCAGCCAAAGAGAACCTTATGATTACTTTATGAACAAGATTGATAAGAAATATATCCATCCAAAAACAGTCAAAGATATTGAGGGTTATCTAGCTTCTTATGCTATAACCTGAAAACTGAAATAAGTCAGATTTTTATATTTTTAAAAAATAAGGATGAAAAAACGAATACTACTTCTTGCAATATTGCTTCTTTTTACTGGATGTAAGGAGCAAGATAGGTGTTTAAAATCCCATATTGAGAGGAGAACCGGAACAGCATGCCACAATATAGGAAAGGTTGTGTCGTGTTATCCAAGAGTCTACCATGTATCAGTATGTGATGAATACGAACATTGAGACTTCATTTGCACAAGGAAAGAATCAGAATAATTTATTTTTTTACCAAAGGAAACCATGTATTGAGAATCAATTCACCAAATGATCATAAATAACACAGTAAGGGAAGTTATAGGTAAAACAAAACTCAAAATCAAACCTGCACCTAAGCGTATCCCAAAGAGGCTATGGCTTAAGTTAGCGAGTCTTTTTGTTAGGCTAGAAACCGAGTTTAAGAGTTAACTATGAGAGAGTGTAGTCAGATTTATTTTTTTTGTTTTTCAGTTTTATGCTCAAAAGAAAATATCTTCAAGAAAGAAATTATTGCATAGTCTGTCTCAAGGAGATAACTGGCAGGCAATGACCAACTAAATACTGTAGAAAATGTTGAGAAAAGATAGCAAAAAATATGACCCTCATTCATTTATGGAAAAAAAGAAAGGGGAAAGTAGAAAAGATTTACACTTACTGAAAGAAACATGAGGAGAGCGGAAATGAAGAGAACTCCTAGGAGTAAATCCTCTCGCTCGTGGAACACAAAGGAGAGGAAAGCGAGCAAGGCGAGGACAGAAAAAAAGATAACAGCACTCATTCTCAAACAGGAGGGGGAGGTCATCTCTTGTCCAAGATGCAACAAGCCTAAAAGACTTAACAATCTTCCAGAGCGAGCAAGGGGCTATTGTAGGTGTGGAGTCAAAACGAAATATAGACCAGAATTTTGTGCTTCTATTATAGATTTCTTTGAACAAGCAAAGAATGAGATTGCGGTAGATAGGCAATACTTCCAGCCAAGAAAAGATTGAGAACCGTTCATTACTCCTGAATGATACGAGCATTGAGGCTTGAAGTCTGAGTTTACAAAGATTTTAGCTACAAAGTTCCCAACTTTTCAGAGGTGGAATAGTGAAATACTCATCACAGAAAAGACAAGAAACGAACGAGTAAATGAATACCCAGAGTTTCGTAATGCTTGTGAGGTAGCTAAAGAAATTCAGCATGCAATATGGTTGGAGAACTCAATGGCAGGTATCTTTAATGGACAATTTGCGATATTCTTTGGTAAGAACTGTCTTTGATACAAGGATAAATCAGAAGTAGAGCATAGCGGAAGCTTAAGTTTAACAGAAATTGCAAGAAAAGCTAAAGAAGAAAGGGAAAGTTGAGAGAAAAAGAAAGATGAGAAATAAGTGGTTTTGATCAAGAAATGCGGTTCTTGGAAAGTTATCAGTCTTTAATTCTAATCTCTTATAAATGACAACAGATTTACAACTCTATCAAAGCTATCAAAAAGATATTCTCCTGTGGATTGAAGATATGTTCGGCCTAATCCCCCAAAGAGTATTGCCTGAGTATCAGGCTCTCTTAGAGGATTGTAGGGAAACTGGAGAATATCAGCCAATGAGGCTCAGTATGTTTGAACAGTTTGTGAAAGGTAAGCATATCACACGACATCAATATGAAGTTTGCCTCGCAATCAATCGTGCAATCAATGGGGATATTAAAAAAATCTCTATCCGCTCAGGACACGGAGTAGGGAAATCCTCAATCTTTGCAATCGTAATTCTTTGGTTTCTGTTTTGTTATTTCCAATCTATCGTGGGGTGCACCGCTCCAACCAGTTCGCAAATGAACGATGTTCTCCGAAAAGAACTCAGTCTGTGGATCAATAGATTACCTGAAGATATAAAAAAGCTTTATGAGCGAACAAGTGAGTATATTAGAGTAGCTGGATATGATGAGACCCGGTTCGCTAGAGCGAGAACAGGAAAAAAAGAAAATCCTGAAGCTCTCGCTGGGCTTCATGCTGACGACTTAATGATCGTGGCAGATGAGGCAAGTGGAGTTGCAGAAGAGGTCTTTACGACTTCAGAATCAGCTCTTACCAATGAGAATACGCTATTCCTGATGATTTCCAATCCTACAAGGACAGAATGATATTTTTACGATAGCCATACGAGGTTATCAGATTTGTTTCACTGTTTACACTTCAACTCCGAAGAAAGTCCAATCGTAAGTAAGAAATTCGTAGACTCTATCATTGCTAAATTCTGAGAGGATAGCGATGAACACAGAGTCAGAGTGCTTGGAGAATTCCCAAGAATAGGAGAGATGGATGACAAAGGGTATATGCCACTCTTTGATCGTGGGGAGATAAAATTCATTCAGGAAAGCTCGTTTATTCCCCACACTCTCGGAATAGATGCCTGAGGCGAAGGGAAAGATAAGTCAATATGGGTAGGAAGAGATAGCTATATCGGTTGAGTATTAGCCGAAGAATCTAGGAGCAACGAAAAAACTATTGCTCAAAAAACCCTTACACTCATTACAAAGTATCCGAGAATTACAGACAAAAAGACCTTCTATGATAACTTTGGCGTGGGAGCGAATGTAGGAACAGAGCTTGCCTATGTAGGATATAAAGCAAAATGATGTAATAATGGAGACAAAGCTGATGATCCTGATAGATTCGCAAATAAAAGAGCTGAATGTTATCGGAGACTAAAAGAAGCAGTAAAGCTCTGATTTCAGATTGTAGGAACTGAGCAAGAACGAGATGACCTCTTCAAAATCAAGTTCAAAAGAAATCAAAGAGGTCAAATTCAGATTATGCCGAAGCTAGAGATGAAGAAGTTGATGGGAAAGAGTCCTGATAGACCTGATGCTTTAGCTCTTACCTTTTGGGAGACTGATAAACCGCCAAAGAAAGCAAACAAAAGTCAAAATTCAGAAAAGTATATTATCAACCCTATTACAGGGGAAAAGATAGTAAAAAAACATTTATCCCGTAATCAACGATTACCATGACTCTAACTGAAGAAATCAAACTAGATCAACAAGCAAGTATGACCGAGGATGAATCCTCAAAAGTCAAAGCCGTAGTAGCAAGGAAAAATGAGATGGATATTGCTAGAAAAGAGCGAGAAACCGTCCGAGACAAAGCAGATGAGATCAAAAACAAAAAATCCCGTTCAAAGTATAATGGGATTATAGATCCGGATATTCCTTGGGAGAAAATCCTAGTTGAAACCTATATCGGAACATTGCCATCAGGATTGCCTATTGCTGTGAGTGCAGATGGGAGAGTAGATGGAATCAAGCTAGAGCTGGCAAAAGCAACACTTCAGCACTATATGACCAAAGAAAAAACCATCAGTAAAATAAAAAGCAATGCTGATAGAAATAAGGCTTGGAGAGGGACAACAATCCTCGCTTCCACCATTACTACGAAGGTAAAAAACATCCCGCCGACTACCAAAGATAGAGATCCTCTTACAAAGACCAAGCCTGAGCAAAAACATTATTATACCTTCTGCCCAAAAGAGGTGGATGTGAGAGATGTTTGGTTTGATGAAGGAGCAAAAAGCATTGATGAGGTAATAGATTGTATCTACGAGGAGAGAATCCCAGTGCAGGAATTCAAAGCGAGATTTTTCAAGGATGAGAAACCGCTTGAAAACTATAAATACTTGAAATCTGTAGGAACAACTGAGGACGAGGAGAAAAACAATGTAAAAATCGTCAGACTTTGGCATTATTTCAATGTAATTACGGCAGAATACTGCACTGTAGCCAATGAAAAATGGCTGATTTATGATGGATATTACCAAGCTCTTCATGGAGAGTGTCCGTTCACTCCGATTCAGCATTACGAAGTCCCTGACTCACTCTATGGTGAAGGTATCCCTCAGAGGTTTGCAGTCTGTAAAGGACTGATCTACAACTTCCTGAATGCAAGTGTAAATGGGGCTCGGCTGAATTCCTGAGGAGTGCTTTTCGCTGGATCTGGGGTGGAAGTAGATGACATCTATATAGAAAGCGGAGAAATCAACATCGTAAATATGACCGAGGGGAATGCGAGCGATGTTGTGCCGTTTATTCCTAACATTAACATCGGACAACTGATAGAGATGCTCAGAATTATGGAGGATTTTGGTATTCAGGCAACAGGACTTAACCAAAAAGCTCCTTATACTTCTCCAGCTAAGACTGCTTTTGAGGCTGGAATAATGAAAGAAGAGCAGAATAATAGACTAAAGCCTGTTGCGGAATCAAGGGATTTCGGACTAGATAGGGCTTTTTCTCTCGCCCTCTCTAATATCCTGCAATTTGCTCCTTATTTGGAAACTCAGATCGTGATTGATGAAAGTCAGAATAGTGTAGAAAGTAAAAAAGAAATAAAAATAAAGGATAAAAAGCTGAAAAGAGATGGGGAAACGATCTCAGGAATAGAAGATGCATTATGAGCTGAAGATTTCTTTTATTTAGATGATAATGTCTTTGAGGGATTAAGTGAGCTGAAAGTCCATATCACTACTCCATCAACGCCAAACATTCTCAAATCGCTAGAAAAAGAAGATCTTCAAAAATATATCAATGCAAAAGTGCAATTGATCCAACTTGGAGGGGATCCAAGTCTCATCAACATTGAAGAACTCAATAAAAGAATAGATATGGTGTATGATATTGATCCTGAGAATATCAACCTCAAAACTTCTCAAGACCATTTGAGAGAGAAACAAGCCGAAATTATCAAAGCAGTAAGCTCCTTTGATGGAGGAGAATCTTTAGATCTTATGAATAATTGAAATGAAACTACTCAGCAACCGTGATTACCATGAACTCTTGCAGAAGGTGCAACTCCTTGAGCAGGAGCTCCAAAACTACCGCTCCTTAGAGGAAGCGAGAATCTCCTTTGAGAAATGCCTCAGCAATAGCGAAATCAAGATGATTGAGGGACTTCCTCTCAATATCTTATCTGCAATGATCAACAGTATGAAGTCTACAAAAAATGCACTACTGCTTGATCAGAAAAAAGCTCATAACCCTGAAGCTATTGCAGTAAGGGATGGGGCAATCCTTTTTGCAGACATGATCATCAGAAAACTTATGCTCAATATCGCAAAAATCGAACAAAAGCAAAAAAGTCAGTAAAAAGATGTAAAAAAATTTTTTTACAAGATTTTTTTTGATAAACTCTTCGTGTTAATGATAAAACCTGAGGGGGTTTTTCATTCAGAATTTTTACTTCCTAAGCCGTAATGGAATGGAAATACTAGAAAACAAAGAGAACCTTGAAGCCAGCAAGGAACAGGGAACTCATCAGGACGATGTTGTAAGTTTATCTAAAGCTGATTATGAAGCCAATCAAGCAGAGCTTGAAAGGCTCAGAAAAGTAGAAAGAGACTACAACGGAAGCCAAAAGGAAGTGCAAGTCTTGACTGCAATCAAGAATGTCGCTAAAGACAACAAAGCCTTCTTTAAATATTACAAGAACGATAAGAGAGTCGCTAAAGAAGTTGCTAAAAACTTCGGCTACGACGATCCTAAGGACTTGTATGATGAACTAGTAGAGAATTACTGAGATGATTCCTACTCTGGAAATCTTGATAATGGGGATGATATGGACTCTAAGATCAAGAAATCCACAGCGAGAGAACTCGCAAAAAGAGATTTGTCAGACTTCATTTCTAATAAGAAAATGGATGCAAAGACCAAATCTCAGTTTATGGAGGAATTTGAAGACCTCCTCGGTGAAAGGGATTTAACCCCTGAAGCTGTAAGTAAGTATGCTAGCAAAGCACGAAGACTCCTCGGCAAAGAGGATAGAATCACAAAAGATGATGAACTTCGTGGAGCTGGTATCCTCGGAGGGGGAAATAGGACTGCCACCCCTGAGGCTCCGAATCCTAAAGCGGACAGTGCGGACATTCGTGAGATTTACAAAAAAAAGAAGTCCTAAGACTTTTATTTGTTTTTGTATATCAGGATGCTTGATACAACAAAGTATAAGGATCTGACCGACCATATTAAAAAGATTGATGAAATCTACAATGATGCGATGGCAGATGCTTTGGAAGATAAGGTAGGTTTTGAGCTCTTTGACCAGAAAAAGAACTCTAATAGACATGATAACATTAAACTCAACCACGGACTTGCTGGAGTTGCTAAGATTACGGAAGGGCAAAACTTTCCTGTTGCAACAGGTAAGGAAGGGCATTTGCTTACTTTAGCGAAGAGTTCTTATGGTGCAGATGTAATCGTGACGAAGCAGAATAGAATCTTTGACGAATACGATGAGGTTGAAGCGAATGTGAGGACTATCGTAGATGATGGAATGAATAAAATAGATCAGTCTTTAGCTGACATTCTCTCTAATGGATTCTCTACTACTGCTTATAACGATGTATACGGAGATTCTATTACTCCAGTAGGAGGAAATGGGAAATCTCTCTTTAGTGAGGCTCATTCTAATGGAGCAACGAGTAGAACCTTTAGCAACCTGATTGCAAAAGGAGCTACGAAAAATCCAGAATTGAGTATTGATGCTATTGAATCAGCAAGAAAGATGGGATATCTCTATAAAGATCCTAATGGAATCAATAGACCAATTGAGTTTGACACAATCTTGGTCTCTCCTGAATTTGAAAAGGAGGCTTTGATTATGGTTCATTCAGCTCTTTTGCCGGGGACAGGGAATAACGATGTAAACCCATACAAAGGAAGGTTTAAGGTAAAAGTATGGAGTAAACTTGCTATGACTGCTGCAGGGATAGATACCTCTAAACAGTGGTTTATGTATAACTCTAAGCTTGTGGGAAATACCTTTAAGCTCTTTTGGGCTCAGCATCCAAAACTTGCTAAACCTCAGGAATTTAATCCTGATGCTAACTGGCATTACCTCTTTGATTACATTTACTCAAGAGGATTTGGATGGGCTCCTTATATCGTAGGGTCTAAAGGAACTAACCAAGCCTAACCTTTGGGGCATAGCAGGTAAGTTATGCTATGTCCTTTTTTATCTTTTGATTACATGAGAATGACTGTAATTTGACCAGATTGGAATAGGCTCGTTCAGGAAGGGAATGCAAAAGCAATCGGCACCCCTTGGACTGATGAGGAATGGAAAATTCTTGAGGCAATTCAAGATGAAGAAGAGAGGAAACAGGTCGTAGAAGAGCTTAGAGAAGGAAATTATAAGCCTAAAAAGACTGAAAAGTCTGAAACTAAGACTGAAACTCCTAAAAAAGACTCTTCAAAAGAGCCCAAAAAGACTGAAAAGTCTGAATAATTATCTTTTTTATATGATGTCATAGTGCTGATGAAATCTAACACTCTAAAAGAAATCGTAGACAAAGTTTACTGAATACTGGGGGAAGATGAAACCAGCACTATTTATCATAAGGAAAGAGATGTTATCCCCGCAATTCATAGCGTAAGAGACGCAATTATCAGCGGAGAAGTCGTAAATGTCCTCACAGGAGCTAAAATCAGATGAGGAGATATGGGATTCCTCCATAGAGATTGTATCTTAGAGCGAAGTAAAAAGGAGTATGAGGTTGTGAGCGTCAATGAAGATGAAGCTACTGCTACTCTTGATGATTTAAGTCTAAATGAAGAGCAATTTCCCCTCCTTATTGATGGAATGGTAAAGATTGTAAAAGTCGTAGACGGAGCAATTCAGAATACTACCGATTTTCAGAAAGAGCAAAAAGTCAGAAGGCTCTTTAAGTTACCAAAAGACTGTAAAAAGCCTCTTGATTTTTTTAAGCCGAACAACGAAAAACTGATTCACTATAGGACAAGTGAGATTATCACTGAATATCCATGTTATGTTATTTATAGAGATCAAGAATGAGATGAAAGGTATATCGCAATTTATGGATACGAGGGAAAGTTGAGGCTCGCCTATCAAACAAAGCTCCCAGAAATGAATAGATCTGATGATGTGTGTGGATTGCCTGATAACTACGGAATCAATAGCATTGCTTATGTTGTAGCCGGAGAAATTCTGGTAGATACCTCTGAAGTGAACAAAGCAACGGCAATTTTGAATAAGGGATATAAATCTGTAGGACTTCTCTATTCTGAGTATGCCTCAGAAACCAAAAAATCTACAAGAAGGGTAAAAAAATCTATTATGAGAACCTCTGATTTCTTTTAGTTTTCATTTCTTAAAAAATGGCTACTGAGGGAATAACTACTATTAACTTAAAAACTCCTTTTGCAAGGGGGCTTATAGCAGACAAAGGAATCCATCTTGTGCCTGAATCTTTTTGCGTTTGATGTAAAAATATCAGAACAATCAATGGAACTACTACCGTAAGGAAAGGTTATCAGAAAATTAGCAACTGACCTGATGGGATAAAGAGTAAAATCCAAGGACTCGTAGCAGTCAAAGGAGAACTTTATGCGATTTGCAGAGGGAAATTTTACAAGGTAGACCTAAAAACAGGAGGACTAGAAGAAAAAACAGGGACAACCTTTGACGAAAAAGAACAAACAAATTTTGTGGTTTATAATGACTTTATCTTTTGCTTGGATGGGAAAAATTTTCCGAAAGTATTTGATAGGAAAGAAGGGACTTTTACAATTCTAGATACTTCAAAAATTGCTAGTGGAGCAAATCCTAGATTTGGAACGGTTTTTAGTGCAAATGTGTATCTTGCAGGTGGCGGAGAAAATAAGAATATGTTATATATCTCAAAAGGTATCCGTAAAGATACAGCTCAAGACTCGTATGACTTCGCGGGGAACGGAAGTGAGAGTCTGTTTTTCCATTCTGAAATTGAGGCGATCAGTTCAAATAAAGGAAGAGTATATATTTTTACAGAAAAAACTATTGAAGTCCTTACAAAGGATACCGTTACGGTAGGTTCTGTTACATCAAGATATACTACTCCGATTGCCTGAGAAAACCGTGTAGTATCAAGCCGTAGTGTAGTGGTAGCTGATGACAGAATTTTCTTTTTTGCAAAAGGAAACAAGGTAAGAGCATTAGAATTTATCCCATGAGTAACTGACATTAGCGTTGGGGATCTCTCCGACCGTGCCGGGCAGTCTATTCAAAGGTTTTTGGATTCACTTGATGAGGATCAGTCTTCTTGTTTTGGTTATTATAACAAGGAGAAAAAGCAGGTCTACTTTCATCTCAAAGAAAAATGAGAGCCGTTTAATAATGTCGTGCTTGTGTATGATGTCATCAATGATAATTTTCTCATAGACACCAATAAGTTTTTCTCAGATGTGGATAAATGCGATGGAAAATACTATGCAGGAAGTGATACCAACGGAGAAATCTATTTGGATGACACAGGGAATATGGATAATGGGCAATCAATCCTACGAGAGAGAAGAAATGCCCCATTGAGTTTTTGAAATCCAAACATTAGAAAGGAATTTAGGGAGGTAAATATTTATGGGGAAATAGAAGACTGAGCTAGTATTGACGTTGAAGTTTTAGTTGATGGGATTTCTAAATTTAGAGGAAGTATTAAGGGGAAAAGTGCAGAAATGGCGGGAACATGATCAGAATCTCTATGAGGAAGTCCCTATAATGCAGAATTCAGTAAAAACGGAATGATTCCTTTTGAATATGGAATTACTGCGGGGAACCTCAGAGCAAGAGGGAAAAAGATAGAACTGGTGTATTCTGGAGTATGACCGTGAGATTTCTGTCTTAGCGGAGGAAGTATTGGACTACTAGGACTCTGAGATAGGGAGATTTCCGAAAAAGGGAAGAATGAATCAAATAATGCAAAATTAGAAAAGAATTTATAATTTAATAGTATAACTAATGGCTGTAAAACCGTATACTTGGGGACAAGACAAAGAAAAGGATAAGTTTATGCTTGATACTATCCAGGCTGGAAGGAAAAAGTATGGAGATAAATTTGACTCTATAATGGAAACTCAATATGGAATAAAAAAGAGCGATTATATGGGGGAGTCTTATGATAAACTCGTATCTACTGCTCAAACAGGAGGTAAACAGGCGGTTGATAATCTTTATAATTCCAACAGCTCATCTCAATATAGAAATCCTATTACTAATTACTCGGCAACTCCTACTAAACCAAGGAACATTTTGCCAGGAACGACTCTTGGGAATTATGGCGATCTCGGTGGGGCATCTTCCATTCCTAAATACAGCTGAAGTGGTGTAGGGATTACTTATAGTCAAGTGAGACTTTCTGATGTAGCAAAAAACTGAAGTTCTTTCCTTTGGAACGATAAAGCAAGACTCCAAGAACAAAAAAGCTCAGGATACCTCAAGTATAGAAATGACTTTCTTGCAAATGCTTTTTATAATGAGGGGATAGATAGTAAAGAGGGAATCTCGCAATACCTTGGTCAATTCCCAGACTTTGCAAATGCAAATCAAGTGGATAAAAATAATACGATAACTGCTATTTGGAATAGAATAGGAGAAATTAATAAAACAAATACCAAAAACTATTTTGATGGAAAAGGAAAATATGACCCCAATCAGACTGCTCCGCAGAATAAAGGTGGAAACATTTCAGATGAAGAGTATTGGAATTTTGTGAATACTACCCTTAAAACCAACTTTGATCAGTTTTGAGATTTGGAAAAACTCAAAGAAACCTACTGAGAAGAGGCTTTTTATAAGCTCAAAGATTTCTTAAATTCCGCTAAATGAGCATACGATATTACTAACCCTGAGGAAAGAAATAGGCTTGCATGAGATATGCAAAAAATGCTTGGATCATTTATTGGAAATCAATCTGACCTCTCTAAGCTTAACCTAAATATGGAATCAGGTTTAAGCCTTTTTTCTCCGGAATCTCAAGCAGAAATTAAATCTGATCTTGAGAAGATGGGGCAACTGGAATGAATGGGAATGAACGCTCAACAAATTGCAGATAAACTCTGATGGACTACGGATAAAGTCTACCAACTCAATCTTCTGAAACAAGGGAGTCAAGCAACAAGACTTGGTAAGTATTATAATCTCTCAGATACTGAAAAAGCAAGGCTCTCTGAAGAAACAGATATTGCAAGACAAAGACTCAAAGAAGATCATGAATTGGCTATGCAGAGGCAGGATAGAGATCTACAGCGACTTACAGAAACCCATCAAAAGAACTACGAAAGACAAAAAAGGCAAAATGAGATCAATGAAGGTAATGCCAATATGCTTGCATGACTTACAGGGATAGGATTTAGCTCAAGAGGAATTCAAGGGCTTCAGGAAATCCAAACTCAAGCAAAGGAGATATTGGATGACATGACAACAAAATATGAAAGAGGAAAAATTCAGATTAACGATATTAAAATGGATATGATGAAAGCCTATGAAAGAAAAGATGCCGATATGGTAAGACAACTGAATGAGTCTCTTGTGCAGGCAAAAAATGCCTATATCTCAGGGGTAGCACAACTTCAATCTAAATATGGACTCGTGAGTATGGAAGGACAAAAAGCTTTAGCGGAAGCGACAAAAGGGTTCATAGAATCAGCTCAAAAAATCTATATGGATGCTTCAACAAATGCGAGAGCTAATCTCAAAAGTTTGATTGATGCCAAAACTGATCTTATGAACTATGAATACAAGCAACTGGAGTTTACAAATGCAAAGAAAAAACAGTTTATGAGCGAAAGTATGTATATGACCCCTCAAATGGCTATGCAATATGCTCAAGAACATGGTTTCGCAGATCAAATAGATGAAGTCTTAAATTATCAAATGCAAGCAACGGTTAATACCCTAGAAAGTTATGCTCCAGGTGCAGGAATGAAATATCAAGGAGAAATCCAAGCAATGCTTAATAAAGGCTATACTCCAGCACAAACCATCAGCAATCTTATGGGAAGATCAGATTTTTCTGGATTTAATAAAGCTTGAGGTAAGTCCTATGCTCCAATAACGATTGGAAAAGATACTAGAGGTGTTTACGATCCTAACACAGGTAAAATTACCTACTTTGGGCAAGGTGGTGGAAATGTAGATAATAGAGCTAGTGGTAATGCACTCTCTAATTTTGCAAATAATCACCCGATAGGAAGCAAGGGCTGACAATGTGGATCATTTGTGAATAACTACTTACAGTCTCTCTGAGGAGAAAGGATATTTACCGATCCAATAAAAGATAAAAAGGCTCAAATCAATTCAACAACTCCTACGGTTGGAGCTATCGCTATTATGAATAGCCCTACAAAACCACAATACTGACATGTGGCTATTGTGACATCAGTAAATGAAGATGGAACCATCACCACCTTGGAATCCAATGCTAAAGGAGATGGAAAAGTATTCTCAAGAACATTTACACCAGAGGCAAGTGGTAAAAATGCAGTATTCGGCTATCATATTCCTCAAATCTCTAATGAACCGATGTCGGATAACGGAATCCCTATTAGCTATGAACAAAAAATCTATAATCTTGTGCCAACCTCATTAAAGAATAGTGATACTGAGCTAAAGAATCTCTATAGTAAAGCAAAACAGCTCTATCAAGCAGGAATGAGTCCTGAAGATGCCGTATTAACCTTTATGGGTTTCAAAGTGAGTGAAAAAGATAAGCCGTTTGCTCAAATGATACTAGACCATGCGAGAATTGGAGAGGTTTCTGAAGATTTCTATGGGAAAGTTTCAGATTATATCAACAAAGGGAATAAAATCCAAGCGATCAAGTTAATGGAAAATCAACTCAAAGCTAAGGCTGAGAATAAAGGGAATGTCAGAGAATCAACAGCTATTTCTATGATCAAGATGATCAATGAACTAGAGTCTAAAATGGCTGAAGGAGAAAAGAAATTCTGACCAATCTCTGGAAGGTGGAGTAAGGGATACTCAAAATGGCTTGGAGGAAAAGAAACACAAGCTATTAACTCACAAATCGTTTCTATCTATTCTCAACTCAGGAATCAAATAAACGGCTCTAATGTTACTGAATCGGAAACCAAATGGCTTGAACCGCTTATTCCAGATATGAACGATAAATATGAGAACGCAAAAGCTAAGATTAGCACGATGAAAAATAAAATCCTCTCTGATCTTAACGGAGTAAGACAAGATTTAAATCTTCCGCTCCTTAATGCGAATTCACTCATAGATAACAATGCAAGACTTCAACTTTATATGAATGGTGGATCTGTTTATAAGCCAAGAGGCATCCAATGAACCTGAAAGAAAGTTAACGGATGATTATCTAGGACATAGAAAAAAGGAGCAAAAGCTCCTTTTTACTTATTATTCAAATTAATTAAAATATTTTGAAGTGTGGTTGAAATATCTTGAAGTGTGGAGTTCATATCTCCAATATTTCAATCCAATCAATCTAAGTAGAGTTTTATGCTCCTCTCTCACATAGACCCTCATCAGGTGTCCTTTAATATATTTTCTAAGTGCGTTTTAATCTCTTCCAGCTGTTTATTTGTTATTTGCTGATCTGTAATTTTATATGAAGCATTATTTGTTTTTGGATAGAGAAGTATTGTTTGCACAATAAAAAGACAACATATTATGATAAATTGCCAGTTTTTCATTTTAATCTAGTATAAGAAGTAAATATTCTCAAATAAATTTAATTTTACTTTCTTTTTTTATTACATTTTCAATTATCTATACAGGAATAGTTGTTTTTCACGCTTTTATCAGCCTTTGAACGATAATGAGAATTTACTCTTGTCCCATTCTTTTTAGTATATGACTTCACTTTTACATCACTAGATTTTGTTCTATAAGTTCTTGCCTCAACAAGAGACGTCTGAACTGTAAAAATCAAAGAAGATAAGATAACGGCACACAAAAAAAGAATTTTTTTCATATTTAAGAAAAATGATAAATAAAACACCGTTCTGTTTATTAATTTTAAAGAAAAATACAAGGAGTATGTAAAAAAATTTTTTTACAAGATTTTTTTAGCTATGCTCCCTAATAATATTTATCATTTACATACTCCCCATGATTACCACAATATGAACCCGTCCAGATGGCACAAAGTTTCGAGCTGATCCAGCGAGGATGCATACTTATAATAATTGCAGAATGGAGACAAGAGAGCCTACTCCTGAGGAGATAGATGAGCTTAGAATACCAGAGGCGATTGTTGAAGTTATTATCCCAGAAGAGGTCTACAAATCTAACCAAATCCAACAGTTAATAGGAGGATTTCGTGCAATATATTCAGGATTAGATATTAGAACATATGATGGAAAGACTCATATTGATAATATAGACCTCGCAGACATAAAAAAGTTCATCACAAAAGAGACTTATAAACAGTTGAAAGCTTTAGGGATAATCCGACCTTTTCAGGTGGTAAATTTATTTGAAGAGAAGCCTTTACCTGCTAACGAAGAAGATAATGCTCAAACTCCTTAAAAGTATAGTTCTCCTCGTGGTATCTGCAGCTCTAGCGTGCTTGATGCTACCGCTCGGCATTCTGTGGACTAGCGTGGAGATTGGAGTCAGATTTCTTTTTCCTAATGGAGCAAGTGCAGGAGAAAAATCGCTCGGTTATCTCAGTTCAATAATCCGCTCCATAGCGATAGGACTAGATCAGATAGGGAACTCGGTCTGCAGAGATATGCTGAACAGGTTGCTGATTACTTCCGATTGATACTCATTCGGTAGAATACAGGAAACTATCAGCTCGGTGCTAGGAAAAAATGAAAAAAGCTGAACGCTGAGTCGGATTGGTAGAGCAATCGTAGCAGTGCTGGACTGGTTAGATAAGGATCACTGCGAGAAATCAATTCAGGATTTTATTTCTTAATTTACTTTATTCAAGAATGACATTAGACACCGTAGGAATCGTAGAAAAAACTTGAACTGCTATCACTAAAATCACAGGCAGTGAAAGAGGGACTTTTATTCTCTTCATTTTGTTCTCTTTAGGAGCGGTAATCTTCAGTATTGTGTATTTTACGGATAATATAAATGCTATCGTAAAAGATCACAACACTGCCATCAAGGAACAGAGACAGGAATTCCTTCAAGCTTTGAAGGATCTTAAATAGTTTTTATTTTTCTAAGCATATTACACCATGGAACTAGGAATGGTATTGACCGGTATCGGTGCTTCTGCACTTACTTGGCTCGCTGGAAAACTCGGAATAAGCAAAAGGCTTATTAGCGTTCTCCTAGCAATCGTTGGAGGTGCAATCTACTATGTAGCGACTAACTATTACGCTGCTACATGGGAATCAGGAGTGCAGTTTTCCGTAGGAGTGTATGGAGCTTCTCAGCTCGTGTATAACCTCCTCAAGGTTATGAACAAGGAGGGGCAATAGTCCCTCTTTTTAGCTCTCCAAGAACGATAATGGGAAAGAATAATTAAAAGCTGGTCTTATACCTTTTTGTTGGGGTTGGAGAGATGGTTTTATCTCAGTTTGTTTCGTTATGAAATGGGGAAAAACAAAGTTCTTAATAGCTCTATCAATACTCATCATATTATTGGTAGATGCAATCACGCTTGGGCTAAAGTAGAAGAGAAGACCAATAAAGTATTAGTCAAAGTTCTTCAACATCAAGCCTTGAACACCTTATGTAATGATAAGCAATCTCCTCAAGAGCAACTTGCGATCCTTTTCCACGATTGGTGGAAACCTGTCTTAAGTGAACAAGTCTGCCATGAGATTGAATACTTGCTAAATATGGAGAAATCAGATTTTTATTCTTCTGAACTACTTAAATGAACGAAAACAAAGAAAAAATCAGACTCAAAATAGAAGCCATCAAGAAAGAAATCGACGCACTAGAGCTCACAGGAACAGAGCGAGATACGGTTGTTGTCGAAAAGATAAAAAAACTCACCACAGAAAAGATGAGGCTCGTGAATTTATATAATAGTTTGTAAAAAATGACCTATAAACGAGAATGACTAAAAATAATCCCTGACCAAGGGGATGAGGGAAGTTGCACGGCTTACGCAATGTGTAATATTATCAACTGATACAAAGACCCTAAGTGGAAAGCTGCAGGAGGAGAATGGGAATACTTAGATGGAGCAGAGTTTTTTCAGCTCGTAAATTCTAAATATCCGGCAGATCTGCAAGGGGCTCTCACTCCTCCAATGGCTCTCAAATATGCCAAGGAGCTTGGTTATATCGCAGGCTATCAAGCACTAACTGCTAGCCAACAAAATGCAAAAACTATAAAAAAACTTCTGAAAGCTGGATTCTTACTTTTGGTCGTCTTAACCAAAGTAGACCGAAAGGAAACGGAAATGTTTTGATCCTTAAAAAGAAGATCTACTGCAGGAGGAATTGCTCATTCAGTTTGTGCATGTAGTGTTGATGCAGGAGGGAATATAAGATTTGTGAACTCTTGGGGAGAAGAGCGAGGTCTTAGGGGCTACTTTATCGCTGATGATGATGAACTAGATTATTGTCTTTCTCAGGTTTATGTCGTCATTGATAGTGATGACACAGACAGAATGGGACAACTCCTCTACAAAAAGAAAATCAGCGAAGCGGTGAACATCCTCTCCAATCAATGGAAGTATGGGAACAAAAAGGAACAGGAGGCGATGAACTTCGCCAATACGATGCTTCGCAAGATTTGCCTCAATCAAGACCACCAATGGAATATGAGTAAAGAACAGGTGCTAGATTTCGTAAATAGAAACTTTTAACTTTTTAAAATGAATACTATGAGTAGCAGACCGTATACAGACTTTCGTAATAAACTGCTCGGAAAGAGAGTGGATTACGACAACTTTGCAGGATATCAATGTGTAGATTTGATAAAGGTCTACCTAGATTCCTGTCTAGGAATGGGAACGATTGGGAGAATTGGCAACGCTAGTGATATCCGAGAGAACCGCTACTCCTACTTCAACAACACTTGGGAAAAAATACCAGGAACAAATAATCTCATGCAGTGAGACATCATTATTTCCACGAAAGGAAAGTATGGCCACATTGCAATCGTAGACCATGTAGCTGATGGAAAAGTTCGGGTCCTTGAACAGAATGGAGCTGGACAAGATTCAGGCTCTGGACTCTGAGCGAATGCAGTAAGGGTTAAAGATTACGATCCTAGCTTTTGGGCTGGTGTTCGGAGGTGCAAAAAAATCTTTGACCATCTGCAATTAGAGAGGACTTCCATTGAGCAGAAAGTTCAGAAACTGAGTAGGGAGATCTTCGAGCTACAGCAACAGATGCACAATACTACGGTTTATCGAGAGGGAATAAGATTCAAGAAATAGGTAGGATGTGATTACATACCACGCACGCTCCAATAGGGGCGTGTTTTTTGTTTTTCGGTTAACTTGCACAATGATTGCTGTGCAGAGTATGAGAAGCAATGATACTAAATAATATTCCAGTTCTCAAGATAGATATCCCATTAAAAAAAGTTGAAGTCGGCAGATATAATGGAGAGATTGTATTAGCGTCTTTTTTTGCTAATAATAACACAAAAATTAACGTTCAATTCAATACTCCTAATTACGGATCTGAATATTGAATTAAAATTAAAAAAAATAATAAACACTATTGGGATTCATATTACAGTAGAGCGGATGAGACAATTTCGTTGGTTAAAGGAGATGTTATTACTGCAGTAGCATGGAATACTTCAGGGAGTGATATATCTATAACAGCGAAAGATGTAAAAATATATGATAATAATCCAGGACTAAATAAAATATGATTTGTTCTGTATCCTCGCTTGATAAGCACAGTTTGAGAAAGTGCTTGATGTACGGTGTTATGATTACATCCAGATAACTCTCGAATATGAGAAATTGATACCACTCTAATCACTTCTGCAACAACTTGAAACATAGTTTTGGGGAATGCTATATGATTTTTCAAAATTAAATGAAAAAACTGAAAGACTTATAAGCTTCCAGTTTTCGGAGAATAATTATCCTTTTTTATAGTATGGCACAAGCACCTCGGTTCAATCACTAAGGTAATCGGTCTTATAGCCGACTGCATTTCCTAGGACAACTGATCCTGTTTGGGCTGTTGTAGCAGTTTCTCAGTCTCTAATTATTCGACCATTATTGATATGGCGACCGATAATAGTGTTTGGTATGGTTTCCCCTATCTCTCTTAATGCACGAGGATAAAGCTGAAATCCTGTTTTTTTGAGCAAAGGATTTTTGTCATAGATTTTTAGGTTACGAACTGTCATTACTTTCTCTGATGAAGTGCCGTTATACGATGCTATAGCGAAAATATCTCCTTTTTTTACTAATAGAGATCCGCTGATGTTAGACTGGTTTCGATTAAAGAAAATTTCTCAATTTTTTAGGGAGACTATTTGCCAATCTCCAGAATAGCTCTGTCAGTTTCAACTTTGGGTATACTCGATTAAAAGCTCTGTATCATGAGGACAGACATACTTAATAACAGGATTACCATGTCCCCTGTTCGCTACAACTTGCTTCTCTGGGACAAAAAGAACGAGGGTAGGCGAATTATTGACAACCTTTCCTTCAGCTTCTAGCTTAGCTAACAATCATTGTGCAAATCAGTCCGAAATACAATATGGCATCAGCTTTTCTCTCACCCTGCTAGATCAATTAACAGAAACATAGGAGAAAGCCTCTGAATACTGAGTGCTATCACAAGCGATCTGGTAGTAGTTTGTTGAATTGACAATTCCTCACTGCTGATAGACCACAATATCTAGCAGTTCTCCTTTAGTAGATCAGAATTGATTATTGAGCGTAAGCGTGAACTCTTTCCAATCAGTAGTGAACTCAGTATAAGCAATCGTAGTTGTAGCAATAACCCCTCCTCCATATCGATAGGCTTCCGTATCGCTCACATCCACTTTTACTCACTTCCTAACTTCAACAATAACGCTCGTAGTAGGAGCTCAGAATTTCTTCATTTTGAGTTTCAGCTGATTACTAGCGGTTCAGCTACCAATTCTCTGAATATGGATTTCTTTATTCTTATCTATATCTCCTACATTGATTGCAATCGTGGAGTCTTCAGCTTTTGGGGTGTATTGCTTGAATAGCTGATTCTCTAGGGTGTATCTCTCTCCTACAATTCAGCTCTCCTCGAGGTGATCAATCTGTTTATTTTCTAGTGTGGTAATACTGGTTTGAGTTTGTTTTGTTTTTTCTTCTAAGGTAGATACTTTCCCAATTAAATCTTGCACTTTCTCTTGATTTATGTCAGCAAGTCCCAACATTTCCCAATTTTTGGCAACAGAATTTCGCCTATAAGTATTCCCCTTGATATTAACAAGTAGCCCTTCTACTTTCTCTACTTCAGTAAAATATGCGGTAGCTTCTTCTTTTGTTGTGAAAGTTGGATTTTTTACCCCCCTTTTTGCGTTAATTTGTCCTTCAGCTTCCAAATATTTTTGAATAACGACTCAACCAGTAAAAGTCTGCCCCCCATTCCATATTTGAGCTTCATCTTTATCTATAAAGTCTCCTGCTCCTGCGGTAATATAACACTTTGTTCCATTCCCCCAAGTTTTTTTATTATGTTTTTTCTCTACTGGAGGATTATTTTCATCTAATCCTCTTTTATGAAAGGTAATGACTCCTCCACTTGCCGAAGCAAAAGCCATTTCAAAAACTGAGCCATCGCCGTTTTGGAGAACTACAGTTTCCTTTTGGAATTCAACATCTCTCAAAGATCAGTCTTCGTTTTTTCGCCCAATCAATTGCGAGATTCTGACTTGGGTATCTGATGCTTTGAGTTCATCAAGGAGTCTGAATTGGTAGAGGCTTTTCATGGAGGTAAGGAGAATATAAATGTTGATGAGAGCATAGCTAAAAAAATCTTGTAAAAAAATTTTTTTACATCTTTTTTTTACTTATCTTTTGGAGGATTTATTCTGATAATGATGGATATGAAAAATTTTCTCCTTCCTTGGCTTAATAAAGAAAAGTCCCCATTAGTAAACCTCCCAAACAACCCAATCAACAAATTAGAGCAAAGCTCAAGTTTTAATACTCCTGATGGTGGATTTTTGCAGAATAAAGCTCCGATGACTCCCATACCTCATATGAGCGAAAATCCTAATGCTCAAAAATACAAAAGCGAGCCACCTATGACAAAAATCCCTCAAATTTCTAATACAAGCAGACAAAATTTCTCTGCTCCTATGAGCATAGCTCCCAAAATGAGTATTATCCCCCAAGAGAATAGTTCTTTTGAACTTCCAAGTTTTACTGATTTTCAAAATCAGAATTTTATCCCTGATCCCTTAAAAAGTTTTACTCCAACTTACAATGTTAATAAACCTAAACTAGAGATTCCGAGAGAGCAAAGTAAAATCAATGAGAAAAATAAAGTCATTTCTAATAACTATAATAAAAAAAGGAATGCTATGTATTCTTTTATGGCTGATGTTCAAAAAAACGACTGATGAATGACTAGGGAGATGATAGAAGAGCATTATCCTGAATTTGTAGACAATATTGAAAGTGCATTACAGCTTCAGGCGGAAATCGCTCCTATTGTTTCTAAATGAGAAGCAGTAAAATTAAGTGAAATTCAGAAGTATTACCCTGAACTTCTTTCAGAACCCAAATTTTTGAAAAAATCTGAAGTTAAGAAAAAAGACAACGAAGCAAAAGAATATCTAAAAAGAATCAGTAATGTTGATCAAAGTGTCCTTAGTGATGAAGGTAAAAAATGGTGGGGACTTATGCAGGGGATGCAGGATTTGGCAACTCAAGTAAGAGCTCAATATCAAGTTCCAAAAGACATTACTGATACCGAAATTACAAACTATGTTATCAGTAATAATCCTGAACTCAAAAAACGATACAAAGATGGTATAAATGCAAATCTCACGGACTATGACAAAGCTCAGCTTAAGCTGTGAGGAAATTGGATGAATAAATTTAGTGCGACTGCTCAAAATTTGACCCATAGAGCAAATACTTGGCTCAGCGAAAATGTTATTGAACCGTATATGCAAGCCTCTGAAGAATTTAAGGAAACCAATCCAAATCTTTCTGCAATTAACGCACCAGTAAAGGCTCTCTTGCAAATCCCTGGAGGACTGCTCCATGGAACAGATAAGGCTTTGAGTAGTATGCAGAGGCTCGCAAATGCGGACTATCAATCTGCAGGAGAAATTGTCTGAGATGGGATCAAAGGACTATGAGGAGCTGGAGAAATTGCTTTCAATACCGCACTTGCTCCGTTAACGGCTAAATTTCATACTTTATGATGAACTAAGGTAGGGAAAGCGGTATTGGATAACACTTTTGGACTTTTGGAAGAAGGACTGGAAAATATCTTCCAAGCTCCTGGAGTAAGTAAGCTCTATAATGCACTTGATGAAGAAGCTAGAGCTGATCTAAAAAATGGGATCATTATCTGACTTCTTCATAAGGGCAATAAAGCAACAGAAAAGACAAGATTTAATGCTAAAATGGCGATAAAGACCGCTACCGATGTTTTCAATAATGCAATTCAAAAGGGAATCAATAGCTGAAGATTTCAGATTTGGGTGGAAAATGGGCTTGCCAACGAAAATGGAAAATTTCAAAATGGAGCACTAGGAAGGATTGTGAAAGAAGGGGTTTCAGAGTTCCAATCAGCATTTACTGAAAATATTTGAAAATTTAGCGATGTGCTAAAAACCAGAAGACAACAGGTAAATACCCTAACAGATCAGAGAGGTTTCGTGGAAACGACAAGATCAGAAATTAAAGAAGGGGTGGAATCCGTAAAAAAATGAGCAAAGAATGTTTGATCAGCAATAAAAGCTGGAACTGAAAATCTTGTAGGCGGAATTAAGAAGAAAATTAACGATCTCAATACCAAATCGCCAGTCAAACAACAAGGAGAAATCAAAGAGTGATCCGCATGATCTGAAGGTAAAATAAACGATAAGGATTCTACTCAGAAATTTTCTAATTTCAATAGAAAATTCCTTCAAAATCAAAACAGGATTGATCCCTCAAAAATCGTAGAATTTGAAAAAAGAACAGGAAAGAAATATGGGGACTATATGCTAGAAAGAGGGCGAGTAGGATGACCAGAGGAGAATGTGGGAAAGATGACCGAATATATCAACACTCTCAAAGAACAGAAAAGACAAGCCTTTGAAAAAATGAGTGGGACAGCACAGTCTGAAGCAATCGGAACTTTGCTTACTGATATTGTAGAAAGGGCAACTCAAGTAAGAGACCCACAATCTGGGAAGTTTACAACAATGCTTACAAAACATAATGAGTGAGGGATTAGCTTTTCTGAACTAGAAGAAGCAAAAAGGCGATACGAAAGGAACATAAAAACCTGATATTACAAGGACAACAATTCTGTCGGCATCCAAAGAGCAACCAATCTTGATTCTGAGATTAGGCAATATCAACAGCAGGAAGCTATTAAACAAGGATTTGCGAACATTAAAGAATTAAACAAAGAAATCAGCAATGCTTACTTTCTAAGCGATAATATCCTAAAAAAGCAACTGAAAATGGATGCAAATAATCAGGTTTCCCTGACTGATTATCTCTTACTCTGAGCAATGCCTGATAATGCGACTTGATTTGCTGGACTTGCTCTAAAAATTGCAATGAAAAATAAATCGGTAAAAAATGCGATGCTTCATGCTGTAGCAAGACTTTTTGGAAACCATAAAAATTCAAAAAAAATCAAAGTTGATCTGGAGAAGATAGAAAAAATGGCGGATCAAAAATCCGTTGCTGATGCAATAGAAAGGTTTATGAAGAAGTGGAACATTGAAGAACCAAAGGCTTTGCCGAAAAAAGCTTCAGCTACGGTAATTGGTAAAAACTGACCGCAAGTGAAAAATCCACTCTCTCCACAGCCAACAAGGAAAAGTGTGATAGAACTTGATAAAAGACCTAAAAACACAAAAGAATCTGATAAAAAGAATGTTGTTTGATTAAAAAAAACAACAAAGTCTTGAAATTTAGAGAAAACTGAGCATACCATGGGCGATAAAGAGACCGCCCAGCCGGCTGTGAGCTTCTCTTCGGAGAATGAACCAGTATTGGGTGTCTCTTTTTTTGCTAAAGAAAAATGAATTTCTAGTAAGAAAAAAAATATCATAGGATTGTTTAGTGAACAGATTGGCGGGACAAAACAAGACTGACTCAATCCAAACGCTCTCCCGCTAAGTGATTATAAAGCTATGCAAAGCTTAGAGGGACTGACTACGCCACTACAAAAGAAAGATATGCAGTGGTATATTACAGAAAAGATCGCACAAGATAAAGGAACGAATAAATTTTGATCTCCTGAAGAGATAGATGTCTATAGTGATATTGCAGGATTAGTAAAAGATATGTTATATGAATATAAAAACTGATCCATAGAAGAAGCTAATAGGATCGCTACGAGTCTCTTTGTATGAGAAAGTGCAAAATCCATCATCAATACTTATACAGAAAAATATCATTCTGATTTAAAAGTTTATGAAGGATTAAGTAAGAAGTATCCTTGATTTGAGGGATGAAAAATAGACCTATGAAAATTTAATAAAAATGCCGAGAAATCACAGAGAGTAGAAAGTTGAATCTACGAAGAGGCTAAAAAGTATAAAACTGCTGAGGATTTTATGGCATCAAAATGAGAATTACTATACCATGGTTCTCCAAATAAATTTGATACTTTTAGTAAAGATAAAATATGAACAACAACCGATCAATGAATTTTAGGGAAATGATTCTACTTTGCAAATAAGGAATATTTTGCGAAAGGTTTTGCAAAGGGAGAGAATGGAAATATTATTAAAGTGAGGATTAACTCAGGCAAGATGTTTGATATTAATTCTCTTAAGACAATAGAACAAGCAAGCAAAATGTTTCAAATGGACGAAAATGCATTTTATCGAACATCTGATGGTAAAATTATTCCTAAAAATTTTAAGTATGCCTTAAAGTTTGGTGAGAGGCTCCAAGAAATGGGGTTTGATGGGGCTTATTTAAACAGAAATGCCGACTTAAAAGAAACCGTAATTTTTAATCCAGAAGTCATACAGACAGAAAAAGAATTATTAAAAATACGAAATGAAGCCCAATCTGAGAAAAAATCCAACATCCTCTGAAACTTACCAGAGCCAAAGAGAGAAGCCTTTGAAACCCTACCAAGCGATGTTGATTTCCTAGAAGAATCTAAAAAAATCTGACCAAAAAGGATTGCCCCAGATAGAAAAGCTCACCAGCAACTTGACCCTCAAACAGCTTTAGAGAAACTGGCAGACAAAGAAAAAGATCGTTTAACAGGTAAGATCAAAGGACTAAAAGAAGACCTAGCAACGCTTAATAAACTTGTTGAAAAGTATGGGGAGAAGATGCCAGCAAGAACCGAGAAAAATAGACAAAAATATCCAGATCTTATGAAGGACTATAGTGAAATGCAACAGCTAAGAACAAGGTATCAATCAAACTCTGCTGATTGATTAAGGGACATAATTAAAAGAATTATTGATAATAATACTCACAATTTGGAGGAGATAACTCCCGAAGATATGAAAAAAGAATATATTGCACTCGTGCAAGAAGATATTTCTAAAGGCTATAAATATCCAGAAGCGGTCTTAGATTTCGTGCCTGAAGCAAGGAAAATCCTAAACGGAAGGGAAAGATACGAAAAAGGGCTCTATACCTCATTTTCTGCAAAAGATGAGAGGATCAACTACGAGTATAAAGAAAAACTCGGTGCGGGGATGAAAAGGCAAGATGGGAAAGAACTTACTCAAGAACAGAAACAGGATATCGTAGACGGAGTTGAAGACTTTTGAGATATTCTAGGACTTGATATGAAAAAACTCTGAGAGGAGAAAAGTTGGGTCTATGTGCATTTGAATGGGAAAAATGTTTTTCTCAAAAATGGTGTGGCTGGACTCTATAGAGAAAAAGGCGAGAATATCAGCATTTCGGTTGGTGGAACAGAATCGGTTCGTCAGACGATAGGTGGAGAAGTCTGAGCTGTAAAAACCCATCCAACAATGGCTCATGAATTAGGACACGCACTTGATGGAATCCAGAATTGGAAGCTTTTCCCGAGCAGTAAGCTCTTTGATCTGAAAATCAAAATGAATAAAGCTCCAAACTGAAATACCAGATATTGGAAATCAGATTCTGAGGTAACTGCAAGAGCTATCGAACAGTATATAGCTATAAAAAAAGGGAACACCGACTATTATGACAAGCCCGCATATTGGAAGAAAGAGGTATATGAAAGCATTATAAAGCCTATGGTAAAAGAGGAAATTGGAGAAAAGTTTGAGGGGTATATGAAATGAGGAGAACATTCAAAGCCACTTCCTAAAACAACTCAAGATTCAGAAAATGCTATGATCTGGGTGTCTGACAAAACCAGCAAAAAAATGCATGAACTTTCTGAAAAATATCCCTCTGCTGGGAAAAACGAGCTTGATAAAATCGGGAAATTAAATTCAGGAATCAAAAAATGAAGCGGAAAGAGAAGCGAAAAGGACAAAGAAATCTATAGGGTAAAAGATGACATCCTCCTAGATGACATCATAGAAAAAGGAATTAGTATTAAAGATGAATGAGAAGATACTACCTATACTCTTGAACAAGACGGGGTTTATGTCCGCTGGCATTTATGAGATAGAGTAAGGAGAATTTTGAAAAAGAAATGATTGCTGAAATAGAAAAAAAGAGGCAAGAAAACCTCTTTTTGCTATCGGGAGCCTATCGCAGAAGCGATTACTCTATGATAGAGTAATTTCTATCAACAATATAATTATACTCAAAAAATCAGGAAATGCAAGAGAAAGTTCAGAAACTGAGTAGGGAACTTTTTGTTCTTCAGCAGGATTTGCACAATACGACAGTCTATCGAGAATGAATCAGATTTGTGAAATAGGCAGGATGTGATTACATACCGCACCACGATTGAAAGAGATCGTGGTCTTTTTATGTTTTATTGCTATTAAAATACAAATCATTAGACTCTAATCCAATGTTTATCAAATAATAAAAGTATGAATATTACCGAAAATACTAGGAAAAAAGCAAATGAACTCGCAAATAAATATAATCTAAAAGGCAGCAATCTCCTCCAAAAAATAGATATTCTTAATAAGAGAATAAAAAAAGGTAAACCTAGAACTCCTGAATATGAGGAAATTTATAATATTAAAGATGCTATTCTCCTAGATGATATAATTTCAAGCTGCACAATAATTTTTGATTTGTGAGATAATACAGGACACACACTGGAAGAAGATTGATTTACTGCAGAACGACATCTTGGAATTAAAGTAAGAAAAATCTTAAGAAAGAAAGGGTTGTTAGTAATAAAACCCAAAAAAAACACATAAAAAAAGAGAGGACGAAACCTCTCTCCATACGATTGGGCCTATATATCCCTGCTGGCAATGGTATTATTACCAGCCAACCAATAATAATATACTCAAAAACAAAATAAAAGCAAGAGATTTTTTACTTTTTTCATTGAAAAAGATATAACACGAAAGAAAACAGAGGGTTGATTCTGTTTCCATTTTCTATTGAATGTAATATAAAAGTATCTAATTGCTGTTAGATATATCAGCTATTGACTGCATTATTAAAATGCAAAACCATCTAATTGGTATTATCAAAAGCATCTAATCTTCTACTAATTCAAAGTCTTCTTTTACTCAAAACTTTTCTGCGATTTCTTTACGAGTAAGTTTATGTTTGAACTTACGTATTTTATTTCGTTCAGCCCATAAAAATGGTTTTCAATTTAGATACTTCCCTTCCGAACTACCATCTACACAAATATATGGATATTTAGCTCAAACAGCTTCACAAATAAAAATCCTTTTTATTCGCCTTCCTTCTGCATTGTGCCAGACTTCTACTACTTCTCATCTCTTAAATTCTGGTTCTTCAGGGACGAGTTCTAGGTCTTGATTTAATAATGGGTATCCACCTTTATTAGTATCAATGTAAGATTGAGTTTCATCGGTTCTTATTACCTCTCCTCCAACAACAGCTCAATAATTAACACATCAGTTTTTTCTAACCGATTCTTCAATGGCTTCTCTAGTAACTCTTACTTTATCTCATACTTTGAATTTCATTTTCAAAAATTTAAAAGTAAAATAAATCTGATTTATTATTTTTGTATAAGTGAATAAACATAGTCTACACACTTATCTAATTGTTCTTCTATAGGCTTAAGATATTCTCCCCACAGTAGAATAGCCATATTGGCTTCTTCAATAATAAACTCCTCATACTCCTGATTTGATATTCACATTTTATCTTCAATCCAATTCAACACATCCCCAATCATTACAGGATGTCAGATAATAGATTCAAGATAATTAGTTTCAGTATAATCATTTCAATACTCTTCCATATATTCAGATCAATATGTAAGATCAACACATTCTCACTCAGTCTCTCTTACCTTATATGTCTTTCATTCTCTATCTTTAATTATATATAAACATCAAAATGTCCTATCTTTATTTGCCATCTCTTTATAGATGGCTGATATTTTTTCTTTTCTGGTCATTCTATTAAAAATAATAAATAAATCTGATTCAATGATTTCGTGATGCCACGAATACATTGATAATCCGGAAATTCCGGATTTTTATCTCCGACATTGATGTCGGAATCTCACGACACTTACTAGATAAGAACTCATAAGTAGCGTTGGTAACGACATCGATGCCGTTACCCTTAAGCATTGACTAGCTCTGGGTTCTCGTAGATGTTACCTACAACTTCATAGTGAGCATACGAATACATCGGCTCATTATCTTCTCCATTCATAATGTAATACTCTAGATATCCCTCATCTCGATAGACTCCATAACATTCATCTTCTATCTTTACTATATCTCACTCGTATATCTCCTTCCCGTTCTTGTCCTTGAGTCAGGTGGATTGCATAAGCACACCACTCGCAATATCTCTCTGGTCGCCATCTGATAACCAGACTTTCTGGTTTTTGAAATCAATTTCTATTACCTCGTGCATTCATCACACACTTCGGAATCTGAATTTTATTGGTCTCATCTTACTTAACCATAGAAGTTAAAAAATATATTGGATTATACCCTATTGCCAGATACATTATTATGTAGTCTGACTCAGGGCATATATTCATATTATCAAAGATACAGCTTTCCCTTATGATATTGAACAACCATTCCTTATTTAGCTTATCATTCGCTATCAACCGCTCAATGAATCAGAATTTTTTACTGATTATTGTCTCTTCTCATAAGACTTCATTAGAATCTACAAGAAGGAACGATTGACTTCTCTCATCATAGCTAGAGAATTTGAATTTACTCCCTCTTTGAGTCTGATACTCATTGAGTAGTTGTAGTAGTTTTTCCATATCGTAATAATAAATAAAACTAATCTAAATCTCCAGAGGGAGAGCTTTAGGCTCTCAGGGCATTTTGCATTCCTCTGTATCTAGGAGGAGCGTCCTCCTCCGAAAAAGACTAACCTTAGTATGCTCTCTCGCGAGGTCGCCTGTTGTTAGTCATCATTGCAACAGGTTGGAATCGAACCAACACCTCTAGCACTCTACCAATGAGCTACTGTTGCGGCGTTTAAGTAGGGGTATCTAGATTACCCCTACACCATGATTATACTCTTGCTAATAGAGTTATCCTGACCGTAATTCTTCTGCAGAAGCAACGAGAACAGGCTGTCAGTTATACTCGTGCAGGGAGTAAGCGTAATACCGCCACTAAGGCGAGCAAAAAGACTAAATCTGATCAATCTCTTTGCTCTCCCCACTGGGGAGAGAGTCTGGCGACTTTGCCTCTCATCAGAGACATCTTACCCAGCAGAACTTAAGAATAAACTGCTAGGTGAGTTGCCCCTGATAGATCAAGATTAGTTTACAAGCGGTCTGACAATATACTCTACATTGCTAGTATTCAGCCCTGTAATCCTGAGTGGTTTTTGGTTGTTAATGATAGCAATTTCTATCTGGGGATATGTGCATTTTTTAAGAAACTCCAGCAAAAAGCGACCATTGACTGAAAAATCGACAACCTCTCCTAATCTCTGACAAGATAAGGTAGCACTCAGCTCTCCATTGTCTGTCTTTCCGCTTGATAGTGTAAGCTTCTCATCTTCTACGGACAACTTAACTGGATAGTTGAGATAAGCTGTTGTAAGAGCCATAATCTGAGGCAATTTCTGCAAAAGTTCTTGTCTATCAACGGTAATGTATCCAGCATAACTAGTAGGAATAATCTCCTCTCTATCATAGTTAGGATAATTCCCTTGAATCAGCAGTGTAGTGATCACAATCTCCTGCTCTCCACCTGAGATACTGATTGAAAGCTTCTGATAATCTATTCAAAGCATTATTTTTGTAGCTCCAATGCTGATCGCATATTTTAGAATAGGAGCTATGGCTTTGAGTGCATCCACTGGAACAATACACTCAGATTCCCCAAGATCAGCTTCTGCGGTATATCTCACGAGTCTAAAACTATCAGTCCCAACGAAATGCACGAGGTTATCTATTTGTTTGATCAACATTCCTGTAAGAGATGGAGAAAAACTTTTTTCCTTGATCACATAACTTACTTTCTCTATTGCATCCAAGAGGAGTGAAGTGCTACAAGAGATCGTTCAGTCAGGTTTATCAATCTCTGCGATATATTCCCCAGCAGGGATACCATAGAGGACGCTTTTGATCTCGTCTCATTGGACTACGAGACCATCATCGTTATTGCTTAGTTGGAGCATATAGCTCTTGTCTTTCTTGAGAAGGATATAGAGTTGATTTACATTGACCGTGATCGCTCATTCTTCAGAGACTTTTACCTCTCTGAGAATAGCAGAAAAATCTTTCTTCATATCTGATGTCCTCAATCTTAGTCACTCTTCACTAGCTCTAAGACACACATTCTTGAGGACTGGCAATGTTCATTGTTTTTCAATAAATCTTTTAGCAAACTCCAGCATAGTGAGGAGTTCCTTTCTTTTTATGCTTACTTTCATTGCAATAAAAATAAAATATAAAATCTGAATTAAAACTTCTTCCTTATCTCCCAAATCACAGCCCCTAGCCGAAGCAGAACTCCAGCTAGGAAGATAAAGTCATCTGTTGCCATTACTCAGCTTTAAGAGCTAAAGTTCAATCCTCAATAACGATTTCATCATATCCAGTAGAATATACTGTTTCCAAAAAGCATTGAGCTTGATTGGACTCTATCTTTTCCCTTACTCTCTCAAGAGTATTCGGATCAAGAGCGTTGGCATTCTCTATCGTGATGATTTTGATCTCATTAGGTCCTGAAAGGCAAATATCAACACCGATCTCTAATTGCTGAGCAGTATTCAGTTCATCAAGAGGAATCCAGTTCTCGTGGACAAAGACATACATAATTCCCTCTTCCAACTTGAGCTGATAACTCAAATTCAGGTCTTTGATGAGGTCGTTTTGTTGCTCTTCAATAGCTTTAACCATATTATCAAGCTCTTTCCATTGAGCTTGGAGCTCGTTCCTCGCTTGCACTTGCTGGTTGTAAAGCTCTTTTTTGGCTTTGATTTCAGCATTTTTTGCGAGAGATTGATTATGATCCTCAAGCTGAGCAAGGATTTCGGTAGTATCAATTTTTTCAAACGATTCATATTGGGTTTTAACATCTGCAAGCTGACAAGCGACTTTATCTAGGTATTCTAACTTTTCAGTCATCGTTTTTTCAGCTTCAACTTTCCTTTTTTGTAAAACTTCAATCTGGCGATCAATCGTTTCAATACTTTCTCCAATTGCTTTGATCTCTGAGTTCGTTTGCTCAAGCAGAGCGTCTCCTTTCTCTACTCTTGCTTTGAGCTCGTGCCAACCTGCATTGTGTGTTTCGGCTTCCTTAAGCTGATTCTGGAGAGCAGTTGTATCTACGCTAGCGTTCTCCAAAGCTTCAAAAGCTGAAGTATCGGTCTTGTCTACCTCCTCTTTTTTTGCGAGGTAGGTCCTGTGGAGATTCGTCCTCTCATCAAATTTTACTTCTCTTTGCTTCTCTAATTCATCGTATTCAAGCTTTTTACCTTGAGTCTCAAGGAGGTATTTGATTTTCTCCTTATTGTGCAAATTGATAAACTTCTGCGGATCACCGATTGTCCCCTTAAACACTCCATCAAGCCACGCTTGAGGTTGCTTTACGAGTTCTCCATTATGTTCCACAATCAGCTTCCCATTCTCTCCAACGATTCTCTTAATCACGAAGTCCTCAAACTTTACCTCAATTTCTCCTTTATCCTCTCCAATTCTGACTTTAGAGTTAATCCCTCTATCAGCCTTGATTGCTGATTTGATCGCTTCAATGAAGCTGGTTTTCCCTGCTCCGTTTTTTCCGAAAACAGCTACGAAGCGAGAAAGGTTGCTGACCTCAAGTTCCTTAATCCCCTTGAAGTTTTTTACTGCGATATATTCTATTTTTTGGCTCATAGTAATTGATAATTAGCAAATAAAAGCTGGTTCTATCAGTCTGAACTCTTTCTGAAGTGCTGAATCAAGGATAGGATAATATCTCTCGTTCAGAATTTCGCCTCTTTCTTTGAGTTCTTCAGTTTCTGCGTAGTTTCCAGATTTCTCGCATTCAAGCAATTCTTCAAGAGCTGGAAAGAGAATAGAATTAGCAATCTGCATCAAGGTTTCCTTACGATAAAAGTAAGCCTCATACGCATAGTTTCCACTCGTTTTCACGCAATCCAAAATTCCGTCAAACCATTCTCCATACTGCACTTTGCACAGGAGAGCATAGAAAGCGAGCTGAAATCCGTATTGGTATTCATCGTTATTAATAAGCTCGGATTCCATTTTAGAGCAATTCAGAAACTTGCTAAACTCTATGTCCTTACTGGTTTTTAAGTCCCTGATTTTTTTGTTTGCAAGGTCTAAACGATCCATTTTTGCCTTGAGTTTAAGCCCTTTGTATTCTACAATGATTTCTTTCTGGTTCTCAGTTTTTCCGAAGAAATCAAAGAGCGGTTGCCTCTTGAGTTCAGCTTCAATTCCTTTCACCATCTCAACTTCTCAGTCAGTAAGGACTTGTTTATTCCCTACGAGCTTTGCCTTGAGGTCTTCTACCTTGTCAGACTTTTCAACTGGGATATTCTGTTCTAAACATTGCTTGATGAGGTCAGCCTTGAGTGTTCCCTCAAGGATTGCATACTCAAGCTTAAATTGCTGAGGAGTGAGAATGTAGCTATCAACGATTGTTCCATTCTCTAGGCTCTTAGAGTCCTTGATAAACGAGGTATCTACCTCATCAACATAGACTTTCTTGTAGGCTTCTTTTGATTTCATAAAGAGCTTGAGTTTGGAGGCGGTAATGTAGCCTCTGTTTTCTTCAACATATCACATTTTTTTGATTACTTAAAAGTTAAAATAATTCTTGTTTTGTGTCTGTTTTTTCGGCTTCTGGTTGTTCCTCAGTGGCTGTATTTTTATTCACTTCATTCGTTGCGGTCATATCAATGATTTTGCCTTCCAAATCTACCTCAGCAATCGCTCATTGGTCGTTGTCTGGGTAATCCACCTGATCAAAATTCTCATCTTGCAAAACGCCTTGGTCTGCAATCACTGCTTTTTGCATCTCAACCGAAAGCGGAGCAAACTTAGAGAGAAGAAGCTTGATTACGGTCTTGGTTGCCATTTCATCAAACTTATCTTTCCAAAGTCCGCTTTGGTATTTTTTGTAGTTTGCCGAATAAAGATTTGCATGCCTCTCAATATCAGCTTTTGTCATGTAAAGCACTTTCTCAAAACCATTCAAAAGCCTGAAGTATGAGGCATAACCAATCACTACATCAGATTTTTTTGCTTTCCAATCAAAAACAAATCAAGTCAGAGGGTTTTCCTCAATGAGTTGCCCTTCATAAATTGGAGTTGCTGAAATGGTTTGGAATTGTCAACTTCTCAATGCGAGTTGAATAAAGCCCTTATATCCCATTTGAAACTGCGCTTCATACACTCAACTCTTGTTTTTGTATGGGACAATGTAGGCAAAGCCTAAATTCTGATTGATTGGCAGGTCAAGGGTAGCTGAAGTCAAAGCAGCCATATACACCGTTTTTGGATCTGCTTTAGCAAGCATTTCGCTTTGGCTAACAACTGATAAAACGGAAGTAATGTAGGAACTAGCTCTATTTTTCAATAATTCTTGGAATTTTTTCACGACATCTTCCCTTTGGAAAAGGTCTTTTACTGCAAGTTGTGTTGTCATTTTCTTAAATTCATAACTTAGATAAAAGTTTTGCTTTCGCTTGTTCTAAGGTTTCCTTGCTCGCTTGTTTCTCTTCCTCGCTTTGCTCCTTTTTCGGAGGTGGAGCTTCGGTTGGCTCTGAAGGGTTAGCAAGGATTCTCAGAGCTTTTTTCTCCTCGCCGAACATGGCGAGTTTAGAAACGATTTGTTCATCTTCTCCTCCGAAATCGTTAAATTTCGCAAGGAATTTTTCCAAATCTCGTTCCCAAATTTTGGAGAAAAAGTATTTTTCCATTTTTTTCGCAAGAATCAGGGTTTTTATTGCTTCAAATTTTTCTGCTCTCGCTTTAAATTCTTCAACGCTGACCGAATTGAGAAGCATAAAATGCTTTTTCATCTCGGCGGTTAAAAAATCCTGTCTTCAAGTGAGATTGTTCCAAATCGTAAGTCGATAAATTCCTCTTTTTTCTGCATCCCTCATTTTTGCTATGTATTCCACTTTATCAAAATTTTGTGGGGGCGGTGGCTCTCAATCATACACACTCTCTATTGTAGTTTCTGTTGTAATCTCTGTTGTAATTTCTTTCTTTATATCGAGTGTCAGATTTTGCATTGGCGAGTGTCAATTTTTGCATTCGCCATTGTCAGATTTATCATTCGCCATTCCAAATTTTTGTATTCCCGAATGCAAATTTTGCGAATGCTCCGAGTCCCAATAAGGCTCTCAATACAACTTGATACACAAGGTATTGAGCAGGTTTCAATCTACTACATATTCTGTAGTATGATCCAGTCTTTTGTATGAAGTGGCTATGTATCATTGCTCGGTTAATCGTTTTTTTGCTTGTCTGATTTCCGAGATTCATAATCATAACTCATCACACCAAGACCTGTCTGTTTTGTAAAGGTTTGACCTTTGCTTAATGTCTCGCCGATAGATAATCTGCGAGTAGAGAATTGCACGAGCAACATTCCCAAACTCTAAGGCTATCTTGGCTGAGTAATTCACAAGGTCTTTTTGTCCCTTGATCTTCTTCATCTTATACCAAGTATTGTCCTAAAAGTTTGATAAATTTCTGCACTTTGTGGGGTGGAACAAACACACACCCCGCATATTCTCCAGAGAACTTGAAGATATAATCTCAATCTTCTGTTCTATACATGAACTTTATTTGCATAGGTAAGTCTTAACAAATAAAGTTCTTTTTTTGTTTTTCTTTTTCTTAGCTACCCAAAAAGAAAGAGCAAATCCTAGGCTAACAAGTAAGCTAATGCTGTTATACAACATCATAGCCATGAGAATGGTCGCTAGCATAACCGATCCCAAAACTGCAGCTACTAAGAAAATTGCTTCTTTCATTTTGAATTAGCTTAAAAAGAAATAAATCTGACTGCACTCATACAATCAGATTTATCTTATTCCCCATGTTATCTCCTTATATGGAGTTCGCCGTAGCTTCAGGTGGTTTTTGAAAAAATCTGAATATATGGTAGCATTACAATACATGGAGCATCGTCCTCCCCAAGTATGCAATGCAGCCGTATATTCAGATTCAGCAGTAATGGTGCATTGCGACGATGAGGTTATACTAATCATCACAACGGCTTAGGCTATTACGAGTTGCACAATAAAAAAAGCCGCATATCTTCATAGACATACGGCTTGTAGAACTACACAATATGAGTTGTGTACAGAACTGAAGAGTTCTCTCAGTTCAGACAGAGATTTATTAGGCGCCCATGGG
>ERZ773018.248-NODE-248-length-35642-cov-6.929328_pt1 | contig 35642 bp, 28 predicted proteins | sample MGYA00580840_ERZ773018 | MGnify/ENA primary metagenome ERZ773018 (study PRJEB29015, sample SAMEA2738125) | human oral metagenome | biome: human oral; feature: human-associated habitat; material: saliva | place: China | collected 2256 ... | reverse complement strand
CAAATAGCATAATTCCAACGATTAAGTACATTATATATATTGGGAAAAATACTAATCCAGAACAAAATGCTACTCCCAGCGCAGTCAAGATAAATAACACTCCTGATACTATTCTAGACTTCATTGTTAATGTTGCCACCAAAGCAAGTACAGCTAATACTAAAAATATAATAAAACCTACTTTAAAAGCTATATCTAATGTTCTTGCGGCATCCGCTGCTGTTTGTCCAGGAGGCGCCTCTCTTAAATAACCTTTTATAAAGTCTGGATTTTCCGCTAGTTGTTTTCCTAATCCTGTAAAAATTGCTAACCCTAACGCTCCTGTGAAAATAAATAACAATGCATTAGCTATCCACGCTAAAACTTTTTCTGTTGTTCTTTTAAATGGTTGCATATTAATCTCCTTTTATATATATAAAACAATTATAACATAAAACTATAATTATATATAGCTATTTTGTATTATAGGAGAATATTAAAATGTAGATTTTTCTGTAGTATTTCCTATTTTTGAGAAATATTATATAATTATTAGTACCTTTTAATATCTCTTTTTCTTCGTGTTTATACTTTTTTATTAATTTTATATAAAGGAGAATGAATTATGAAAAAATTCATCATAATAAACAAGAAAAAAGTTTTTATCTCAAGGAAAAAATATAATTTATTAAAAACTATAGACAATAGATATTACTATACAAAAAAATTAGATCAAAAAAATAAATTAATACATTTTTCCAGTTATGATACAGAGAGCTTTAACGCCGTTAATCAGGTTAGAGATACTAGGTTTTTACCAAGCCAACTTTATGAAACAAAAGAAATTTATAATGCATTATATAAGGCTATAAACAAGCTAGATAAGAGTGAAAAAGTAATAATTTTGGGCATATATTTTAAAAATTATTCTCTCAGAAAATTAGCTAGTATCAGACATACAAACGCTATGGCTATAAGTAGACAAAGGGATAAAATACTTAAGAAATTAAGAAAAGATCTTATTAAATTTGATGATTATTATTAATTTTTGTTACAAACCTTAGATTTTTTAAGGTATATATATGAGAGGAGTCTTTTTAGGGAGGTAAAAAAGTATGAAAGACTATAATCTTTCTGATAAACAGGAAGAAGAATTTCAAAAATTAGTTGAAGAAAAACAACAATTAATACTATTAGCCTTAAAAAAGGTTAACATTGCACCTAAAGATTATAGGGAGTTCTACGGGTTTGCGTTAGATGGTTTACTTGTTAGTTTTTTGATTCTAGAAGCTGGGGAGATTAAAAAAGATGATTTTGATAAATTTTCTTTTTCAACAATGAAAAGAAAAATTATTGATGAAATCCGTCGTAGAAATCGACAAAAAATAATTAATTTTGAAGAGGTAGAAAAAACTACTCTATTTTCTGAACCTGACTTTAACATTATAAAGTTTGAATTTTTTTCGAGTATAGATAGCGAATTGACAGATCAAGAAAAAGAGTTTTTTAGTACATTTATGAAAACTAATAATTTTGATAAAACTATAAAATTAAGAAAGATTTCTAAATCACAAGGTTATAGATTATTAAAAAGTATAAAAAATAAATGTACCGCTACTTTGCTAAATACAAAACACAATTAAAATAAATAAATGTTTCCACTCCTCTCAAAAGGTGTTTTAAAAGAGATGTATATTAAATAAAATTATTCAGTAATTTATACTTTCTTTTGAAACACCTCTTTGTTTTCAATTGATTTTCCATTGATTCTAGTTTAAAATTACTATGATGTTTTAAATAACATATTATAAAATTTATTTAGAACTTTGCAAACAATTAGAAAGAGGTGTTTTTATGCATGATATGACCAAAGGTCCTATATTATCAAAAATAATACACTTTTCTATTTTTATTTTTATTGGAGGGTTACTTCAAAACTTATACCTAATTATTGACTCTATTATTCTTGGTCATTACGTAGGAGAAAGTGGAATAGCTATCGTAGGTGTCGCAAACCCTATTAACTTCATTGTTATGGGATTTCTTATTGGTTCTGCCTACGGTTTCGGGGTAATTATGGCCAGAAGCTTTGGAGCTGGTGATTTTAAAGAGTTTAGGAAATATTTCTTTAACTCTATTATTTTATCTATTATTATCGGAATAGTATTTACTATTATTCTGTCACTAGTCAACTCTTACCTTCTTGAGCTTATTAGTACTCCAGCCGAGTTGTTTGATGGTGCACATAAATTCTTATTTATATTATATATAGGTTGTGCTTCTTCTCTAATTTACAATCTATTCGCCGCTACTCTTAGAAGTATTGGTAATAGTTTCACTCCTGTCTTATTCTTACTGCTTTCAGTCGTAATAAATGCTATTTTAGCTTATGTTTTTGTTGCTATATTTGGTTGGGGGGTAGAAGGAAGTGCAGTGGCAACTATAATCGCACAATCCGCTTCAGCTCTTTGTTGCTATATTTATATAAATAGAAAATACCCTCAAATACGACTTACTAAAGAAGATGCTGTATTAGATATCTCTCATATGAAAAGTCTTATTTTACAAGGTGCTCCTATGGGAATGCAGTTTTCTTTTACAGGTATCGGACTAATAGTTGTTCAAAAATTTCTTAATGGATTTGGAACTAACTATATCGCCGGATACAGTGTAGGTGTACGTATTCAAAATATTGTATCTTATGTCTATGTTGCTTTAGGTACTGCTATTTCAACATTTATTAGCCAAAACATCGGAGCTAAAAGAATGTACCGCATACCAAAAGCCGTTAAATATACGACATTAATTACAATAGGTTGCGCTATTTTTAGTACAATTGTTATTAGATTCTTTGGACCAAACTTTATTTCATTATTTACTACCGCACCTAACGAAGAATTAACACATGCTACAGTAACCTACTTTAACAACGTAACTCTTGCCTATATTCCTTTAGGCCTTATAATACTCTATCGTAGTGCATTACAAGGATACGGATTCCCAATTACTGCGATGATGGCGGGTATCATCGAGTTAATCAACCGTGTTGTTATAGTAATCTTCCTTACAGATACATTTGGATTCTTAGCAATCTGTCTTGCAGACTCTGTAAACTGGGTAATTACTGCTGCATTCTTACTAACAGTATACTTTATAGCTACACGTTCACATAAAAATAAAAATAAGGCGTTTTATATAGAACCTAGTATGTAAAAGAAGTGACTTGAATTTTTATCAAGTCACTTCTTTTATTTTATTAATATTATATTTTTTCTAAATATATCTTCTTGTTGTGCTTTTAAATTATATATGCGAGATACTTTTATATCATGAACAAAATAACCGCTAGTCTTACTATTTAAAACTGGTACTAAAGTAATATTGCTTTGATTATTTATTTCTCGTATTATACTAGCTTTATCTTCTTTAGCCGCTAATATTCTAAATACTTTTGTTCCAAAAAAATCGTTGTAATCAGCCTTTGTAGTATTAGTTAATATATGTAATAATATTCTTTGGATTTTCTTTTTGCTATATCTTTTTGTAGATATACTATTTACTAGCTCTTGATAGTTAGCGGCTATATTCGCCATGTCATATATTCTATTTTCTAGACCTTCATTGACATCATATATGTTTTTTAACCCCACTTTTCCTAGAGATAATATCTTATATTTTATTAAGTCAAAAAAGTCCTCTTCCGATAAAATTTTGCTTGCTCGAATATTTTCAATCATTTCTTTAGATAAATAGTTTGATACCACGCTATTATCTATATTTTTCCTAATTGCTGTGGCGCTTAAGAATCGTTTATCTTCTACCTCTTCTTTATTAAGCCCTTGACCTTCTCTTTTAACCGGCAAAAGTTTAATATGAGGCGCATATTTACGAATATTTTTATAATAACTATACGCTAAAATAAAGTTTGGGATATCATTTTGTAACCCTAGTATTTTACTATTAATAGTCGCAAAGTTATATCCTTGCTTTAACAATTCTCTATACTGTACTTCAGTTATATTCTGTTGTTTACTATAAATTTCTTCAAACGTTTCTATAGAAGTATCTTCCGTTCCAAAGATAAGATGTGTAATTCCTGAATTCGATAAAATTTCTATACTTTTTTTGGCAAAATCATCACTATAAGCAACACTTGCCAAATAAGGAAGAGCAATCACCATATCACAGCCTGCTCGAACAGCTTCTTCCGCTCGAATATAACCATCTACTATAGCTACTTCTCCTCTTTGCGTGAAAAATTCGCTCATAACACAGACAATTTCTCCCCCACCATTTTTTTCTATTATATTTTTTGCTTGATCTATTAAATATTTATGACCACTGTGAAGTGGATTAAATTCAGCTATTATTCCTATACGCATATTTCCCCTCTTGATTAAAACACTTTCAATTATTTGACTAGACAATTCTATTGTGTTATATTTAAAGAACAAAGAGTATTCATAATTCTATCCTAATTTTAATAGAGCAACTAGATTTTTCTAGTTGCTCTCATTTTTATCATTACTATTAGTTGAAGTTGAATTGTCTAAATATATATCAACTGTCCACCCTAATACTGAACCATCATCAGCAGCTACTTTACTTACAGAGAATTGTCTTGATTTACGATCTTCTTTAGCAAGACGCGCAACCTCACTATTCCCAAACTCCATAGCTTCTTTTTGTGATTTAAACACTTTTCCTGTTGTTCCTAATCCTTGATTTCCAGAAATCTTTTTCCCACCATACTCTTGTGATTTTATTACACCACTAGATGAATTAGAGCTACTTGACCCATGGCTAGGGCTTGTGATTACATTCTTAGCATTGTTATTCGATGATTGCTTAGATTGTGAACCAGATTGTTGCTGATTTCCTTGACTTTCTTGATTAGTACTGTTGTTATCATCTTTTTTATCTTCGTTTTTATTTGATGATTCTTCTTTATTATTTGATTTATCTTCATTTTTACTTTCATTCTTTTCTGTAACTTGGTTATTAGTCTTTTTCTGATTATCCTCTCCGTTAAAATAACTAACACCAAAATAGACTACACCTACAACTACTATTGCAGACACAAGTCCTATCATTATTTTAAATAGTTTATTATTTTTCATAGTTAGTTTTTCCTCTATCAGATAATTTTCATATTTTATTATAACACTAATTTTAATAATTAGCTAAGATTTATATAAATTTTCTATTTTTAGTGTTATTTCAAAGATTTTTCCCAGCTCTTTAACTAACGATAGTTAGTTAAAACTAAGCATTTACAGTATATAATTAGAACATTAATTTTTTAAAAAACTAACTTAAGCTCTGTCCTTGCACACAACTTAAGTTAGTTAAACTTATTTTTTTGGTTTAATATTTACAGTTACTTCACCTTTATTATTGCGTCCTAAAGTGTACTCGTAACCTTTTTTATTCTCTTTAGCTAGACGATTAATTTCTTCGTCAGCATATTTGTGTGCATCTTGAGAGTTTTTAAATGTACCTGGTGTTGAAGATGTTGAAGCATTTGAACTGCTATTATCTTCACTTGGTCTTGATGTGTTAGTGTTTCTATTACTATTTGAGCTATTGTTTCTTGAGCTACTATTTGATGATCTATTACTTCTATTTGAGTTATTATCTCTATTTTCTCTTGAACTACTATTAGAAATATTGTTATCAGATGAGTTATTTGAAGAGTTGTCTGAAGAGCTATTGTCTGAGTCTTGACCTTCTCTATATTTTTGCTCATCAGTTTTATCATCAGATGAAGACTCGTCATCTTTGTTGTCAGATGAAGATTCCTTGTCCTTGTCCTTATCTTTGTCTTTATCTTTGTCTGTAGTTGTCGTTGAATTTTCGCTTGATTTTTTACTTGATGAACTATCCCCACCAGAGAAATAACTTATCCCTATAAAGATAGCACTGCATAAAAAGATCGCTAGAACAATCCCCCATAAAACTTTTAATAATTTGTTATCCTTCACTTTTATCAGTCCTTCTTCTTTATTTTTTCAAAATTTCCAATACAAAACCATAACTTTTCAAAACCTATCACCTTATATTATAGTATTTGTACCTTAATAATAATTAAAACTCCTTTAAATGTGTATATTAAATTCCGGTTTAATCACATTTCACACTTTTTCAGTGAATATATTATACCACATTTTCATTATAAATTCACATTAACTTTACTAATTTTATTTTCTTAAACATTTTTTGGGAAATTTTGAATTTTCCTTCGATATATATAGTGTCAGAGGCCTAAGACAAAAAAATAAATAATATATAAAAGGAGATTTTCACATGAGAATATTAAAAAAAGTTTTAAAATTAAACTACGCCGAAGAAAAAGGTGACAAACAAGTCGTAAAAAGCTATACTTTCGACGCTAACACTACTGTCGACGAGACTACTTTAAAAGATGTTGGAGATAATATAGGAAAATTATTATCAAAAACTATCGATAATATAACTGTAACAACTAAAGAACTTATCTAATAAAGGAGAACTAAACTATGCAAAAAAAATTAAATTTATACTTTACTACTGCAGATAAAAAATCTTATCATATTACATTAAATTATCCAAAAGATAATTTAACAAAAGCGGAGGCTGAAGCTGTAGGTCAAAAAATTATTGCTACAAAAGTTTTTAATAATGAAAAGCGCACACTAGCAGAATTTAAAAAAGCCTCTTATGTAACTACTGAAGAAACTGTTCTTCAATAATTTGGAAGGAGGCGGGTGCGGCGAAAGTCGCACCTTTTTTAATTATGGATATTCTTAATTTTATTAATACTGTAGGTTTCCCAATATTTGTTGCGGTATTTTTTATAGTAAAACTAGATAAAACCTTACAAAACATTGGAAAAAGCGTTAATGATTTAATTAAAATTATCGAAATTAAATTAGATAGTAAAACTACCAACTTAAAATAAAGGAGGATTCTTATGGCTACACAAGAAGCTATGGTTAATTGGGCTAAAAATAATCTTTATCGTTGGATTGATATGGATGGTATGTATGGAGCACAGTGCGTAGACCTTACTATGGCATATACGCAATACTTTGGTAATTATCGTATGTTTGGCAATGCTATTGATTATCTGAAAAATCCACTTCCTAAAGGTTGGCGTAGATATTTAAAAGGACAAAGTACTATAGCACCAGGCGATATAGCTATTTGGCAATGGGGACCTTGGGATATATATGGGCATGTTGGTATTGTTATCAAAGTACAAGGCAATATAATTACCTCTGTAGAGCAAAATGTTGACGGCACTCCTTCTCGAGGTGGTACAGCTAAGTTGATGACAAGAGATGATACTCACCTAGTAGGATTTATTAGACCGTGCTACGACAACGAGGATGCATGGCAACGAACAGATGAAACTGGACAATTCAAAGTTAATGTTACTTCTATCAACGTTCGAGATAAACCTAGCATCCAAGGTCATGTAGTAGCTAATTACTCCTACGGAGAAAAAGTCAACTACGATAGTTATATTATGAATGAAGGTTTTATCTGGATCAGCTATCTTTCTTATTCTAATGAACGCCGCTATATGGCTACAGGTAACTGTAAAAACAACATCCGCACTAGCTACTGGGGAAGTTTTAGTTAAACAACAAAAAAATCCTTAAAGTTCAAAAGACTTTAAGGATTTTTATTATTAAATATTATTTATTTTTTCTAAAGTTTAGTGAAGCAATTAATAATACTGCACCTAATAACGCACCTACTACTAATGCAAGGAAGTACATTAATGGATTACTTACCGCACCTACTACTATCGCAAAGATACCACCGTGCGGTGCTTTTGATACAGAACCAAATACCATACTTAATGCTCCTGCAACTCCACTTGATAAGAATAATGGTGGAATTACACGTAATGGATTACTTGCTGCAAAAGGAATAGCTCCTTCAGTGATAAATGCTAGCCCCATTACATAGTTCACTAATGCACCACTACGTTGAGATTTCGGCCAAATAGTTTTATTAATTGTTGCTGAAACAGCGATTGCTAATGGAGGTACCATACCACCAATCATTACAGCTGCCATTACATCACTACCTGCTGTTCCTGAAGCAGTTAGAAGGGCTGTACCTGTTACATATGCTGCTTTGTTAATTGGACCACCCATATCGATAGCCATCATTGCTGCAGCTACGAAACCAAGGATGAATTTTCCACTTCCACTTAAACCACCTAAGAAACTTTGTAATCCTACCATAACTGACGCCATTGGAGCGTTAATTACATAAATCATTAATATACCCATGATTAGTGATCCTAAGATAGGGAATAAGAAAATTGGTTTAATTCCATCTAATGAACGAGGCATCCATTTGAACGCTAGTTTAAGGAATGAAATTATTCCTCCAGCTAAGAACCCAGCTACTAATGCTCCTAAAAATCCTGATGGTGTATATGCTAATACATCACTTTTCAGACTAAGAATACTCGGATCCGCTAAGATACCACCGACCATACCAACAATAAACCCTGGTCTATCCGCTATACTACGTCCAATGAATCCAGCAAGGATCGGTAACATCATACTAAATGAAATTTTACCTAAGTAGAATAACACTTCAGCATATTTATTATAGCTTGGATCTTCTGGATTAAATGAGTTAATACCCCAAATAAATGATATCGCAATAAGAATACCACCAGCTACTACGAATGGTAGCATATTACTTACACCTTCCATTAGGTGTTTATAAGTTTGGCGCCAAATGCTTTCATCTCCAGCAGAATCTTCTGCTTCATCTTCTGCACCATCATGATTATAAATTGGTGCTTTACCATCTAAAATAGTTTGGATAAGTTCTTTTGGTTTATTAATACCATCAGCAACTTTCGTCATAATTGTTGGACGTCCGTTAAAACGAGCAACTTCTACTTTCTTATCGGCAGCAACGATAATACCTGCTGCTCTTTCAATATCTTCTTTAGTAAGTTTGTTTTCTACACCGATTTGACCATTTGTTTCAACTTTAACATCAAGTCCCATTTCTTTAGCTGTTTCTTTTATTTTTTCAGCTGCCATAAATGTGTGAGCAATACCTGTAGGACAAGCTGTAACAGCTATAATGTAAGGTTTTTCCCCGCTTGGTTTAGCTTCTTCTTTTTTCTCTTCTTTTGGCGCTTCTGATTTAGCTACAAAGTCAGAAAATACTTTTTCTACATCCTCTTTAGTTGTTGCAGCATCTAAACCTGCTTTTACTTCAGGATCCATTAAAGCTTGAGATAATGAAGCTAATGCTTTTAAGTGTTCGTCTGCACCGCCATCTGGTGCACAAATCATAAAGATATGTTTAGCTGGTTTCCCATCAAAACTTTCCCACTCTACACCTTCATTACTTTTAGCGTAAACAATCATAGCTTTGTCAAAATCAGCACTCTTAGCGTGAGGAATCGCAACATTTTCACCAACACCTGTTGTTGATTGAGCTTCACGTGCTAATAAAGCATTTAAAAAATTGTCTTTACTTTTAATAACGTTTTTTTCTACTAACATAGTAGTCAATTTGTCTAATGCTTCATTTTTATTTGCCGCACTAAAACCAAACTGTGTTAAATCATAATTAATAACATCTGTTAATTTCATTAAAAAAGTCTCCTTAATTATTTTTCTTTAATCTATTTTAGTTTTTTTACATTGATTTGAGGCACAAGTTCTTCAATTAGAACCTTACTTCCTACACCTACTGAGAATGATGTAGCTCCTCCTGCTGCAGAAGCATATTTTAAGGCTTCAGCATAATCTTTTGTTTCGTTATATTTCGCAACGAACATAGCTAACATACTATCTCCAGCTGCAACAGTCGAAACAATTTTACCTTTTGCTACATTCACTTCAAACACTTCATTCGCTTCTGTAAGTAGGATTGCGCCGTCTGCTCCACGTGAAACAAGTACATTTTTTGCTCCACGTTCTTGAAGTTTTTTAGCATAATCTAATATTTCATCTAAGCCATTTAATGTTACACCAAACATTTCACCCAATTCAAATTCATTAGGTTTTACTACAAATGGTTTATATTGTAATGTATCTAACACTAAGTCTTTATTACTATCAACTATTAGTGTCGCACCAAATTCAGATACTTTTTTAGCGATAGCTTTAAAGTCTTCTACACCCATTCCTGCAATAACATTTCCTGATAAAAACACTACATCTTCTGATGTTAGTTTATCTAATTTTTTAAAGAATTCATTAACATTATCTTCACTCACCGCACTACTTTGACCGTTAATTTCTGTTTCAGTCTCGGTAGTTAACTTCATATTGATACGAGTTGCACCTAAAGTTTCAACAAAATCATATTTAACTTCAAGTTTGTCTAACTCTGTTTTAATGAAATATCCTGTGAATCCTGCAACAAATCCTAATGCACAAGTATCTACTCCAACATTTTTCAATAACATTGAAATGTTGATACCTTTTCCACCAACAACATACTTAGCTTCCCCTGTTCTATTTAATTTTCCAAGAGCAAAGTTTTCTGCTGTTGTTAACATGTCTACCGCTGGATTTAAAGTTATAGTATAATACACTTACACTTCCTCCTTCTACTTAATCTCTATTATATTTTTGTAACTTTTATATTTTTCTGGTACCTCATAAGATAAAATCGTTACTTCATCTAGTTCAGCAAATTTCTGGAATTTTCTATGTCCAAATTTTGTTTTATCTGCTAAAACGTATTTTTTCTTACTGTTTTGAATAGCTAGACTCTTAATAAATGCTTCACTTTCATCAGCTGTAGTAACTCCAAAATTCTCATCAACCCCATTACATCCAATAAAGCACATATCGAAACTATAATTTTTTAATTGTTCAATAGCCGCAGGTCCCACTACTGCCTGTGTTGAATGTTTCAAAGTTCCTCCTAAAATAATAGTATGTATTTTATTATTAATAAGTTTTGGCAAATGATATGTAGAGTTTGTTACTACCGTTATTCTCTTATCGCGTAAGTAATCAATTAATTCATATGTAGATGTGCCTGCATCTAAATAAATCGTTTGACCGGATTGAATTATACTTTGATTAATATACTTTGCAGTTTCTTTCTTCTCCGCTAGGTATTCTGAGCGTTTCATCGCTACACTTTCTTCACTTCCACGTGCAGATGAGCGTTTCACAGCTCCACCGTGAGTTCTGTACAACAAATTCTTTTCTTCTAAAGTTGTAAGATCACGTCTTATTGTGGCTTCTGATACATCACAGAAATTTACCAATTCATGCAACGTTATAGAACCTGTTTCCTCTAATAATTTTAAAATATTATTTTGTCTTTCATTTACCAATTTCTTATTCTCCTTAACTCCCAAATTCATTATACTTAATATATAACAACTATTCAATCAAATTCAAGCAAAAACAATCAAAAACAATCAAATTTATCGATTGATTTGAACGTTTTTATGCAATTAAAAGATTGGTTTTCATTTCATTTGATCGTTTCAATAAAAATACACTCATTTTGAGTTAATAACAAAAAAATACCTATAGAGTATCTTTGTTTTTTAGGATTCTCTATAGGTAGTATTTATTTGTTTTAAAATAGACCTGCTATTCTCTTTAATTCATCTTTTTGCAAATCTTCAAACTCATCGCTAAAATCTAACATAAATGGTGCCATAATTGGTGAACTTGCTGGAGCTGGTGTTCCCACTTCACCACCAGGTGAACTTGGAGGTGTAGGTAGATTTGGTACCACAGTCGGTGGACACGCTGGAGACGGTGTTCCTGGATCACCTGTTGGAACTTCTGAAGGCAAGTTAGGGTTCATAGTAGGTGGACATGCCGGAGACGGTGTCCCTGGCTTAACTTGTGGTTCCTCTGGATTTGGTTCTGGTGTCACTTTTGGATCTGGTTCTGGTTTTGGATCTGGTTTCGGTTCTGGTTTTGGCGATGGATTAGGGTCAATTAAACAAACTCCTTCCAACTCTATTACACCTACAAAACGATAGCCATCAATTTCCGGTGCATTAATTACATTATTACTAGCTACTAGTATAGTTGGAGCAACTGGATTCCCAGAAAATGCATTAGTATCATTTATTGCATACACTAATGAACTTCCTCCTACTAACATGATAACAAGCATTTTTCTTCCTTGTTTATTTCTTAATAGATAGAACGCTAATCCTGCCAATACACCTGCTCCCACTAGGTAACCATAACCTACTACATCCCCAGTATTAGGTAATGTTTTAGGTTTATTGACTGGTGCTCCATTTTTCTCATAAACCAACTTGTAAACTGAACATTCTTTTACTCTTTCATCTTTTCCTAACGCACGGATTGCAGCTTTCTCTTCAGCGGATAAACTAGCTTTATCTACATAAGCGATATTTGCTCCTCCATTTTTAGCTGCTTTTAAACCTTTCCACTGATTACTACTTAACTTAGCTTCCACATCTGTTTTAGCATCATTTGCGAGCGCTGGTTGTGCGTATAATAAGCTACTTGCCGATAATGTTAATAATAATAATTTTTTCTTCATGATATACCCTTTCTCCTCACAATACCATTATTGTTATTTTTATAAATTTAATATTTTTTCCTCTATTTAATTTTTATTATATCATACAGCTTATAATTTTTCCAATACTTATATAAACGGCAATATAGTATGTTCATTGATTAACAATAATATTATTTTTTATATTTTATATGAAAATAATTATTTTATCTTTAAAAATATATTGAAAATTTTTATTTTTTTCATAGATTTACAAAATAAAAAAACACCTATTAAAAACTTTGCTTTCACAAGAATTTTTTACAGGTGTCTTATTTACCTCTAAACTAAATCTGTAAGTTTTTTTAGATTATCTTTTTGTGTATCTTCATATTGATCACTAAAATCTAAAACAAACGGCGACATAATCGGTGCACTTGCCGGAGAAGGTGTCCCCGGTTTAACCGTAACATAATTATTATCTTCATTTTCTGGTTGAGGTTCTGGTGTTGGGGTTGGTGTCGGCGTTGGTGTCGGTGTCGGCGTTGGTGTCGGTGTTGGGGTTGGTGTCGGTGTTGGCGTCGGAGTCGGCGTTGGAGTTGGATCTATTAGACAAACACCCTCCATTTCAATAACACCTACAAAACGATAACCATCTATTTCCGGTGCATTAATTACATTATTACTAGTCACAAGAATTGAAGGTTTAATTTCTTTACCTGTTATAGCATTAGCATCATTTATCGCATATACTAATGAGCTTCCTCCTACTAACATAATAACAAGCATTTTTCTTCCTTGTTTATTTCTTAATAAATAAAACGCTAATCCAGCTAAAACTCCTGCTCCAACTAAATAACCATGACCTATTACATCACCCGTATTAGGTAATGTTTTTGGTTTTTTCGGTGCAGAACCATCTTTTTCATAAACTAATTTATAAACAGAGCATTCTTTTACTCTTTCATCTTTTTCTAAAGAACGGATTGCCTTTACCTCATCCGCGGTTAAACTAGCTTTATCCAGGTGTGCAATATTTGGCCCACCATTTTTAGCAGGCTTTAATCCTTTCCACTCTACACTATTTAATTTTGCTTCAATATCTGATTGTGAGTCATTTGCAAACGCTGGTTGCGTACTTAACAAACTACTTGCTGATAAAGTTAATAAAAGCAATTTCTTTTTCATGATATCTCCTTCTTTCAAACGTTTATTTTTTTGTTATCTTCATAAATTCGATATTATTCCTTTACATTATACCTCTCCATTATAGCACAATATATCCCTACTTATCAATAAGAATCCCTATCAATAAAGCGATTTCTATAACTTCCATATTTAAATCTTAAACTTTTTTAAATAAAATTTGTAAAATATGTTCTTTTATATAAAACATTATTCTTTCCAGTTAATTTTCTTTATAATTGGAAATTCTCCTTCATTAAATTCAGTTGTAGCTATTATATTTACATCCAAATCACAAATATATGAATTGTTATATGACTGCATAACATAAGACCAATCTCGAGGAACTTTAACATGATTTACATGGAGACCTGTACATAAATCACCTCTCTTAATCGGTATGTAAGGATCCTCTTCTGTTTTTTCTACATCTTCAAGTAACTTATTGTAATCTTGAACAGCTCTACCCTCTCCATAAAATCTTTCAACAAACTGTTTGGCATTTTCCCCTAATGTATCTATCTCATCTTTCGTTAACGTTAGTAGCTTATTTGAAAAATCAGTATACATTGCTATTTGTTCAAAATAAATATCTGCTTTTGATTCTATACTTACAACTGAATAAGGTATAAGATAGCCATTATAACCATTTTTAATATAGTTTTTATTCGCAAATAACACATCTAAACCTATAACCGGTAAACCTAATGACATCGCCTCTAATAAAACTGTCGCAAAAGCTTCATTTGGAGAAGCACTAACATAAACGTCATATTTTTTTAAGATAGTCGCATCTTCATAATGCCCGTGAAAATAAATATTATTACTAACACCTAGACTACTAGCTAAATCTTGTAAATACTCTAACTGCGTCCCTTGGCCATAAATATTTAAATAAACATTAGGGTTTTTATTTACAACTAAACGCATTATTTGAATTAGATAGTCAATACACTTATTATCCTCTAGATAGCTAGCTGTAACTAATTGTAACGTATTAGTATTTCGAGATACTTTGTCTTCAGGCAACACTAATTCATCTAAATAAAAGGTATCATAAGGAACTATCGTTAAGATTCTATTAGCTTTTTTAGGAAACCTCTTCTTGAGATCTTCCGTTTGAATATCATTAGTAGTTATATAGTAATCAAACTCTCTATGCCAAAGTTGATGATTATTTGTTACTGTTGGCACATAACTACAAATATGATTCGAATGAACTACACCTATCGTACGAGCATGTTTAACTCCTTCAAACAAATAATTTATAGGTTCTCCAAACCAATCAAAAAAACACAATGCATCATTTGGAATGAATACCTTTAATAAATGTGTTATTAAACTATAATATGACGAGAATTCTACTCCATTAAATGTGTATTTCCCATTATTCATATCGATAATTATCTCGTTATCTTCATTAGTTATATAAAGTTCTTTGTTCTCTTTGTTAGTTGTATTATATCCATTTGAAAATAAATAGTTTAATATGTGATTTTCTTTTCCTATATTTTTCTTTAAGGTACTTACTATATTATGAGTGATACCTATTTTTTCTAAATACTCCGTTCTTTTAACTTGTAGCCTATCTATTCCATTTAGGACTTTTCCCATATATGAATTAGAAAAAGAAATAGCTATTTTTGTCATAATAATTGTTCCTTTCCATTATCTCTCATCTATATTATATACTAGATTAATACTATATTTAAATAATATCCTAGATAAATTAATTTTTTAATATGATTTTTTTCTATGAACAATATAGTATTATTTGAATTTTTTTAAACAAAAAAGATAGAACCCTAAGATTCTATCTTTCTAGCTAATTATTTATTTCTTCTTTTTAGAATAGTTTGTTCTTCTTCTGGTTTATTTAACTTTTGAAGTCTTCTACTCTTAACTCCACCTTGAACACTTGGAGTTTCATTTACTTCTTTTTTTACTTCAACTGATTCATTAACTTCTGGTGTTTCTTTAACCTCTGGAGTTGGAACCTCTTGTTTTTGCACAGTTTCTTGTGGCTTTGGAGCTTCTTTTACCGGGCTTTGCTCTTGGTGATTCGGATTTACACCTGGATTTACTGGCCCTTGGTTAGTCGGCTGTTGTGGTCTTGGTCCGTTTGGATTTTGACCTTGATTTGGATTTACACCTTGATTCGGTTGACCTTGGTGAATTGGTTGTTGTGGTCTTGGTCCGTTTGGACTTTGACCTTGATTTGGATTTACACCTTGATTTTGTTGTCCTTGGTGAGTTGGTTGTTGTGGTCTTGGTCCGTTTGGATTAAACCCTTGGTTTGGGTGCCCTTGATAATTTGGATTTATTGGTTGTCCATATTGATCAAATTGAGGATATCCTTGATTTTGATTATTATAACTTTGGTATCCATTATTTCCTTGGAAATTTGGATTTTGTTGGTTTTGATATCCATTATAACCTTGTTGGTTTTGGTTAAACTGTTGTTGTCCATTTTGGTAATTTTGTTGACCATATTGATTAAATTGACCACCATTTTGACCTTGATAGAACGTTTGTCCATTATTATTAAATTGACCATAGTATTGTTGAGCTCTTCTCGTTTGTCTAAATAAAAATTTAGAAAAATCATCATTTTTATCTGTTTCTAAACAATTTGATGGTAATGACATTAAAACAAAAATAAAACAAATATCATATAATGGTGTTACAATATAAATCGAAAAGATATTTAATAAATAGAATATAACTATCGCTAATACTATTCCCCATGCAGCAAACCCTACATCACGTAATCTTCTAGCAAAGCTTGCTGTTGTAGGAATTGCCAAAATGAATAAAATAATGTAGAAAATAACTAGGAAAATAAGTGCATTTGATGCTGTACTCAATAAATCATATCCCGCTGATCTAGTTGTATAATAATAACTGCTAGATGCTCTATTTCCTATTCCTATTATCGAACTAAGTACACTACCAAAAAAGATAATAAATATTAATATTACTGCTCCATAAATAGTTCCAAATGGAAACCAGTGACCCGCTCTTGTTGAGTATCCTGTAAAATCTACAAAACCTCTAAAATAATCACTAAAAGCAGAACCATAAGTAACTTGCTTTTCTCTTTGATTAATCATAAAAACCTCCTTTTAATTGTAAAAAAAATACATAAATTTATAATATATTATTCTGGACTTTTAGTCAACTTAATTTATAAACTTTGTTACATTTTTTTAGTATATATACTATTTCTCAATTTCCTTATTATTAAGCATACTTTTTTATGTCCAAATCCTAATTTTCATTTATTCACCTTTACTAATAATTAAAAAATTATTCTGTTTTTAAAATATTTGATAAACTATTAAAAATAGAGACTCTGATATTCTAAAATTTTATCTTTTTAAAATTTTTAAAAAAAATCTGAAGCATTAAATTATCAGCTTCAGATTTACTCTTTTTTATTTAATATTTTAAATCTTTATATAATTAAAATGGAAATGCATTATTTAAATACCATCTACCATCAATTTTTTTCACAGTTACACTTACTGTACTGCTATCATCTATTGATACTCTTACTCTCGCTTCCGTATCACTTTTTTCTTTCACTTCAACAATTTTAGTATTTTTTACTCTATCAACAACAGATAACTTCAATATGTTAGTTTTATCTTCTTTTAATAATTTTTCTATTTTCTCATCTTTTTCTTTTCTCTCTTCTTTACTTGAATAATAAATATAATTATTTGCTTTTACATAATCATCTTTTTTAAATGCATCTATAAATCCTTGAACCGCCCCTTCTGGACTACTTGCTCCTTCTTGATTATTAAAAAACATAAATATTGCTGCGACTACTATTAATAATGCCGCTGCAATAGAACTTATTATTATAAGTTTTTTATTGTTTTTATTTGATGAAATATTATTTGTTGTAGTATTATATGGAACATTATTTTGATTTTGTTGATTGCCAAATTGTACATCTTGTTGATTATAATTTCTGTATTGTTGGTTATTATATTGACCATTCGGTTGATTATAATTTCCATATTGTTGGTTATTGTATTGACCGTTCGGTTGATTGTAATTTCCATATTGTTGGTTGTTGTATTGTCCATTTGGTTGATTATAATTCCCATATTGTTGGTTATTATATTGTCCATTTGGTTGGTTATAGTTACCGTATTGTTGGTTATTGTATTGACCGTTTGGTTGATCATAGTTACCGTATTGTTGGTTATTATATTGACCATTCGGTTGGTTATTATTTCCGTATTGTTGGTTATTATATTGGCCATTTGGTTGATTATAATTACCGTATTGTTGGTTATTATCCTGGTTATCTGTTTCTAAATGTATATCTTTAGAATTATTATTTTTCTCCATGCAACTGATTTCTCCTTGTAATTACTCTATACTTAAAATATAGTTAAAACTTATCTTAAATATTATACTTAAATTTGAATAACTTGTCAAAATTTCTTGTATTATTTTTATAGATTTTATAAAAAAGAGAGAGTTTCTATAACTCTCTCTTAACACATATTTACTAACTATTTTTAATGTTTTTATACTTTTTTTATTAAAGTTTTGCACTTTCCATGTCTTCATCAGTTATTGTAGTTATATCTGCATTTATATCATCCAGTAAACGTAATGCTAGTTTTTTTCTTAACTTTTCATTTTGATTTCTTATCCATCTACCATTACTATTATCATTACTTATATTATAGTTATGCGTTACAAATTCTGCATATTTTTCATGGTTAAGTTTATAACCTTGGTTTTGCAATTCTAATAAACCAATTTTGTATAATTGATTTACTGTATAATCTTCAAAATTAAAATGGTTTGGTATTCTACTTCTCAAACCTTCGTTCGTTTCTAAGAAGTCCATCATACTTTTCGTATAACCTGCGAAGATGATTACTATATCTTCACGATTATCTTCCATAAATTTCAATATTTCATTAATTGCTTCTCTACCAAAGTCATTTTCTCCACCTGTCGCAAGAGTATAGGCCTCATCTACAAATAACACTCCACCTAAAGCTGATTCTAGTACCTCTCTAGTTTGTTTAGCTGTATGCCCTATAAATTTTCCAACTAGATCCGAGCGTGAAGTTTCTACAAACTTATCAGATTTAATAAGACCTTTTTGATATAATATTTTTCCTATTAATCTTGCTACGGTTGTTTTCCCTGTTCCAGGATTTCCTAAAAATAGTGAATGAAGTGTTAAAGGCGCATCCTCTAATCCTTTTTCTCTTCTAAGTTTATTCATCTGAGCTAACGCAATAAACTCTCGAACTTCAGATTTCACCTTAGTTAAACCAATCATCTCATCTAATTTTTCAAAAGCAGTTTTTTCTCCAAAATATTCTATTTCTAATGATTCAGCAACAACTACAGGTTGTTTCCTTTCATCAATTTCGAAACTTCCTGATTCTTCTTTATACTGTATTTGTCTTAGTTTTGCTACATCAAATGATGAGTCCCTCTCTACTTTTATAGGAGGTACTGATAATCTTCCCATATTTATAAGATTAAACTTAACTTCACTATTTTGAGCAATATATAAATTTATCTTTCCATTCATTCGACCGAAAATCGATATTACATCCCCTGTAAATCTTGAATTTTCTTCAACAAAGATACTTTCTTCAAAAATAGAGTGTTCATTAACCCTCACTACTGCTCTATCATAAATTTTAGCTGAACTAGTTGCTATATTTGTAAGATTTACTGTTGAATTAATTACACATAGCGCACTACTGTAGTTTGGTTGAAAAATCGTCGATGAGTTTATTGATACTTCCGACTCTTTAACAAATACGCACGGGATATTGTCTTTTACATCCCCACCTTTTATAAGGTTATTGTACATACTACCTTTTGATTTTTCTTTTATAGATAAAGTATTAGAAGCATTATAATCTACTGTAGTATTATCTATTTTAAATTTTGTATTGTACATAGTTATACTTGCATAAATTACTGAAGCATTTATTTCTAACTTTGCATCTTTTGCATAAACTTTATGTACTTCTAGAGAAGAGGGGCGCACTACTGATTTAGATAGTTTTATACTTGCATTATCATCTGCATATATAATTGGATAATTTTCACCCGTTTTAACAGCGTTCTCTATTATTAAACCTTCTCCAACAATAGCCGCCAAATCTTTTACGTTAAGTGCGTTACTTTTTTCTCTATTTAGCCTAATAGCCACATTTTTTAAAGTAACTTCCACTCCTTTTCTCACAAATACCCCAGTTCTTATTTCTGGTATAAATTTCGACTTGTCTTTTGATTCAAAATCAAAATCCCCTACAATTTTAATATTTTTTGTAATTACTATATTTTTGTCACTTTCATAACAATATCCACTTGATATCATTATAGTATCCCCATTTTTAGCCTCTTCTATCGCTTCTAATAAGGTCCAGTGCTTTCTCTTTTTAAAAAAAGATGAATTATTTGGTCCAACTATAAATTCCGCCATATATTCACAATCCTCTACTTTTTATTTATTACAGTCATTAAATATTATAATATTGTTATTATAGACTTGTCAATCTTTGTCATAAACTATAAAAACGTATATTACCGTTAAACAAAAACAGCAATAATTACTAATTTTTTATCATTAGTAACTATTGCCAATTTTCACTTTTTTATTTATACATTATTTGGTATATTATTAACTTTCTATGAATATTTTAGGTCAATATACCATCTATTTTTTACTTTTTTCAACAATAACCTTTTTGATTGTCTATTCCTATTAGAATCTGGTTTTTCTTTCAACAAAGCATAAGGTTCTTTTCCATTTTCTTCTACTATTCTATCTATTTCTAAATCTTTAGAAAAAAGATATATATTTCTATATATGGCCTTGCTTATATGCATTTTGCTTTTATCTTCTTTGTTTACTTCTTCTTGTAATTCTTTTCTAACTTCTTCCCTCTTTTCACTACAAGCATAGTAAACATAATCACTAGCTTTTAAATAATCTTCTTTATTTATTGCATCTAAAAATTTTTGAGATACTTCTTCAGGTGTTTTTGCCCCATAAGCATTAGATGAACGAATAAATAAAAATATTCCCGCTATTATAACAACCAACAATGTTAAAATGATTGTTATATTTTTTTTATTTACCCATTTAGACTTTTTATTCTGTTGTTTATTATTCTCTTCACTTAACTGTGAGTCATTATTTATCTTATTGTCATTTTTAATATTATTATCTTGATTTTCCATAAATATTTTTCTCCTTCGGTATTTTTACATAAAATTACACTATGTAGCAGTACCATCTGTTATCTACTTTTTTCATTAAAATACCTCTAATAAGTACCTTTTCTCTGTCTCCATCCTCATATTCTAGTGTTACCCGAGCTTCATCTCCTCTTTCATCGATAGAAAGTATTTTTAATTTTTTGTAGATTTTATAGTGATAACTATAAATAACTCCTTGTTTATCTTCTTTATCTTTTAATCCCTTTTTTACTTTTTTTCTTACATCATTATTTTCAAAGTAAACATAGTCACTAGCCTTCTCATAATTATCTGTATTTACTGCTTCTAAAAATCCTTGAACTGCCTCTTGCGGTGTTTTTGCTCCATAAGCATTAGATGAACGAACAAATAAAAATATTCCGGCTATTATAACAACCAATAACATTAAAACTATAGTTATAGTTTTTTTATTTAACCATTTTGGCTTTTTATTATGTTGTTGATTATTGCTTTCTTCACTTAATTGTGAATTATTACTTTTGTTATCCTCTCTTTGGATACTATTATCTTGATTTCCCATAACTACTTTTCTCCTTCTGTATTGTGACATAAAATTACATTATGTCGCAATACCACCTGTCGTCTACCTTTTTCATCTTAAAATCACTATAGACTATTTTTCCAGGTTCGCTCTCTCGTTTTAATGTTACTCTCGCTTCATCGCCTAATTCATCTACACTGACTATCTTATAGTCTTTATATGTCTTATACATATGTCTATGTAAACTAGTTTGTATTTTATCTTTATCTTTTAATTCCTTTTTTACATCTTTTCTTATATCATCATTTTCATAATAAACATAATTACTAGCTTTTTCATAGTCGTCTGAATTTACCGCTTCTACAAATCCTTGAGCCGCTTCCTGAGATGTTTTTGCTCCTACAGTATTATTAGAACGTATAAAGAGAAATACTACCGCTATTAAAGCAACCACTAAAGTTAGCACAATAGTTACTGTCTTCTCATTTAAATATTTTGATCTTATTTTTTTGTTAGACTGTTCATCGTTGCTTTCTTTTTCGAACTGAGAAGCATTTTCTATCTGGTTCTCAAGTTCATTGCTTTTATTTTCATTATTCTGCACAATACTATTCTCCTTTATTTATTTTCGTAAAAATACCTTAAAATAATTATAGAGTGATTTATACAAATCACTCTATATTCCATTTTTAATACATTTAACTAAAATTCTATTTTTGTTTCTTCTAGAACTTTTTGAGCTTCTTCAAATATACCTTCTATTACATCTTTAACTGGTCTTATTTCATTTACTAAACCAGCGATTTGCCCTGACATTATAGATCCATTTTCCACATCACCTTCATAGGCTGCTTTTCTTAATGAACCTAATGTTAATTCTTCTAATTCCATTAGAGTTGATGATTTTTCCTCTAATTCATGATATCTCTTAGTTAATTCGTTTTTAATTCCTCTTACTGGCGCTCCAAATTTTGTACCAGTTAACGTTGTTGAAGTATCTACCGCTTCTATAATAGCGTTTTTATAATTTTCTGAGACTGGACATTCTTCAGTAGCTAAGAATACTGTTCCCATTTGAACTCCACTTGCACCTAAGCAATAAGCCGCAGCTACTCCTCTTCCGTCTGCAATACCACCAGCAGCAATAACAGGAATATTTACAGCACTTGTTACTTGTGGTAAAAGAGCCATAGTAGTACTTTCACCTACATGTCCTCCCGCTTCCATACCTTCCACAACAACGGCATCACAACCAAGTTCTTCCATTTTTTTAGCTGCTTTTACAGATGGGATAACCGGAATAACTTTTATACCTGCTTCTTTTAATTTTGGCATGTATTTTCTCGGTGTTCCTGCCCCTGTTGTTACGATTCCTACACCTTCTTCAATAACTACATCGATAATCTCATCTATATTATGCATCATTAACATTAAATTTACCGCAAATGGTTTATCTGTATGTTTTTTACAATTAACAATTTCTTCTCTTAATTGTTCTGGACTCATTCCACCAGATGCAATTATTCCCAGTCCTCCAGCATTAGACACAGCTGATGCTAGTTGATATCTTGCAATTTGTGCCATAGCACCTTGAAATACCGGATATTTTATCCCTAATAATTTTGTTATTGTCATAATTATTCTCCTTTATGTTTTTTATTTTTATATTGCTTTTTTCTATGTCTTTATATTATATCAAGTTTTACTTGTTTTTTAAAATAGTAACCTAAAATATTGAATAATTTGTATAATAAAAGAGAGTAATTCTTAATTAATATGAATTACTCTCCCAGAGTATATTAAAATACAAATTTAGCAATTAAATAACATACTATCATTAAGATAGTTGATGATAAGAAACAAGCTACAAACACACGCATTCCTCGTTCTTTTATAACTTTAAAGTTAACACTCATTCCTAATGCTGTCATAGCCATACCTAAAAAGATATATGCTGCATCAACAAAATATGGTGCTAACGGTTTTAAAAAGCTAACGTAACTACCTAAGATACTCATAAAGATAAAACCAATAATAAAGTATGGCATTGGCATCTTACCTTGAGCTTCATCATTACTACGGCGATTAATCACAAATAAAACTATTGCGACCACTATAAGCATAAGTACACGAGATAATTTAGTAAGTATCGCAGTATCAAGAGCTACTTGACCTCCTGCGCCACCTGCAGCAACAGCATGAGCTATTTCATGCAAGCTACTTCCTGTAAAGATACCATAGTTATAGGCTTCTAATCCTAAATACGGTTTTAATGTAACTTCTATTAATGTAAACACCGTTCCTAATATAGCTACTACCGCAACAGCTAATACGCTATTATCTGTTTTAGCTCTTAGTTGTCCACTCACACCCATTACCGCAGCAGCTCCGCAAATACCACAACCACATGATGATAATAAAGCAAGTTCATGATCAACTTTGAAAATTCGACACATTGTATAAGTAAGTACTATCATAAATAAAACTACAAAAAAGGCTAAAAGTAATGTTTTCTTACCTTCTGTAAGTAATTTATCTAATGCTAATTTAAAACCTAATAAAATAATTCCAAGACGTAAAAATTTATTACTTATAAAAGGTATATCTCCTTTAGTTTGAGCTTTTAAAGATTTTGATAGCTGCAACACCATACCTATTACTAAGGCTATAACTAAGTGCCCAAATAATTTTAAAGCAGGCAATGTAGCTAAATACTTAGCACCGACTGATACTACTGCAGTTATCAGTAATGTATAATAAAAATTAAAACTCTTAAATCTATCCACTTATTTTTCCCCTTTATTTTATACTAAAAAGTTTATTAAGACCTTTCTTTTTTTATTATACTACTTACATTATTTTGATTCAAGGTACTGAAAAAATAATATTCTTTTAATTTCTTTTTAGTTTTATAATTTAAAATACTATAAAAATAATTAACTAGGAGGCAGACCATGAAAAAGAAACTCACAACAATACTTTTAACAACAACCTCGTCCCTTCTTATATTGACAGCTTGCTCAGCACAAAAAACTGACAACACAGCAAGTAACCCTACAAGTACTATCTCTTCTGGAGATGTAAAGACAACTTTATCAAAAATAGATAACACTAAATGGAAATATAATTCTTCTGACAAGGTATACTATCAAATAGGTATTTCTTATGTCGCAAATAAAGCAAGCGATAATCAAACATTAAGTATATTCGTACCCGAAGAATATTTATCAGCAACTGATAATGGAGATGGTACATATACCGCTACATTAAATACTGATGCTAAGGTTGGCAACTATACTAGTAAAACTGCCCCTGTTGTAATACCAATTAATACACCAGGATATTCTTCTATGGCGGCTTTAACTGATTATTCAAACGAAGCAGCTACCTATACTAAAGAAGGATTTATCTATGTTTCTGCAGGATTACGTGGCCGTGACTCTGGAGCTCCTGCTGGTGTGACAGACGCTAAAGCAGCTATTAGATACCTACGCTATAATAATGAATTAGTAGGAAGTAATAACTCAGTTTATGTTTATGGAATGAGTGGTGGTGGTGCTCAAAGTGCTATTTTAGGTGCAAGTGGTGATAGTGAACTATACACTCCTTATCTTAAAGAATTAGGTGCTGTTGAAGGTGTCAGCGATGCAGTTGACGGTGTTATGGCATGGTGCCCTGTTACAAACCTTGACTACGCAAACGAAGCATACGAATGGAATATGGGAAGCGCTCGTGAAAATCTAAGCGATGATTCTCAAAAACTATCTAACTCATTAGCTACAGAATTTGCTAATTACATTAACAAATTAAATCTTAAAGACGGTAATGGTAATATATTAAATTTATCTGAATCAAGTAGTGGAATCTACCAATCCGGAAGTTATTACGACTATATAAAATCAACAATTGAAGACTCTTTAAATAAATTTATCAAAGATACTACCTTCCCTTATACTCCAAGTTCTTCTAAAGGAATGAGAGGCCGTGGTACTGGTGGTGGTAGAAATGGAGGTGCTCCTGGTGGTGCTCCTTCAAACAATGATTCTTCTACACCAATAGAACAAAGAGATAATGTTAAGCGTAACGTTGCTTCTTCAGGTTTAACACTTTCAGGAACTTATAATTCTGTAGAAGATTATATCGCTGCCCTAAATAAAAACAAAACATGGGTAACTTATGATTCTAATACTAAAAAAGTATCTATTACTAGTGTTGCAGACTTTGTTTCTCAGCTAAAAACACCATCAAAAGATTTACCAGCTTTTGATGCTCTAGATAGCTCTCAAGCTGAAAACCAACTATTTGGATACAATGGTAATGGCGCTCACTTTGATGGCACTCTTGCTAATTTATTAAAAGATACTGATAAGTATAATTCTTACAAAGAAGATCTTGAAAAAACTGATAGCATTGGTAACAAAGTTCAAACAAGAGTAGATATGTACAACCCTATGTATTACTTAACTAGTTACTATCAAGGCTATAAGAAATCAACAGTAGCTAAAAACTGGAGAATCCGTACAGGTATTAACCAAGGAGATACAGCTCTTTCTACAGAAGTAAACTTAGCTCTAGCCCTAAAACAATATAGTGACTTAAATGTTGACTTTGAAACTGTTTGGGGGCAAGGCCATACCGAAGCTGAGCGTACTGGCAAATCTTCAACAAACTTTATTGAATGGGTAAAATCTAATAATAAATAAAAAATAAGGACGTAAAATAATTACGTCCTTATTTTTTACTAGTTTTAGTCTTGTTTTTCTAACACCAATATACATTTCGTATTAAAAGGTACTTCATCTAATATAAAATATTTTTGTAAATACTGTAAATAACTCTTATCCTTCTCTTCTATTACGCTAGATACTTTGAAGTTTAACGGCTTAAGTAACCACTTTTCTAAATAATCTTGAATATTATATTCTTCTTTACTTTCTCTTTCAAATGATTGTAAGCCCCAAACTACATGAAACATAACTTCGTATGCTTCTTTTTCTGTAGTTTTGTATTCTTTATTATTAATCTTTTCAATATTTTGTATAATTGAATTTTCTTTAAGTTTTTTAACCCATCTATCGACCTCTTTACTAGCTTTTTCACTTTTCGTATTTATTTTATATAGTTTATCAGAATTGTTATTGGCCCAATCTCTTATAATAAGTTTCCCATCTTTTTTTAAGTTTCTATATATTTGTTTTAATACTTTAGTTCTCTCAGGACGAGACATATAACTTATTATTTCATGGAAGACACTCGACATAAAAATAATGTCATATTTTTCTTTACTTTTCTCTAAATTCTCATCAGTAATAACATCGATATTTAAATTAGCTAATTCATTTTGTACTGTTGGAGAAATATCATAAGCATAGTATTTTGCACCTGTTTGTTGAACACTTTTAATAAACTCAGGGGAAATTCCTGAACCATAATCAAGTACCTTAGTTTTTTTCTTTAAATAAGGTTTTAGTACATCAAATTTAGATAAGGCTGTTTTGTTCATACGTGTGATATATGTATTTTTATCATTATTATAATTTTCCATCTTTTCCCTCTTATTCTTTATAAACATTTATTTCATCAATTTATTTTTCTTAGTAACTATACTGAAAAACTCTATTGCAAAGTCTTTTTAGCTTCTTTTACTACTTTTCGTTAATTATACTATACCTTATACTATTTATCAAAATTTGGCTTCTTAATTTATAGTCTACATAGACTGTGAACGCAAAAAAATACCAAGCACATTATGTACTCAGCATTTTTTTAATCTATTTTATCTATCCTAATAATAAGAATAAGTAGTGAGCTACTATACCGGCTACTATACCACCGATTGTATGTGAAATTATAGCTTTTGAAGATAATTTTCTTACTCCTAAAGCATCCATCATACCGATATGTGTACTTAAGTATCCACTCCAACACATACCCATAGCTGTAAATACTGCAATATCATTAGCTCCTATAAGTCCGCTTTTCAGGAACTCTGGTACTAGTGAAATAGCTCCACCAACCGCTCCTAATGCAGTTATTGGGAAGGCTATTGCTTCTGCTGATTTGAATCCAAATAATGGTTCAAGAATAAATGTTAATTTTTCTCCTAGCCATGGTAAGAATCCTACACCTTCATAAGCTGCACCAGTATAACCATCTGCTGGCATCTTGAATGTTAACATCATTACAAATGTACAAACTATAAGTACCCCTGGTATAATTGCTAATCCCATTTCAACCCCTGTTTTACCACCTTCTAATAAAGTATCTAAAACACGTTGGAATGTATTTCCATCTCTTATTATTCTTACTTTTTCTGGTGAATCATCATCATTTGTTACTTCAACAACTGGATCATTTGCTTCATCACCGTAATATTTTTTAGTTTCTCTAAGCATTAAGCGTACACTGACAATACTACCAATAATTGCCCCTATATTACCTATAATAGCTGCTTTAATATATCCATCACCTTGCCCCATCATAAACATTGTTACGATAAGCCCCATACCGAAAGCTGTACCTAAGTTACATAACGCTGGTACTTGGTATTTTTTGAAAAACGAAACAAATCGTTTATCTTTCGCAAATGGAATAATCGCAGGGTTGTCTGATAAATATGTTGCAATCGCCCCTGTAACACTTGCCCCTGGCATTCCCCAAAGCGGTTTCATTAGAGGTGCGAAAATTTTATTAATTAAAGCTATTGCTCCAAATTCCGATAAAAGTGCACTTATTGCTCCTGCTATAACAGCCATAGCCATTATAAAGAACACTGTATTTAGTAATAAATCATGGGCTGTCGCCATCATGGTTTTAAACATTAATGGTGTTCCCATTTTATGAGCCATTAATCCGAATATTAAAAAGAAAATCCCTAAGAAAACAAAAGTTTCCATACTAATCGCCTTTTTAACTATCCCTTTATCTTTCCGCCTATCATTGTTGTCCCTAGACATAAAAATCATCCTTCCTTGATTCATATAAATATGAATTTTTTTAATTTTTATAACTCTCTCTGTTCTATTACAACCCTTTTATATATTATACCATTTTTCACATTATTCTGGCAACTATTTTAATATTATGTCAGATTAACTGACATAACTATAATTATATTTTTTTACATACTGAAAACTACACTTGCTTTTACTTTAATGTTTCAGAAGTATATATATTATTAAACCACTTTATTTTTTATTCATTCCGTAACCTTTGGCTACTTCAAGATTATTGTTTTCCATAATTTTTAAATTATATTACAGTAACCTTGTTTGTTTTATAATTTTTTCTATATAATTTACAGGCTAATTCTCACTTCTTTTATTTTAATATTTTATCCTAAAATTTATGTTACTTTCTTTGCATTAAAGCGCTCTTTTTGATAGAATATAATGGCAATAAAAGACAAACTAGGAGAAAAGGTATTTTATGAAGAATAATAAAAATAACAATAAAGTTTTAAAGTTTTCTATTAGAAAGCTTTCTTTTGGTGCGGCGCCTGTTATTATTGGTGCCTTAATTTTTGGTAGTTTTGTACCAACTGATGTTCATGCTGCTGAAACAAAAAGCACTAATGTTAAGTTCACTTACTTAGCGGAAAATGAATTAACAGAGGCAGAAAAAAACTTAATTAAGAAAAGCGTCCCTAACGATATAAATGAGGGCGAAACTTATTATATGGTTTATAAAAAAGAAGCTAACTGCACGCACAAAGAAGATAAAAATTCAACAGAGGTAAAAACATTACCTAACACAGGTCAAAACTCACTTCCTCTAGCTGGATTAGGTCTTGGCTCTGCTGTTCTTGTAGTTCTTTTACTTTCTAAAAAACATAGAAATAAAGTGCTAAGTGTTGTATTAATTGGGGCAATGGGTCAAAGTATAGTTTTACCTTATGAGTCATTTGCTTTTGAGAATAAACAACTTGTTCAATATAATAATCAAAAAGTTATTAATAATTCTAATGAATTAGCTAATGGTGTTATAGATATTGAAGGTTATTGTTATGTTGGTTACTTTACTCTTAAAGATTTAGACACTTTACCTAATTCTTCAACTAAAGAAGAAAATAAAAAATTAGGAACTAAACCAACTACTCCATTCCAATATAAAACAACACCTGATACTGGAGATAAAATATTAGTTGAGAATAAACCGGAATTGAAAGTTGCTACAGAAGCTATTCCTTTCGGAACTGTTACTCAATATGATGCAAATCTACCAAAAGGACAAAGCAAAGTAGTTCAAGAAGGAGTTAACGGTGAACGTACTATTTTAACTGAAGTTACTGAAGTTAACGGTTCAAAAACTAGTAAAGTTATTAGTAATTCTATCACTAAACAACCTACTAACAGAGTAGTTGTTGTTGGAACTAAAGTAGTTGTTGCTCCACAACCAACTCCAACTCCGGCTCCGACTCCAACGCCAGCTCCAACTCCAAAACCGAGCCCAACTCCGAGCCCAACTCCAGCTCCAACTCCAAAACCGAACCCAACTCCGACTCCAACTCCGACTCCGAGTCCAACACCAACTCCAACTCCGGCTCCAACACCAACTCCAAGTCCAACACCAACTCCGAGTCCGACTCCAACTCCAACTCCGAGTCCGACTCCAACTCCAACTCCGAGTCCGACTCCAACTCCAAGCCCAGCTCCAACTCCGAGTCCGACTCCAACTCCGAGCCCAACACCAACTCCGAGTCCGACTCCGGATACTAGTACTAAAACTGTAGTAACAACTAAAAGTTCTACAGAAGTTGTTCCTTTTGAGACTGTAACTCAAAACGATGCAAACCTGCCTAAAGGGCAAACTAAAGTACTTCAAGAGGGTGTTAACGGTGAACGTACTGTAACAACAGAATTTACTACAACAAATGGAGTTACAACTAGCAAAATCGTTGGAAGTTCAATTACAAAACAACCTATTAATAAGATAATAGCTGTCGGTACTAAGGAAGAAGTTGCTCCACAACCTACTCCTACTCCAACACCAACACCTAAACCAGAGGACAAACAAGAAGAAAAAATCGATAAAGCAGCCCTAAAAGCACAAATAGATAAAGCTAAAGCTATTGCGAATGGCGATTATTCTACTACTAGTTATGAAGCTTTACAGCCTATCCTAGACGCTGCTAAAGGTATTTATGACTCTGAGTCTACTAAACAAAGTGATATTGATGCTCAAGTTGCTAAACTTAAAGCTGCTATCGATGCTTTAAATGTTGATAAATCTGATTTAGCAAAAGCTATCACAAACTCTAAAGCAAAAACAAAAGAAGACTATAGCTCATCTAGTTGGGAAAACTTACAAAAAGTTTTAGCTGAAGCTGAATTAATCAATTCTAATAGCAATTCTAAACAAAGTGAAATTGATCGAATTAACACTAAACTTCAAGCAGCTATTGAAGGTCTAAACACTGATAAAACTGCGCTTGAAAAGCAATTAACTGATGCAAGTTCTAAAAAAGATACAGACCACAGTAATGATAGTTGGAATGAATTAGAAAAAGTTAAAAAAGCTGCAGAAGATGTTAAAAACAATCCAAAAGCTACTCAACAAGAAATTGATGAAGCTGCTGAAAAACTGAAAAAAGCAATAGATAATTTAACAGTAGATAAAACTGAGCTGAAAAATCAATTAAACATTGCTGAAACTAAAAAAGAAGCTGATTACAGCAAAGAGTCTTGGGGTAACTTCCAAAAAGCAGAATTAAAAGCTAAAGAAGTCAATGACCAAACATCTCCGCTTCCAAAACAAAGCGAAATTGATGAAGCTGCCAAAGCTTTAGAAGATGCAATAAAAGCTCTTGCTGTAGATAAAACAGCTTTACAAAATGTTATTAACTCTGCAAACAGCAGACGTAAAGAAGAATACACTACTCAAACATGGAAAGATTTAGAAAATACTTTAGCATCTGCGAATACTATCTTTAACGATAGTGACGCTACTCAAAGCAAAGTGGACGAAGCTACTAAGAGTCTTACAGAAGCTATTGAGAACTTAGTAAAACTTAGTGAAAAACCTATATTAACTTTTACTAATATCGAGAAAAAAGACTTAGACCGTTCTGCTACAGCTAAGTATACTCTAGATAATCCTACTAACACTGAAATTAAATCTATTAAAGCAACACTGAAAAAAGGTGATACTATTGTAAAAACTGTAGATTTAACTAAAGATAGTCTGGATGCTCTACTGGATAATCTTGAATACTACAAAGAGTACACATTATCTACTACTATGGTTTATGACCGTGGAAATGGTGAAGAAAGTGAGACTCTTGCGGATCAACCTATCCAACTAGATCTTAAGAAAATTGAAATCAAAGATATTAAACGAACTGATTTAATAAAATACGAAAACAACGCAGAAACAGATGCTACTCGTTTATCTTCTATTCCTGAAGATTTAAGTAATTACTATCTAAAAATTACTTCAAATGATCACAAAACTAATTTACTAGCTGTTCAAAAAATTGAAGAAGCTACAGTTGATGGAAAACAAGTCTACAAAGTAACTGCAGTAGCTGATAATTTAGTACAACGTAATGCAAATAATAATTTTGCTGAAACATATACTTATCACATCGCTAAACCTAAACCTAGCGAAAACAATGTTTACTACGACTTTGGAGAATTAGTAAATGCTATTCAAGCTAATCCTTCAGGCGAATTCAAACTTGGTCAAAGCTTGAGCGCTCGTAACATTGTTCCTAACGGAAAATCTTATATTACTAGTGAATTTACTGGTAAACTTTTAAGTGATGGTGATAAACGTTTTGGTATCTATGATTTAGAACATCCTTTATTTAATGTTATTAACGGTGGTACTATTAAAAACATTAACTTTGAAAATGTTGAGATAGATAAACCAGGTCAAAACCAAATTGCGACTATTGGATTTAATATTAAAAACAACGGTTTAATCGAGGACGTTAAAGTTTCTGGTTCAGTTACTGGTAATAACGATGTTGCTGGATTAGTTAATAAAATAGATGAAAATGGTAAACTTGAAAATGTAGCATTTATTGGAAAAATCAACTCTGTAGGTAATAACTCAACAGTTGGTGGTATTGCTGGTTCTAACTATATGGGATTTGTTAATAGAGCTTATGTTGATGCTACAATCACAGCTAATAATGCCAACGCTAGTATGCTTGTTCCTTTTGTTACATATATGCTAAATAGCTGGTTATCAGGTACTAAAGCAAAACTAACAAACTCTGTTGCCAAAGGAGTACTTGATGTTAAAAATACTAGAAATGTTGGTGGTATTTCTGCTAAAACATGGCCATATGGAACTGTCCAAAATAACGTAACATACGCTAAAGTAATCAAAGGACAAGAAATATTTGGTTCTAATGATGTTAACGATGAAGATGGTGGACCATTTGTAAAAGAATTATTCGGAGTAATTGGATATAGTTCTGAAGAAGATGGTACTGGTAAAGATACTAAAAACCCTAACAAACTTAAACATTTAACTAAAGATGAAGCTGATACTCGTGTCGCTGGTTATAACATCACAGCCGATAAATTCGAAAGTGAACCATATTGCATGAATACTATAAACAATGTAACTACTAGCGAAACAGCCTACAATAATATTCAAGACTATAATCCTGAATATAAACAAGCTTATAAAAACATTGAAAAATTACAACCATTCTACAACAAAGATTACATTGTATATCAAGCTAATAAACTAGATAAGAACCACAACTTAAATACTAAAGAGGTTCTTTCAGTTACACCTATGAACAACAATAACTTTGTAACTGACTTAAGTGATGCAAACAAAATTATCGTTCATTATGCAGATGGAACAAAAGATTACTTCAACTTATCTTCTAGCGATGAAGGATTAAGTAATGTTAAAGAATACACTGTAACAGATTTAGGAGTTAAATATACATTAAATATTGTTCAAAAAAATTATGATGGTTTAATTGATGGCATTGTTTCAAAATTAAGCCCAATTGAATTACAATCAGATGTTATTTATAAACACTTTAACCGACCGGGAGCAGGAAGATTTGATGCGGTGAAAAATCTTTACTTAGAAGAAAGCTTTGATTATGTGAAGAATAACTTAACAGAACTAGTGACTAAGTTAGTTCAAAACGAAAATCATCAATTAAATGATTCACTAGTAGCACAACAAATGATTTTAGATAAAGTTGAAAAGAATAAAGCCGCTTTAATTCTTGGATTAACGTATCTAAATCGTTATTACGGAGTAAAATTTGGAGAAGTAAATATTAAAGAATTAATGTTATTCAAACCAGATTTCTATGGTAAAAATATAGATGTATTAGATCGATTGATTGAAATTGGCTCTAAAGAGAACAATCTTAAAGGTCATCGTACACATGATGCATTCCGTGAAGTTTTGAGTTCTTCTACTCGCTCGGGTAACTTAATTGACTTCTTAAAATACAATATGGAACTTTTAACTTCAGATAAAAATATAAATGATTGGTTTATTCATGCGACTGAAGGTAAAGTATACGTTGTTGAAAAACAATCTCGTGAAGAAGGTCTTAAAAATGCTAAATATAGAGCATTTGATAATCTATCCAAAGGATATCATCAGAAGATGATTCTTCCACTTTTAAATCTAAAGCAAACACAAGCATTCCTGATTTCTACGTATAACACAATTTCATTTGGTACAGCTAATAAATACAATACGACACTTGGAAATTTCAAAGATAAAATTGATTTGGCGGCAAATAGGCATCTTAACTATCTTGATTTCTGGTACCGACTTGCAAATGAGAATGTTAAGAATTTATTGGCAAAAGAGATTGTTACTCCTGTTTGGGAAGGATACCAAGTTTGGGGACATGATTGGGGTAAATGGATGGATAAATATGGTAAGTTTGAAGATGGTAAAGGTATTTATGCTCCAACCCGTGAACTTTATGGCCCTGTAGGTGAGCATTACGGTCCTAATGGGGCTGTTGCCGGAGCCTATGCAACTTATTATGATGATAAGAATGATAATCGTGCAAAAGTTGTATTTGTTATGTCTGATATGATTAGCGAGTATGGATCCTCAGCATTTACACATGAAACTACTCACATAAATGACCGCGTAGTTTATTATGGAGGGTACACACACCGAGAAGGTACATTCTTAGAAGCCTTCGCACAAGGTATGCTTCAATCACCTGCTACTCAAGGTCACCAAGGTGAGTATGGTGCTTTAGGACTAAATATGGCTTTTGAACGTGAAAACGATGGAAATCAATGGTATAATTATAACCCTAATAATCTTAAATCACGTAAAGAAATTGACCACTATATGAAGAACTATAATGAGGCACTGATGATGTTAGATTATCTTGAAGCTGATGCAGTTATTGGGAAACTTAATGGTGATAATAGTAAATGGTTTAAGAAAGTTGATAAGAAAATGCGTCATACTGATGGTGATAATAAACATCTAGTTGGACCTAACCAATGGGATGAAGTGCGTGACTTAAGCGAACAAGAAAAAGCACTTGAGTTGAATAATATTAATGATTTAGTTAACAATAACTTTATTACAAAACATGGTGCTCCAGGTAACGGGGTGTATCGTCCTGAAGATTTTAGATCTGCATACGTTAACGTTAATATGATGACCGGTATCTACGGTGGTAATACTAGTGATGGTGCTCCGGGAGCCCTATCATTCAAACACAATGCTTTCCGTATGTGGGGTTACTTCGGATATGAAAATGGATTTATTGGATATGTTTCCAATAAATATAAAGGTGAAGCGAAAAAGGATGGTGAAAACAATTTAAGTGATAAATTTATTATTAAGAAAGTATCTAAAAATGTATACAACACACTTGAGGATTGGAAGCAACATTGGTTCCAAGAAATTAAAGATAAAGCTAATAATGGATTCACTGCCATTGAAATTAATGGTGAAACGATTACAAGTTATGACAGATTGAAGACTCTATTCAGTACTGCTGTTGAAAAAGATTTAGCTGAATTGAACGATTCTAAAGTAGAGCGTAAATATAGAAATACTGTAGGCTTGAAAGAGAAAGTCTTCAAACAACTCTTGTACAAATCCGACGGTTTCTCTGGGAATCTCTTCAATGAATCACAGGCATAGTGCTAACAAAATCATTACAAAGGTGGATCAGCTTGGCTGTATCTGCCTTTTTATGCTATACTTAAGGTATGCATAGAAAAACAGTGATTGATTTTAGGGCTTT
>ERZ773018.246-NODE-246-length-35897-cov-3.925618_pt1 | contig 35897 bp, 41 predicted proteins | sample MGYA00580840_ERZ773018 | MGnify/ENA primary metagenome ERZ773018 (study PRJEB29015, sample SAMEA2738125) | human oral metagenome | biome: human oral; feature: human-associated habitat; material: saliva | place: China | collected 2256 ... | reverse complement strand
AGGTGCTGTTGTATGAAACATACCCATGTATGACTTATAGTTAAGGTTCATGGATTCTAGCTTGTGTGATACCAATACACCATACTTCTTAAGTGCCATTGTGGTTCTCTGTTGTATGTTATTAAGGTACTGTGGAGCTTTTCCACTCTCTTGTGCTATGTAGTCTGAAAGGAGCTTAGAATAGGCTTCATAAATTAAGGAATAGCTACCTCTGTGTTCATAAATGTAATCTCCTACCATGACTCCACTAGGAATGGTTTTACCTGTGAGAATAGGAATTAGCTTTGTGTATCTACTTTCTTTTGATAGCCATTCATAGAACTCTTGTGGAAGTGTACTAGGAACTAGCAAAAGAGGTTCTATGGTGTTGTTGTATAAATTATACACAGTAGAGTAGAACCAATTAGCAAAGTCTTGGTCTTTCAGTACAGGGAGTAAATAGTCCACAATAAGCCTTGATTTCTTGTGAGGTGAGTGAAAGGAATTAGATAGCTCACAAAGCTCTTCTGTGGAAAGGTTAAGCTCTTCACACAGCCCTTTAGCTCCTCCAAATAGCTTGCTTACTGTATACATTGGTCTTTCACGATAGGTTAGCTGATGCACAGAGACCTTGTAGCGAGTTTTAATGAATTTTTTAACTTGAGATTTTAAGTCTTGGTCTACTAGTGCTTTATCTTCAAACTGTATAGCGAGTGTGTATTCTTCCTTTGTGGCAAAGATAGTTCCTCGTTCTTTTTTATCACTGTCAAAGTGCCAAATAATTTTTGTTTTCATGATTAAGTCCTCACAGAATAGTATAACACACAGCCAATTAAAAATCAAGAGGTAATTGTAGATTATTCTATTTATCCTTTTGTGCGATATGTAGAATATGTATCTTTTTGGTGGAAGTATAAGTTAGCTATATTATATATAATTATTCTTGTATATAGTATATGTGCTATATTCCAAATTATCCGAGGGAATTTTAGGGGACTATGTACACTTTTGATGGAAGTATAAGTTTTCTTTATAATACTATATACTAGAGTATATATAATACTAGAATACTAGTATTCTTGTATAAGCAATAAAAAGATACATAATAGCACTCTGATAGACCAAGCAAAATGTCCGCAATCAAGTTGCAAACATTTTTTGGGGACGATACAAGCTCCGCACAGTTGAGTATATAATTACCTCTTGACAATCTCTTCTGTGTGTGTTATAATTTACTCATGGTTAAGATTTTATCTCTTGACCTTTCCACAAAGAGTTCTGGCTACTGTGTGATAAGTAATGGTTCTGTGATTGATTATGGTACTATAAGCTCACAGGATAAAGACTTTACGGTGAGAGGTCAATACATGGCAGAATTTGTGAGATTGCTCTGTGAGAAGTATGGAAAGTTCGACAAAGTAGTGATTGAAGAGCTTAAAGTCATCTCAAATCAGAAAACACTTGTGATGTTAGCGATTGTGCAAGGAATGGTTCTTAGAGAACTTAATAATACCCTTGTGGAATTTGTATCACCTACTGTGTGGAGAAAGCAATTCTCACTTAATGGCAAACGAGAGGATGCCAAACGAAAGGCTATAGCTCTGTGCACAAGCCTAGGATACAAAGTCAAGAATGATGATGAAGCAGAAGCGATTCTCATTGGACTGTTCACACTTGACAAGTTTGTTTCTGTGTGATATACTAGGTAACGAGATTATAGTTCCGTCCCTACATTTGGCGATAATGTAGTGGAATATTTCACTTGGCGAAAATCGTCAAGCCTCCTTTCAGTTTTTCCTACAGAGTTATCCTTTCCTCTGTAGGTTTTGTGCGTATGGTGAAGTGGCTTAACACAGTAGTCTGCAAAACTACCATTCGTGGGTTCAAATCCCACTACGCACTTTTGGTTGATAGGTATCACTCTTGTGAATACTAAATGGTGGTTATACCCACCATAAGCCCTTAAGGGTAAAGTTAATAAGTTTAATTGAGCACAACGTAACCACATAGGTCTTCTAAACCTATCTCATAAAACTGTGGGAAGGACGAGTAGAGGTTCAATTCCTCCGTTGTGTATGGAGTTGTCTATGGAATTTAGATTAGATAAAGGTGTAGGGTATATGTATTGTTATAACCCATCACACCCTCTAGCAAATAAAGCAGGTAAAGTTTATGAGCATAGGTATGTCATGTCTTTACACTTGGGTAGATGGTTGAGCACAGAAGAAGTTGTTCATCACAAAGACAAGGATAGAACTAACAATGCTATTCATAATCTTGAATTAACAAATGCTAGAGACCATGCTATATCACATGCTGTTGAAAATGGTACTGTTTATCAAGATAGACTTTGTGGTTATTGCAGAAAACCTTTTATCACAACAAAGTGTGAAAATAAAAGATTTTGTTCCAAGAGCTGTGCAAGGTCAATTCCTAAACGCTTTGAAGTTCCTAAAGACAAACTCAATGAATTGCTGTGGAAGTATCCTACAACTCACATTGCTAAAATGTTTGGTGTTAGTGATAAAGCCATAGAGAAGAGAGCAAAGAAACTTGGTCTAAGTAAGCCACCTAGAGGTTACTGGGCTAAACTAAATGCTGGTAAACTTATTAACTCTTAGAGGGTTCGACTCCCTCTAAGGGCATAAATTTTTAGAAAGGTAAAGATAATGGCTAGTAAATCAAAATTATACTCTGAGACTATGAGAGAGTTAAGTTCACTTGATGAAAGGTCACTAGAGCTTTACCAAATGCGTTGGGGTCTAATTGACGTAGATGAAACATTACTCAGCGAAGTTGGCTTTGAGGTATATTCCCAAATTCCTCCTTGCACACCAATAGCTAAAAATGCAATGTTACAGATTATGGCTTCCTTCGAGGATAGCTATGAGCGTAAAGAGTGGGCTGACCGTATTGAAGGTAAAGCTACACAAACTACAGTCAATGTGAACCATGATACTAAAGATGGTGTTGATGAGCTTAAAAACTACACCAAAGCCAAACTTGATGAGTTGTTTGGAGATATGTAATGGCATCACACAGTCCTAGAGAAGACCTCTTCCAAAAGCATTATGATGAGATAGTATCCTTACTTCAAGCCTTTGTGAACTCAGTTGTAGTGAGTGGAGATTACCTAAGTGCTGAATCTTCCCTAATTGGATACTTGATTGACATGTATTCCACTGTGTTCTTAGACGAGATTGATTATATCCTTGATGCGCTTGGTGTAGATTTAGCACCAGAGGAAGTAATTGAGATTAGAAACGGTGTGAATACTTCTGCTTTTGCAAGAAGCAACTATGGCAGACTGAAAGAAATCTTAGATGCTCATGCTAGTGACCTTAGAGCCAAATTGATTGATTCTATTGATACTGTGAGCTTTGATGATATTATCAAAGAGTTCAGCAGTAATCTAGAGCGATTGGCTTTGAGTGAAGTCCAAATGGGTATTGAAAAGGCTTCTGTGGAAAGTGCCAAGTTATTTGAGCTTGTTACAGAGAACTCCATTCTAAAAACATGGAACTGTATTGGGGATTCTAATACTTGTCCTACTTGTTTGGCTATGAATGGATTGACTATACCTGTGACAGAAAGTTTTTCAGCAGTAGCCCCTTCTGTGGGCATTGTTGAGCAATTAAGCTATACTGGAGGAGATATAGTCTATGCACACCCAAGATGCAGATGTTGGGTCACTTATTCAAAAGCGTAAGGTACTCTCCAATCGTGAGAAGCTATCTATACTTCTTGACCAAGTAACACCACAAGACCAACTTAAAGATGCTGTGAAGGGTAAAATACCTAAACACTTTAAGCGTAACACCATTAGAGAAAGACATGGCTTTGAGAAAGAGCTTGAATATTACAAGTTAGGGTTTACAACAGCCCTTTCTGAGTTTAATTTAGAGCTTTGGTGGTCTCAAGCTGTGCAATTTGGAGCTTTCTTAAGTGGTGATTACAAGACTGGTTACTGTGTGGCAACTCCTCGTTATGGTAAGTCATTCTTGTGTGGAATCATGTCTAACCATTTTGCCTATGAAGGTGAAAACTGTTATGCTGTAGGTTCAACACAAGAATATTCTGGTATCATTATCCAACACGCAAGAGAAATCTTGGTAAATGCTCACCCTGATGTTAAGGCTATGCTCTCGTTTGATGAGAAAGATGTAACAGCAGTAGATAAGCGACTTAAACGTGGTCTATCCTCATTCTCTAGTGAGGGTTTCACCTTCCGTAATGGAGGTAAATTGGAGGGTCTTAGTGCTGGTTCTAACTTCACTGACCCATCTAAAATCCACGTCATTGGTCGTGGTGGTAATATGTTTGGAGATGAAGCATCAGATATTTCACCTATAGCCCTTGGTCACATGGGTCGTAGGGAATTTGAATCTGATGATGGACGTAAGCTCATTATGTATCTAATCTCTAACCCTCGTTCGCTTAACAACTTCTATGATTTCATGACCAATGAGGACTTAGCTGATGATGAGTTTGTTATGTGGCTTGACGTTGTGACAGCCATTGAAGAGGGTAGTATCAGATACACTAAAGAAGAGCTTATGCGTTCACAGTTCACCATTACAGAGGATTCTATTCGTGAAAACCTTCTGTGTGAGTTTCCTACAGAACGTTCAGCGTTCTTTGATTCCTCACCTAATGTGCTAGATTCCTTTGACCCTAAATCAGAGGACTATGATTACTTCATTGGTGTGGATAGTGCCTATAAGGGTGCTGACAGTATTCAAGTTACTGTTACTGTGGTAGATAAGCATAATCACTTCACTGTGCTAGATACGAAAGATATTAAGCCTGCTGAGTGGATAGATGGTATAACTGCCATAGAAATTGTTGATAAGATTGTGACTCTAGCTAACAGACTAAATGCCAAAGCTATTGGTATAGATGCTGGTGGAGGAGCACATATCGTTCAACCACTGAAAATGAGAAGACTAGGTGGAAAGCTAAAGTGTCCTGTGTATGACATTAACTTTGGTGGAAAGCCTACAGAAATTAAAGTATTAGCAAAAGACCCTAGTGCTGAATATGCCTATAACAGAAGAGCAGAAATGCACCTAATGTTAAGAGGTATGATGGAAGCACAAAGGGTATCGTTTGTTAAATCTGTGTGGGATAGTATTAGTCGTCAAATGTCCTTTGTGTCTGAGATTCAGAAGCCAGAAGATAGATTGGTTAAAATACGTCCTAAATCAGAAATTAAGAAATTGTTAAAACACTCTCCTGATGAATTGGATAGTGTGTTGCTATCATTACATGTAGCTGAGTTATTCTACCTTGGAGGTTCTTAATGAGCTGTGGAAAGTGCAAAAAAGATGACTGTGGTGGCTCTTGTGCAATGGATAGATACTTCAATGCTGAGTATAAAGATAGGCTGATTTTTCAGAGTTCAGGTTTTAGAGGTTCACCAGTAGGTGAGAATCTAGAGGACATTGAGAAGTTAGCTCTTGACCTTCCTGATGTTGATTATATCCTAGATAATATTGTGAACTATATGTTTACAAACTATCTAACCACAGAAGACTTCACTAAGGACGAAACACTCAGAAAGTATCTATATGCACATAACTACAATGGTCAGCGAAACTATGATGTGTTAAAACAAGTAGCCAAAGGCTATCGTAAGTATGGTTATTATGGAATCCTAAACACTGGTGATGGTCTTGTGGGAGTTCACCCTAAAGATATTCTTGCTTGTGTGATTGATTATCCTAAGATGCCTGTACTTAGACAGACTCTTACATACTTGATTAAAAATAATAATATCTTTGTGACACCTTATGACCGCAAGACAGGGAATCCTAGAGTAGCTAGTGATTATTCTGAGGACGATATTAAGGAAATTCTAAAAGACCCTAAACGGTTCAAGAATGAGGTAATGGTTGTTACAGAAGACCAATTCGCTTGTGTGAGATTAGATACCTCTCAAGTATTCTGTATGTCTCCATTGCTTAAAGACCGTAAGCGTGTTGAACTTATCCTCAACATTCTGAATCGTATGAATTATGATATTTCTAGAAATGGTATTGGTACGATTGCATTGCAAGCCAAGGATACACTAGAAGAACAGATTGAGGAAAGTGTAGAGCAAGGTACGTCCTTCGGAAGTGGTGATTTACTTGATATGGGTAGACAAGCCAAAGAAGAGCGTAACAAGAAGATTGTGGAAGATATGAACGCTTTTGCAGAGAAGCTATCTGAGACAGAGTTCAATGATGCCATTGTGTATTCAGGAAACTTCCAAAACCTTGAGCAACTTGAGCGTGATACAAAAGCTACAGATTTCTTGGACTACCTATCACAGTATGTTCCAGCTATTATCTGTCAAATGTTTGGAGTTCCAGCACGTCTCTTTGACCTTAACAAAACTGTGTCTAACATTGGTACTTATAGTATCATTGACAACTCTATGAAGAACACAATTATTCCAATGCGTGACCACTTCATTGGGCAGATTGTTAAGTTGCTCCAAAATGCTACTGGGCTGACAGAACATATTAAGTTTGATAGTTATGAGTTTACAACAAACTACAACTACAATAATGACATTTATATCCTTGATGTTTATGATAGACTCAAAGGTATTGATGAGAATATGGCAGAAGCCTATTTGAAGAAAAATTTGATTGTGTAGGTAAGAAATGACAAGTAAGATTATGAGTATTGAGGAGCTATCTAAGCTCCAAGGTAACTTCCAAGATGCAGTCCAAAGTGATGCTCCTGTGGCTATCCAAACAGTTACAAACTCTGTAGTAAATGGAGATAGCACAAAGATTGGAAGTATCACTCCGAAAGACTATACTGTGACTTTATGGTTGCCTATTGTTGGTCAAGCTCCTGCTGGAGCTGAGATTGTACAAGATGGTAAAGCCTATGTACAAGAGGTCACTGCTAAAGAAAAGTATATTACACCTCGTATTGCTCGTAAGGTTCGTAACTATGCTTCAATTATCTCTATTGCCTTCACAGACTTTAGAGAAGATGGCTCTACAGAAATCTACACACCAGATGATTTATTCAAAATCTATGAGGTGTTTGATGATAACGTGATTGATGCTTGTGAGAAATTGGTAGGAGAGGTTCTAGGTATTCCTGAACACCTTACAGCTTATATCACAGACGTATCACTCATTGAAAACTGTGGAAAAATCTTAAGAGAGAACCCTTCATTTTTTCAAGTTGATTAGTTACCTAGTCCGTTATAACTGGGCATTTACTCAAGGGGCAATTAAGCCCCTAGATGAGTATAAAGGTTTAGCTTATGAGGATATGGTAGTAGTTGAGCTTGATGATGTAGAAGAAATGGCTCTCACTCTGTGTAAAGAATACAATATGGATTATGGTTATGTTCTTGATAGAATGTACTACCCTGATGTCACTGTGATTTATGCTAAGTTGGCTAACGAGAAAGCCTTCACAAGTTATAATGATTACTTAAACCTAGATGAACAAAGTCAAGGTAAGTATGTGACAGACTATGGTAAGCCTAAGCCTTATGTATATCAAATCCTATCTGTGGATAAGCAGAGAGCAAATATTGAAGACAAAAAAGACGGACTGAGAAACATGTACCGTCATGGAGGAAAACTAGATGACTAACCTTATTTCAGACGTACTTGGTTTCTTAGATGAGAAACGTAGCAAGATTACTCCTGAATATGTACGTTCTGGTAAACCTGTATATACTCTTCGTAAGTATGCAGAAATTACAGACCTTGATGCAGAAGTGCTAATCAATGGTGGAGAAATGAACGTTACACAAAAGATTCCTACAATCGGTGCTAATGGTAATATGCTTCGTACACCTCGTACTTCTTATGCTGTTAACGTAGACGTAGCCTTTGACAATCGTGTGAAAGTTGCTACTGAAACATTGGAAGATGGCTCTACTGAGAAAGTATACACCTTTGTGGTTGACCAACGTGCATTGATGGAACAATCATCAGGTCATATCTATGCTAACTATGTTATTGGTTATGTAGTAGGTAATGGAGCACCAACTGGTAAGAAACCTAAACCAGAGGTTCGTGGAGTTATCCATATCAAGGAAGATGAGTTCATTAACGACTTTGATACTACCTTTGATACACAAGCAATGGAAGACATTATGGATATTATCAACAAGTATAAACTTGAACACGGTACTGCAAAAGTAATTTCTAACATTGAGTTCTAACTAAAAGTCATGAGAGTTGTCAAACTCTCTTTTTTTGTTATACTATTATTAGAACATTCATGGAAAGGAGCATATACATGGCTACGATTAAAGTTCCAATTATGCACTTAAAGCTAGAAGTTGCTGGTGAAACTAAAGAGTTCAAATCACCATTGGCAGAAACAATTCTAGCACAAGTACGCAAAGTTGTAGTTGGTCAAGAGCAAGTTCAGTATTATGATGTAGAAGCTAACAAGTTCAAATCATTTACTTACTGCTGTGGAGATAAATACTCATTCGACTACACTGTGGAAGAAGTTAAACTCAAAGATACTGAGTTTGATTGCTATGGTTTCCCTATTACATACGCTGGAGATAAATAATGGAAGTTAAAACAGTAAGTCAAACTTACGAAGAATACCTCCGTGAAGTTCGTGCAAAGCAATTTGGACGTGAATCTGATGTCATCTCTAAGATTACAGAAGGTACATTAGTGAAGGTGGTAGATAATGAGTAAGTTTAGGGTTGCTCGCTTTCTCCAACGTGATTTAGTAGTTCGTGTAAACTTCTTAAACGAACGTGGTATTATTCAAAATCAACGAAAGTTCTTTGAGTTCTACCCAGACAACAATCAAGAGAGCAATGGTTGGTATACAACTACTGACCAAGTTCTCCTTGAGAGTATTAAGGAAGCTACAGAACAACTACCTTTCACACCAGAGACAGAAGCAGGTTTGAAGAAAGATGGAGTTCCATACGAGTATTCATACTGTGCATCTTGTGGTGGTAAGAAAGTGAGAAAATTAAAGTACAATTTGTTTGAGGTTATTGACTAATGCCAGTTAAAACACAGATAGCAGAGAGAATTATGAATGAAATCAATAGCTATATTGAGAAGAAAGATAATCTTGATGCAATGATGAACCTCTCAGCTCACAAGCAAGAGGTAGAACGTCTGTCTGTGGATAAGGTTGATAATTCAGAAGGGTACATGACACTACTATCAGAGGGTTCTGTGCTCTATACAGACGACACCATTCGTTTGTATTTGTGTAAAGGTACACTCAAGAAATGGTATGACAGTATTGATGGTACTTTTGAAGGATATGTCTCTACAGGACACAGAGATTTAAACTCTTACCCTGTTAGAGAAGGTTATTTTAGAAAATCAGACCTTAAATTGGTACAAGATGAGACTGGTCGTTATGACCTATTGGTAAAACCCCATGTAAATCTAGAATTGAGCAATGTGAAAGACCTTATCTTACAAGATGAGCCTTTTGCCATTTCATCAGAGTTTCTGTGGTATGCTAAAGAGATACAAGACAGTGACATTGAAGAATATGCTAAGCTAGTTGTTTATAACATTGAGCATGGTGGGGATATTGACGTACCAATCACAGACGAAATTGAAATTACAGGATTCTCCTTTGTGGGAAATCCAGGAAATGCAAAGAGTGGTGGATATGAGCCATCACTATTAGTAAGAAATGAGGAAGAACACTTGAATAAGAAAGAAATTCTAGACAAAGTGCTTGCTCACCTTTCAGCAGAAGTATCTACAGAAGAAGCAGTTACAGAAGAAGTAGTTGCTACAGAGGAAGTTGTAGAAGTTGAAAAACCAGCAGTAGAAGAAGTTAAAGAAGAACAATCTACTGTTGAAGGTGATACATTAGCACAAGCTATCGCATCTATTGAAGCGTTGACTACAGAAGTTGAAGCCCTTAAAACAGAAAATGCTGAGTTGAAAGCTAAAGTGGCTGAAAAAGAAGCTAGTGAAAATGTTGTAGATGAGCAACTTGCTAAATTGGCTACATTGTTAGAAAAAGCTAACCCTGTGGTAGAAAAAGCAGAAATCAAAGAAGAACAACCTGTGAACCGTTTTGGACGTGTTCGCTTTGGAGGACAATAAAGTGAGTACAACTAATTTTGATATTTTGTTGGGTGAAGCTATTGACAACTTGTATGAGCGTACTAAAGCCCAACTAGCAACTAAAGAAAACTTCACTAATGAAGATGGTAAAATCCCATTCGGTATCTCTCGTGACTGGTCTAAAGCAGTACCCTCACTAAGAGAAGTAGGTATGGGAGATGAGCTAGTTAACGACATTCTTAAGCGTTTTGAGCAATCAAGTTTTGGTGCTTTGAGACAAGCTAAGAATGGTGACTGGATTATTGAAGGTATTACTTGGGGAACAAAAGCACCAGACTTTGCTAATGACAATTCTGATGCCTGCTGTTTTACTGAGAAATTCACTATGCAAGCTACTGGTGATGCTACTCCTGTACGTTACCTATGTTTTAAAGACTGTGAAACTCGTCTTGACCGTTTGATGAAAGACAAGATGCACTTCAAACAAGGAGACCTTATCAATATCTTCCAACGTTTGGGTATGTCTTATGAAGAAGCAGAACAATTTATGGCATGGTACACATTCGCCTTTATCGTTCAACGTCATATCGTTCAAGGTATGCTGAACTTTAGTGGTCAAGGTCTACGTCCTTTTGCTGGTGTGGCTGAAATGATGTCTCACCCAGGTGTAACTCCTATTGATGCTTCTGGTTCAGTTATCGGTGCTTTCCGTCAAGTAGCTTGCTACCTAGATGTATTGGATAACCAATCAGCTCGTTACAAAATCTATGTACACCCACTAACTCTTCGTGGAATCAAAGCTGAAATTGTGCCTGGTAAAGATGGTAAACTACCTCAAGGTTGGTCTGTGAACGGTGAGTCTATCTCATTCAAGGGTATTCCATTCGGTGTATCTTACCACTTGCCTTATGACCTTGAGCAAACAATGACTGGTGAAGCCTATGTAATCGACTTGGCTCGTGTAGAAGCATTGACTCAATACGATTTGTTCGTACCTCAATCTTCAATCCACACAGTTCGTACAGAAGATGTTTCAAAACCAGGGTGTGAAGTAATCTGTGACAAGTATGAAAACTTCGGTTTGGTACACACTAACTCACATATCTCTCACCTTCTTGTGGCAAACATTCCTCTTGAGCAAACTTGCCCTGCTGTGGTATTTGAACGTATCCAAGGTCTTCTTACAGGTCTTAACCCATTCCCAATGGCTACAATCCCTGCTAAATAAGGAGATAAGTTATGCAACCAGCTCTTGAGCTAATTAAGATTACTCAAAATCTTCAAGAACGTTGTGGTTGTTTTGACTGTGATGATGGTGCAACTATGCAAAGGTACATGGAGAGCTTTCTCCGTGTCCTTGCTAGATTGCTCTGTTGGACTGATGGTGAATGTTCGACAATACTAAGAGCCTTAAGACATGAAGTAATTCCACTCACGAGTTTTCACCTCTGTGGGTGTGATGCTATGGTGGAGGTTAAGCCTTACTATTGGAAAGGTTTTGACCCCACTACACTTAAGGTGTATATGCACAAGAGAAAAGGTCTTGAGCGTGAAGAGTATGAGCTAGATACAGATAAATGGAATTGGTCTTTTGTAGATGGTACAATCCTTGTGAATGTAACTGATGAGCTAAGTCCTTGCTGTAAATGCTGTGACCCTTGTTCATGTGAAGCTGAGTATAAACTCGTGCTTGACTATGAAGCTGGGTATACCTCTGAAACTCTACCTGATTGTGTGTATGATGCAATGTGTCACTTCCTAAATATCTTTATTGCCTATCAGAATGACTGTGGTACTTTAGATGAGTGTGCTAATATGGATAGATTGGCTGTAGGAGCTGTGCTCAAGCAGAAATCAGTAGACTATATTGTACGAGAATGGACTGTAGACCAAACAAGTATTGATAGGTATTATGTTAAGCTCATAAATACATGGGCATTACAAACGCTAAGTTCACTATCACTGTGTAAGAGGGTTTACACAGATAATATGTATTTGACCATTGGAAGAAGGAAAGAATGTTAGTAAGATATAATGGTGAATATGCCAGAGAGTCACGCTCTTATGGCTGTTCAAAGTGTGGTACTGGACATTTAATCAATGGTGTGGAGACTTATAAGACTGTGTATCGTACCTACTATAGTGGTCGTCTTTATATCTTTGAAAAAGGTAAGGTATACCCAGTAGATGATATTCTAGGTAAGTATTTGAAAAACCTAAAATACACAGACAAAGATGGAAACATTCACAACCAATTTGAGGAAGTTCCAGATAACATGGAGAGTACATACACCAATACGGACAATGAGATGACCCTATAAGGAGGTTATCATGGCTCTCCCTTGGAATAATAAGGAAATCCTTGTGTTAAGGCAAGGTACTGCTACTCCAACTTATGATGAGAATAGTAGGCAAGTAATGAAGTGTTTGTGGGAAGAAGTGGAGCACATTAAGTGTGTAGACCACATGCCAACGTCAAGAGGAGCTGAAAGTGATGCTACAACAACGCATAGCTTAGAGACTTCAAGACAGCTAGAAACATTTTATTTTTCATTACATAACCAATCCCATGATTGTGATTTTGACATTAAACATGGGTATTATATATTGCAGAGAATTTCTACAAGGTGTAACAGATTTAGTTGCCCAGAAGATGCTGGTTATCTCTTTTGGAAAGTAGTAGCTAGTAGAACGTATGAGATTCTTCCTGGTTGCTGGGATGTGAAATTAACTGGTGAGAGATTAGCTGGTCGTGAAAGTGAACAGTTACTCTTAGAGTGTAAGCCTTATGTAAAACAACTACAGGGGGTGATTACTCGTGACCACGATTGATATTCATGACTGGAAAGGGATAGAGTTTGCAAAAGAGTTTGTAGACTTTACTGTGACAGGTATGCTAGAAGCCAAGGCTATAGGCTCTGTGAAGACAGGTCGTATGGTTCGCTCAATCAAGATGAAGAAGATTGGTGATGGCTTCTCTGTGTATGCTGATAGAAATGATTATCCTCCAACTAAGAGAGGAAAAGAACGGTACTATGTAAATACTTATATGTTTAAGGGTTACAAGTACAATCCTAAATTTCCCTTTATCTTTACAGCTTTTGATACTGTGGGTGATAGTGAGAATCTTGTGGATTCAACTAGTGGATTCTATGGCATCTATAAAGCACAAAGACCATCAGGGAGAAGAGGTTCAGGAACAGCTCATTACACTTCCAAGGACACAGCTCCAGGAAGAAATTATCTGTATGCACAGGGAAGTAAGGGCACAGTTAAGATACCAGGGAGATTAGCTAAATGATTAGTGCTGTGTATATCAACATTAAAAAATGGCTACAAATGTATGGTGCTGATGTGCTTGACTACTTCATTCAACCAGACCATATAGATGAGCTAGACCCAAGAAAACGTTATGATAACTTTGACGTACAATTTAACCAACATGTAGGAACGTCTGAGCATTTCCAACTAAATCAAGGTGTGGAGTTCCCATTCCTAGCCATTGATATTACTTGTGATAATAGTGCAAAGTGTTTCTCTAAGGTATATGTAAACTTCTCTGTGTACTACTCTCCAGTTACACCTCCTACTGGTAAGGTTTGTATCGAGAACACTCCAGAGGGTAAGCTAGAGTATAGAGAAGAGGTACATTGCCAACTTAAGAATATGTTGGTTCACCAAGTTAAAACACCGAGAGGTATTCAGAGAAAGACATTCGCTCAAGATGTAGCTTCATTAGATGGTTGGTACTTGCCAATCCGTGTGCAAGTTCAAGATATTGGTTGCCCAGAGGACTTCTCTAATGAGTTAGTAGATGAGGTAGAAATGTTCTCATTCCCTGCAACGCTCTCAATATTCACATGTTTGTAAGGAGAAAGAAATGGCTGTAGAACAACCATTAAACCTTGATGAGTTCTTTATGTCTCGTAATGAGATTGCTAACCGTCATGGTGGAAAATTAGAGCTTCAAGCTATTGCTCGTGTGAGAGAACACATGGTAGATGAAAGCTCAAAAAAGCAAGTTCAGGAAACAGTTAAGCCTGTAGTTAAGGAAGAAACTGCTCCTGTAAAACCAAATGTAAACCAAGACAAAAAGGAGAAATAGATGTCTAACTGTTTTGTAGATATGTCACACCCTATGTACGGTTACAACACACAAGATAAAGATGCTAAAATCATTGTATCTATCACAGAAGAGATTCGTCCTTGTGTACGTTGGAAAACAAGCAAACAAATTCAGATTCCAGCAGGAACTCTTGTGAGCTATGTCCGTAAAGATGTGCCAGAAGACCAAATCAACTGTAACCCTATTAAGTGTTTGAATACAGGTACTTTGTATGTAAACCCTGCTGATAAGAAGGCTTCTGCTAAGTTCCAAGTTCGTTCTGATGCTGATGACTTTGCTCTAGGGTTCAACATGGTATACTTGAAATTACCAAAAGCTGGTAAATATGAGTTTAAAGCTATTGTGTCTGACTTTAAAGATGTAGCTCAAACAAACTCTTATGTGTACACTTACACATTCAATACATCAGCTCCAGGTTATGTTCTTCGTACTGTGGACTTTGCAGATTCAAGAGTAATGACTCAGACAGGTACAGGTTGGAAACCTACTGACCACGGTGTTGTTGTAACTTATGAGGTAACTTATAAGGGAGATGATGCTCTTACAGGTCACATTGGATTCTCTTCACCAGCTATTGTAAATGACCGTTCTGAGCTTCGTAAGTTCTCTAATGTATTGCTTTCATGCTTGACTTCATTCACACACAACGTCTCTGTGCCTGCCACTGATGCTCGTTGCTTTGGTCGTCAGTATGATAAAGCTCAAGTTGAGATTACAAAAGAAATTACAGCAACTACTACTTCATGTAATGACTACTGGTTGAACCCACTTCAATCTATGTCTAAGAAAATGACCAGTGGTGTTCCTGTGACAGATAGCTTCACTGTTGAAGAAATCACTGTAGATGGTAAACGTTACGGCTCATTATTGATTCCTGACCTTTACTATGAAGATTGTAACACAATCACAGTTTCATCAGACCGTTGTGCATGTACTTACTTGTCTAGTATGCCAATGTCTCCAGGTATCGAACTTGAAGATGATGAGTTCATTGCTATGACACAACAATATCATGGATATGACCGCGGCACTGTGCTAGTAAACCCAATGTACATTGGTGAGAAATTGTTGGTTACTTACAATGGTGAACGTGATGTAGAATTGATTGTTGCTAATGACAAACGTCTCCGTAACACTCACTTCCGTGTTATTCAAGAAGTTGAAAACACTCGTGGAATTAAAGAATACTATGTATTCAACAATGTCCTTATTACTGAAAACTCTCGTGAGTTTGGTACGGAAGGTGAAATTACCTTGTCACTTACATTCACTGTGTCTCGTGATGAAAATGGTAACTTCTATGAAATCCGTAGAAACGTTGAGGACGTAGCGTAACCATAGGAGAAAAGTATGACAATTAGAACCATTAAGGTTGATATTACAGGTTTAAAGGAAATTGAAAAAGCCCAGAAGTCTGTGTCAGCTCTTAGGGATTCTGTGTTAGACTTTGAGAAGAAACTAAAAAAGATGGGCGGAAAGAATACTTCTCCGCTCTCTTTTAATGTTAACTTGAATCTTAATACAGATAAAGCTCTTAGAGACTTTCTATCCCTTAAAAAACAAATTGAGAATATCCCAATCAATGTTAGAAGTACAAAGGGAAAGACTACAGATTCTAGTGTAATCTCTGTTGATAAAACCCAAGTAACTAGACCTAAAGAGAAAGTAGCTGAATATGTAAAAGTCCGTGACCAAGACTACCAATCATGGAGAAACCTTCATAAAGCTGTTCAAGATGTTACAACCTCTACAATGGGATTGTCATCACAAATGATTAGGCTAGGAGCAGTAAACCCAGCAAAAGGTCTACTCTCTGTGTTTAATAAGGTCAACTCTACTGTGATGGGTATTCAGAACAATATCATGGGCTTAGTAGGGAACAAGGTAACTGGTGCTATAAGTAATGCTATTCAAGGTACACTAGGTGCTGTGAAGAGTGGTGTTGGTCAGCTTAAAGATGAAGCTAATAATCTTGGTGATGCCATGCAGGTTTATAGAATCAACATGGAAGCTCTAGGCTTTAGTGAGAAAGAGACAAACAAATCCATTAAACGTCTAGGTGACTATGGTAAGGCTTCTGTGTTTGATGCTACTGACCTCTTAGAGCAAGCTTCTACATATACTGCCTATGGACGTAAAGATGCTGAGGATATTGTTAGAGGTTATGCAGGTTTACTTGCTCAGACTAAGAACCCAGTTCAAGGTATGAAGACAGTTACCACACAGACCTCTCAAATGCTTGCCAATGGTTATCTAAACCAAGGTGACTACCGTTTCATTCGTGAACGTCTATCAGCTCTAGGAGCTTCTAAATTGAATGAGGAGCTTCTTAAGATTGCCAAGTCTAAAGGTGAGGATTCTATCACTGATGCAACTCGTAAGAAGTTGATTACAGCCAATGAATATCTAGATGCAGTAAACAAGCTAGGGAATCAAGATATATTTCAAAACCTAGTTACCTCTATTGTTACTCCTAGACAAGCTATTGCTAACTTTAAGGAAACCCTATCTAATCTTCTTGTATTTGATGACATTGATGAAGAGGGTAATACTAAACCAGGAGCACTAAACCAAGTATATGTAGCTACTCGTGACTTTATTAAAGGTATCACAGAGATTGTAGGTACTGATAAGTTTAAAGAGTATGTTACTAAATTAGGTAATGCTATTGGAGGAACAATTCAACAAGTAAACAAATTTGGTTCAGCTTGGAAGTTAACTTTTGGTAGTCAAATCCTTAAAGGTATTGAGAAGTTTGCTAGTGACTTTAAAGAAGGTGTAAAAGGTCTTGATGTAGGCAATAGATTCTTCAATATCACAAAAGATATGCTCACTGTGTTGAAAAATTCAGGTACAGAGTTTGGTAAGTTCACTAAAGACATTGTTCATAGTGCATCAGATTTCTTGAGTAGTATCTCTAAATTAACAACACAAGCTATCAATGCTGATGTTCTTAAAGTGCTATCTCAGTATGTAGATGTGTACAATAACCTAGCTAAGTTAGCTGTGAAGTCAGAAGCTGTAAAACAAGTAGTATCTATCTATGATGAGCTTTCTAAGACTCTTAACAACATTGTTAAATCAATCAATCCCCAAGATGTAAAGGGTGTATTTGAAGGTATTAGTACACTAGCTAAATCAGTTATTTCCTTTGTGGATACTGTAGCAACTAAGACTAATCTAATTAGTAATTTTGCCATTGTGCTTAAAACAGCTCTAAAGGCTCTAGGAGATATTATAACTGGAATCAGTACATTTGACCAAGGAGCATTTAATAGAGCTGTAGACAGTCTCAGAGAAGCTCTGGTGGGTATTATAGAGCACCTTAAACCTCTTCTAGCAGAACTCGGTAAAGGCATTATTTCTACTCTATCATCTTCTAGTGCAAAAGCCTTCTTCAAAGCTGTGGAGAATTTTGTAAAAGCTGTAACCAATGCTATAAAGCAAACTCTTGTGGCTATTGGTGGTTCAGTAGAGGGAGGTCTTAAGAAAATCCTAGATTTCCTAACACTAGCAGTCAATGTAGCATCAGGTATTGCCACTCTACTTGGTGGAGTAGGTAAGTACATTGTATTGGGTTATATTGGTACTAAGTTTGTCTCTTGGGCTACTGGTATCATTACCTCATTAACTACTGTGGCTACTGCTATGGCTTCTGCTACTAATGGTAGAATCAATCCACTAGGGTTAGGAGGTAACTTTGGTGGAGGAGTTCCAGGAGCACCAGTACAAGGTGCACCTAAAGGTAAAGGTGTAGGGTTTAAACAAGGAGTTAAGAATGCTTTCTTAGCCAGTGTTGTTGCTTATAATCAATCTGTATCAGCTATCCCCAAACCTACAGCAATCAACAAGTTCACAGCAGGAGTTTCAGCTATTGGAACAGGGTTCACCAAGTTTGGTAAATACATTCCTAAGATAGCTTCTGTTGCTAAAGGTGTGGCTACTCTTGGAGGAAGCCTAGTGCTAGATGCTGTAAACACAGGTATTCAAAACTCTAATGTAGGGCAAGGTTGGAAAGACCTTAGTGATGCTGTGGCAAGTACAGCTACTTGGGCTGGTACTGGGGCTATGATAGGAGGGATACCTGGAGCTATTATTGGAGGAGCTATTGGTCTTGGAACAAGCTTGTGGGGTAACTACAATAGAAGAAAAGAACAACAAGCACTACAAAAAGAAGCAGATAAAGAAGCACAACAACTCAAGAAAGAACAAGGAGAACAAGCTTTAGCTTATATTAAAGACCTTGGTAAACAAGTTTCAGAGGTTCAAGGCAATTTCTTTGCACAGTTAGGTAATGGTGAGAATGGTCTTCAATTAGCATCAGCTTTTGTGGATTCACTTACAACTTTATCTAATGGTGACTTGAACACAGGTAAGCGTTCTGTGGGTCTTAACACACAGGCAGTTCCTAAAGGAATTGAGAATTACTTTGTAGAGTTGAATGGTAAACTTGTGAAGTGGGCTGACCTTAAGTCTCAAACAGGGTTATCTGATGAGAAACTCTTAGCAACCATTGAACAGCTTTATTCTGCATTGGGTAGACCTTTTGTGGAATTTAAAGATGAAGCAGGTACTGTGATTGAAACTGTGAACACACTTACCAAAGGAGAACAAGCTCGTAGGGATAGAAACCTACAATCTTATAAGGATAATTTAGCTAAACTAGGCTTGTCTTATAAAGAAGATAGCACTCCTACATTTGGAGATATTTCAGCATTGGATTCTAAGCTTTCTTCTTCATTAGAAGGTTCTAACTTTGCAAATAATGAAGACCAGAAAAATGCCATCTTAAGTTCTTTAGAAGAGGTTGGACTAAATATAGAAGGTATCAGAGGGTACACCCTAGAACAACTAAAAGAGTTAGCAACTAACCTTAGAAATGGTGCTACTACTCTAGGTAAATCAACCAAAGAGGAAAATACTTCTAAGATTGATGCTATTAAGAAAGAAGCTGAGAATCATGGAGGAGTTATTAGTGAGGATACTGCTAAAAAACTAGGTTCTATGAATGGTGAGGAACTAGATAAGTACCTTAAAGACCTTCATAGTACAAACCTTATGACTCATAATGTTACTGCTGAACAAAGAAGTCATAAAGTAGCAGAGTTCAGAGAAAAGTTAGAAGAGCTTGGTAAAACTGTAAATCTTAAGACAGGTAAGTTCATTTCTAATGGTTTAGACCTTAATTCTAAAGAATATGAGAATCTGTATACAACTCTATCTGATAAGACTGCCTTTGTGGGTACTATCAAGAAGAGTGAAGAAAAAGCTAGAGAGGTTCTTACTAAGATGGGAATCACCAGTGTGGACTTACAGAACAAGATTCTAGAGAAGATTGTAAATGGTTCTGCTACAAGCTTTAAAGATGCTATTGAGAAAGTGGCACAAGAGACTCAACAAGAAGCTCCTCAAGAGAAATACTCAATAGTTGCAACAGACCTATACAACATTGTAGGTAAGTTTGTTAAAGATGGTACTATTCCTTTAGAGAAGGCTCAAGAAATCCTTAAAGGGTATGACCCTGCTTCTGTGGACACTTCTAAGCTAGATACTAATGGTCAGGAACTCTACAATAATGTTAGTGGTACTATGGATTCTACTGCCAAGAAACTACAAGAAGGGTCTGATAAAGCAAAAGTTCCTATGCAAAACGTACCTACTAATCAAGTTGAAGAGTCTAAAAATGGCTTTGTAGAAGCTCTAAAAGGTATTTGGGATGCAGTTGTAAATGCTTATAACTCAGCTAGAGACTTTATTAGTGGGTTATTTACTGGGGGAAATAATAAGCCTAAACAACAAAAACGTGGATTTATTCCTGCATTTAGCACTGGAGGTATTATTCCTGAGTACCATTCACAAGGTCTTGGAGTAGGTTGGAAGAGCAGAGGTACTGACACAGTGCCAGCAATGCTTACTCCTGGAGAGTATGTCCTTCGTAAAAAGGCTGTGGATAGTCTAGGTACTAACTTCCTAAATAACCTTAACAAGTACGGTGTAAATGCCTTGCAAACCATGAATAAATCAACTATAATTAACAATGTATATAACACAAATAATGCCAAAATTAGTCAAAATATTGATAATAAATCTCAATATCTAAACGGTATGTTTGGTGTAGATAAATTGATGAGGTATGTTTAATGTTTGCGTGTGATGAAAATTTCTCAAAGCCCAAACGATATATCCAATTCAATGACCTAGTGTTCCTTGGTAGAAAATCTATTGATGAACAGACAGAGAGTATTAGCTTGCGTGAGAGTAAAACCTCACGCACTTTTACCAATGGGTCTTATGTTGGAAATATTGGGTCTAAATCATTAGTAGATAGTAACTCTATCTCACTTAAAATTGCATTAAGAACTCATAATTGGTCAGAGGAACATATACAAGCACACTATGACTTTATCATTGAACAGCTCTTCACTCCTGGAAAGCTATGGGCTGTGAACACAGGACTACAACTTGTATGGTGTAATGCCTATGTTACAAGTATTCAGCCTAATAAGGAGTGGATAATCACTGATGATGACTACCTTGTGTTTAAAGTTGAGTTTGATAACCCTGATGGTGTGTGGTACAAAGCTGATGAAGCTAAAACCTTCCTTGAACCTTTTGATAACTGTGACTTCCTAGATATGAAAGCAAGTTGTGTAGCTAAGTCAAGACATTGCTGTAATGGTCTACCTAATTGTAATAATATCTGTGAGTGCTGTGAACAAGACTGTAAGGACATGGATGATATGATTGACCTGTGTACAGCACAAGCCAATGTAGAGTTCATGAATGACTTCTTTGAAGAGTGTAACTCTAAATGGAGAATAGTATATAACTGCTCAAAAGGTAAATGTAATCAATCACTTAAGGATTTCTATAAACATGCAATCTGTGATAACTGTGTACATGAGGTCTTGAATGGTAGCTTTATATCTGACACAGTGCTTGATAGTCATAAGTGGAGCTTTGCCTTAGATGGTCAGTTTAAAGACCCTGTTGTTAGAATCAATGATGTTGACTTTAAGATTAGTGGTGAGTACAATGGAGTTCTTACAGCTAATTATAAAGGTGAAATCAGATATGCTAAGTCTTGGGAGTGTATAGAGTTCAGCTATAAAGAGGTTTCCCTCTCTGTGCTTACTCTCTGTGCTGAAACTCCTTATATCAAGAAGGGTGTCAATACAGTATCAGTTAGTGGTGTAGAAAGTGAAAATGCGTGTATCTTTATTGATTATGAGGGTGTAACAGTATGATTGGTTATATTGAAAATTCAGTAAGCTCTGGACTAGGTTCAGCAATTATAGCCAAAGATGACTTCTTAGGGGGTATTTCTGTGGAATATTCCCTTATGGAAGTTCCTTCAATTAAGCTCACACTTCCTATCCGTTATGGTAAGATGATGAATGGTAACACACATATCATTATCAAGACTGATGATTGGGAATATAGAGGTTATGTTGGTAACAAGGTAAATGACTTTACTAATATGACTGTGAGCGTAGATACCTCTCATGTAATTGGTAGACTAGGTAAAAGAACTCTTCCTACAAACGTAACAGTAAAAGCTAGGTCTGTGGTATCAGCAGTAGAGCAAGCTATGGGTTATTGGAAGGGTGAACAACACAAAGATGACCTACTAAATGACTTCAAGATTGAGTACCTAGATGACTATGCTGAGAAGAACTTGATTGAGTATGAGTTTTCTAATGAGACTTTCCTAGAGTTCTTAACTAAGGTGTGTGAGAAGACTACAGCTCTCTATTGGAGAGTTAGTAGACAAGACCCTTACCTTATTCAGTTTGGTATCTTTGGTCATAAAAGAGATGTTCTAATCAATGAGCACACAAAGCTGATTGCTTTAAATGAGGTAGAGGAAAACTATGAGGATACTGTGAATATAGCTGTAGCCATGTCAGATAAATCTGATAGTGGGGCTAGTTCCCTTACCCTTAGAGATATTTTCCATAACCCTAAGTTCATGTTAAAAGGCTTCCCTGTGATAAAGACTGGTAATAAGGTAAACTCACAGCGTTACTATGACTACCCTCAGCTACCAGTATTCGCTCCTGAAATTATTGGTGATGAGTTTGCTGTAATGGACGAAGAAGGTATTGCTTTAGAAGCTGGAGAGCTTTATTGGGGTACTGTGACTGATAATGACACACAATCCATTGCTGATGACAATAGAGAGATTACAGATTCAGATAGGCTTAGAGCTACAGAACAGCTCTATAGGACAGCTATAAGACGTTTAATTAACTCTAGACGTAAAGTTACCTATGACATTACAATAGAGCCTTTAGAGCCTAGAACATTAGGTGTAGGTGATAGGGTAATGTTTACTCTTAATGCTGGTGTGTGGGAATTGACTGCTTGTACCAAGTATTATGAGAAGATTCTTAAGCAAAGTGATTGGTTCTATGTTACTCATATTACTGATGAGTATGATGTAGGCAATACACACTTACAGAAGCTAAAACTATCCAAGTTCTTGTACAGTGATAGAGATATTACTGTGAACCAGTAGGAGGGAATATGTCAAACAGTTATGTAAAGCTAGTAAACTCTGTGGCTAGAACTAAGGCTAGGGTTATTCAGCAATCAAAGCAAAGACGTGGAGGTGTAACTGACCTCTATGCCCTTGACTATGTATCAACATTTCACACTGCCAAGGCTTGTGCTCCTTATGGTAATGAGGAAGCTGATGGTGATGGAGATGACAAAGATGTTCAAGGTAGAATTAAAAAGCTAGTCAAGGCCCTTAAGAAAGAAATACCTGGAACTAAACCAGAGGGAGCTTCTGCTATTGTAGGATTCTTTGGTCTTGAGAGTGATGTTAAAGCTAAACGTTATGAGAATGATTACTTAACAGATAATAAGTATGGGTTGATGGAAGATGAACCCACAGCAGAAAAACTATTAGGCTCATGGGGAGCTTTTGCTAGTTTATATAAAAACCTGACCCTTGATGAGAGCGGTTATCTAGTAGATGGTAAGCACTGGATAGGTCTAGGTTTAGGACAATGGACTGGTGTGAGGGCTAAAGCCTTATATGACTTTGCTAAGAAGGATAAGCGTAGAAGCATTTTCTCATTTGGCACACAAGTTAAGTTCATGCTTTCAGAAGAGGGTAGGTCTAGTGTGTTAAAAGAGGTAGCTTCTAGTGATGGAGATATAGGGGAACTTACACAACGTTTCCTTTCTGATTGGGGAGGACAACCTGATAATAAACCAGCAGAGCGTATTGAGTTTGCTAAGAAACACTATGAGTTCATTAAGAATGTCTTAGAGGGTGATGGTAGTGGAAACACAGACAATGATAAACCAGACCCAGAGGACGTAGTACCAATTAACAAAGACCAATCATCAGCTTCCTTTCGTGTGTTAGTTCCATCAGACTTGGATAGATTCCAAAGATGGTTCTTAAAGTTCATTGTGGAGCAGAATAAGAGTGGCTGTGATGGAGGTAAAGTAAATCCTATTGCAGACGTTCACTTAACTGTGTCAGCTAAGAATGAGCATACAGGAGAGACTGCTGAGATTGACCTTACTGAAATCTTTAGAAGACAGTGGGGTTGTAATTGGATTGGTGATGATGCTAGTGGAGAGGGTATCTTCCCTAATAACAAACCACTAGAAGGTTATGACTTAATGTATTCTGCATGGTATCTAAATGATTCACAGCGTAGCGCTTTGTTTAGTGCTGGTGAGAAGGTATTTACTGTGTATGCACTAGGTGAAGCTAAGATTACCCTTAGAAACTTCTTAAAGTATAGTCATATTAACTAGGAGGAACTATGAGCCTATATGGTACATATAAGAACACCTTGCTTAGAAAGGTTCACAGAGAGACTAAACAATACAAGCTAGAAGGACACCTAGTACAGCACCCTACAGACTACCAATCTGTGATAGCTAATGAAAAGCTAAAGGGTGAGATATATTGGTTAGAGTATAAACTGAAACAAGTATTGAAGGAGATGGAAGTAGATGCCCAAGAATAAGAAGATTAGAAAAGACCTTGTTCACAGAATGAGAAATAGAATCATTGCAGAAGATATTGTGGAACAGTTTGTGAGACAGCTTATCCATAGTAATGATGCTGGTGGTGCTCGTGAGTTCATTCACTCTGATGATTTCTCATTAAGAATTGAGGATAAAGAGGTTATCTGCTTTAGAAAATCTAACATAATTCAGCTTGATAAAGAAGAATTTAGCTATGATTTTACACACCTTACTCACTTGTGTTTGAGTTTACTAGATGATGAATTTTAGGTATAATTATTATGACAAATGCTTATAAGATAGCCCAACAATATGTAGGTCAGTGTGTTGATATGGACGGACAACCTGATTACAATCTATATCAATGTGCTGACTTAGTAAATGCTGTAGCTCAACATTGGGGATTTAAGTTTGATGGAGAAGGTGCTAAAGACTTTGGACTTGTCAATGACATATCTTCTTTTGCTGATGTTATTCCTTATACTGATGGCATGAAACTTAATGTAGGTGATATTATTACTACAAGAGAACCACAAGGTGAGGGTTGGACGTATGGTCACGTATTTGTGTATGGTGGTGGAGATTTATCTAATGCCCTTGTGGTTGAACAGAACTATCAACACCAATGTACAGTAGAGCACAGAAGAGCTGTTTATGGCTATGGTAACATTCTAATAAGTGTTATTCGCATTAAGGGTCAAGACAACTATGAACCTGCTGATGTCAATGGTGTTAAAGTAGGTAATGCTAAAGAGACTGATAAGTTCATTGCTAGAGACTTCTTTGAAATTACTTGTGATAAAGTTGAGGGAATTAAATCTCCTGGAGATAGCACTGTGATAGAAACATTCTATAACAAGGTCACAGGTAAGATAAATGGTGAATGGCTCATCTATGATAAGTATGATACCTCTGTGGCTTATATACCTATCTCTTGTGTGAAGAAGCTAGATGACTACTCTACCACTAAGAAGGAAGAGAAGAAGAAATATGAAACACCTAATGGTTATGACTGGTTTACAGATAAAACTACTGATGGGATAGACCAATCTGGTACACAGAAAATCTATTCCCTCTCACAGTTTATATCTTTAGGTCGTATAAAAGAAGCCAACTATGAATGGACTTACTCAGCAGGAAGCTCTTTCCCTGAGAATGTACAAGTTCCTGGTAAGGGATTCAATGCCTATGGATTCTTGTCTGATGGTGATGGTAATATTATTATGTCAGCTCCTAAGACTTATGGCGATATTATAGGCAGAACTTACAACACACCCTTCGGATTTAAGGGTAAAGTATATACAACTAATGATAAAACGTCCTTTGACGTTTATGTGAGGTAAACATGGTCTATGTATTAGATAAAGCAGATAGACTCTGCGGTGTTTCATACATTGACTGGTCTAAACGTTATTCACAGATTCCTAAAGCAACTTGTGAGCAACTAGAAGGTCAGTGTGATGGAATACAAATTGACTTTGACTGTAGCCTTGATAATGGTAAAGGTAATGGAGGAGGTTCGACACCTACACCAACACCTATTCCAGAAGAAAAGGTTATTGACATGGCTTGTGTGGGTAAAGGTAAAGAAGATATTATTGAAGACCTTAAGAAACTCGCAGAAGATGGAGAAGACCCAATCCTAGAAATAGAAACAGGTGGTCTATATGGGTAATAACAATCTTATTGTGAAACTATTAGAAAACCAATCTGTGGTTACTGCTCTGACACTTTTAATTACAACAGCTTGTAGTTATGGTGTATTCCTATTAAATCGTAAGAGAGAGCAACTAATTGAGATTACTAAAGGGGCTAAACGTTCTAGTCTACGCTCAGAATACTTACAAATCTATAACTCTCATGATTTCACAGTAGTTGAAAAATGGACTATGACTAGACCTCTTGTGAAGGAATACTTTGATAATCTTCAAGGTAATCACTATATTCATGGATTGGATAATAAACTAGAAGAACTATTTAATAAGGAGAAATCTAGTGGTAACGATTGAAAAACACAAGATTAGGTGGGATACTCCACAAGTAGGAGTTACACCTTATAGACAAGTCCATGCACACTCTACAGGTAACAAGAAATCAACTGTTGATAATGAAGCTGATTATCATTTAAGAAGACCTATTGATTCAGGATTCTTTACACACGTTGTAGGGAATGGTAGAGTGCTACAAACAGCCCAAACCAATCGTGGAAGCTATGACGTTGGAGGAGGTTGGAACGCAGAAGCCTATGCTTCTGTGGAGTTGATTGAGAGTCACCAAACACAAGAAGAATTTGATGTTGACTATAGACTATATGTAACACTTCTTCGTGAACTTGCAGTAGAAGGTGGAATCCCAATAACATTAGATACTGATGATTTAGCTGGTATTAAGACTCATTACTACTGTACTTATAATCAGCCTGATAACCATTCAGACCACGTTGACCCTTACCCTTATCTAGAAAGTTGGGGAATTTCAAAAGCCCAATTCAAGAAAGATATTGAGAATGGGCTTGGTGGTACTGAGGGTTGGAAGAAAAATACTACAGGATATTGGTATGAGTATGCTGATGGTACTTACCCTAAAAATCAATTCAAGAAAATTGATGGTACATGGTATTACTTTGATGGTAGTGGCTATATGTACTCTAATCGTTGGTTGAAACACACTGATGGTTATTGGTATTGGTTTAACAGCTCTGGTGAAATGGTAACTGGTTGGAAGAATATTGCTGGTAAGTGGTATTATTTCAAAGAAGAAGGTGCTATGAAGACTGGTTGGTTAAAAGACAAAGATAAGTGGTATTATTTAGACCCAGCTAATGGTGATATGCAAACTAACACCTTTGTGAAGGGTAGAGATGGTTGGTATTTTGTGGATAATGATGGTGTGATGAACACTAACGGAACATTCACAACGGATAAAGATGGAATTGTTAAAATCCAAAAAGGAGAAACTAAATGACAAAAGTTAAAGTTGGTTTAGGTTGCTTGCTAGAGCTTCTTAAAAAAGACCCAATCGTTAAGATTGTAAGTGAGCTTCCTCCAAAAGAGACCGCTGAACTTAACTTCATTTACCTTGTGCCTAAAGACAATGCAGGTCAAGACAAACGTGCTTATGTACTACGTCCTGATAGAAGTGGCTATGATGCCATTGACTTGTCTCCACAAGTAATTGATGTAGTAGGTGAAGGTCTAATCACTGTGAAGAAAGAAGTACATAATGAGAATGGTGATGTAACGTTCACTGTGACTACTTCTCCTTCATTCCAAGCAGTATTGGATTCATTGACAGCTAAAGACAAAGAGTTAGATACTAAAGTGTCTGCCTTGGAAGCTAAAGATGCTGTGCATGAAGCTAAACTCTCAGCTATTGAAGCTAAGGACTCTGAGCAAGATACTAAGTTAGAAGCTCTTAAATCTCATGATGACCAAGTAGATGAAGCTCTAGAAGCTGTAGGTAAGACTATTGAGAAAACAGTAGACCTTATTGATGCTAAAGTCCTTGAGCTTAAGAAAGACAATGAACGTCAAGATGGTGCTTTAGATGACTTAGGAGAGTCTGTGAAAGACTTGAATGAGTCTGTGCAACACTTAGACGAAGAGCATGGTAAAGCTATTGGAGACTTGCAAAAAGACTCTCAAGACTTGAAAGAGTTAACCAGTGAACTAGATAACTCAATCAATGAAATCAATGACCAACTCAAACTTCTAGATGGTGGTCTTGAGGAAGAGGTTAAAGCAGTACACACAGAAGTAGAAGATATTACTAATGCTGTGACTGAGCTTGAGAATAGAACTGATAAGCTTGCTAAAGATGCAGAAGATAAAGCCAAAGCACAAGGTGAGAAAGATGCTTCTCAAGATTCTGAGATTGAAGCCCTTAAGAAGAAAGATGCAGAAGTTGAAACTGCTCTTGAAACATTGGGTGAAACTCTTGGTAAAACAGTTGACTTGATTGACCATAAAGCAGAAGGTCTTGACACAAGAGTTAAGGCATTGGAAGCTAAGGAAGATTCAGACAAACAGACATTGGCTATTGCTGGTAACAAACTTTCTATCTCTAATGGTAATGAAGTAGACCTACCACAGTATGATGATACTGCTGTGAAAGATGCTATCAATCACTTAGGTGATGGTTTGAATCAAGCTATGGACTACACAGAGCAAGTTAAGAACTATGTAGACTCTAAAGCTGATGCCCTTACCTTGGTACTTGGTACAGCTAAAGCTGATGCTGATGCTAAAAATACTGCTCTTACAGCTCGTGTGAATGTTCTTGAAGAAGCTAAACCAGTAGTTGAAAATAAACTTACTGAGATTGAAGCTAAGAATACAGCACAAGATGAGAAGATTACAGCACTCGAAAATAGAACAGATAACTTTATCAATAATGTTACTGTGTCTAAGGAAGCTGGTAAAGTCAAATTGACTTACTCTCGTGTGGATGGTTCTTCTAGTGAAGTAGAGTTTGAGGACAGCGATACTGTTACCCTTGCCTATGATGATGAACCATTGAAGACTCGTATCAAAGCCTTGGAAGACAAGGAAGATAAGGATACTATCTACAATGACACAGAAGTTAAGCAAGGTATTCAAGCTAATACTGCTTCTATTACAGCTCTTGATACTAAGGTTGATGGTAATAAGCAAACACAAGATGGTAAGAACACAGAGTTAGAAAACAGAATCCAAGCCTTGGAAACTAAACCAGACAAAGATACTGTATATGACGATACAGAGCTTAAAGGTAAAGTTGAAGCCTTGACTACTCGTGTGACTACTGATGAAAGTGCTCAGGCTATTAAAGACAATGCACAAGATGCTGAAATTCAAGCTCTTAAAGCTAAAGATGCTGAGTTAGCTAAGTCTATTACAGACAACAAAGCTGATGCTGATACTAAGGTTCAAGGTTTGGATACACGTCTACAAGCTATTGAAGCTAAAGAAGACAGTGATAAACAAACACTAAGCCTTACTGACCACACATTGTCTATCTCTAATGGTAACTCTGTTGAGCTTCCTAAGTATGATGATACTGTGGTTAAAGCTAAGAATGTCTCACAAGATGAAGAAATCAATGCTCTTAAAGAGAGAACTAAATCGTTCTTGACTGGTGCTAGTGTGACAAGACAAGGTAATGTAGTTACCCTTACTTATACTAACATTGATGGTACTTCTACTAATCTTGAGTTCAATGATAACGACACTAAGGCAATCGCTTATGACGATACAGCCCTTAAAGCTCGTGTGCAAGAACTTGAGAATAAAACGGATAAGGATACTGTATATGATGATGCAGAAGTTAAGAAACTTATCCAAGCTAACAAGGACAGCATTGCTACTACTGACAATATGGTAGATGAGCATGAGAACAAGATTAACACCTTGACTACAGACGTTGAATCTCTCAAAGCTAAACCAGACAAGGATACAATCTATGATGACTCTGCTGTGACTGCTAGATTGACAGCCCTTGAGACTAAAGAAGATAAAGATACAGTCTATAATGATAAAGAGTTGCGTGACAAGATTACTGCTCTTGAAGGTAAGACTGATAACTTTGTCTCTAACGTAGGTGTATCTAGAGAAGGTAACACTGTGAAGTTGACTTACACTATGGTAAATGGTGATAACAAAGAAGTCTCATTCACAGATAATGATACTGTATCTGTAGCCTATGATGATAGTGCTCTTAGAGGTAGAGTTGAAGCTCTTGAAAGTAAACCAGAAGTTGAATATGAACTAGCTAAATCTACAGTTAGTGTAGGTATGAATATCCAAGGTGGTATAATTGAGTTAGCTCCTGAAGGTGAAAATCCTAATGGTCAACTTAAAGAGTTTGTTATTACTGGTAATGTATCAGCTAAAGTTAAATCTCCATTTGGTGGTGATGAAATTACTGTGGCTAGTAAAGTAGGATTCACCTCTGGTACTACTGGAGATGCTATTAGTGGTTCAACCACAACTGCTGTAAGTGAAAATGTTTATGTAGAGTTCTACTACACAGACAGTGAATTAAAAGCGTTCCTTGTGTATGAACCTGAGAATGAGAATGAAGTGGTTAAATACCGTAAAGAACTTAACATAGGTGAGTTGCAAGGTACAGAGCCAGCTAGAATCTCAATCTCTAAAGGTGGAGTTGAACAAGGTTATGTAGAAACTACATTTACTGGTTTCACTATGAAACTTAACTCTTACAAAGTACAAAAGAAAGGGTAGTTTAGTGGGGGTTTTATCCCCCTTTAAACTATTGTTATAGGAATTACTATATGAGTGAGAAACTATATCATATTCCTCCTGATGGTGAAGGCGTTAAACAGTCATCAAATTATAATTTTGGTACAAGAAAAAGTGTATTTTATACACAAGCTATAACTATTGGAGCTATCTATGCACAAGATATAACTGATATAACAAAAAGTATTTCAAAGGAGTTTAGACCTCCAACTGATACTATTAGACCTCTATTTAATAAAGTAGGGACTTTAATAGGTAGCTTAATTATAAAGAAAACTGGGGAAGTTTCCACAAACTTACTAGATGGGTACAGTCTAGAGGATGTGAATAATGAAATTATTACCTACCCTGTTAAAGAATTAAACTCTTATTATGGAGATGATTGATTATGACTACTAAAAATTATAACAAGCTAGAAGATAAGGATACACTCTACAACCTAAAGTCTACTACTGATGGACTTACTGTGGTTAAATCACAAGAGAATGGGGAAGAGGTATTCACAATCAATGCTGATGTAGCCTTTGAAAAGCACTACACAAAAGGTGAAGTAGACAAGGCTATTGCTGAGAACAACAAGAAAGCACAAACACTTTCAAAGTATAGTGCTACATGGAAAATTCCTAATTCATTTAGGTACACTAATGATGGAAGAGTTCCTGTGTTAGCTCATAATAATGTTACCTCTTTTGGTAATATGAAGCTAGATGGAACATTCTTAAAAACAATACCACATAGTTCTATTATCTGTGAGTTTCCACCAAACACTCCTCAACCTGTGGAGTTTATTGAGGTGCAAGCTCATATTGGAGATGAAATGGTATCTATGTGGTATCAAGGTAGAACAGTTAGAGTATCTACAGTACCTCAATCATTAGTAGGTAAACGTGTAATCTTTAACTTTGTTGGATTGTATAAGTAGGTGTAGTATGACTATTAAGAATTATAATGTTATAGAAGTTAAAGGTAATGATAATTCAGAAGATTATTCTTTGTACTTCCCACACACAAGAAACTATGTATATAATGATAAACCTTGTGATACATTTAGGGTAAATAACTGTTTACTCAGCACTTCTCTTCTTGTAAATTTAAGAGACAAAGATAGAAACTATCCTATGATGTATGTAAATAATAGTGATATAAGAGACTATGTTTTCCCTGATATTACTATTGAACCAGATGTAGATTCTTATAGTGTAACTGTAAAGCTTAAGAATAAAGTAGATTTTCTGATATTTGAATTTGTAAATCTAGGTAAGATTTACTATGAATTAGTAGAATTTAAGGATAAGGAATTAGAAGTAACTCCTGTATTTGAAGAACAATAATTGAGGAGAATATAAATGAGATTAAGTAATGAGTATTATGACATTGCTAAATTTATAGCAACTACAGCACTACCTGCCTTCATTACTTTTATTGGTGTGGTAGGAGTGCAATTAGGTTATGAGATGACTACCCCTGTGGTAGTCCTCACAGCCTTTAATACATTCTTGGGAACAGTCTTAGGGCTGTCTAATATCACATACAAGAAAGAGAATGAATAATGGCAGATAACTGTTTAAATAAGCACTGTGAGTGTGAGAAAGTTGAGCCAAGACCAGAGAACTGTGCTAAGTTACTAGAGCTAAATGACCTAAAGATTAGACCAGCAATGAGGAAAATCTCAACCTCTGAGTGGTGTAATCTTCAAGAAGCTATTAGACAAGCCTTCTATGGTGTGTGGTGTGTAATCAAAAACATTGTAGGTTTCTTGTGCTATATCATTAGAAAAATAGAGTGCTTAGAGAAGAAAGTAGATAGCTTGTGTGGTACTGTTAAATGTCAGAATGACAGTATTGCAGAGGTTCTGAGTGTATTAAAAGGACAACCAGTTACTCCTTGTGAGGTTAACTGTGATAAGTGCTAGGAGGTCTTATGGACGTTTGTGATTGTCGTTGTGATGATAAAGTAATCACTGGTAAATGGTGTGACAAGAATGAATCACAAGAGGATATTAAGCGTGCTGGTGATATAATCAAAGACTCTGAGCAGTGTGATATTGTTCCTAATACACAGAAGGGTGTATTTAGGCTTTGGTGTAGATTAAGAAAGATTATCAAGACTATCTGTGATATACTACAGCGCATGGTGTGCTTACAGAAGAAGATTAAATCACTGTGTGTAACTTTACATTGTATGAAAGCTAATATCCTTGAAGCTAACTCAATCACAGTGAAGCGTAACAAGGACATGATTAAGAAGTACAAGCAGAAAGAGCCTAATACTCCTAATGATAAAAAAGGTATCTACAATGAAGCTAAAGCCATCTACGAAGAGCAACTTGTGAGACTTGCAAAAGCTAAGAAACGGTTAGAGGAAATGAAGAATGACCCTAATAAGCAAGAGATAGATGGTATTTATATATCTGGTGACTTTGACCCTTCAAGCTCTGGTAGTTATGATTACTACTCTAAGTTCTCACTAGCAACCTCTAAAGAGAATGTTGACTATGTGGTAGGAGGTATAGGCTTTGGGCAGGGAAACTCTCCTCATAAATTTCAAGGGAGTGAATTAGCTCCAGGATTGACATACACACTAAGGAATGTAGCTAGAACTACCTCTGGTAAGGCTGTGAATGTAAAGATAACTATCAATGATTTTTATTCCAGGTCGGATGGTGAATCATTCTATAAGACTGGTTTAAGTGATAGATACTTAACAATATATAGCTCTTATGGTGGAATAGCTTTTGATATGTATAAGATTTATAAAGTTAAAGGTACTTTTGATTTCATTGATGATAGTGGAGCACCTGTTAACCTTATGAACGTTATGGTTATTAGTGATATTGATTGGCTTCAAAGTTTTTGGGCTAGTTTTAATAATAGTCAAACAATCTATAGTATCCCTAGTAATGCTGACGTAGAGAAAGATGGTTCTTACTTTAAGAGTATTTATGATGGAAATTATCAGAATGAAGACTCTATCCCTAAAGGTTCTATGCTTATGGCAGGTGTGGGAACACAAGTTAACTTTGAAATTATAGGTGGAGCGCCTAACGCTACAGAACAACATGGAGACCATGAAGACCCTAGTGACTGGGTGATGGAGTTCTTTGGAAATACCTTTAAAGGTGAAATAGTAGACCTTCATGAACCTCCAAAACCTATACCACCTATAGAAGAATGTGACTTAATGTCATGCGATTTTGATTGTTTAGGAGATAACTAATGTCAGATTGTGTAAACTGTCAGTGTGAAGATATAGTAGTTGGTAAGACAGCTTGCCAATCACTCTTAGCACAGAATGATGATAAAATAAAAATGCACGCTCTAGTTCTTAGGGATAGCCAAATGTGTGAGATTGTAGACCAGACAGCCAAGTTTGCCTACTCACAGTGGTGTTTCAATAAGAATGTATCTAATCAGCTATGCTGGTTAGCTAATAATGCTGGAGGTGGAGGTTCTACTGCTCCTACTTATAAAGCAGGTAACTTAATTAGTATCTCTAAAGATGGTACTATTAGCTTTACAGGGAACATTCCTAGTCCTTCACAACCCTACAATGATGCTGATTTAAGAGCAGAGAATGAGAAGCTTAAGAGAGCTTTAAATAAGATTATAAACAACTTACAAGCTAGTGGAGCTTGGCAAGGTGGACTAGATGGTGACTTTGTACCTAACAGAAATATTGCTACTGGTAATATCAACTTGTTTGGTGGTCAACCAGACGGACAATACTTTATCCGTACTAATAATGGAAGTACAGAAAACGACTTAACAGGAGGTATCTAATAATGGGTTGTTATTCTTGTGGAGGAAATCCCAATACATTTTGTAGAGATTGCACTTACCCTAAAGACACTTGGATAACTCCTGTGGATAGTCTTCCAGACACTTTCATGGGTGACTTTGACCATTTGTTCAGAACCCCTGATGGTAATATGTATGCTTTAGCTCCTGATAGGTCTAGTTGGATTCTTATGGGAGGAGCTGGAGGAGCTGTACAGAAGCCACAGAATCTTGAATTGGATAGAAGCACAAGAGAGCTTACAATCACAAGAGGTAATACAGTAACCCTTCCTAATGATACACAGAACCTTTCAATCAATGGTAGAACAATCACTATCAGTAATGGTAATGCAATCAACCTACCAGAAGATAGAGACACTGTGTATAATGATGCTGAACTCCGTAGACGTATTCAAGCTGTGGAAGATAAAGCTGATAACTTTGTGAGTGGTGTGACAGTCTCTAGGGAAGGGAATAAGGTTAAGCTTACCTATACCTTTGTGAATGGTGCTCCTAAAGAGGTTGAATTTGAGGATAAGGATACAATTAGTTTAGCCTATGATGATACAGCCTTAAAAGCTAGGGTTAAAGCCTTAGAGGACAAACCTGATAAGGACACAGTATATGATGATAGAGACCTTAAAGAAAGGGTAGCTAACTTAGAAGCTGGAACACGTCTAGGTAGAGAGCTTTCAGAAAGGGTCTCAAATTTAGAATCTAAACCTGATAATGATAAGCAGAATCTATCCTTAGATGCCAACACTCGTGTGCTAAGTATCTCTAATGGTAATAATGTAACCTTACCTAATGACAAACAGACCATTACAAAAGAGGGTAATAAGCTCATTCTCTCTAATGGTGGAGGTGAAGTAGAATTACCACAGCCTAATAATACACAGCCTTATGACGATTCTTCTGTGGTCAATAGACTTAACACTTTAGAAGCTAAAGAGGATAAAGACACTAAGTATAAGGCTAAAGGTAATGGGCTATTCTTAGATGCTGATAATACCTTCCACATTGAAATGGCTACTAAAAAAAGGGTACTTGTACCTTACCTATCAATAGACGGTGATGTTCATATACCACTCACAGCGGATAAAAGGTATGAGAATAGTCTTAGGGATAGTATATCTTATGCTATAAATAATGATGGTACTGAGAATGTGAGTCCATTCATAGAAGCAGGGATACTATTTGACTTTGAGATGAAATATACCTATAATGGAGCAGGTAAGTCTAATATGAATGGTCACAACCATAGATTATCAGGTATTGCAACATCAGGAACAACTATTGCTGTTAGTGACTATGCAAGTTTATATAATGTAGTTGTGATTGATAGCGATATTTATGCAAACTGGAAAGACTCTAATAATAAAGTATCTATTTCTCTAAAACCAAAGGTTGTTTGGGCTGTACAGCTAGAATCACACACAGAGTATTACACACACTATGTAACAAAAGAGGAACTTGATTCAGCAGAACCTATTGAGATTGAGGTTAAAAAAGGAGAAACTGTTATAGGAAGATTAAATCTAACTCTTAAAAATGTTAGGTTCTATGTTCAATCAGTATTTAATGATGTATTCCTTAAAAACCCTAGTGATAACAGATATTATACTTTACCGAGGTTGCAATAATGTCAAAAACAACATATACTAAGAATGAACAAGCTACTCCTTCTGTGGCTTATGATGATACTGCCCTTAGAAATAGAGTAGAAGCCTTAGAAAAC
>ERZ773018.245-NODE-245-length-35982-cov-7.712361_pt1 | contig 35982 bp, 33 predicted proteins | sample MGYA00580840_ERZ773018 | MGnify/ENA primary metagenome ERZ773018 (study PRJEB29015, sample SAMEA2738125) | human oral metagenome | biome: human oral; feature: human-associated habitat; material: saliva | place: China | collected 2256 ... | reverse complement strand
AAAACTATTATTTATTTACTCAAAGAAAATTTTTATCATAAATTATAATGTAACTCACTTATTTTTTAATTTTTAAACTAAGTGTTTATGGTGTGTTCTAGCTTTTTTTAGTTAAATTTTTTTCCTTTTAAAGTAAATATAGATAAGAAAAGCAATTGTATTTACTGTCCAAGAAATTAAATAACTGTATAGTATCATAAAGAATGTAGGATTTAAAGGGAAGACAAAAAATATCCACAAAAGTCTTACACCACAGATAGCTAATACATTTATTAACATAGGATAAAAAGTATCTCCAAGCCCTCTTATAGCACCAGCTAATACATCCCCAATCGTATAAATAAAGTAGAAGGGTGCTAGTATACTCAAAATTTCTGAAGTCAATTCTATAACTTCTCTATCTTCTATAAGGAAAGGTGCTAAATCTTTACTCCAAATAAATAGAGTTATACTTATAATTAATATCATTGAAATGGACATAATTACAGAAGATATAATCCCTTTCTTAACTCTATGATGTTTCTTAGCTCCATAATTTTGTGCAACAAAAGTTGAAGAAGATATACAAAAGGCATCTGAAACAGACCATATTAAGAAATCTAATTTACCTGAAATAGCCCAAGCAGCTATGCTATTTACACCAAACATATTTATCTTACTTTGTATAGTGGTATTAGCAATAGGATAAATAACTGATTGTATAGCAATAGGCAAACCTAATACAAAAATTTTCTTTAAATATTTTTTATAAAAAGTTAATTTTTTTATATAAATTCTACAATCCAAATTAGTTCTCATCAACACTACAAAGACTAAAATTGCACTCACAATTTGCGAAATTAATGTGGCAAGTCCAACTCCTACAACTGACAAATCAAACTTAATTACAAAAATTAAATCTAAAACTATGTTTAAGATATTAGCAAATATTAAAATATGAAAAGGTGTTTTTGAATTCCCTAAGGCTCTTAAAATACCTGAACCTATATTATATATCATAGAAAAAACCATACCACTGAAACAAATAAAAGTGTAGATGTAAGCTTCATGGAATATTTTTTGAGGAACTTTAATAAGACCTATAAAGTAAGGGGATAGAAGGCAACTTAATATGGATAAAATTAATCCTCCAACTATGGCAAATAGCATGGCCGTATGACTAGCTTTAGAGACATCTTCTTTTTCTTTTGCACCAAAATATTGAGAAATAATAATAGTAGCTCCAGATGATAGCCCAATAAAAAAACTTACAGGTAATCTTTGAAAACTCATAACAGATTCAATGGCAGCAAAGGCATCTTTGCCTGCAAACTTTCCTACTATGATAGCATCTATAGTTGTGTAAAGAGATTGAAATAATGTTCCTAAAAATATAGGCAAAGTAAAATTCAAAATAACCTTCCAAATTTTACCTTGAGTCAAATCATTATTTTTTAACATAGTTTTCATAATATCATTCCTCAATTCACGATTTTTAATTAAGTTCATTATATAACTTTTTTATTTTTACTGTCAAATAATTTCTTTTTTTACTTTTATTTCATAAACTATTTAAGTAGAAAACTTTTTGTTGACACTTTCGATTAAAAAGTTTATAATTTTAGTAAACAATTAAAATTGAAAGAGAGTTGAAGTAATTATGGAAACAATGGCAAAACATTTACCAGCACTTGATGAAGAAAAGCTAAAATTTGTAATTGAATTAAAAGAGAAATATAATGCAGGAAAAATAAGTTTAGAGGAAGCAAGAAAGTTGCTTAAAGAAAGAGTAAAAACTTTAACACCTTATGAAATTGCTTATGCTGAACAAAAGATTGTACCCTTTGTTGAAGATGAATGTATAAAAGAAAATATCCAAAATATGATGTTGTTATTTAATGAAGTAATGGATACAAGTAGACCTACTGATCTTCCTTCAGATCACCCTATTATGTGTTACTATAGAGAAAATGATGATATGAGGGAACTATTAAAAGAAGTTGAAAACTTAATTCAATTTCCTGTAATAAAAAATCAATGGTACGAACTATATGATAAACTTGATTTATGGTGGAAACTTCATTTACCTAGAAAACAAAATCAGCTTTATTCACTTTTAGAAAAGAAAGGTTTTACAAGACCAACAACTACAATGTGGGTTTTAGATGACTTTGTTAGAGATGAATTAAAAGAAAATAGAAAAATGCTAGATGATGGTAATGAAGAAGAATTCATCGCTTCTCAAACTAGTGTTGCAGCAGATATAATAGATTTAATTCAAAAGGAAGAAACTGTTTTGTATCCTACATCTCTTGCTATGATAACAGAAGAAGAGTTTGAGGATATGAAATCGGGAGATAGAGAAATAGGTTTCACTTTTGGTGAATTAGAAGAAGTTAGTCCTAAAAAAGAAATAAATCAATCTGAAAGTTCTAATATTTCAGGACAAGGAAACTTAGCTAAGGACTTGGCTCAACTTTTAGGGAAATATGGATTTAATTCAGATGCTAATTCTTCTGAATTAGATGTAGCTATGGGAAAAATGACTTTAGAACAAATAAACTTAGTATTTAAACATTTACCTGTGGATATAACTTATGTTGATGAAAATGAAATAGTAAAATTCTATTCTGATACTGCTCATAGAATATTCCCTCGTAGTAAGAATGTAATAGGAAGAGATGTTAAAAACTGTCATCCTAGAAAGAGCGTACATATAGTTGAAGAGATCATAGAGAAATTTAGAAATGGCGAACAAGATTTTGCAGAATTCTGGATAAATAAACCAGGTCTATTTATCTATATCTGTTATTCAGCAGTTAAGGATAAAGATGGAAACTTTAGAGGTATTTTAGAAATGATGCAAGATTGTACAAGAATTCGTTCACTTCAAGGATCACAAACTCTTTTAAATTGGGAAAATGGAACTATGAATAGTGAAGAAGTGAAAGAAGAAAAGCTAGAAGAAATAACTGAAGAAAGTCCTAAAGAAGAAAGTTCAAACTCTCAAATTCCTTTAGATAGTATAAATAAAGATACTTATTTAAAAGATTTAATAAAAGTTTATCCAAATTTAAAAAAGGATATGATAAAGATATCTGAAAGATTTAAAATATTACAAGGACCACTTGCTGCTGTGATGTTGCCAAAAGCTACTCTTGAAAAAGTGAGTGAAAAAGGTGATATTGACTTAAATACTCTAATTGAAAAAATAAAAGAACTTATAAAAACATATTAAAAAAAGGGCTTACTGCAAAAGTTAAAATTTTAATGTGAAAGTAAAAAATAAGTGAGTTACGAATGTAAATTTTAGATAAAAAATCAAATAGAATGAGCCGAGTAATTGTCGGAGTGTCTGAAGCCAACTTGTTGGCAAGTTTCCGAAATTACAGCGAATTCTTGATTTTTTATCGTTAAGAAATCTACTCAGTAATGAACTATTTTTATCGTACTAATTAATCTAAGTATATCCCATTGATTTCATGATAATTTAGTTTCAATTGTAGCTCTAATTTCTTTTAAGGCATCTAAAAGTTTGCTTTCATCTTTTCCACCAGCTTGTGCAAAATCTGGTCTTCCTCCACCTTTTCCACCTGTCATTTCAGCTAGTTGTTTTACTAAGTCTCCTGCCTTTACCTTATCAGTTAAAGTTTTTGTAACTCCTACTGCAAAAGATAACTTATCTTGAGTACTTGCTAGAACTACTATTGCTTTTTCATTATTATCTTTAATAGTATCTATCATAGTTCTTAAATCATCAGCTGTTTTATCTTTAAATGTAGCTATTAAGACTTTAGCTCCATTTATTTCTTCCATTCCTGACAATGCTGCCTTTGTTTCAAATAAAGCAATTTTTTGTTTTAAAGTCTCCAATGATTTTTCAGCATCTTTCAAACTTTCTAAAGTTTTTTCTACTTTCTCAACTACATTAGTATTTGAAGCTTTTAATTTCTTTTCAATTTCTTTTAAAGTATCTGCTTCTTCTTTTTCAACTAAGTATGCTCCATAACCAGTCTTAGCTTCTATTCTTCTAACTCCTGCTGCTATACCACCTTCAGAAACTATTTTGAATAGTCCTATCTTAGCTATGTTATCTATGTGAGTTCCTCCACAAAGCTCAGTTGAGAATCCAGGGACATCTACAACTCTTACTACTTCACCATATTTATCCCCAAATAACATCATAGCACCTAAGTTTTTAGCTTCTTCTATACTGTGATGACTTACAACAACGTCTATACCTTCTCTGATTTTTTCATTTACTATATTTTCAATTTTAGCAAGTTGTTCAGCTGTAACAGCTTCATAATGGCTAAAGTCAAATCTTAATTTATCTGGATCAACTAAAGATCCTGCTTGTTGAACATGAGTTCCAACTACTTCTCTTAAAGCCTTATGTAATAAGTGAGTAGCTGTATGGTTTTTAGCTGTATCAAGTCTTCTAAGAAGATTTACTTCCAATTTATAAGTCTTGTTTTCTTCAGCACTACCTTTTTCAATTTCAACAGTGTGAATAAATATATCTTTTTGTTTTTGTACATCTAAGACTTTAGCTGAGAAGTTATCTGAATAAATTCTTCCTTGATCTCCAACTTGTCCTCCTGATTCAGCATAGAAAGGAGTTTTATCAAAAATCAATAGATACTTTCCATCTTTTGCCTCTCTTGAGCTTAGAAGTGTAGCTTCATCTTCAGTCTTTTCATAACCAGTAAATTTAGTTACTCCATGTTTATCATAGAAGTCTTCTATAAAGCTGTCTTGTCCTTTTTCCATTACAACTTCTCTAGCCGATCTAGCTTTTTCTTTTTGTTCTTCCATTTTAGCTTCAAATTCTTCTCTTAATACAGTTACTCCTCTTTCTTCTGCAATTTCTTCTGTCAATTCGTAAGGGAAACCATAAGTATCATAAAGCTTAAATGAAACTTCTCCATCTAGTTTATTCTTTCCATTAGCTAGTAGAGCATCAATTTCTTGATTTACTAGTTGTATTCCTTGATCCAAAGTATTAGAGAATTTTTCTTCTTCAATTTTTACAATTTTTCTGATATTTTCTAAATTTTTCTTTAAATCTGGATAAGCAACTTCAAATCTTTCAACAACCTTATCTACCATCTTATACATGAATAATTCTTTGTATCCTAATAATCTTCCGTGTCTAACTGCTCTTCTTAAAATTCTTCTTAGGATATATCCTCTTCCTTCATTAGAAGGTATAACTCCGTCATTAACTAAGAAAGTTACCGCTCTCGCATGGTCAGTTATAACCTTTAAAGAGAAGTTAGTTTCAGAACTTTTTCCATATTGACTTCCTGTAATTCTTGCTGCTTCTTCTAAGATAGGGAATAGTAAGTCAGTTTCAAAGTTATTAGGCTTACCTTGTACTACTGCTGCTATTCTTTCAAGTCCTGCTCCTGTATCTATATTCTTTTTAGGTAGAGGTTCTAGACTTCCATCTTCCATTCTATTCCATTCAGTGAACACTAGATTCCATATTTCTATGAAACGGTTATCTGTTCCTTCATCACCAATTTTAGAATTTTCATCTCCACCATATTGTACACCAAGGTCCACATGGATTTCAGAACAAGGTCCACAAGAACCAGTAGGTCCCGCTGACCACCAGTTTTCACTTTCTCCCATTCTAACTATTCTTTCTTTTGGAAAATTACATTTTTCTATCCATATTCTTTCTGCTTCATCATCTGTAGTGAATACAGTTACCCATAGTTTATCTTTATCAAGTTTTAAAACTTCTGTTACAAATTCCCAAGACCAAGCTATAGCTTCTTCTTTGAAATAATCTCCAAAAGAGAAATTTCCTAACATTTCAAAAAATGTATGGTGTCTTGCCGTTCTTCCAACATTTTCTAAGTCATTTGTTCTTATACATTTTTGATAAGTTGTAACTCTTGGATAAGGTGCTTCCTTTTGTCCTAAGAAATATGGTTTAAATGGTACCATTCCTGCTACTGTCAAAAGTAGAGTTGGATCATCTGGTATCAAAGATGCACTTTCAAAATGTTTATGCTGTTTTTGCATAAAAAATTCAATAAATTTCTCTCTAATTTCGTTACCTGTTAACATTTTTTTATCTATAATGGAAGATGAATTCTTCCACATAGCCTCCTCCTTTTATTATTTATCTTTTATATTTTGTTCATTCTTTTTATATTCTTCAAAACGCTTTTTTAAAGTTGATATTAAATGAGACCATTTTTTTTGATATTCTTCTGGCAATGAAAACCCACCAACAAAGGCATATGGGCTTCCTCCAACACTTGTCATAGCAAAAATCTTATCATCTTTCTCATCAGCATAAACAATTAAAGTTTTTGTATCAGATTTCTCAGATAAAATTCCATAAAACACATAAATATTTCCATCAAATGGAGCATATTCTATACACATCTTAGGATTGTGTTTTTTTGAAGAAACTGGAATTACACTACCATTCTTCTCTATTTCAAGTAAAGTTTTTATTTCATCTTTTGATAATAAGGGTGGTAAAGAAATCCCTTCTTTTTTCCACTTTTCATCTGTCGGGTTAAAATCAGTATTAGCCCACTCATTTACAAAATCTCCCATTAAAAAATATACATTTTCCTCAGTTTTATAGTGTGATTCTTTTTTTTCAGCGAATAAAGAAGTGCTTGAAAGTACTCCACATATTAACAATAATCCAAAAAATATCAATAATCTATTTTTTCCCACCTTGTTAATCATCTCCTTTAGTCTAATCTGAATTTTTCTCCTAAATATACTTTTTTTGCTAATGGATCATTTGCTATTTCATAAGGAGTTCCCTCAATTAATACCTTTCCTTTTTGCATAACATATGATCTATCTGTTATACTTAAAGTTTCTCTTACATTATGGTCTGTTATCAATATTCCTAGACCTCTCTTTTTAAGATGTCTTATGATATTTTGTATATCTTCAACAGCTATAGGGTCAACACCAGCAAAAGGTTCATCAAGTAAGATAAAGCTTGGATTATTTGCTATTGTTCTAGCTATCTCTATTCTTCTTCTTTCTCCACCAGACAGAGCATAACCTAAAGAGTCTCTTACATGAGTCAATTTAAACTCTTCAAGTAATCTGTGTACTGTTTCTCTTTGCTCTTTTTTTGAAATACCTTTCATTTCAAGAACCACTTCTATATTCTCTTCAACTGTTAAGTTTCTAAAAACAGAAGGTTCTTGTGCAAGATATCCTATTCCCATATCTGCTCTTTTATACATAGGTAAGTTAGTTATATCTTCCTCAGCACATAAAACTTCTCCATTATCAGGTCTTACTATCCCTGTTATCATATAGAAAGTTGTTGTTTTTCCTGCTCCATTAGATCCAAGAAGCCCAACAATCTCTCCCTTATTTACCTCTAAACTAACCCTGTCTACAACCTTTCTTCCTTTGTAGGCTTTAACAAGATTATCAGCACTTAAAGTTATCATTCAAATCTCCTTTTGACATCATAGCCTTATTTTTTTGTAGTTTTTTTTGTATTGGTAGATGTCACATTCTCAAATACATTTCCTGCTGATTTATCTGTTTGATATTCAACATGGACATTTCCTTTAGCTCTTATTTTTCTATTTTCCATATCATAATGACCTTCATTAGCTGTTGTAACAGAATCTTTTGTAACAACCTTAACTCTATCATATACATCAGCCATTTTCTTTGTCACAGCTCCTCTATCAGCTGTTAAAACTACTTCTTCTTTCTTTTCATTTACGTTCTTTACATAGACATTTTTATTAAGCTTAATTAAGTCTTGATCAATATATCCTGTAACATCATCAGCTTTAACAAGAGTATTTCCTTTTGGTCCATCATCTATAGTCAATACAGGTTTATCTTTTGCATATACTTCCTTCTTAATTAAATCTAGTTCCATGTAGTTAGAAACTATTTTTCTATTTAATTGAGTAAAAGTAGATTTAGTATTTACTATAACTTTCTTAGCTTGATATTTATCATCTATCTTAGCCATGTATAAGTCAGCTTTATCTCCAGAGAAATATACATCTCCTTCTTTTTGCTTAGATTTACCTTTTACATTTCCTGTAAAGTGAACAACATCATTTATATTACCCTTAGCCTGATTAGAATAGAATTCATTTCCATCAACAGATTTTACATCTGCATTTTTTACAAAAATTTCTCCACTTTCTTTATTTACTTTTCCATAACTAGATTTTATAGTGTATTGATCGTATTTTATTACACTATTAGTTGGAGTTTCTGCATCTTTAGTATCTAAGTAATATACTATTTTTGGCCCACTTATACTATCTGCTCCTGAACTTAAGTAAGCATTTCCTACTAATTCTAATCTTCTATTTTCTTTATTGTAGATAACTACATTTTGAGCCTTAGCTGTTCTATTAGGTTCTCTCATATTGAAATCAGAACCTCTTAATATTCCATCTTTTGGACTATATGTTGCTGAACTTACAGAACCAACCATAGATCTAACTGGATCATCAAATTTAACTGGAGTATTTACATGAACTAGCTCATCTTTATATGAATATCTAGCCTTATCAACTACCATATTTGTAGTATCTTGTTTAACTCTAACAGGTCCCATTAAATCAACATATTCGCCTCTTTTGATTGTTATTTCTTTAGCAGTTCCTGACATTTTATCTTCTTTATTTTCAAAAGGTATAGGTCCTTGAAGTTTTCCTACTCCTGTTATATTATTGAAAACTAAGTCATGTCCTTTCATAATAGTACCCTTGTTGTTCATTACAATATCTCCTGGGCTTGTTAGCTCTCCAGTCTTTTTATTGTAAGTGATACTATTTCCATTTATCACAGAACTTTCATCTTTAGATTTTATAACATAAGGCTCAGGTGCTGATAAGATACCTGTTTCTTCTTTATATGTTACATTTTTTGTTGTTAAACCATAGTCTTTACTTTTTACTGTAATTTCTTCTTTAGAATAGAAATCTTTAGTTCCTAAGTTATATACTATGCTTGTTCCTTTTATTCCATCACCTTTATCATTCCAAGAATCAAAAGGCTTATCAGTAGTAACATCTTTAGTTTCAGAATTATAGTGAATATATTCTGCTTCTAAATTATTTGTTGGAGATGTATATAGAATTTTATTTCCATATATATCTGCTTCTTTAGTTTCACTAGAATATACAAAAGTATCTGCTTTAAGGTTTTCACCCTTTGTTGAAGTTACAACAACATTCCCTAAAATCTTAAACTTCTTATCATTTATATTATATTCAGCCTTGTCTGCTAGAACAGAATATTCAGGGTTTCCACCTTTAATTTGTCCATATACATTAATTATATCGCTATTAGCTTCTTTTTCTATGTAATTTACATCAAAAACATAGTCTTGATAAGTAAATTTAACATCTCCTGTAACCTTAAAACTTTGATCAGCTTCATTCAAAACTATATCTTTACCTTTTAAACCAACTTCTCCATATTTCATATCAAAGCCATCAGTTGCATAAAGATTTCTTTCATTTAAGTTAAAATATACTTTAGAAAATGTTCCTGACATTTCTTTACCTTTTTCTACTTCACCAACTTGAAGATTTCTTACATCTGTAAGAGTATTGATGTCTCCAATTTCTCCTATCTTATTAGATAAGGCAATATTTCCTTCCAATGTTATAGTCTTAGCCTCATTGTTGTAATTTGCTTTATCAGCCACTATAGAAAACAGCTTGTTCTTTATAACAACTCCGTCTTCTAAAGTTATATTATCCATAGAAACAGTTGTCTTAAATTTATTTCCTAGTACCTCTATACCCTTTTCTTCATTTTTTGCATACATAGGCTTAACTGATTCCAACTCTTGTGTTTCTTTATTATATTTTAATTCAGATGCCTTAATTTCCCAACCATTAGCACTTTTTCCTATGATATTAGTGTCTAATGTTAAGTTTCTATCCTTATCAAGAAAAGCATTATCTCCACTTAAAAGCATTCCTTGAATAAAAGCCTTTGCCTTTTCAAACTTACTTTCTTTTTCATCTATGTAGTCAACTTGCTTCTCTGCTTCTATACGAAGATCATCACTTTCATAGACTGCATTGATAGTTTCAACCAATTTTCTTATATCTCCTGTTTCTTTATCAGAACCAAAATAATTGAAATATCCCAGCACTAGTGCTACTATTCCTGCTCCAATATATGCAATTTTTTTCTTAGTCATTATTTCCTCCAAGAAGAATTTTCTTTAATTCACTCAATTTTAATAAGCTTTCCAAAGGACTTAAAGAGTTCAAGTCCATAACTTTTAACATTTCTAAAACTTTTATTTCATTTTCATTTATAAGTTCAGTTTCTATTTCTTCTTCTTCCTCTTCAAAATTATTACCAAAAAGCATCATTTGCTCGGCTTTCATTTTGCTTTCTATTAAATTTTTTCTATTTTCTAATTTTTTTAAAATCTTTCTTGAACGATTTAAAACATCTTTAGGAACTCCAGATAACCTTGCTACTTCAATTCCATAAGACTTATCCGCTCCACCCTTTACTATCTCTCTTAAAAAAACTACATTCTTACCATTTTCTTTTACTTCAACTCTAAAATTTATAGCTCTTTCAAGCTCTTTCTCAAGTTCAGTAAGTTCATGATAGTGAGTGGCAAATATAGTTTTAGCTCCTATATTATTATGGATGTATTCTGTTATAGCAGTCGCTATAGATATACCATCATAAGTTGATGTTCCTCTTCCTATCTCATCTAAAACTATGAAAGATTTTTCTGTCGCATTATTTAAAATACTTGCAACCTCTGTCATCTCTAGCATGAAAGTAGATTGTCCTGTAAGCAGGTCATCACTTGCTCCAACCCTTGTAAATATCTTATCTACAATGGGGATTCTTGCATAGTCTGCTGCAACATAACTACCTATATGAGCCATTATGATATTTAAAGCAACCTGTTTCATATAAGTTGATTTACCTGACATATTAGGCCCTGTCAAGATAATTAAATTATTTTTTTCATCTAAAACTATATCATTCTTAACATAACTTCCACTAGCTATTAGGCTTTCAACTATGGGATGTCTTCCACCTTTTATTTCTAAGATATTTTCTTCGCTTATCTCAGGTTTAATATAAGAATTTTTAGTTGCTACATGAGCAAAATTTGAAACTATATCCAAGTTTGCTATTCTATTTGCCAATTTATATAGACTTTCTATATGTTCCTTTATCTCTGAACTAAGTGACTTAAATAAGTCGTATTCTAAGGCTTCTATCTTACTTTTAGCTGTTATAACCTTTTCTTCATACTCCTTTAAATCAGGAACTATATATCTTTCACTGTTTACAAGGGTCTGCTTTCTAATATAGTCCTCAGGAACTAAATGCTCATTAGCCTTAGTTACTTCTATAAAATATCCAAAAACTTTATTGTATTTTATTTTTAAGCCTTTTATTCCTGTTCTTTCTCTTTCTCTTTGTTCTATCTCAAGTATAAAATCCTTACCGAGTTTAGATATTCTTCTAAGCTCATCTAATTCAGAATTATAACCATCTTTGATTATCCCTCCCTCTCTCACTGAGAAAGGTGCTTCAACATCGATAATCAATTCTATTTTATTGTAAATATCTAAAAGATTTTCTATATCAAGTTCAAATATTTTCTTTAATTTCTGATGTTCTTTTAAAAGTTTATATGTTTCTAAAGACTTTCTAATAGAATCCTTTAATGATAAAAGATCTTTTCCATTCTCTGTACCGTATATTATCTTTCCAGCTATTCTTTCTATATCATAGATATCTTTTAGCTTTTCTCTTACATTTTCTCTTAAAAGTACATCTTTAAAGAAGTAGTCAACATAAAACTGTCTCTCTTTGATTTTCTCTATATCTAAAAAAGGATTTTTTATAATCTTTTTTAATTCTCTACTTCCTATAGATGTTACACAACTATCTAAAACTCCTAATAGAGTACCCTTACTTTCTTCAGCTCTTTTAGGTACTAGATTAAGATTATTTTGAGTGCTGATATTCAACTCCATTATACTATCTATATTCTTGTATTCGATCTTACTAAAAGGTAGTTCATTACCCTTTTGTAAGTCATCAATATAACGTAAAAGATTTGCAGCAGCTGAAATAGCTAAATCCTTTGACTTCAAAGAAAAAGCTTCCACAGATATAATATCAAAATATGAAGTTAAGTAGTCCTCAGCTTTTTTTACATTTTTTATCTCTGTAAATTTTACTCCTGAAAAAGAAATTCTTTCTTCCAAGATGCTTATATATTCAGAATAAGTCTTTTCATCAAGTAAAATTTCACTCGCCTGTATTTTATTTATTTCAGCTAAACCTTTTTCAAAGAAATTTTTATCTTTTATTTCAAAAACAGAAAATTCACCTGTTGTTATATCAGCATAAGCTATGGCTAAGATATTTTCTATTGTATTTATTTTTATACAGGCGATATAGTTATTATTATTTTTATCTAAAAAATCAACATCAATAATTGTTCCAGGAGTTATAACTCTTGTCACTTCCCTCTTCACTATACCAGTTGCTGCCTTAGGGTCTTCCACCTGTTCACAGATAGCAACACTATAACCCTTTTCAACTAATTTTGCAATGTAGGAAGCTACTGAATGATAAGGAACTCCTGCCAAAGGAACATCTTGTCCTTTTTCTTTATTTCTCTTTGTAAGAGTTAATCCTAATTCTTTTGAAGCTATTTTTGCATCTTCAAAAAACATCTCATAGAAATCTCCCAATCTAAACATCAAGATTTCGTTTTGATATTCTTCTTTTATTTTTTTATATTGTTGCATTAAGGGTGTGTCTGTTGACATTTATTTACCTCTCAATTTTTATTTTATTACATCATTATATTTTACCAATATTAATGTAAATCTTCAAGTAATTTTATAATTTCGTCATAGTCACTTAGAGTATTTATTTTCCTTTTAGCCTCTGCACAATTTTCAAGACCTTTTAAGTACCAAGAAATATGTTTTCTAACATCAAAAATAAACTGATCATCATTATCGATTCTTATTCTTTTCAAATGCTCTATTGCCATATTTATTTTTTCATCTTTAGTAACAGGATTTTTTACTTCTCCATATTCTAAAATTTCTCTTATATCTCTTATAAGCCAAGGGTTTCCAAAAATTCCTCTAGCAAGCATCACTCCGTCAACATTTGAATAAGAAATTTTTTCTAGAGCATCTTCAGCTGTAAATATATCTCCATTTCCCATAACTGGTATAGATACATTGTCTTTAACTTCCTTTATGTAAGACCAATCAGCCTTTCCTGAATAAAGTTGTTCTCTTGTTCTCCCATGTACAGTTATATGGTCACAACCTACTTCTTCGGCTATTTTACCTATTTGAACGTAGTTTTCTGGCTCTTTATAGCCTATTCTAATTTTTACAGAAAGCTTAACATCATCATTTAAAACTGACTTAATTTCTGATAATATTCTTTTTATCTTTTCAGGCTCCTTAACCAGTGCCGCTCCATAACCACAATTTACTATTTTTTTCATAGGGCAACCACAGTTTAAGTTGATATGTTTCACTCCTAAATTTTGTATATACTGTGTACTTGATTTTATTTTTTCAATATCTTCACCAAAAATTTGTACTGCATTTCCATCTCTTAGTTTTAATATTTTCGAAATAGTTTTATCATTTAAAACTGAAAGTGCATTTACACTCACCATTTCTGTAAAAATTAAATCAGGGTTAAAATCTTCAAGTATACCTCTAAATGTATAGTCTGTCACTCCCGCTATAGGAGCTATATAAATTTTTTTCATAAATTTTCTCCATTCCTAAATATCTTTAAATTTTAACACAAAATTACATAATATAAAAGAGAATTTCTCAAGAATATAATCTTAAAAAATTCTCTTTTTGCTAAAAATTTATTCTATTTTCTATCTCCTGCTTTTATAATAGGAATGTTTGCCACTAAAGCTATTTTTCTAGGATCTTCCTCATAAGGACAAACCTCTATATTTAATTTAGATTTTTCAATTTCAACATACTTAGATAAAACTTTAAGTATATCATCTTTCATATTTTCTAAAACTCCAGATGGTAACATTGCTCTATCTTGGATTAAGACTAGTTTTAATCTATTCTTAGCTTCATCTTTTGAATTTTCTTTTTTAAATAAATCTGATAGCATACCTAACACTGTTATCACCTCTTAAGTACAAATTTTATTTTTTCTAATATACTCATTTTAATATCTAAATCTAGTAAAGGTACTTCCACTCCCTCTATTCTACTTGCAATATTTTTAAACGCCTTTGCTGCTAGAGAATCTCCTTTATAAACTAAAGGCTCTCCTTTATTTGTAGAAATAACTACATTTTCATCATCAGGAACTACTCCTAATAATTTTACTGCCAATATATCTAGTATATCTTCTACACTCAACATATTCTTGTCTTTTACCATATCTATTCTAAGTCTGTTTATAACAAGTCTTGGATTTTTTATTCCCGATGCTTCTAATAACCCAATTATTCTATCAGCGTCCCTTGTAGCTGAAACTTCAGGAGTTGTAACAACCACAGCTTCATTTGCTGCAGCTATTGCATTTTTAAAACCTTGTTCTATTCCTGCTGGACAATCTATTAAAATATAGTCAAAACTTTCCTTTAAAGAAAAAATTAATTCTTTCATTTGGTCAGTACTGACATCGTTTTTATCTCTTATTTGAGCAGCTGGTAATAAGACAAGATTTGGACATCTCTTATCTTTAATTAAAGCTTGGCTTACTCTACATCTTCCTTCAATAACATCGATTAAATCATAGACTATTCTATTTTCAAGTCCCATAACAACATCTAGATTTCTTAAACCTATATCTGTGTCTATAAGTAAAACCTTATGACCTTTGTCTGCTAAAGCAGCTCCTATATTTGCAGTCGTTGTTGTTTTTCCAACTCCACCTTTTCCTGAAGTAATAACAATAACTCTTGCTCCCATACTATATCAACTCCTCAACAACTATTTCTTGATTTTTTATTCTTGCAATCCTAAATTTATTTTTTTTGTTAACTCTTGAAGAATCTAAAATTTCTTTTTGCATATCAGTTTTTGTTTTCATTCCGATAGTCAGTTGAATAGGATTGAAATAAATCGCAGTTACAAAAGCTTGTTCATCTCCATTTAATCCTGCATAGACAGTTCCATTAAGACGACCTAAAACGATTACATTTCCTCTAGCTCTTATTATAGAAGACGGGTTTACATCTCCTATTACAACTACACTTCCATCTGATTCTATTTTTGCTCCTGATCTTAAAGTCCCTCTATAAAAATGAGTTTTTCCTTCTTCCATCAATGGATTAAACTTACTTAGATCCATTGCTTGATCCTTAGATTTTTTATCTTTAGGTTTTTTCTCATTTTTTTCAGTAAAAATATATGAAATAACTATGTTACTATTTTCTGTTAGGATTCCAATTAGAATATCTTCTTCTTCACTTGTCAACTTTCTACCGCTGAACTCTATTGCCATACGACTATTTCCAATAAAATTCTTTGCTTCTAATATCTTAGTTTTTAGAATATCACATAATTCCAAAAAATCAGATTTTGGGTTTAAAGCAATTACCAATCTATCATTTTTACCTTTTATAATTACCTGGTTGCTCATAATTCCACCTACATAATATTTTTATTCTACCCATCTAAAAAAGTATAACATAGTATGTAAAATATTGCAAACACTAAGAAAAAAATTAGATGTTCCAGTTTTCTAGTCTTCTTCTTAATTGTTCTACCTCAAGTTTTAAATCATTCATTAAGTATTCTAAAATTTCTTTTGTTGTTTTTTCATCGTTTACCATAGCTGCAACTTGTCCTGACATGAAGCTTCCTCTTTCAGTATCCCCTTCAACAACAGCTAATCTTAAACTTCCAGTTCCTAATTTTTCAATTTCTTCTTTAGGAGCTCCACTTCTTTCAAGTTCTATCATTTCTTTTGCTAATTTATTATCAATAACTCTTACAGGGTGCCCTGTTGAAGTTCCTGTAACAACAGTTGATCTATCTTTAGCTTTTAAGATTATATCTTTATAGTTTTGATGAATTATACATTCTTTTGCTGTTAAGAATATAGTCCCACATTGAATAGCATCTGCTCCCATAGCAAGTGCAGCTAAGAATTGTTTTCCACTAGCTATACCTCCAGCAGCTATAACTGGTATAGATACTGCATTAACTATTTGAGGAAGTAAAGCCATAGTTGTAAGAGTTCCAACGTGTCCTCCACTTTCCATTCCTTCAACTATAACAGCATCTGCTCCTATCTTTTCCATTCTTTCTGCTAGTTTAACTGTAGGTATAACAGGAATAACTTTTATATTAGCAGCTTTTAATTTTTCCATAAAAGCTCCAGGATTTCCTGCACCTGTTGTGATAACTTTTACTCCTTCTTCAATACAAACATTCATTTGTTGCTCTACATCTGGACGTAGAAGCATTAAGTTAACACCAAATGGATTAGAAGTTATTTCTTTAGCTTTTCTAATATGTTGTCTTAAAAGTTCTGGTTCCATTCCTCCACCAGCAATTATTCCAAGACCTCCATCTCTTGAAACAGCTCCTGCTAATTCTCCACCTGATACCCAAGCCATAGCTCCTTGAAATATTGGATATTTAATCCCTAATAATTCACATATTTTATTATTTTTCATTAAAGTTTCCTCCATATATTTTAAATTTATTTCTCCATACATAAAGATACCCTTAGGAAGATATGCATATACTATACATCTTAGTGCTGCTTCCTTCCAGATCTGACACGGTTCGATGATAATATATCATATCCCCTAAGGGCAATATATATTATCATTTTTATTTTTATTTGTCAATATTATGCACCAATTTTATTTAAAAAGTCTTCTTTTATTTGTTCTCTTATCTTTGATTTTAAAGAAGAGTTTTCTCCATTTAAGATTCCATCAAAAATTTCAACTATATTAGTTTTAATTTGTAATGTTCTTGAATCAGTGTCATAACTATAATAAATTTCACCAGTATTTAATTCTTTTAATAGAGGTGCTATTATTTCTCTAGTAACTTCATCTTCTATTTTCATAGTTTCAATTATTTTTGCAACATCAAGTTTCATATCTTTTAGATGTATACTTCCATTTATAACTAAATGGGAACCATCTGTTTTTAAATTTTGGAATAAAACTCCTTGTCCACCTTGTAATAAATCGCTTCCTAAATCTTTTAAATCAGCCTCAGGAATATTCAAAGTTGACTCTGTAAGTTCTGTATCAAAGTTAATGAAACCTTTAAATTCACCTATGGTATTTCCTTTTTCTCCAAATAATTTAAACTCAGTATTATCTGTGTCCTTTGAAAGTCTTGTTGAGAAATTCTTAACTTCACCATTAAAACTAATTCCATAAACATTAGAAGTGATACTTATACTATTAAAGAATAGTTCCCATACATCTTCATCATCTAACTTAGAATCTTTTTCTTTTCTAACACGAATTTCATCAAGAATATTTCTATATTTCAAAGAAAGATTATATATCTTTTGTTCATAAACTAAGTTTAAATACATATTGATATAACCGTCTAAATCGAATAAAACAAGTTTATTTCTATTTAAGAAGTTTCTTACAACTCTATCTAGTGATTCTTCTAGAGTCATTCCTTCTTTAAGTTCATCTTCAGTTTTACTTAAATCTTTAATATCTAAATCTTGTCCAAGTTTCTTTGTACTTTTACCAATATTAGAGATTTCTCCAACTACTTCTGAAATATTTAAATTCTTTTCAGTGCTTTCTTTAATATTCTTTATGCTTTGTTTTATCTTTTCAAGTTCACTAAGATCTGTTCTATTACTTAAATTTCTTGAAAAAACTTCATTTAAATTTAAATGATTTTCTTCTATTTTATTCAAATAAAGATTTTTAAGTTCTGTTAGAACTTTTTCTCTCTTAGCTTTTTCTTCAGCTTCAGTCACTTTATTTTCAAAAACAACCATATCTTCTTCAGGATTATAATCGTATTTTGCATCTCCAAAGAAAGATATTCCTTCTATTTCTGCATCATCAAAAGTTATTATTTTCTTTCTAAAGTTTATATTGTAATAACTTTTTAATTTATCGATAGAAATAAAGACTTCTTCTTCATTTAAGTTACTCATAATCTTTACATCTTTTAAAGTAATGTAACGTTCAAAATAATCTAAATCCAAACTACCTATTGTAACTTCTGCATTATTTACCTGAGACATTTTTCTTTCTAAATAAGCTTTTAACAAAATATCTCTTGCAAAAAACAGGATGGTAACTGAAATAACAATAAATAGTAATAAAAAACCTATAAATTTTTTCATATAACCTCACCTATATATATTTTCTAATTATTAATTTGATTTTTTCTTTTTTAGTTATGCCATTTTCTTCCACAATCTTAAATTTTCCATATTTTTTAATTATTATAGTATCTCCCACAGCTATCTTAGTACTTTTTTCTCTTTCTACCTCATAATTTAATTGTACATTTCCTAAATCTATATAGTTTGTACCTAAAGTTCTAGATAAATTAGTTAGTTCTGCAACCAAACTATCCAATCTTAAAGATGCTAGAGTTATATTTAATTCTTGGTATTCATTTTGAGGTATCTCACTTTCATCTATTTCTATAATTTCAACAGGTGAAGAATTTACTCTCAAAAGATTCTCTTTTAAAAAATCAAACATATTCTCTAATATAATACCATAACAATGACCATTTTTAACAATTAAATCTCCTAAACTTTCTCTTTTTAAACCTAAAGCTAAGATATTCCCTAAATAATGCTTGTGTTCTAGCTCTATAAATTTTGATTTCTTTTCTATTTTAAAGTATTTCACAGGAAAAAACAAATCTTCTTCTGTAAAATCTTTTGGATAGACTGCCAATAATTTTTTTTCACAGTCTTCATTTAGACCCTTAAAAGAGAAATTTAGTTCATGATGTTTCAACTTATTAAGTTGAGATATTGGAAAAAATTGTTTACTATATACTATCATATCAGTTTTTTCTGCTAAATTAATACAATTTTCAATTTTTTCTAAATTATTATTTGTTTTATCTATATTTTTCATAATAGATATTCTATCATTTTTTTTCTAAAAATAAAATAAAAAAAGTCCATTTTTTATATGGACTTTTTTGTGGGATTAGCATATCTATTATTTTTTTCATTATTATTATGGGAAATTACCCTTCTCATTTAAGAGAAGGGCCTTTTTTCTTTCTGGGGGGAGAGAAAAAAATTTTATTATCTATAACCTTTAGACGAGACCCCTAAGAAAAAAGTTTAAAAGTTTTTAAAAATTTTTTTATTTTTTATAATAAGATTTGAAGCTTTATATAATCAGCTTCATACAATTGGTATATAGTAAAAAACAAGTGAGTTACATTATAATTTATCATTAGAAATTTTCTTTGAGTAAATAACTAATAGTTTTCAATAAGATTACTGCGACGTCCATTATTGTTTTAGAAGCCATCTGAAATTTTAAAAACACTAATGGCAGGCAAGTAATCGATATATATAACTTAAAATTTATTATAATCTCTCAAAGAAAATTTTCTAAATTTACTCAGTAACGAACTATTTTTTACAAAATATAGATTCAAATGTTTTTAATAAATTTATAGATAGAGTAGATAGGAGAGAGTATGAATTTAAAAGATTATGTAGCATCAATAGAAAATTATCCAAAAGAAGGTATAATATTTAGAGATATTACACCACTTATGAATAATGGAGAAGCATATAAATATGCAACTGAAAAAATTGTTGAATTTGCAAAAAATCATGACATTGATATAGTTGTTGGTCCTGAAGCAAGAGGATTTATATTTGGTTGTCCTGTATCTTATGCTTTGGGTGTGGGTTTTGTACCTGTTAGAAAACCTGGAAAATTACCTCGTGAAGTTGTTGAATATGCTTATGATTTAGAATATGGTTCAAACAAACTATGTTTACATAAAGATGCCATAAAACCTGGACAAAAAGTATTAGTTGTTGATGACTTACTTGCAACAGGTGGAACTGTAGAAGCAACAATAAAATTAGTTGAAGAATTAGGTGGAGTAGTAGCTGGTTTAGCATTTTTAATAGAACTTGTAGACTTAAAAGGTAGGGACAAATTAAATAATTATCCTATAATTACATTAATGCAATATTAATTAGAGAGAAGGTATATTATGATGAACTATTGGGAACAATTATTAGAAAAAGCAAAAGCAAATCACTTAAATTATGATTTTGACAAACTTAAATTAGCTTTGGCTTTTGCAGAAGAAAGTCACCAAGGACAATACAGAAAATCAGGTGATGATTATATCATTCACCCTGTTGAAGTTGCAAAAATTTTAATGGATATGAAAATGGATACTGACACAGTTGTGGCGGGTCTTTTGCATGATGTTGTGGAAGACACATTGATTCCTATAGCAGACATCAAATATAACTTTGGAGATACTGTTGCAGTCCTTGTAGATGGAGTTACTAAGTTAAAAGCATTACCAAATGGTACAAAAAACCAAGCTGAGAACATAAGAAAGATGATTTTAGCTATGGCTGAGAATATAAGAGTTATTCTTATAAAATTAGCTGATAGACTTCATAATATGAGAACTTTAAAATTTATGAAGCCTGAAAAACAACAGGCTATATCAAAAGAAACTCTAGATATTTATGCTCCTCTTGCACATAGACTAGGTATGGCAAAAATTAAATCTGAGCTTGAGGACTTAAGTTTCAGTTATTTACATCATGAAGAGTATCTAGAAATAAAAAGATTAGTTGAAAACACAAAAGAAGAAAGAAAAGACTATATAGATAATTTCATTAGAACTATGAAAAGAACTCTAGTTGACTTAGGACTTAAAGCTGAGGTTAAAGGAAGATTTAAACATTTTTATAGTATCTATAAAAAGATGTATCAAAAAGGTAAAGAATTTGATGATATTTATGACTTAATGGGAGTTAGAGTAATAGTTGAAGACAAGGCAGCTTGTTATCATATCTTAGGTATAGTACATAGTCAATATACTCCTGTTCCAGGAAGATTTAAAGACTATATCGCTGTGCCTAAATCAAATAACTATCAATCTATCCACACAACTATAGTTGGACCTTTAGGAAAATTTATTGAAATACAAATTAGAACGAAGGATATGGACGATATAGCTGAAGAAGGTATCGCTGCTCACTGGAACTATAAGGAAAATAAGAAAACTTCTAAAGATGATAATATCTATGGTTGGCTAAGACATATCATAGAATTCCAAAATGAATCTGATTCAACTGAAGACTTCATTGAAGGAGTTACGGGGGATATAGATAGAGGTACTATCTTTACTTTCTCACCTAAAGGAGATATTATAGAATTACCTGTTGGAGCTACTGCCTTAGACTTTGCTTTTATGGTTCATACTCAAGTTGGTTGTAAGTGTGTGGGAGCCAAAGTAAATGGTAGAATGGTTACTATTGACCACAAATTAAGAAGTGGAGACAAGGTAGAGATTATAACCTCTAAAAACTCAAAAGGACCAAGTATTGATTGGCTAGATATAGTTATCACTCACGGTGCTAAGGGAAAAATTAGAAAATTCTTAAAAGATGAAAATAAAGAAACAGTTTCAAAACTGGGTAAAGATAGTCTAGAAAAAGAAGCTGTTAAAATAGGAATGACTTTAAAAGAAATTGAAAGTGATCCAACTCTTAAAAAACATATGGAAAGAAATAATATTTCTAGTATGGAAGAATTTTATTTCTATCTTGGTGAAAAGAGAAGTAGACTTGATATTTTAATCAATAAAATAAAAGTTAACTTAGAAAAAGAAAGAGCTGCATCGACTTTAACTATTGAAGAAGTTCTAAAGAAAAAAGAAGAGAAAAAGAAAGACGGAAAGAATGACTTTGGTATAGTTATAGATGGAATAAACAACACTCTTATTAGATTTGCAAAATGCTGTACTCCTTTACCTGGAGATGAAATAGGAGGCTTTGTTACTAAACTTACAGGTATAACTGTCCATAGAAAAGACTGTCCTAACTTTCATGCTATGGTAGAAAAAGATCCTAGTAGAGAAATCTTAGTTAAGTGGGATGAAAACCTAATAGAAACTAAGTTGAATAAATATAACTTCACTTTCACAATAGTATTAAATGATAGACCAAATATATTGATGGAAATTGTAAATTTAATTGGAAACCATAAAATTAATATCACATCTTTAAATTCATATGAAGTTAAAAAAGATGGTGATAAGGTAATGAAGGTTAAAATATCAATAGAAATTAAAGGAAAGACAGAATATGACTATCTAATCAACAATATTTTAAAATTAAAAGATGTCATAGCTGTTGAACGTTAATGATTGGAGAATTAATGAAATTAGTAGTTACATATAAAGTTGAAAATAAAGATGGTAAAGCAAGAGCAGGGCTTATTACAACTCCTCATGGTGAAATTGAAACTCCTGTTTTTATGCCTGTTGGTACTCAAGCCACTGTAAAAACTATGTCAAAGGAAGAACTGATTGATATAGGCAGTGAAATAATCTTAGGAAATACCTATCATCTTTATTTAAGACCAAATGATGAATTAATAGCTAGACTAGGTGGATTACATAAATTTATGAATTGGGATAAACCTATTCTTACAGATAGTGGTGGTTTCCAAGTTTTTAGTTTAGGTTCACTTAGAAAAATTAAAGAAGAAGGAGTATATTTCAGTTCTCATATAGATGGTTCTAAACATTTTATATCTCCTGAAAAATCTATACAGATACAAAATAATCTAGGTTCAGATATAGTTATGCTTTTTGATGAATGTCCACCAGGACTTTCAACTAGAGAATATATAATTCCTTCTATTGAAAGAACTACAAGATGGGCTAAAAGATGCGTTGAAGCACATCAGAAAAAAGATACTCAGGGACTATTTGCTATAGTTCAAGGTGGTATCTATGAAGATTTAAGACAAAAGAGTTTAGATGAACTTAGTGAAATGGATGAACATTTTTCTGGTTATGCTATAGGTGGACTTGCTGTTGGTGAGCCAAGGGAAGACATGTATAGAATACTAGACTATATAGTGGAAAAATGTCCTGAAGATAAACCTAGATATCTTATGGGAGTTGGAGAACCAGTTGATATGTTAAATGCAGTTGAAAGTGGAATAGACATGATGGATTGTGTCCAACCTACTAGACTTGCAAGACATGGAACAGTTTTTACAAAAAAAGGTAGACTTATAATTAAAAGTGAAAGATATAAAGAAGATACAGCTCCTTTAGATGAAGAATGCGATTGTTATGTATGTAAAAATTATTCAAGAGCATACATAAGACACTTGATTAAAGTTCAAGAAGTTTTAGGACTTCGTTTGACATCATATCATAATTTACATTTTTTAATAAAACTTATGAAAAATGCAAGGGAAGCTATAAAAGAAAAAAGATTTAAAGAATTTAAAGAAAATTTTATAAAGAAATATGAAGGAAAATAAAGATAATTTTAATAGTTCCAAACTAAAAAATAATTCGTTATTAAGTAGATTTCTTAACGATAAAAAATCAAGAATTCGCTGTAAATTCGACCAACTCGCTAACAGGTTAGCTCAAACATGTCGACATTTACTTGGCTCATTCTGTTTGATTTTTCATCTAAAATCTACATTCGTAACTCACTTATTTTTACTTTTAACTTAAGGTTTGCAGTAGTCTTTTTATATGCTGGAGGATATATGAAAGATTTAAAAGATATAAAATGTTATTTGCTAGATATGGATGGAACTATCTATTTAGGAAATGAATTAATAGATGGAGCAAAAGAATTTTTAGAAAAATTAAAAGAAAAAAATATAAGATATATATTTTTAACAAATAATTCATCAAAAAATAAAGATAAGTATGTTGAAAAATTAAATAAATTAGGAATAGAAGCTCATAGAGAAGATGTTTTTAGCTCAGGTGAAGCAACTACAATATATTTAACTAAAAAGAAAAAAGGGGCAAAGGTATTTTTACTGGGAACTAAAGACTTAGAAGATGAGTTTGAAAAGGCTGGTTTTGAATTAGTAAGAGAAAGAAATAAAGATATAGACTTTGTTGTTTTAGGTTTTGACACAACTTTAACTTATGAAAAATTATGGATAGCTTGTGAATACATAGCAAATGGTGTTGAATATATAGCAACTCACCCTGATTTCAATTGCCCTTTAGAAAATGGGAAATTTATGCCTGATGCCGGAGCAATGATGGCTTTTATTAAAGCATCAACTGGAAAAGAACCAACAGTTATAGGAAAGCCTAATAGACATATAATAGATGCAATTATAGAAAAATATGATTTAAAGAAATCTGAACTTGCAATGGTTGGAGATAGATTATATACAGATATTAGGACAGGAATAGATAATGGATTGACTTCTATCTTAGTTATGAGTGGTGAAACAGATAAAAAAATGTTAGAAAAAACAATTTTTGTGCCTGATTTTGTTTTTGAATCTGTTAAAGAAATAAAAGAAACTATAGAATAAATTTGAAAAATATACTATAATGTATAAACATATCAAATTTCAAAATAGTTAGGAGGAAAATTATGGAATTATTAAAACTTATGAGTGATAGATACACTTGTAGAAGATATTCAGAAAAAGATGTTAAAGAGGAAGATTTAAATAAAATTTTAGAGGCTGGAAGAGTTGCTCCAACTTCTCATAATAATCAACCGCAAAGAATCTATGTTGTAAAAAGTGAAGAAGCAAAAGAAAAATTAATGAAAGATTTTGCATATAATTATAAAGCTCCTTGCTATTTAGTTTGTGGTTATAATGTAGATGAAGTATGGAGAAATGACTTAGATGGAGATAGAGAAAGTGAAGATATAGATGTTTCAATTGTTATAACACATATGATGTTAATGGCAGAAGAACTTGGTTTAGGTGCTTGTTGGATAGGGCGTATAGCACCTGAACTTGTAAAAAAGAATTTAGATATTCCTGAAAATGTTAAGGTTGTTGCAGTTCTTAGCTTAGGATATCATAGAGAAGATGATAGACCTTCTAAACTACATACTATTCGTAGAAGTAATGAAGAATTAGTTAAATTTTTATAAAATAATAAGAGGTTGTTGTAAATTAACAAAAAGTAAAAAATAGTTCGTTACTGAGTAAATTTCTTAACGATAAAAAATCAAGAATTCGCTGCAAATCAGGAAACTCGTTGCACTCAAACACTCCTGCATTTGCTCGGCTCATTCTATTTGATTTTTTATCTAAAATTTCCATTCGTAACTCACTTATTTTTTACTTTTAGATTGAACTTTTAATTTTGCAACAGCCCCTTTTTATATTGTATATAAAAATAGAACTTTTGAGAGTTCTTAATTGTATTAACTTGACTATTAGGTAACTAGAGTAAATAAATTTATTGAAGAAGAGAAAGATAGATAGAATAAAGAAGACAATTAAAAAACTGCACTTAGTTATAGTTATGGGTGCAGTTTAAAGTTTATTTATTGTTATTTTCTCTAATAAATTCATCTGTAGAAAAAGGAGCTTTGAACATAATATACCAAGTACCAAAGAAAATTAATGCTAGAATTATTTTTCCTTCAATAAAAGTATATAAGCCTAAAATCATATATGAAAGAGGTGTTATAAAGCCCATAATAAAGATAAGACCCAATAATACTATTGTACAAAAAAGAGAAGCAAACAAGTTAATTATATTATTTTTCACTATATTATCCTCCTTGAATTAAATTTTATATTTAAAAAACTTTATGAAATTTTAATGAAATATATGGTGCACTCAACAGGAATTGAACCCGTAACCCCCTGATCCGAAGTCAGATGCTCTATCCAATTGAGCTATGAGTGCTCTTGAACTAAGATTAACATATTTTAATCTATATGTCAAATTTTACTTAACAAAATTAAGTTTAAGTCAATTTAAAAATATTACAGAATAAACTTAAATAGTATACTTTAAATAATATATTGACAACTTAAAATAAAAAAAGTATTATATCTCTTATAGGCATAAAAACAATAAAAGTTGATTTTTTTATACCGTAAGGAGGAGAATTATGAAATTTTATGTGGATTTAAATTCAGACATTGGTGAAGGCTATGGAGCTTACAAACTAGGAATGGATGAAGAAATTATGAAATGTGTTACTAGTGTAAACTGTGCTTGTGCTTGGCATGCAGGTGATCCATTAATAATGGATAAGACTATAAAAATTGCCAAAGAAAATAATGTAGCAGTTGGAGCTCACCCAGGATTCCCCGATCTTTTAGGTTTTGGTAGAAGGAAAATGGTTATAAGCCCTAAGGAAGCTAGAGCATATATGCTATATCAATTAGGTGCTTTAGATGCTTTTGCAAAGGCAAATGGTGTAAAACTTCAACATATGAAGTTACATGGAGCTTTCTATAATATGGCAGCTGTTGAAAAGAATTTAGCAGATGCTGTTTTAGATGGTATAGAAGAATTTAACAAGGATATAATAGTTATGACTTTAAGTGGAAGCTATATGGCAAAAGAGGCTAAAAGAAGAGGTTTAAAAGTTGCAGAAGAAGTTTTTGCAGACAGAGGATATAATGCAGATGGAACTTTAGTTAATAGAACTCTTCCAGGAGCTTTTGTAAAGGATCCCGATGAAGCTATTGCTAGAGTTATAAAAATGGTAAAAACTAAAAAAGTTACAGCTGTAAATGGAGAAGAAATTGATATAGCTGCTGATTCTATTTGTGTACATGGAGATAATCCAAAAGCTATTGAATTTGTTGAAAGAATAAGAAAAGCTTTAATTGAAAATGGTATAGAAGTAAAATCATTACATGAGTTTATATAATAAAATGAGGTGTTAAAATGGAGAAAAAAAATAATTTATCGGTTCTTTTAGGGGCAGCATTTTTAATGGCAACATCAGCAATAGGTCCCGGGTTTATGACTCAAACAGCGGTATTTACAAAGGATATGGGAGCAACATTTGCTTTTGTAATATTGGTTTCAGTTATAATGTCATTCGTGGCACAATTAAATGTGTGGAGAGTTCTTGCAGTTTCTAAAATGAGAGGACAAGATATTGCAAATAGTGTTTTGCCTGGACTTGGATATTTTATAACATTTTTAGTTTGCCTTGGTGGTTTGGCTTTCAATATAGGAAATGTTGGAGGAGCTGCATTAGGTTTTCAAGTTTTATTTGATTTAGATTTAAAAATAGCTGCCCTTATAAGTGGAGCATTGGGAGTAATTATATTTTCTTTTAAATCAGCTTCAAAACTTATGGATAAATTAACTCAAGTATTAGGTGCAATGATGATTTTACTTATAGGTTATGTTGCTTTTTCAACTAATCCACCTGTTGGATCAGCTGTAAAAGAAACTTTCGTTCCTAGTTCTATAAACTTAATGGCTATAATCACTTTAATTGGTGGAACTGTTGGAGGATATATTATGTTCTCTGGAGGGCATAGACTTATAGATGCAGGAATAGTTGGTGAAGAAAATTTACCACAAGTTAATAAGTCAGCAATATTAGGAATGAGCGTTGCTACAATAGTAAGAATATTCTTATTCCTTGCTGTTTTAGGAGTTGTATCTCTTGGAAATCAACTTGATGCTGGAAACCCAGCAGCAGATGCTTTTAAAATTGCAGCAGGAACTGTTGGATATAAGATATTTGGATTAGTATTCTTGGCAGCAGCTTTAACTTCAATAGTTGGTGCAGCATACACAAGTGTTTCTTTCTTAAAAACATTATTTAAAGTTGTTAAAGATAATGAAAATTTCTTTATAATTGGTTTCATTGTTGTATCTACTTTAATACTTATATTCTTAGGTAAACCAGTAAAATTACTTGTTTTAGCAGGTTCATTAAATGGACTTATCTTACCTATTACTTTAGCAATTACTTTAATAGCTAGTAAAAAAGAAGGAATAGTTGGAAAATATAAACACTCAAATATTTTATTCTACTTAGGTTGGGTAGTTGTTCTTGTAACAGCATATATAGGAGTAAAATCTCTAGCAAAATTAGCAGAACTATTTGCTTAATGGAGGTATAAAAATGGAAAATTCAGTAAGATTTTTATTTTCTGGAGATTCAGCTTTAGTTATAGAGTTTGGAAATGAAATCTCTGTTGATATTAATAAAAAAATTAGAAAAATGATGGATGATATAAAAAAAGAAAATATAGATGGAATAGTTGAACTTGTTCCAACTTATTGTTCTTTACTTATTAATTATGATGTTTTGAAAATTGATTACAATACTTTAGTTGAAAAGTTAAAAACTTTCTTAAATAACAATCTTGAAACAGCTGAAGGAGAAGAAGTTACTCTGATAGAAATCCCTACTTTATACAATGATGAAGTTGGACCTGATTTATCTTATGTAGCAGAACATAATAAACTTTCTAAAGAAGAAGTTATTAAAATTCATACAGGTACAGACTATCTAGTTTACATGCTTGGATTTATGCCAGGATTCACTTACTTAGGAGGTATGTCAGAAAAAATTGCAACTCCTAGACTAGAAAGTCCAAGACTACAAATTTATCCAGGTTCTGTTGGGATAGCAGGAAAACAAACAGGTATGTATCCTTCAATGTCTCCTGGTGGTTGGAGAATTATTGGAAGAACTCCATTAAAACTATATAATCCTGACAGTGACACACCTGTATATATTAGTTCAGGTGACTATGTAAGATATGTTTCCATTTCAGAAGAAGAATACAATGATATTTTGAAAAAAGTAGAAAATAATGAATATAAATTAAATATTCGTAAAATTAAGAGAGGTGAGCTAAATGCCTAGTATAAAAGTTCACAAACCTGGATTATGTACAACTATTCAAGATATTGGAAGAATAGGATATCAACAATTTGGTATTCCTGTATCTGGAGTTATGGATGAATTTGCTTTTACAGTAGCTAACTATCTTGTTGAAAGTGATAAAAATAATGCAGTCTTAGAAATTCCTTTTTTAGGACCTACATTGGAGTTTGACTTTGATGTGACAATAGCCATAACAGGAGGAGAAATTCAAGCTAAAATAAATAATCAAGATGTTAAAATGTGGGAATCTATAAATGTAAAAAAGGGAGATAATCTTTCTTTTGGAAATTTAAAATCAGGAATGAGAGCTTATTTAGCTTTCTCAGCTGAAATAGATGTTCCTGTTGTTATGGGAAGTAAATCTACTCTTTTAAAATCTAAATTAGGAGGTTTTGAAGGTAGACAACTAAAGATGGGAGATATTATTAACTTTAAAAATGTTAAAGTTTTATCTAAGAAAAATACTTTAGATAAAAAATATATTCCTATATATAGTCATAATCAAAATATCAGAATAGTTTTAGGACCTCAAGATGATTATTTTGAAGAAAGTTCTATAAAAACTATGCTTGAGAACAAATATCAAGTTACAAAAGATGCTGATAGAATGGGTATGAGATTAGCGGGAGAAGTTATAAAACATAAAGATAAGGCAGATATTATATCTGATGCTGCTATTTTTGGTTCTATACAAGTTCCTGGGAATGGACAACCAATAATCTTATTAGCAGATAGACAAACAACAGGAGGTTATACTAAGATTGCCACTGTTATAAAAGCAGATTTACCTAAACTTGCTCAAATGCTTCCTAATGACACTATTGAATTTAGTCTTGTGAATATTGAAGAAGCACAAAAAGAATATAGAGAATTCTATAGAATTTTAGATGAAATAAAAGAAAGTTTTGTAGTGAAACCAAGAATTTACACTGAAAAACAATTATATGTTTCAAAAAAATTATTTGGAAATAGAAGAAAAAAATGATAATATATATAAAGGTGAATTTTATCTTAAAACTTAATATAAGTTTGAAGGTGGGATTCACCTTTATTAAACTAATATAGAAGGAGAAAAAATGGAAGAATTTCAAACTGAACAAAAATCGAATTTTTTTATGGGACTTATCTGTGTAATTGGAGGTGCTTTAGTAACTTGTGCACTATACTTTGGTATAGCAAGATTAGGATATTTTAGTTCATGGGCTTCAGCAGTAGGAGTTACAATTTCACTACTAGGTTACAATCATTTTGTAAAAGGAGCAAGTAGAAGCTTAGGTCTTGTTTTAGGAGTAATTTTAAATGCTATAGGAATAATCTATGGAGCATTTTTAAATCTTTGTGCTATAATAGGAAAAGAATATGGAATGTCAATATCTGAATTAATGTTCAACAAGGATTTATTAAAGGAAGCATTAACAGAAGCAAGTTTCTGGAAATATCCAGCAATAGGAATAGCGATTATGTTATTTGTTGCTTTTCAAAATAGAAAGGCAAGTTTCTCTGATAAAGATGATGAGGATGATGATGAATAAAAATCCATAAAAATGGAATAAATATTTTTTTAGAAAATGGTAAGAGCTTTACCATTTTTTTATTTAGCTAATAAATATTACATATAATTCAAGTTTATCAATATAGAAAAAAAAATGAGGCTATGTTATAATAAAAGATAGTAAATTGTTTTAAATAAGGAGTGAAAATGAAATACAAATTAATAGTTTGTGATATGGATGGAACTTTGTTAACATCTAGTCATAAAATTTCTGACCATACAGCAAATATTATAAAAAAGATTGAAGATAGCGGTGTAAAATTTATGATTGCAACAGGAAGACCATATCTTGATGCAAGACATTATAGAGATAGCTTAGAATTAAGATCTTATTTAATAACTTCAAATGGTGCAAGAGCACACGATGAAGATAATAATCCTATTGTTGTAGAAAATATTCCAAAAGAATTGGTTAAAAGATTATTGAATTATAAGGTAGGGAAAGATATACATAGAAACATCTATCTTGACGATGATTGGATAATAGAGTATGAAATAGATGGTTTAGTGGAATTTCATAAAGAGTCTGGTTATGGATTTAACATAGATGATTTAAGTAAATATCAAAATCAAGAAGTAGCAAAGGTATTTTTTCTAGGAGAAAATAAAGAAATAGAAGACTTAGAAAAGAAAATGAAAAAAGATTTTAAAGATGAATTAAGTATAACTGTCTCTTCACCTTTTTGTCTAGAGTTTATGAAAAAAGGAGTTAATAAGGCTGAAACTTTGAAAAAAGTCTTGAAAATTTTAGATATAAAGCCAGAAGAAGTTATAGCATTTGGAGATAGTATGAATGACTATGAAATGCTTAGTTTAGTCGGAAAACCTTTTATAATGGGTAATGCTAATAAAAGACTTATAGAAGCCTTACCTAATGTAGAGGTTATTGGAAATAATAATGAAGATGGAATAGGAGAAAAATTACAAGAAATTTTTAATATAGACTTATAAAAATATTTCATCTTAACTCCTTGCCAGATAGTACAGTAAAAAACAGTTCATTGCTAGCTAAATTTCTTAACAATAAAAAATCAAGAATCTGCATCATAAGAAGCTCTAAGCAATAAATTGCTAAGTGCTTCTAAGAAATTAGGAAACTCGCTATGCTCAGACACTCCTACATTTGCTCGGCTCATTCTATTTGATTTTTTATCTAAAATTTAGAATGCAGATTCACTTGTTTTTTACTAGTATATTAATAGCGTAATTTACTTATTTTTACATAAAATTTCAATAAAAGAAGATAGAAGGAGCGATACCAATAATGTACGATTTATATGATTTCCCTTTATACAGACCGCCTAGTGAGGCTTATAGTTTAATTATCCAAATTACACTTGGATGTTCTCACAATAGATGTACTTTTTGCAGTATGTATAAGGACAAAAAATTTGTTATAAAACCAATAGAGGATATAAAATCTGATATAGATGCTTTTAGAGCACTATATAAAAATAGACCTGTTGAAAAGATATTTTTAGCAGATGGAGATGCACTTGTTGTACCTACTGATATACTAGTGCAAGTTTTAGACTATATAAAAGAAGTTTTTCCTGAATGTAAAAGAGTTTCTATATATGGAACGGCTATAGCTATACATCAAAAATCTGTGGAAGATTTAAAGAAACTTTATGAAAAGGGTTTAACTTTAGTTTATTTAGGTGTAGAAAGTGGAGATGACGAGGCTTTAAAATTTATAAAGAAAGGAATTAAGGCAGAAAAGGTAGTTGAACTTTCTAAAAAAATTATGAGTGCAGGTATAGATTTATCTATAACTTTAATTGCTGGGCTTTTAGGAAAATATCAAGATAATAAGATGCATGCTATCAATACTGCAAAAATTATAACTGATATATCTCCAAAATATGCAAGTATTTTAAATTTAAGACTTTATGAAGGAACAGAACTTTATGACCTTATGCAACAAGGAAAATATGACTATATGGAAGGTATTGAAGTTTTAAAAGAAATGAAATTAATACTTTCTAGTATGGATGCTTCTAAAATAACTAGTCCTATAATATTTAGAGCAAACCATGCTTCTAACTATTTAAACTTAAAAGGAAATTTACCTGAAGATATCCCAAGAATGATAAAAGAAATTGATTATGCTATTGAAAATGAAGCTATCAATGTAAATAATTATAGATTTTTATAAGAGGTAAAATATGAATATACTTATGGCATTATCTCAACTTGAAATTACAGGAGCTGAAGTTTATGCAACAACCATTGCAGATGAACTTATAGAGAGAGGAAATAAAGTTTATATAGTTTCTGATACTCTAACAACTCCTACCAAGGCTGAATATATAAAGCTAGAATTCAATAAGAGAAGTTTGATAAAAAGAATAGAACATATAAAATTTTTATATAAACTTATAAAGGAAAAAGATATACAGATAGTTCATGCTCATTCAAGAGCTTCTTCATGGAGTTGTCAGGTTGCCTGTAAATTAGCAGGGATACCACTTATAACAACAACTCATGGAAGACAACCTATACATTTTAGTCGTAAACTTATCAAGGCTTTTGGTGACTATTCTATAGCTGTCTGTGAAAATATTAAAAAGCATATGGTAAATGACATAGGATTTTCTGAAAACAAAACTTCTGTTATCTTAAATCCTGTAAACTACAAGGAATTAAATTTAGAAAAAAAATTAAATGATAAAAAGATTATTTCAATTATAGGTAGACTTTCAGGACCAAAAGGAGATGTTGCCTATGATTTACTTAGTATTTTATTAGATGATGAATTATTAAAAAAATATAAGGTTCGTCTTATAGGTGGAAAGGAACTACCAGAAAGATTTGTAAAATTTAAAGAAAAAGATATAGAATTCATTGGATATGTTCCCAATATACAAGAAAAGATTTTTGAATCTGATATAGTAATCGGAGCAGGTAGAGTAGCTTTTGAGGCTTTACTAAATAAATCTTCTTTAATTGCTGTGGGGGAAACAGAATATATGGGCTTTATTAACAAAGAAAGTTTAGATAAGTCTTTAGCTTCAAATTTTGGTGATATTGGTTCTATGAAATATCCTAAAATTGAAAAAGATATTCTTTTAAATGATATTAAAAAAGCCTTAGAACTTTCTGAAACTGAAAAAGAAGAATTAAAAAATATTATATTTAATGAGACAAATTTACATAATATAGTTGATAGAATAGAAAAGAAATATTTTGAACTATATGTTGATAAAACAAAGTATGAAGTTCCTGTAATTATGTATCATAGAGTGATAAATAACTCAGAAGATGAAGGAGTACATGGGACATACATCTATGAAAATATCTTTAGAGAACATATGCAATATCTAAAAGATAAGAACTATACTGTTATCACTTTTAAAGATTTAGATAAAATATCTTGGAGAAATAGATTTGAAAAAGATAAAAAATATATAATTTTAACTTTTGATGATGGTTATAAAGATAATTATGATTTAGCTTTCCCTATATTAAAAGAATTTGGCTTTAAAGCTACTATATTTTTAATGGGAAGTTCAACGTATAACGAATGGGATGTTAAAGCTAGTGGCGAAAAAGAATTTCCACTTATGTCAGTTGATATGATAAAAGAGATGCAAGATTATGGAATAGAGTTTGGAGCCCATACTTTTAATCATCCTAAGATTAACACATTATCAAATGATGAAATTGAGCATCAAATTATAGATGTGAAAAAACCTTTGGAAGAAAAAATAGGTAGAGAGATTATAACTTTTGCATATCCTTATGGAATTTTAAATGATTATGCTAAGGAAATGGCAAAGAAAGCAGGTTATACCTTCGCTTTAGCAACAGACTCAGGATCCGTTTGTCTATCTGATGATTTATATCAGATAAGAAGAATTGCAATTTTTCCTAATACTAATCTTTTTAGCTTTAAAAGAAAAGTTACAGGAAATTATAACTTTATTAAAATTAAAAGAGAAGAAAAGAATAGGAGTAAAAAATGAAAAAATATTTATTAACAATGTTGGCTTTATTTAGTGTGGTTGCCGTGGCAAATGATGATTTTAAAGCTTCAGTTACAGCTGCTTATGGAACAAGAACATCTATCTACAAAGGAAGAGAAGAAAATGCAATTCCAATATTCCCTAATTTAAGTTATCAAAACTTATATCTTAAAGGGACAGAAGTTGGTTTTAAATTTCTTGATTACTCGAGATTTAATTCAACTCTTTATGTGGATTTATTAGATGGGCATTCAATAAAGGGTTCAAGAATGGATACTGGATATGAGAATATAAATAGAAGAAGATATCAACAAGCTATAGGTTTAAAAGCAGATGTGAAACTTAATGAAATTTCTGAAAATCTTACTTTAACACCTTCTTTTAGCATAGGAAATAGAGGAAGTAAAACAGGTTTAAGCTTATCTTATTTATATATGCCTAAAGAGAATATTATAATCAGTCCTTCAGTAAATGTAAAATATCTTTCTAAGAAATATACAGATTACTATTTCGGAGTAGATAGAGATGAACTTGGTGGAAGTATAACAAATGAATATACTCCAGATGGAGCTTTTGAATTTGGAGCAGGACTTTATGGAGAATATTATTTTACAAAAAATATATCAGCTCTTGCCTATGTTAATATGAAACAATATTCTTCAGAAGTTACAAAATCTCCAATAACAGAAGATAGAATAATAACTAATGTTGGAGCAGGTTTAAAATATACATTCTAAAAAGGACTGTGATTAATGGATAAAAAAGAATTAGTAAACAAAACAAGTTATCTTGTATCAAAGAAAAATCATGACCAAGCTTATGCTATTATTAGAGAGTTTGAAAAGAAAAATAATTTTGAAATGATTTGTGTATCTGCACAAGGTTTTATTAATGCTTATAATTATAGAGATGCTTTAAAAATTCTTGAAAGTATAAAAAAAGAGTATTCTAAAAATGCTGAGTTTTGTGCCCGTTATGCGATAGCTCTATTCAAATCCGAAAAAGAAGATAGATCTCTTCAATGGTTTGAAAAGGCTAAAGAAAAAGGCTTAGAAGATCTTAGTGAAATATCTAATGATTTTTTTTCAAAAGGTATTGATGATTGGATAAAAAAGGCAAAATTTTGGGGACCAATAAGAGTAGAAGAAAATAGTTATAAAGAAGAATAATTAGAAACTTCTATTGTGAAAAATGTAGTATAAAATAATTTGTAGTATACATTTAAAAAGGAGTATGCCTTATGGAAAAAGATGAACTTATAGGTAAACTAAGTAATTTTATAAGAAAAGAAAAATTTCAAGAAATTAATGAAATTATCAAGAAATTTAAAGATGAAAAAAATTATGATATGGTCTGTTTTTCTTCACAAGCTTTTATAAATATGGCTGAATATAAAGAAGCTTTAGAAATTTTAGATAGTATAAAAAATGAGTATTCTGAAAGTGGTGAATTCTGTATTCGTTATGCAATGGCTTTATATAATTCTAATAGAGAAGATGAGGCTCTTGAATGGTTTAAAAAAGCTAAAGAAAAAGGAGTAAAAGAGATTGATGAAACATCAGGGAGATATTATCCTAAAAGTGTTGATGAGTGGAT
>ERZ773018.244-NODE-244-length-36240-cov-5.219483_pt1 | contig 36240 bp, 28 predicted proteins | sample MGYA00580840_ERZ773018 | MGnify/ENA primary metagenome ERZ773018 (study PRJEB29015, sample SAMEA2738125) | human oral metagenome | biome: human oral; feature: human-associated habitat; material: saliva | place: China | collected 2256 ... | reverse complement strand
GGATTTCAGCCCTTAACTTTTATATAACAAAAATGTTTACCGGACAGCAATAATTTGAATTCAAACAAGTTGCGTTTACTTGCGTAGGGATTAAGTTTGCTGGTCATCTTTTTTTTATTATCTTTGTAGCTGGTATTAACTTTATAATGATGAAGAAGTTATTTTCAACCTTGGTTGTCCTATTGATGACATCGACGATGCAGGCTCAGTATCAAGAGCCAGTACGACGTGACACGTCAAGGTTGCAGCCATTAAAAGGCTTAGAATATAAGGTGGAAATGCAGGGGAGCCTTTCAAAGGGCAGAACCCCACTCTGGCTTAATGCCAATAAGTATGGACTCAGTTCGCTGGAGACGGCGAACGGCTATCTGCGTGGTGGGATAGAACGCCCATTGAGTACGGATGAAGGACATAAGTTTGGCTTAGGCTATGGATTAGACATTGCTTTACCTATCAACTATACCAGTAAGGCAGTTATCCAGCAGGCATACGTGGAAGGACGATGGTGGCACGGAACACTGACCATCGGTGCCAAGGAAGAGCCAATGCAGTTGAAGAACAATGAACTTAGTTCGGGTTCACAGACATTGGGCATCAATGCTCGTCCTATTCCGCAGGTGCGTTTGGCATTGTCAGACTATTGGACACTACCATTTGCAAATGGCTGGTTGCACCTCAAAGGACACGTTGCTTACGGAATGATGACCGACCAGAATTGGCAGCATGACTTCACTGCTAAGCAGTCGAAATATACTGACCGTGCGCTCTTTCATTCTAAGGCAGGCTATCTGAAGGTGGGTAATGATGAGGTATTCTGTCCGTGGTCGTTGGAGATGGGATTAGAGATGGTTAGTATCTTTGGTGGTACCTCTTATCTCCCTGATGGTCATGGCGCAATGAGAACCATAGAGAATGGCAAAGGCTTGAATGCCTATTGGAACGCCTTTCTTCCTGGTGGTGCCGACAATGGTGAGACAACTTATCAGAATGTGCAGGGCGACCAGTTAGGCAGTTGGGTGATGCGTTTCAACTATGATGGCGATTGGCACGGCTTTTCACTCTATGCCGATAAGTTTTTTGAGGACCATTCCGCTATGCTCCAGCTTGATTATGACGGTTATGGTGAGGGCAGCGAGTGGCAGGAGAAGAAGCAACGTCGCTATCTGATTTATGATTTCAAGGACTGGCTATTAGGTTTTGAATATCGTTATAAGCCTGACAATTGGTTGAACACTCTTGTCGTTGAATATCTTTATTCAAAGTATCAGAGTGGTCCGATTTACCATGATCATACCATAACGATAGCCGACCATATCGGTGGAAAGGACAACTACTATAACCATTATATCCTCCCTGGTTTCCAACATTGGGGACAAGGCATTGGTAATCCGCTTTATCGTTCGCCAATTTATAATGAAGATGGGACTATCTACTTTAAGGACAATCGTTTCGTGGGTTTCCATGTAGGTTTAGGTGGTCATCCTTCAGAGTATTTCAAGTGGCGTTTCCTCGGCACATGGCAGGAAGGATTGGGTACCTACGAACAGCCTTACACGAAGAAACGACACAACGTGAGCCTGATGGGAGAGGCAACTTACACACTGCAAGGACAGAAACTTCCAATGTGGATGAGAGGCGTTGATGTTCGAATGGGTGTCGGAGCCGACTTTGGTTCAGTACTCGGAGGCAACAACTATGGTATGCAGTTGACCCTTACGAAGCGAGGTTTGTTAGGAAAGAAATAGCCTTTTTATTGTGAAAGAAGAACGAAACAGAATATGAAAAGAATAAAGATATTATCCTTTGTCTTGCCATTGCTGGCACTCCTCTTCTCCTCTTGTACGTTGGAAACGGACAATGATGCAGGAAGAATGGAGGGTATGTGGCATCTTGTGAAGGTCGAATCAATGACATCCGTTGCGAGTGAAGACTTGAGTGAGCAGGTTGTCTTCTGGTCTTTTCAAGCAAAACTCTTACAAATGGAGGATAAGACGGGACAGCATTATAGCTACCTCTATCGCTTTCGTATTGATAATGACCAGCTTACATTAAGCTCTCCTTATCAGTTTGACCGTGAGAATGGCGACCGACAGCTAACAGCTTATGAGCCAACATTGGGGCTATATGGCATTAAAAGTATCACGCCAGTGTTCCGAATTGAAAAGATAGACAGACGAAATATGATATTGAACGATGGGGCAGTAAGGCTCTACTTTGATAAATTCTAAAGGGTAGCTGCTGATTGAACATTGTTGATATCATGTGAGTCATTAGTATCTTACGATTCTTATCTTTATATTCATAATAGGCTTTGCCCCTCTTTAAGCAATGTGTTGATGCTTAACACATGATGTGCGGAGGCTTAGCACCATTGGTGCGGACCGTAAGATCAGTATAAAGAGATGCAGAGGTAGAGCTAAGCAGAGGAGCAGTCGTTGTTTAAGATGATGTTTTTGGACTTTATGGCTACAAAATAATAAAAGGCAGGTGTTAGCCTGCCTTTTGTGTGTATGTTATATATAATGTTTCTTTTTAGGTTCTTCCCTTCTTAACCTTTTCTTTTACTCCGTAAATGGGAGTCCGCCCTTTCTTCTTATAAAGATGTCGAGTGTATAGTGGAAGGCGATATAGATAATAATATCAATCGCAATAATCCATGTCACAAGAAGATGATTGAAGAGAGAAAGGTTGATGATGATAAAAATAAGCGATAGCGCAACAATACTAATCAAAGCCTGATGCTGTGTCATTCCTGCACGCATCAGCTTATGATGAATATGGTTCTTATCAGCTCTGAAAAGCGGTTTGCGGTGTAGGATTCGTACGATGATAACTCTGAATACATCGAAGGTCGGTACGAGGAGTAAGGTCACGGAAAGGAGTGTTGCACCCTTCTGGTAAGGCATGACATGAGGGTTATACATACAGAACTTAATCAGCAGTACGCCAAGGATATAGCCGAGTGTCAGACTACCAGAGTCGCCCATGAATATCTTTTGGTTCTTTTCCTGTTTTCCCCAGATGTTATGATAAAGAAAAGGAACCAATACACCCATCAAGCCTGCAATAAGGATGCAGTAGACCCATATCTGTTCACGTTGGAAGATATAGAAAAGACCGCATAACGCAATGAGTGTAAGGCTCGCAGAGAGTCCATCAATACCATCTATCAGATTGATAGCATTCATGATAAATACCAGTACACCAATGGTTAAGATAGTTCCTACAAGTGGTGGAATCTCATAGATACCTAAGAAACCATAGAGGTTATTGATGTAAAGATAGGACATAGGGAGCAGACTGGCAACAATAATCTGCATGAGAAGTTTTATCCTTGCTCTCACACCAAAGATGTCGTCAATTACTCCTGTTATATAGATAATAGTGATACCCACGCCAAAGAAGATACTCCATGGACTGACACCAATCTTATTGCCTTTGCTTGTATAGACCCATGCCAATAGGGCTACGATGGTAGCAATCAGCATGCTGGGCATAAAAGATACGCCCCCTAAACGAGGAACAGCATTCTTGTGTACTTTCCTGGCATCGGGTGTATCATATAGTTTTCGCTTTTTACAGAATGAGAGGATTTGTGGAATCATAATGAATCCGCAAATAGCACTCATGGCAAATGCAAAAAGACTGATTAAAGTATATGTCGACATTTTACTTGTATTCTTGTGCTTAATAAAACTCAATAATTGTAATAATATTGTATTCGAGCATCAGAAAAAGCATAATTATTATCCTCTAATAATTGATTTTGCGAAATCTTCTTACTATGAATGGTTATTTGTTATTTTCTTTTTGTAAATTTGTAACTAAAGAATACGAATAGAGTCATAGCCAGGCTTAGGTATTAATCGATTTTATTTAGGTATTTTTTGTTAAATAATCCTTGAGACCGACGTATGGAACGTATTGACATATCAGTTTTAATGGCTGTCTATAAGAAAGATAATCCTACTTTTCTTCGTGAAAGTTTAGAGAGTATCTTCTCTCAGACTGTGGAGGCTGCTGAGGTCGTTTTGTTAGAGGATGGACCTTTGACGGAAGCTTTGTATGACGTTATAAAGTCTTTTGTTTCAAGATATCCGACTTTAAAAGTGGTACCATATCCTGAGAATAGGGGATTGGGCAAGACCTTAAATGATGGCTTACAGCTTTGTAAATACGACATTGTGGCACGTATGGATGCTGATGATATCTGTAAACCGAATAGGTTAGAGGTAGAGTATAATTGGCTTAAGGCGCATGAGGACTATGACGTAATAGGCTCTTGGATAGATGAGTTTACAGATGATAAGACGCAGGTTAAGTCGATAAGAAAAGTACCTGAAAGGTATGATGAGATACAGAAATATGCCCAATATAGATGTCCTATAAACCATCCGACGGCTATGTATAGAAAGGCAGCTGTGTTGGCAGTAGGCGGTTATCTCACAGAATATTTCCCTGAAGATTATTTCCTTTGGTTGCGAATGCTAAAAAATGGGAGTAAGTTTTATAATATTCAGGAGTCTTTGTTGTGGTTCCGTTATTCAGAGGAGACGGTGGCAAAGCGAGGTGGCTGGACTTATGCTTGTGATGAGGTGCGTATCTTGGTACGGATGCTAAAGATGGGTTATATTCCTTTCCATGTTTTTTGTCAAAGTGTAGTTATCCGATTTACCACTCGTGTTATGCCTTTACCTATCCGTCAGCGGTTGTACAATCTGATAAGGAAAACATAGGTTTAACGTTGTTGAAGTTGTTTAGAAATATGAATGTTATCTACCAAGAGGCGATACAATAAAATAGCTAAGATTACGTTTCTATTCTTATATCGTAGTTAATTGTTAAAGATAAATACAGAATAAAATATAGTTTCAATGGAAGACAATAAGAAAGAGAATGTTGCAGTAGTTTCCTTTCTCAAAAAACTTAAGCATGACTTATTACGATACGTTATCGTTTTTGTTGTTGCTTTGGTAGGATCAATCTTAGTGATTCTGCCTGTTCCACGCTATTATAAATGCGATATATCACTCGCCCCAGAGATGGATAATACCGAGAACGGAGGTAAGTTGAGCTCTATTGCGTCTTCCTTTGGCGTAGATCTTGGCGATGTTGCTTCTGCTAATGCCTTGCAGCCAAGTCTTTATCCAGACTTGATGAAATCTAATGAGTTTATAAAGAGTCTGCTACGGATACCTGTAGAGACAAAAGATGGTTCGTTAAAGACCACTTACTATGATTATCTTTATAATCATCAGAAAGAATCGCCATACGCTAAAGCTATTGGATGGATTGGTAAGAAGTTTGGTGAGAAGGACAGTCTTACAAGCAAAGCAGACACTATTAATCCGTTTATGCTTAGTAAAAAGCAAGACGAAATATTCACACAAATAAAGAATAGTATTGCCTGTGATATTGATATTAAGACGGGGTTGATAACGATTTCAGTGGAAGATCAAGACCCATTGATCAGTGCTACGATTGCCGATTCGGTACGAGCTAAACTGCAGGACTTCATCACAAGCTATAAAACAAATAAGATGAAGAATGACGTGAAGTATTATACAAAGTTGGTAGCAGAGGCGAAGACGAAGTATGAGAACGCTCGTCAGAAGTATGCTACCTTCTCTGATGCCAACCAAGATGTTATCTTGCAAGAGCTTCAATCACAGCGTGATGACTTGGAGAATGATATGCAATTGAAGTTTAATGCTTATAGTGCGTTGAGCACTCAGCTACAGAATGCGCAGGCAAAGTTGCAGGAGCATACTCCTTCTTTTACAACAGTTCAGAGTGCATCTGTGCCTGTTAAGCCTGCTGGACCAAAGCGAATGGCATTTGTCTTTATTGTTGTTTTCCTAAGCCTGATGGTTACATTTGTTATTTGTAACTTCTCGTTGTTGTTTGGTGGCGCAAAAGGCGAATAGTTGATGATTACAGTTAAGGATATCATAACGCGTTTAAACTCATCTTCCATATCACGAAGAATGGGGCAAGGACTGGTGTGGTCGTTCACTGGAACGGCTTTGGCGAAGTTCCTTACCTTAGTTGTTGGTATCATCTGTGCCCACATCTTGCAGAAAGAAGCATACGGAGAGTTCTCTATGGTGCGCTCTACAATCAATATGTTTATTGTACTTGGCTCTGCAGGATTAGGTGTAACGTCAACCAAATATATTGCAGAATATAGGGAGAATCAGGCAGATAAGATTCCAGCTGTGTATGCAGCGACGAACTACTTTGGACTTTTAATGGCTATTATAACGGCAATCCTGATATTGTTAGGGGCACCGTTCATTGCGAATAATATCCTTCACCATCCAAGTATTGTCTTACCAGTACGTGTAGGTGCAGTATTATTGTTCTTTTCTATCATCAATGGCGTACAGAACGGAGCTTTGATGGGCTTTGAAAACTTCAAAGCAATCGCTATCAATACATTGTTAGGAAGTATCTTAGAGTCGGTATTGACAATCCTTGGAGCATATTATTTTGGTGTTAATGGAGCCATTCTTGGTTTCGGAATGGGATTCATCTTGATTTTTGTTATGAATCATCTTTCCATCAATAAGAACTTTTCTGCTATTCATATAAAGAAGTTGAGCATAAAGAAACTCCAATTAAAGGACTTCTCTATCTTATATACTTACAGCCTTCCAGCCGCTTTGTCGGCATTACTTATTACCCCCTCATTTTGGCTAATACGCTCAATACTTGTGCGTTCAGAAGGTTTTCAAGAGCTTGCAGTCTTTGAAGCGGCTGACCAATGGAAAGTTATTATCTTGTTTATCCCCACAGCCTTCAGTCAGATAGTTCTCCCCATCCTATCGAGTTTGAATAAGGAAAAGACTTCTTTTATATCTACCTTGAAGTATAATATGCTCATAGTAGGCATTACGGCTTTGTTGTTATCTATCGGTGTAATGCTTTTCGGTGGTTTTATTATGCGACTATACGGTGCTACTTATGACAATTCTGTACCCGTACAGATACTTGCTATATCGACAATATTCTCTGCATTGGCAAATGTTCTTGAGATGGCAGTGTATAGTCTTGGTAAGATGTGGCAATGCTTTGCTATCAATATTGTTTGGGCTTTTCTGATGGTTGGATGCTCTTACTATTTTTGTATGAGAGGAGATGGGGCTAATGGTCTGTCAATGGCAGTATTAGTCTCATATATAGTGTCCTTTTTTATGTTTTTGGTGTACACCATCATTGTTGTTAGAAAGGAGGTAAGGTGATGTCAGAGAAGGTTCGTTATATCTTGTTTGCACTCTGTCTTTTCCTTACACAGATACTGGGTACGGGCATTGTTCCTATGGGATTGTTTGCCCTTTCGTTGCTAATGATATTCTCTCCGGCAACCTTTCTCAAGAGCCTAAGATATACCCCAATATTCTTTTTGTTTATCTGTCTATCTTTAGGAGTTGGAACCTATTTCGCCTTATGTGATGGTTTAAAGCCTTGGAATATAGCTTATTGGGGACAATTCTATTTCCTTTGTATTCTTCTCTTGGGTGTTAAGGATAAGAAATCGTGCTTAGAAGCATTACGCATATTCGTTTTTATTATCTTTATTCTTGATTTTGGAACGAATCTTTTGTTCCTTATCGGTGTGAATGTACCTTGGACAGAACTACCGCCTGTACGTCCTGGAGAGGCACTTGCACGTTTCCCAGGCTTTAAGGGTAATGCTTTATATTCAGGAAGTATCACCTTTGTGAGTGCTTGCTATATGCTCAATCAGAAGAAGGTGAATAAACTTGTCTTCTACATCGGTCTTGCCTCAATGGTGGGTAACCTTATCCTCTCTGGTTCTTATCGCTATCTTATTATTGGAGCGGTTGTTGCAACGATGTATTACCTTCGCTTGTATAGGAGCAAGATAATGATGATAGGAATGTATGTGTCAAGTATTATCATTGTGTTTATGGCAACACTTGTCACGATGTTCTCCAATCTTAGCAACTTCTATCGAGCGTTTATATGGTTCCATTTCTTAAAAGAGATAGCGAAAGACCCATGGATAGGACATGGCTTCTTTAATATCCATTTGGACGAAAATCAAGACTTTAGTACACCTACTCACTTGATTGCCAATGGTGTAACAGAGTCTTGTATTCTGACGATAGGTTATAGCTTTGGTGTTATTGTTCTGTTGTTTTTCCTCGTAAGTATTGTCAAGACCTTATTAAGATATAAGTCATACAAACAATATTCTGTAGAGTTGGGCTTGTTCCTCGGTCTTACATTGGACCTTTTCTGGGGTGGAAGCTTTGATAATACTTATACCTTTGCGCTATTATTATTGAGCTGGTATCTGATAAATCAAACTGCTTGTAAAAAACAATTGGATGAAGACATTCACGATAGTACTGCCGACGTATAATAATCTCGACCTTTTCAAGAGTGTCTATGGTTCGGTCTGTAAACAAGACTTCAAGGACTATGAGATTGTTGTAGTAGACGATTCCACTGATTCGTCTATAGAGGATTACGTGTCTTTGCTTAATAATCCCGTCCTAACTTATCGGCATCACATTCCCTCAGCAGGCGCAGTGAATAACTGGAATCATGGATTACAATTGGCAAATGGTAGATATGTTGTTGTAGTACACCATGATGAAGCCTTCGAAGAAGACAATTATCTAACTTCTCTAAATGAGCAATTTCAAAAGGGATATGACGTACTTGTGACGCGTGTGAAGGTCTTTAATGCTGGCATATTAAAGCCTAATGTCTTTTCACAAGCAGTAATGAAATTCTTTATAGCTTGTCCTTCTTTTCTATTCCTTTGTAATGTCATTGGTCCTTGCTCTTGTGTGGCTTTTAAGCGAGAGCATCTAATCGAGTTTGACAATAGACTTAACTGGCTTGTTGATGTTGATTGGTATTATCGTCTGCTGAAGGGAAAGCGCAGATTGTTCTTAGATAGTCTTCATATCGACTCTTTCAATGATCATGAGGATAAGATTACAAATCAGATAGATGTGAAGCAATCGGAGGTGAAAGACATAGCTGTTCTCAACTCAAAATATAAGTATCATCTTCTGTTAAGGTGTTGCTTATTCATCAATAAAATGGTTATGCTCAATGATTTAAAGGGTATAATAAAGAAAGTAATACGCAAATGAAAATAGTAAAGATATTAGGTGGCTTGGGCAATCAGATGTTCCAGTATGCGCTATACCTCTCTCTGCAGGAAACGTTCCCAGAGGAGCGAGTGATGCTTGACCTTTCTTGCTTTCAAGGCTACCATCTGCATAATGGTTTTGAATTGGAGAAAATCTTCTCAATAAAAGGTGAAAAGGCTTCAGCTACTGACATTATGCGCATAGCCTATTATTATCCTAATTACCTTTTATGGCGCATTGGTAAGCGTCTGCTCCCACGTCGCAAGGGCATGTGTTTGGAAAGTTCTACACTCCGCTTTGATGAAACGGTGTTGACAAAAGAAGGAAATAGATACTTCGATGGCTATTGGCAGGACGAAAGATACTTTATTGCATGTCGGGAGAAGGTGTTGAAAGCCTTTACTTTTCCAGCTTTTAAGCGTGCAGAGAACTTATCTTTGTTAGAAAAAATAGATGAGAATAGCGTTGCTTTACACGTAAGGCGAGGAGACTATATTGGTAATAGTCTTTATCAAGGAATCTGCGACCTCGACTATTACCGTACTGCTATTGAAAAGATGTGTTCTTATGTTACACCTTCTCTTTTTTGTGTTTTTAGTAACGATATTGAATGGTGTCGTGAGCATCTTGAGCAATATATTAATGCACCAGTGGTTTATGTCACTTGGAACACAGGCGCGGAAAGCTATCGAGATATGCAATTGATGTCGTGTTGTGCACATAACATCATTGCGAATTCCTCCTTTTCATGGTGGGGGGCATGGCTCAATCAGAATAGTGATAAGGTTGTTATTGCGCCTAAGAAATGGTTGAATATGGAAGAATGCCATTTTGCTTTGCCAGCGTCATGGATTAAAATCTAAATCCTTTTATTGCAGTCTGATACAAATAAAATAGCATACTCTCTCTTTGCTAACACTCTTTTAGGGTATAGGCTTTGTCAATATAACTCTTATCTAACAACCAATAAAACTCTTTTTAGTATAATATTGTAAGGCTATTAGTGCTCCGCACCAATGGTGCGAAGCAAGAACACGACATGTGCGGGGCACCAACACAAGTTTAATAGGTGGCATGAAGCAACTTAATATAGGTGATGTTTATCGTGTAGTATTAATAAAAAAGAAGTTAGGTCTGCGCAATTTGCATTGACCTAACTTCTTTTTTATTGACTGCAAAATATTGTTCACAGCCTTGTTGATAGAGATAATTTCTTACTTTAGCAAGCTTGCAATCGTTGCAATAACGGCTGCGATACTGGCAGCACTTGAACCAACGCTGAGCGTTTCAGCAAGGCTCATCTTGCTTTGTACCTTTGTTGGAACGATAATCTCACAACCTGGGCGAACCTTAGCATTATGTCCTACCTTCGCTAACATTCCATTCATGTAGAGAATATAGGTGTTGCTCTTCTTCGCATCACTGGCGAAACCACCTGCTTGATCGATATAGTAAGCAACACTCTTGCCTTCAACATAACCGACAGAGTTAGGGAACATAACCGCACCATTAATCTTAACAGTTCCATTATATTGTGGAATGACGATGCGGTCGCCCTCGCGAAGAACGATGTCGGCATCACTTCCTGGATTAGCTATCGCCTTATCTAATTCGATACCAACTGGGTACACATCAGGAACTTTGAACTTATCTTCTGATTTCTTATTGCTCTGCTCTATAGCTTGAAGCACACCTGCATCCTTAGTCTTCACGGCTAAGTTCACCATGTTCTTATGTTGCTGTTCCAACTGCATCTTATAAGCATTCTCCATGCGGATGCGTTCTGTTGGAGTTGGGCGACGTTCCAAGCGCGCACCCTTGATATATCCGAGTTCTGTTGCACCACCTGCAGCCTTATAGATGTCGCTCAAGCGCATCTTTCTTGTTGTCAACGTGTAGTTTCCTGCAAATACAACCTCACCATCAATACTAACATTCTGTTGATTGGTTGTACCCGGACTCTTACGAACATAGACCTCATCGTATGGTTCAAGAACGAACCCTGGTGCACCATCAATGACAAATCCGTCACGTAGTGAGAAAGTGTAGGTGCGTGCGATGATAGAGTCTGGTGTCAGTGCTTGTGGGTTTGTGACACGACGAGATACATCCACTCTCACCGTTGAAGCACCCTGCTTCAGACCTCCAGCCTGCAAAATGAAGTCTTCTAACGACTCATTATCAGCGTACTGATAGATACCCGGATAGAGTACCTCACCATGAATGGTTATCGTTCGTTGCTCCTGTGCATCGGTACGCGTAGGAACAAAGAGTACATCTTCGTTTTGTATAGGGATGTCTGCCACACGACCCGTAAGGATTCCGTCCACATCAACCGAGATAACCTCCAGTGTACGGTCAGCTTTCTTGCGGTGTAAAACAGCGTGTGGGGCAAATGCCACCTCGGTCAATCCGTCAGCTGCTTCAATCAATCCACGTACGCTGTTGATACGTCCACCAACCTCATACATACCCGGACGGAACACGGCTCCCTTAATCTCCACCATGTTCTCATATCTTGGAATAACTGAGTCAACACTGATTGAGTCTTCATCTGATACACGGAAACTACGCATATCAAACTCGTTGACATTGAAGATTGAATACTGACGGCCTGTCTTTCTGCGTACACGTACCGAACGTGTATAGGCGTCACCAGCAAAACCACCAGCATAACCGATGAGTGTTCCAAGACTTTCGCCACGTTTCATCTCATAGAACATTGGGCGTTTCACCTTACCACTCACCTGAGCGAGCATCTCGTAAGGCCCAACAACGATGACGTCGTTATCAGCTAAGCGCACATTACCACTCAAATGGCCACGGCGAAGGAAGTCGTAAACGTCGACCGTACTGATGAGTGAACCGCCTCTATATACCTTAATATTACGCAGTGTTCCTAAGTCACCAATACCGCCAGCCATGTAAAGTGCATTGAAGACAGTGGCAAAAGCCGATAGTGTATAGGTTCCTGGTGTCTTCACTTCACCCACAACATTCACCATAATGGTATGTGTCTGACCAACAGAGAGGCGTATGTTCGAACTGCTAAAACGCTTACCGATCTTCTCACGGATACGGTTATTTGCTTGATCTACGGTCAATCCACTCACCTGAACAGGGCCAAAACCCTCCAAGGTGATGTAGCCATCTGGTGCAACCGTAGTCTGGTAAGACTTCTGTGAAGCACCATATACATCGATAAACACAGCATCGCCTGGGCCAATACGGTAGTTGCGAGGCAGTGCCATGTTCATGTTTGGTTCAAAAGAAAGACTCTTATTGTTGAAGATGTCACGTCCCCAAACCTTCTTACGGTTACGGCTCAGCTGCTTCAGTAGGTTTTCATACATCGTAGCAGTGTCCTGTGGCATCCAATCATTCATCTCTGCCTGCATCTTCAGGAATTCAGCATCATTCTCATCGTAGGTATTTGTCCACGAACGATTAGGCGAGATACGTCCTTCAGAGTATCTGCTTACCTCCTGTTCATTGGTGTTGTAATCATCGAGTGTCGCTTCAGCGATTTGTCGTTTGCTCTTTCCTGGAGGAGTATTAGGGCTTGTCTGTCCGTTATTTGTACGACTACGGTCTGTTGTTGCTCCCTCTTTGGCAGCTCCAAAAGCAGCGTTTCCTTTCTGCATCTTCATGAAGGTGTCTCTTACACGTCGTATCTGTGAGATGTCTACACCACTCTGCATGAGTTTGGTGACAATCTGCGATTGTGGAGTACCTTTCTTATGCTCCTTCTGCACGAAGTCCAATACCTGCGTGTCAGTCATAGATGACTGTGCAAAGCCGTTCAAGGAACATAATGCGAGTAATACAAATAGAATATATTTCTTCATTTTCTTGTTTAGAATTTCTTGCCAGTAACAATGTTTAGAACCGTCTTAACGACGATAGTAAAGTCCAACCACAAGGTACGATGTTCCAGATAATGGATGTCCATTTCCATTCGTCGGAGCATCTTTTCCATTGTGTCAGTATAACCATTGTAGAGTGTTGCCTCTGAAGTTAAGCCCGGTCGCATCTCATAGATGAGTTGATAGCGGTCGGTCTGTTCCATGATTTTATCAATAAAGAACTTACGTTCAGGACGCGGACCCACGAACGACATGTCGCCTCGCAGCACATTCCATAGCTGTGGCAGTTCGTCTAAGTGATGTCCACGTAGGAACTGTTCCAGTCGGGTAGAGTTCGAACTATCACATTTTGCAACAAGTTGCGGACCCTCTTCTTCCACGACACTACTCATTGTACGAAACTTAAAGATAGCAAAGGGACGTCCTTTATATCCGATACGTATCTGTCGGAAGAATATCGGTCCATTGCTTTGATAAGTAATAAGAATACTGATAATGAGGAATATAGGAGAACAGATGGTCAGTCCTACGAGAGCTCCAATAATGTCAAAAGCCCGCTTCAAACAGCGTTGAAGCTTCCCCATGGCATCATGACTCCCATTTTCTCTCATTTGGTAATTCGTACTTTGGTTTCGTATAGTTATTATAACTCTATTTTTGTTATTTTGTTGCAAAGATACGCTTTTTTATTTATTTATTAATGAGAAATACTTATCTTTCCACATCTTAACAGTATCTTTGCATAGAGAACAGGGTACTATCATGCGTAAAATTATTCACATTGACATGGATGCTTTCTTTGCAGCGGTAGAGCAAAGGGATAATCCAGAACTGAGAGGGAAGCCTATTGCTGTGGGTTTCGATGGTCCACGTGGTGTGGTGTCGACGGCCAGCTATGAGGCGCGTACCTTTGGTGTTCGTTCGGCAATGTCAATGGCACAGGCTAAAAGGCGTTGTCCGCAACTGATAGTAGTCTCTTCACATTTTGATAGATACAAAGAAGTATCAAGACAGATTCATGCTGTCTTTCATGAATATACTGATTTGGTTGAGCCAATCTCACTTGATGAGGCTTTCCTTGATGTCTCGGAGAATAAAAAAGGAATAGAGCTTGCTGTTGATATAGCTAAAGAAATCAAGAAAAAGATATTCGAGCGCACCTCGCTAACTGCCTCTGCAGGAATAAGCTACAACAAACTGTTGGCTAAGATAGCCTCTGATATGCGCAAACCGAATGGAATCTTCACGGTACATCCCGACCGTGCGCTTGATTTTATTGGCAAGCTCCCAGTGGAGAAACTATGGGGCGTAGGTCCAAAAACGGCTGAGCGAATGCATGGTATGGGTGTCTTTACGGGAGAACAATTACGACAAATATCGCGAGAACACCTTGTACAGGTGTTTGGTAAGATGGGCAATGTTTACTATGATTTCTCACGTGGCATTGACAATCGTCCTGTCATCGTTGAATACGAACGTAAATCGGTCGGCTGTGAACGTACTTTTCTTGAGGATTTGCGCATCGAATCGAAGATTATCATCGAACTCTATCACATCACTTTGGAATTAGTTGAACGAATCAAAGCGAAAGATTTTAAGGGAAGAACCCTCACGCTCAAACTGAAGTGGGACGCTACAACGCAGATAACGCGCAGTCTTACACAGGAGAAAGTTCTTCGAGCGAAAGATGATATCCTTCCCCTTGCCAAACAGTTGTTGAAAGATACGGACTATCATAACCGCCCTATCCGCTTGATGGGACTATCTGTTTCTTCACCTGATACAAATGAAAAAGAAGGACAAAACCGACCTCAATGGATAGAGGGATTGCTCCCTTTTGAAGAAAAAGGCAGTATTACGTAATTGTCTTATGACATATTCTATTGCTGATGACGAATATAATGCCTCTTTCTGTCTACTTTTAAGTGGTATGGAAGTACTGCGCACATATCGTGTTGATGCTCCGCACATAGTGTGCTAAGGGTAAACACCAATGGTGCTAAGTACTAAACGCTGTGTAGATGGCAGTTTCTTGTTGTAGAATCTTAAGTTAGAAGTTTCGCATTTGTTTGTAAAATTGACCTTAATATTATTGCTTAAAACATTTCCAAATATGGAAGAAAATTATTAATTTTGCACAAGATAATCCGTGTTTGACTATTAGGGATGTCGTTTATCCTTTGTCCTCACTAATCAATGTTTTAAGAAGTAGTAGTTTATGCAATATAATGTAACTTGTAATAAATGTAATCGCACATTTATGATTACGGCTGATGGCAATGACAAAATGCAGTGCAATTGTCCTTATTGCGGACAGCAATTACTTGTCAACTTACCGACGTTGGCAAGCCCTGTTACTCCTACTGTGCAGCAACCTATTATGAACGAAGATGAGAAGAAGGGTAGTGGTTCTGCATTGAAAATCATCCTTACTGTATTGATCGTGCTCATCTTGGGTGGATTAGCTGCCTTTGGTTACATTTATTGGGATAGCCAGAAGGAAGCTGCTCAGTGGGCACTTCAAGCACATCGTAAGGCACATGCCGACTCTGTGATGCAGGTTCGCGCACAGATTGAGGCGCAGGAAGCAGAGGCACAGCGACAGGATGAAAAGCGAAAAGGTATTTGCAGATTCTTAGAATCATTCTATAAGAAAGCCGTTCTTACGGATGATGCGGATGCAGACTTCTATAGTCGTTACCTCACAGACTATTGTCATCGAATGGTTTTCGGAACTCAAGGGTCTTATGACTATGATGTTGATGAGGCTACAATATGGTGGGGTGCTTTCGGAAACACGGCTACAGACCCTGATTTTGAACAACTCCAACGTAACCTTAAAGTCGTTGCTATAGACGATAATTGGTATAAAGTGAGATTGTCGCAAGATGGTGAAACAGAATATCGTCAGGTGAAGGTGCTATCGCAGGATGGGCATACTCTCATTGATGATGTAAGATAAAAATAGATAGAAGGAGGTTAAAATGCAATTTCAAATAGCTTGTAAACATTGCCATCGTCCCTTCGTTATTGAATCGGAGGGTGGCAATACGCTAAGATGTAATTGCCCCTATTGTGGTGAGAGTATGATGGTTGCCACCCCACAGATGGGTGCGCCAAGTGGTAGTGCTGCTGAGACGACTGCCACAGTGAGCCACGTGCAAGTGGAAAAGGATAACACGCAAGGACAAGTCAGACCAACGATGGAGAAAAAAACATCGAAGAGTGGACTGGGAAAGAAAGTAACAATTGTTTTTGTTGGCTTTTTGTTGTTCGTGATACTGATGTCATCACTCTTATATATTATTTTCTCAGCAATGTCGAATTAAACAATAACACACTCAATTTTATGAAACAGACAAAGATAGTATGTTCTATTAGCGACCGTCGCTGTGATGTTGACTTCTTGAGAAAGCTTTTCTTCTCAGGTATGAATGTCGTACGTATGAATACGGCACACGCCAGCCCTGAAGGTATTAAGGAGATTATCCGCAATACACGTACAGTATCTCAGCACTTGGCATTGCTGATTGATACTAAGGGACCAGAGGTTAGAACCACTGCAGTGGCTGAGCCTATCCAATATAAGGTGGGCGATATGGTTAAGATTTTCGGTCGTCCTGATGTAGAGTCAACAAAGGATATTATCAATGTTTCTTACCCTGACTTCGCTCGTGATGTGAAGGTGGGCGATCATATCCTCTTTGATGATGGCGCATTGGATATGCTCGTTATCGAAAGTGTTGGTCCAATGTTGGTTGCACAGGTACAGAATGAAGGTGAGCTTGGCTCACACAAGAGTGTGAATGTTCCTGGTGAACATATTGAACTTCCTGCACTTACAGAGAAAGATAAGGCTAATATCTTGTTGGCAATAGAGGAGGATATCGACTTCATTGCTCACTCTTTCGTTCGTTCAGCAGCTGATGTTCTTGCTGTTCAGAAGATTCTTGACGAGCATAACTCTGATATTAAGATTATCTCAAAGATTGAGAATCAGGAGGGTGTGGACAATATTGACGAGATTATCGATGCTTCATACGGTATTATGATTGCACGTGGTGACTTGGGTATCGAGGTGCCTATCGAACAGATTCCTGGTATTCAGCGTAGCATCATCAACAAGTGTATCTTGAAGAAGAAGCCTGTTATTGTGGCTACTCAGATGTTGCACACGATGATTAAAAACCCTCGTCCTACTCGTGCTGAGGTTACTGACATTGCAAACGCTATTTATAGCCATACCGATGCGTTGATGTTGAGTGGTGAGACAGCAAGCGGTAAGTATCCTGTTGAGGCTGTACAGACAATGGCTCGTATTGCTGAAGCGGCAGAGCAGGATGCTCATAAGCGTGGACATGTTAGTGTTCCTATGACAAACCAGAATGATCAGCGTGAGTTCTTGTCAAGAAGTGCCATCGAGGCTACTGAGCAGTTGGGTGTAAAGGGTATTATCACCGATAGCGAGACAGGTCAGACTGCTCGTAATCTTGCTGCTTTCCGTGGTCCACACCCAGTGTTGGCTATCTGCTACAAGGATAAGGTACAGCGTTGGTTGAACCTTAGCTACGGTGTTATTGCAGTTTATCAGCATCGTTATAAGTCAAATGAGGAGATGTTTACAGCTGCTTTGCGTATGCTTCGTCAGAAGGGTTACATTGAGTTAGAGGATAAGATTGCTTATCTTTCTGGTACGTTTGGCGAAGGTGGTGGCGCTACCTTCCTTGAGATTAACAAGGTGGGTGATGTCTTTGCACGCAAGTATCGCTTCCATCTTCCTGAAGAAGTGAATACTGGTTCAGAAGAAGAATAATCCTATTTCCTCACAGCGTGAATGTCACGTGAAGTAAAATTGAAGGAGTGGAGTCTATTTAAGCCAAACTGGTTAGTAGACTATAATACTCATTATTGCCACTATGGGAGGCATGATCTCTCACCTTCTTTTATCTTTTTGTCGGTATCTTATCTGTCTTTTTTGCTTGACATAGTCTGCTATGTCTTTGTTGTAAAGACAAATAAAGTTCATCCGAAATATGGAGTGATAAGCTAAAGCTATTATATCAAACGATACACAGAGCAGTTCTAAGTTTGCAGTAAGAAACTTAGAGTTGCTCTGTTTTTTATTTCTTAAACCCAAATCGGTTATTTGAGTCTAAACATATATTGTTTTATTATCGAGCAGATTGGCTGTTTTTGTAACGCAGGTATAGCGGACAACGTCTGTTACTTCAAACTTTAGAAGTCTCCTTTTTGTCCGATATTTTCACATACTGATTTTGTAAAGACCACCAAACGGCTTGTAGATAACGCCTAATTGGCTTCCAAAAGATGCCCTTTTGAGGTCTTATTAACGCCCTTTTGAACCCTTACTAAGCACCTTTTAAAAGCTTACTTTGCAACTACTTGGTAACAAGAAACTTACAGAGGCATTGTAAGAAGTCGATTTTAAGCTATTTCCCTATCTCTTCTTTGATATTTTGTTAATATATTTCTTTATGTTTTTGAGGCTAAATCTCACACGGAGGAACGGGGGTGTCGGAGGGCTTTTTACCTTGACATAGATTGATATGACTTGTTGAAAGATTGAGTAATATGCTCAATAGTTACCCCCCAATCAGTCATTATTCTACAAAAATGACATTAATGATGAAAAAAAGAAAGGTGTTCAGAAAACTCTGAACACCTCTTTTTTACTTTCCTTTGTTTGTATTATTTAATCAGACAAAGCTGAGATTAGCCTTGCTGAACAGGAATCTTTTTAACGCGACGCTCGTGTCTACCACCCTCAAAGCTTGCTTTGAAGAATGCATCGAGAATCTTCTCAGCAGTCTTGTTGTCGATAAAACGGCCAGGGAGGACAATAACGTTTGCGTCATTATGCTGACGAGTCAGCTCAGCAACGTCCTTATTCCATACCAAACCAGCACGTACACCTTGGTGCTTGTTGAGTGAGATTGCCATACCCTCACCGCTACCACAGATAGCAATACCAGGGTAAACTTCACCGCTTTCAATGGCTTCAGCCAATGGGTGAGCATAATCAGGATAGTCGCAACTCAAATCACTATTACAGCCAAAATCCTTATATGCATACTTGTGTTCTTCCAAATACTGGATTACGAACTGCTTCAATGGATAGCCTGCGTGGTCGCAAGCAACTCCTACTGTCTTAATTTCCATAAGCTGTTTAGGTTTTTATGAGCCTCTGCCTTCGGTGAGGAATTTAGAGACTCAGGTTAAACGTTTATGCTAAAAATGCTTTTACTTGCTCGTAAACATTCTCAGGAGTGAAGCCTAACTTCTCATCTAAGACTGTGTATGGTGCTGAGAATCCGAAGCTGTTAAGGCCGAATACCTTACCATTAGCACCAACCAAGCCTTCGAGAGTTACTGGAAGACCAGCTGTAAGACCGAAAATCTTGGCATCTCTTGGCAGAATCTGCTCCTGATATTCCTTGCTCTGACGGCGGAAGAGTCCCTCTGATGGTGCGCTAACAACGCGTACCTTTACTCCGTCCTTACGCAACAACTCTGCTCCAGCAACACAGGTAGAAACCTCAGAACCACTTGCAACGAGGATAACATCAAACTGCTCGTCAGAGCCTGTTACGATGTATGCACCCTTGCGAGTCTGCTGATAGTCTGTTCCCTCTGGCAAACTCTTCACGTTCTGACGTGAGAAGATGAGTGCTGTTGGAGTATCCATGTTCTCCATAGCCATCTGCCAGCATACGGTTGCTGCATCACTGTCGGCAGGACGAAGTACACGAACAGAATCCTGTCCAGCGTGGTTTTGCAACTTCTCCATCAAGCGAATCTGTGCTTCCTGCTCTACTGGCTCATGGGTAGGACCATCCTCACCAACGCGGAAAGCGTCGTGGCTCCATACAAACTTAACTGGAGTGCGCATGAGGGCAGCCATACGAATAGCTGGTTTCATGTAGTCTGAGAATACGAAGAAGGTTCCCATTGCGGTGATAACACCACCATGAAGCATCATACCGATACACATACACGCCATTGCCAACTCGCTAACACCTGCCTGGAAGAAGGCACCGCTGAAGTCGTCACGTGTGAGTGCGTGTGTCTTGTTGAGGAAACCATCTGTCTTATCAGAGTTGCTGAGGTCGGCTGATGACACAATCATGTTAGGAACCTGCTCAGCAATAACACCGAGACAAGCTGCAGAACCATTACGTGTAGGAATGTCGCGCTTCTGTACAAGGCCACTCCAATCAATCTTTGGAGCCTTACCAGAGAACCACTCACGCATCTGTGCCGCCTTTTCTGGGTTCTCTTTCTCCCATTGTGCTTCAGCTGCATGACGCTCAGCAACAATCTTTCTGAGTTCTGCTGCACGGTCATCATAGAGCTTCTGAACCTCTGGGAAAATCTTGAATGGGTCCTCAACGTCACCACCAAGATTCTTTACTGTATTTGTATAGGCGTCACCACCCAATGGTGCGCCATGTGTTTTAATGCTATGTTCGTAGCTACTACCGTCTGCCTGTAAAGCACCCTTACCCATGATGGTCTCACCAATGATAAGAGTTGGGCGACGTTCTTCTTTGTTTGCAGCAACAAGTGCCTCGCGGATAGCGTCTGGATCGTTACCATCAATCTTCAATACGTTCCATCCCCATGCCTGATACTTCATTGCTGTATCCTCAGACATAACGGCTCCACACTCAGTTGAGAGCTGAATGTCATTAGCATCGTAGAACATGATGAGGTTGTTAAGACCCAAGTTGCCAGCCAAGCGACCTACTTCTGCGCTGATACCTTCTTGGACACCACCATCAGAGATGTAGGCATAAATCTTATGCTGCATCATAGTGCTGCCAAGGCGCGCCTCAAGGAACTTCTCAGCTACGGCTGCACCTGCAGCGTATGCATGACCTTGACCAAGTGGACCTGAAGAGTTTTCGATACCATGTGCGATGTCTCTTTCAGGATGTCCCGGAGTGATTGACCCCCACTGACGGAATTGTTTAATATCGTCAACCGTGAACTTTCTCTGAAGGGTCAATGCCGCATAAAGCATTGGTGACATGTGACCAGGGTCAAGATAGAATCGGTCACGTCCTGCCCACTCAGGCTGTTCTGGGTCGAAGACGAGAAATTCAGAGAAAAGGATGTTTATAAAGTCCGCACCACCCATAGCTCCACCAGGATGACCTGATTTAGCTTTTTCAACCATTGACACTGCGAGAATTCTAATGTTATCCGCTGCTCTGTTCATCAATTTCTTGTCATTCATAAATAGATAGGATTTTTAAATTATAATGCAAATATAAAGATAAATATGGAGACATCAAAATAATAAACTTACTATTTTCCCAAAATATCCAAAATTGCCCAAAGCATTGTATTCGCTTTGCTTTGTTTAGTTGGTGAGTGGCTGTTTTATGGCTATTTTGTTGAAGTGCTATTCTTCTTCGGCTACAAACGGTTTTACCTGTGAGAGATGTATTTTTCTTCTCTTTTTTGCCTTTTTTTATCCCCCTTTTATAATGGTGTTAACGCTTCGCACCTATTGTGCGGAGGCTTCGCACGATTGGTGCTGGACGTTAGCACCAGTCGTCTTGTGGGTGCGTAAGTATGCTATCAGCCACAAGAGAAACAGCAATTGATGGATAATTCTATGATAAAAAGGGTATATCTGAATGTTCGTCAATGACGTTTTTACATTCGATATACCCTTTTATCTTTTTTCTTAGCTAAACACTTATATCGTTCGCCTTACTATTAATGATTATAGTGAGGCGTCTGTATATGCTTGTTTATTAATGCGATACAGTGCAGCACCACGTTTGCTCGTAATCTTATCAATGAACTTTGTCTTCTCGATGAAGTCAATTTGTTTGATACGCTTACGGAAGTTACGCTTGTCGATTTCAACACCCATGATTGCTTCGTGGACATTCTGAAGCTGTGTGAGCGTGAAGAGCTCTGGGAGAAGATTGAAACCGAGTGGGTCTTTGTTGATGAGTTTGCGGAGTTGGCTCAATGCTATCTGTACCATTTCGATGTGGTCACCAAACAACTCTGGCAACTTGTTGATGTCAACCCACTGTAAGTCATTCTCTTCCAATAGCTTATGGTCGTAGTCAGATACATTGATGAGTGCGCAATAAGCAATTGAGATGACACGATCACCTGGGTCACGATCGGTTTCACCGAAAGCACCCACCTGTCGCATATAAATATCATTGATGCCTGTACACTGGAAAAGAACTCTGTTAGCAGCTTCTTTCAAACTTTCATTCTCTCTTACGAATCCACCATAGAGAGATAATTTACCGCTGTACGGCTCAACTTTACGTTTACCAACGAGTAGCTGTAGCTTTTTGTTTTCGAACCCGAGTACGATGCAGTCAACCGAAACTAAAAGTTTGGGTTCTCCTTTATAGTATTTATTCATGTTGTAGGTTTTGATTTAGAGATGTAAACTTGTTTTGTTTTTTGGTTACGTAGTAATAATTTTTCTGTTATGTATTGGAATTTAAAGGTTATTCTTGTGTTGGATTACTTCTTGTATTTATGATTCTTATTTTTAGATAAGGGCTGAACTTCTTATAGAGAATCCAGCCCTTATACTAATTAAATATCAATGAAAGTGGCACCTTGTTAGATGTCATTATATTCTTAGCAAACCTTGTGAGAACCTTCACTGATAACCACTGGATAAACTTCAGGAGCATGACCATACTTTGCTGTGAACTTCTCAGTTGCGTCAGCAATGAACTTGTCATACAACTCGTCCTTAACGAGGTTGATGGTACAGCCACCGAAGCCACCACCCATGATACGAGAACCAGTCACGCCATTCTCCTTGGCAACGTCGTTGAGGAAGTCGAGTTCTTCGCAACTTACCTCATACTCCTTGCTGAGTCCGTGGTGAGTCTCATACATCTTCTGACCTACAGTCTCATAGTCACCAGCAACAAGTGCGTCACAAACAGCGAGTACGCGCTCCTTCTCACCGAGAACGAAGTGTGCACGCTGGTAGTCCTCAGCACTTACCTTGTCCTTAACAGCCTCTAACTCGTCCCAGTTAGCATCACGCAATGTCTCATACTTCTTCTCTGGGAACTGCTCAGCGATAGCTGCAACAACATTCTCACAGCTTCTGCGACGATCGTTATATGGGCTACCAACGAGTTCGTGCTTAACCTTTGAGTTTACAAGAACGAGCTTGTAACCCTGTGGATTGAATGGGAAATACTCGAACTCACGGCTACGGCAGTCAAGACGCATCAACTTGCCTTTCTGACCGAATACACTTGCAAACTGGTCCATGATACCACAGTTCACACCGATATACTTGTGTTCTGTAGCCTGACCAGCGAGTGCGATGTCCCATTTTGAAATCTTATTATCAGCGAACAAGTCGTTCAATGTGCATCCGAAGCAGCTCTCCATAGCAGCAGAAGAACTCATTCCTGCACCGAGAGGCACATCACCAGCAAAAGCAATGTTGAAACCCTTTACGTCAACACCAAGTGCTTTGAACTCCTGTACCATACCATAAATGAAGCGTGCCCATGTTGCGCGTGGACCCTCTGGGTCATTAACCTTGAACTCTACACGGTCCTTGAGGTCAATAGAGTAGCACATTACAGTATCTGTACCATTAGGACGAACCTCAGCCATGATGCCCTTGTCTACTGCACCTGGGAATACGAAACCACCGTTATAGTCAGTGTGCTCGCCAATGAGGTTGATACGTCCTGGTGAGAAATAAATGTTTCCAGTCTTGCCGTCGAAATGCTTAATAAAACGACTTCTTACGAATTCTATGTCCATGTTAGTAATATTTGATGATTGTTAGGATATAATTAAATTATCTCGATATAATGGCAAGCGTAGTGCCTGCCATTATAAAGATGTCTGTTTAAGCCTTCTTTGAAGGATGTGAGCCAATCAAAGCGTAGAAGAGCATGTAAGCCAACATACCAACGATGAGCCAGTAGCTCTGGATGTCGCCTACCTTTGTAGCCATAATGTTCTGAATCAATGGCATAACACCACCACCAACAACCATGGTCATGAAGAGACCAGAAGCTGTAGCTGTGTACTTACCAAGACCCTCTGTAGCGAGGTTGAAGATAACACCCCACATTACTGATGTACAGATACCGCAAAGGATGATGAGTAATACCTTTGTTGGAACCTCAGCCTCAATCCATGTGCTCTCTGCAATATTAGGAATTGTAAGGCTCATTGTATTTGCTTCTGGCATGAAGATAGCCACAATAAGAAGCACGAGAGCCAATGCTGTTGTCACTGTAAGCTGTGTACGTGAAGATACCTTACCACTGATGAAGGCACTTACGAAACGACCAACGAGCATCAACAACCAGTAGATACCAGCGATAAGACCTGCGATGGCAGCACTACCGAGTACACCACCTTCTGCAACTGGCTGACTGAGGTAGAACAGGAGCTGACCTGGAATACCCACCTCAATACCTACGTAGAAGAAGATTGCAATGATACCGAGCAACAACTGGCGATAGCCTAATGCGCCCTTGATACCACCAACAACGTCAGCCTTCTCTGTCTCTGGCTCAGTCAACTGTGTAAACCAAACGATAAAGAATGATGCTGCAAAGATAACCAATGCGATAAGCAACAATGGAGATACAACCTCAAGTGATGTACTCTTTGTAATCTCACCAATCATAGAACCAGCAACCATCGGAGTCAGTGTTGCTGCGAGTGAGTTCAATGATGCACCCGTCTGGATAAGCTGGTTACCACGGTTACCACCACCACCAAGAAGGTTCAACATTGGGTTTACTACAGTATTCAAGATACAAACACAGAAACCACAAACGAAGGCACCAACAAGGTAAACTACGTATGTGCTGATTTCGTTTCCATCCATTCTACTTGAACCATATTGGATGGCAATACCGATGAAACCAAGTGCCAAAGCAACAAGAGCAGTCTTCTTGTAACCATACTTTGTAATCATCATACCTGCTGGAATACCCATGAAGAGGTAAGCCAAGAAGTTCATCATGTTACCCATCATACCAGCCCAGTCATAGTGCTGTTTCCAAATTGTACCAAATGGTGCTGCCATGTTGGTAACGAAAGAGATCATAGCAAATAGGAACATCATGGTGATAATTGCCACCAAGGTTCCTTTTTTGTTAGTTTGATTTTCCATTTTGATATTTCAATTTTTATTTATTATTTCGTTTTTGGATGCTTATTTCTCTACACCAAACTTATAGATAGTTCTCTGTGTGTACTCCTTGCATGGCTCTAAGATGACTGAAGGGAAATAAGGATGGTTTGGACTGTCTGGGAAGTGCTGTGCTTCGAAGCAGATAGCACTGCGACGTGGGAAGGTTGCACCATGCTGTCCCTTATAGCCGTCAGCCCAGTTATGGGTATATACCTGAACGCCTGGCTCTGTTGTATACACCTCCATAGTTCTTCCGCTCTTAGGTTCTTTAATGCGTGCAGCGAATGAAAGTTCGCCTTCTTCCTTCTTATTCAGTACGAAACAGTGGTCGTAACCTGCGCCATTCTTAATCTGTTCGTGGTCAGCGTCAATATCCTGACCTACTGGCTTTGGTTCACGGAAGTCGAATGGAGTTCCTGCTACCTTCAAAATCTCACCTGTTGGGATTGATGTTTCATCAATAGGGAGGTAGAAGTCAGCATTAATCTGGCACTCTAAGTCGTCAATTGTTGGTGTTGGATTAGCAATACCTGCCAAAGAGAAGAAGCCATGACTGGTAAGGTTGATGATTGTCTTCTTGTTAGTCTTTGCAGAATACTTGATAATGAGTTCGTCGTTATCAGAGAATGAATAGGCTACCCAAACTTCAACTTCACCAGTATAGCCTTCCTCACCGTATGAAGAAGTGTACTTCAATACAACGGCGTGGTCGTTAACCTGTACTGCATCCCAAACCTTTGCATTAAAGCCCTCCTTACCTCCATGCAGAGAGTTAGGACCATTATTAATAGCAAGTTTATATTCCTTTCCGTTCAACTGGAAACGACCTTTGGCAATACGATTACCATAACGGCCAATAAGGGTTGAAAGATAAGGTTCTGGTGAATTGATGACCTCTTGTATATTGTCATGTCCTTGAATGATATTTGCCAAGTTTCCGTCTTTATCAGGAACCATAATAGCAACAATCGCACCACCGTAATTAGTGACTGCAACCTCATTGCCTTTGGCATTTCTAAGTACATAGAGATCGGTTTTCTTACCATCTATCGTAGTCTGGAAGTCCTCTTTCTTCAGACCACACACGTAGTGTGTCTCTTCGGCATTTACCATGATGTTCTGTTTTTAGTTACTATTTCAAGACCTGCAAAGTAAATAAAAATAAACGATAACTGCAAACTTAACTTTGAAAATAATAGGGTATGGTGTGTTAAAAACAATTAACATAACAAGGTTTTAACCCAAATCAGTCATTAGATATTGTTAGAAACGATATCTCTATTGACTGATTTGGGTTAAAATCAATTTAATTACAAAAGTCTTATAGCAATCTTTGTAAGTATGAGTTGATAACTCAAATTACAAGTTTAGTACCTTTATTTTCTGTTAAAACTACTCAGAATAGGCTCTGATTTTGCCTGGACAGGGTTTAAGCAAAGGATAGTTTGAGTTCTCTTGGAACTTTGTTAGCTTTTGCATAATAGCATCCCTATCCTCTTGACTCTTCATCCGAAGCATGTCTTTGATAAAAGGTACTGTCGGACTATCTGGGTAAGCCTTCATGAATCGTTTCCACTCTTCTTTAACTTCTTTGTCTATGTTTTCATAATCGACAGGAGTATTGTCTACGCCAAACAAATAGGCAGACTGAAGGAATATATAGTCATCTTGTAGTCTACAGAAAAATTCTTTCTTTGTTGGATATGTTTTTACGTAAGCTTCGTGTCGAGCAAGCAGGTTACCCAACCTTCGCCACGATATTACGAGGACAGCATCTGGGGCAATGTTCTCTGCATCCTTTATCAGGTACCAATAGTCCTGATAGTACTTAGGCAATAGTTTGACATACTGAATGTATGTTTTAGTTTGAAGGTTCATTTCTACGATTCCTTCTCCTAAATCTACTATTTCTATCCCTGCGTTCTTATAGAACAGCTCCTTCTTTTTAATGGAATCGTGTGGCACTATTTCATTACCCATGCTGTCTATTTTATACTCGAAATAGTGCCCAAGGAAATGACTCTCACGGTCATTGACCTTATTCAACTCTTTTTGCACTTCTGTACTAAACTCATCAAAGATTCGACAACGCTCCTCTGGTGATGCGCCCTTAAATTGGATGTCAATTATTTGCTGATGAAGCTTGATTCGCTTCAAGGGATCAGTCGTTTTTGCAAGGATTTGCTTAACGCTATCAACCTTAGCCTTTTGTTGGATACTATCGATATTTATTTCCTGCTTTGTACTATCGATGTTTTGACCATCTTTATCTGTTTGCTTAGAGGGATTGTTTTGACATGCTGTCAATAGGACAATTCCTAATAAGAATAGATATATGATTCGTTTCATAAGATTAATGTTTGAAAGTTTTATTAATGATAAATTTTGTTCCCAGTTTCTTTTCTTCTGTGCAAAGATATATATAAAAAAGGAGGAAACTCTCAATTGTTAGTTTTTTATTTTCTTATTGTGTTAATATTTATTGATAAACTCTTCTGTATCAAGTTTTTTTTATATGTATTTTAGCTTGTTCTTTTGTGGTTCACTTTACTGAATACCTAAACTTAATACGCTTGTATAAGCATCTGTTTAGAGTACTTTTGTGTGAAATATTATGACATTTTTTTGGTCTTATAAGCTTGTTTTCGGTCGAAAAACAGTGTTTTTGCTTGGGTTTGTAACTATCAGATAGTCAAGTGGTTGTCTGGTTGTAAAAGAAAAGATGCTTAATTGCATTTCAAAAGGGCGTTAGTTAGACTTGAAAAGGGCATCTTTTGCAAGTCAATTAAGCCTTAATTCGAATGCAATTAAGCACCAATTAAAATTCAGTTTATGATTTTTCTTTACAAAGTAAATGTTTTTTTTCTTTTTTTTTCAATTAAATAAAAATATATAAAATACTTTTCGTATCTTTGTTGCGTATTACCCATACCGAAAGCCCCAATGGGCAAAGGTGGGGGGTATACATACATATTGATAAAAGGCGTTTTTGTACGCTTTGGTTTTGACGAATTGGAATCTCGCAAATTCATCGACAAGTCAAGAACAAAGCAACAAAGAACGCTTCATGGGGTGTATTATATACGTTCTCAATGTCTTCAATCGATTTTCGGTTGTTGTCAAGAGGGCATACTATATATTTACACTGGCGTGGGGCTTTCGGCGTTGCTCGTTTCGACTTGTCGGGCAATGCGAGAGCCTCAATTCGTGAAGCGAGTGACAGAACTGGCTCCACGCTTTTTTATATGTATAGATTACGAGGATAAATTTCGTCAACAAAGGGAGTCTGTTGGCTGTGTTTGTGAACGAAATTAGAATGAATGTTTTAGACAACAATCCTTACCGACTACTCGGAGTTTATACTAATTCTCCGACCAAAGAACGACTGGCTAATCACAATCGGATGAAAGCATTTCTGAAAGTAGGCAAGTCTGTATCTTTTTCTTTAGATTTACCCCAATACCTACAACCTATCAATAGGACTGAAACTTTGGTAGCCGATGCTGATGCTAAACTCGCATTACCCAAAGACCAAATGTTCTATGCGCTGTTTTGGTTTATCAAGACAACTCCGTTAGACGATATAGCTTTTAATCACCTCATAGCAGGCGAGCGCAATAAGGCGGAAGAAATTTGGCAAAAGAAAGAAACTCTTTCATCGCTACAAAACCGCATTGTATGCGCCTTGATGTGCGATGACTACAAACAAGCCCTATCGTGCGTAGAGACATTGTATGCCAATATGGAATATGTCAATCAATTTGTGTCAGCAGTGATTGGCACTGGGGGAAATGTAGATGTAACAGACTTACCTTTCACATTCCTTGATGCTCTATGTGAAGAAATTGATGTACAGAAAATACTTCCGCATATAGAAAATAGTATCTGGAAAAAACATATTAGTGGGAAGGCTATCAACCCATTAATCGAAACCATACAGAATGCTATTGCCATTGCGAAGAAATCAAGAGGAAAAGGGGATAATGTACAATTAGCAAAAGCGAGATTGAGTGCAGGGAAGTCCTTAATGGAAAGCACGAAGGAGGGTCTTTTGCAATTAAGAAACTATCTTTCAATTTCTGATTTGCAATACCAGATGATTGCAGACAAATTGGCACAGGAAATTCTACAGTGTGGAATAGATTATTTCAACAATACAAATGATGATGATGCTCCACAGCAAGCTATGTTCCTTCAGAATTATGCATTATCTATTGCTGTCGGAACATTAGTAAAACAAAGATGTAAGGAGAATATTGATACTCTTAAGAATGTAGGGGCAGAATATGTTGTAAGAAATGAACTGTCACGATTAGTGGGATATGTTCAGGACTTACGAGGCGACAGAGGAGATAATCTAATTACTCGTTGCTTAGGAAAGTCAATTACTGATATTCAAGAAATTATTACGAAATGTATTCCAGATCTTGAAACCATAAAAAGGAAAATGGGAACTAGAAATGATTTGTATATTAAAATATCATCTACTGTAGTGTCATCAGCCGTTAATGCTATAGTCGAGACGATTAATAAACAGCAGAAATTCCTAATGATTAACGGAGATACTGAGAAACTAAGTTCAATTATTTCATCTGCTATATCACTTATGAGAACGATTGGTAATATGGATATGGACTCAAAGTCTCATGACTATTACAAAAGTAATAATTCTACTTTATTAAATATAAATAGCCGTTTAAATCAAAATAGCCGTTTAAATCAAAGTAATAGTGGATGCTATATTGCAACAATGGCTTATGGAAATTATGACCATCCTCAAGTTGTAATATTAAGACATTTCAGAGATATGTTTTTATCTCAGAGACAATGGGGCAGATGGTTTATAACATATTACTATAGGTACTCTCCAAAACTTGTAGAGCGACTTAAGGATCATGCATTGATAAACAAATTCATCAGGAAAGTACTTGATGGATTCATTTTATTTGTAAAACACAAGTATAAATAACTATGAATAGAATATTTACAATAATCCTGCTTGTAACCATGAGTTGCATGCTAACGAGTGCGAAGTTGGCGAATAATACCGACAAAATTAAAGTCTTAGAAGATAAGTTTACTCTTCTGCAGAACAAGCAAGGTAATGTGGAAAATCATTTGAACTGGCTGGTAGACAAACAAAGAGAAGACGAGCATAAAATCCAATCGCTTAGCAATGAGAATGCCAGACTAACAAAGGTGATTGACAGTTTGCAGACTGCATACAGACAATTAGCAAATACTCAAGCAACTGACCGCAAAAATATCAGTAGGGAAATCGATAAAACTAACAGCAATATGCAGGATGGTCAAGACATGCTGCGAAACCGCACGCTTTGGATGGGCATTATCGCTGTGGTATTGCTTATTATAATAATAGGTGTGATATACCGATTGGCAAGACGTATCAAATTAGGTGACACCTCTATCGACGAAGTACGCAAAGCACAGGAAGCCTTACAGTTGGCACAGACAAAGATGCAAGAAGAATCTGTGAGACTGGATGATAAGCTGCTGGAAATGTTTGACAAGCAAATATCCGCAACGCCAAAGGTTGTCGGAACTGATAAGCCTGACCATTCGCTTGCCTTGAAGGTGGCAGACGAAATTGTCAGAATAGAACTCAACATGTCACGTATGGACTCTTCAATAAAGGGATACAAGCAATTGGCAAAAGCCGTGGAACGCATCAAAGATAACTTTAAAGCCAATGGCTATGAAATCATCGATATGTTAGGGAAACCATACAACGAGGGCATGAAAGTAACTGCCAACTTTGTTGCTGATGAAGAATTAGAAGAAGGAAAGCAAATCATTACAGGCATTACCAAACCGCAAATCAACTACAATGGGCAAATGATACAAGCTGCTCAGATAACCGTAAGTCAAAACATCTAAGATATTAACATCATGGCAAGAAACAAAATTGATTATGGCATAGATCTCGGAACAACCAATTCCGCCATCAGCCGCATGGAAAAAGGAGAACCAATTGTAATAAAGACTGACGTATTAAAAGACACTATGCCTTCCTGCATTTCTGTAAACAAGAAAGGCTCTATAAAGGCTGGCGATAGTGCCTACAATACGATGAAGCAAGATAAACGCCGTGCTACAAAGTCGTGGCATAAGGGAGCCTCCAATACATATGTGGAGTTTAAACGCACAATGGCGACAGATACAAAATATTCATGTACTAATTTGAATAAAGATTTCTCATCAGAGGAACTATCGGCAGAAGTACTGAAAACTTTAAAGTCATTCGTTACGGATGAAACATTTGGTTCTGTTGTCATTACCGTGCCAGCAAAGTTCACGGTAAACCAAAAAACTGCAACAATGGAAGCCGCGAAGCTGGCAGGCTTCAAACATTGTGAGCTACTTCAAGAGCCTATTGCGGCAGCTATGGCATATGGTGTTACTGCAGAGGAAAAGCATGGACTTTGGATGGTCTTCGACTTTGGAGGCGGAACTTTTGATGCTGCCTTGTTGAAAGTAGAAGATGGAATCATGCAAGTTTTTGACACTGAGGGAGATAATTATCTTGGCGGTAAGAACCTTGATTATGCTATTGTGGATAACTTGCTTATACCGTATCTTCAGAAAAATTATGCAGTAGATAGTTACTTGCAAGATCCAGAAAAAAAAGAGGTACTTCGCGATGCTATGAAAACATACGCAGAAGATGCAAAAAATCAACTTTCATTTAAAGATCATGAGGATATTATTTCCAATCTTGGCGATCTTGGAGAAGATGAGGAAGGAGAAGAAATAGAGCTTGACTTAACCTTAACTCAGGCACAGGTCTTTGATGTAATGCACCCCTACTTCCAAAAAGCAGTAGACATCTGCAAGAACCTTGTAAAGCGCAATAACATTGACGGATCACAAATTAGCAAACTTATTCTTGTGGGTGGTCCAACACATAGCCCTCTCATCCGTCAAATGCTGAAAGAACAAGTTACACCTAATGTTGATACAAGTATCGACCCTATGACTGCTGTTGCAACAGGAGCGGCACTCTATGCTTCTACAATGGATGCGGAGATTACGGACGAGGACATTCAAGTGGGAACTATCAAACTCGATGTGAATTATGAATCTACAACTGTTGAAATGACAGAGTATATACCAGTTCGTTTGACTGCCGACTCACCTTTGAGCAAAGTTTTCGTTGAGCTTGTTAGAGGAGATAAGGCATGGTCAAGTGGAAAAGTGGAAATTGATTCAAATGGTGATGTGCTGGAAGTAAATCTATTAGAAGGAAAAGCTAACTCGTTCAATATTTTCTGTTATGATGATAAAGGAAATACCCTCCCTTGCTTTCCTTCAGAAATTACCATTATTCAAGGTTCTGTAGTTGGAGCTGCACCATTGCCCTATAATATTGGTATTGCCACATGGAATGAAGACAAAAGACGTGGTGTATTCCGTATGGCAAAGGGATTGGAGAAGAACAAGCCATTGCCTGCCACTGGTGTGGTAAATGATTTGAAAACTTCGAACCAACTTCGTCCTGGTTTAGAGAGTGATATGCTAACCATTCCAATTTACCAAGTAGATGACTTTACCGAAGCTGAAGGCAAGTCTGCATCACTCTATGAACATGTAGCAGATGTTGTTATTACTGGCGATGATGTTGATACACTCATTACGGAGAATAGTTTGGTGGATGTAACACTTAAAGTCGATTCTTCCGAACAAATGAAACTTGAAGTTCATTTCTTGTCTACAGATACTACTGTAGAAAAAGAGCTTGATACTAACAAGAAGCATACCATGCTTGATGCCAGTGCAGAGATAAAGAAAGGATTTACAGAAGCAGAGGACAGCCTTAAAAACTTGTCTGATAGTGGAATCAATGTAGACAGCTTGAAAGAAGAACTTGCTTCTATCCGTACAGACAATGAAAACACAACAGAGAAGAAAGAGGTACTAAACCATCTACGGGAGTTACTTAGAAAGATTGAGCAACTTGATGCAAATACAGAATGGCAGCGTGTGGAGCAAGAGTTATGTGAAGAGTTCGACAGACTTGAAAAGGCACAGAACGATCTGGGAAATGATAACTCTGCACAATTGGTTAATCAACTCCGCACCCAGACAGATGAGACTATACGTGCAAAGAACGTACAAGTTGGTCGTGAACTATTAGAACAAATCAATAGACTATTCTTCCAACTTACCATGGTTTACCAGTGCATGGGACTTATTCGGTCTTGCAACGATCGCTTTGGCACTATACGCTGGAAAGACTCGTCGCGTGCCCGCCAACTTGTAAATCGTGGAATGGAGCAAATTAGTAACAACCCTACAACAGAGGGATTGCAGCAGATTGCAGCAGAATTGATTGAACTTATGCCGCAAGATGAGGCAGCAAATGCAGGTGGACTGTTAAGATAATAATTAGAACTTATGAATATGTAGATAGATACAACCTTCAGGTGTCCGTGACGGTAAACTTGAGAAAATGTATTTATCTACACTCATATAAATATCAGACTCTAAAGGTTGAGGCTGTATATTGTCTTTGTTGTTATTTTTAACAATCGAAGTTGGTTTAATTATACTTTAAATGTAAAACTATGCATTTTAAGAAAAACGATAAAGTAGATGCATACACAATTGCGTTTCCGCATAGGCAAGGGACTTATGCGGAAACCTATCGTGTGAAAGATACAAACGGTAAGACTCGTTTTTTAAAACTTATCAATTATTCCAAACTCCATCATCGTCAGATAGATAGTGATGGTCAAGTAACGGAAATTGAGATTACAAAGTGGTTGAATCATCATAACCTTTGTCAGTATGTTGATTCGGGTAATATGATGATAGGCGGTCATCAATATGCTTGGCTCGTAACGGAGTTTGTGAGTGGTGAGACTTTGTCTGAGCGCATCATCCGTGATAGCGATCTCAGTGTATATGAGATAAAGACGATTGCAAAAGCTGTCTTGTTTGCTTTATCGTATCTACACTCACAGCAGGTACCCATCATTCACAATGAAGTAACAATACAAAACATTTTGCTGAATCTCGCTGGTGATTTGAAAGACTTGAAGTTGATAGATTTTGGACATGCTCAATACTTGGGACAAGCGATAAGAAAGCCAAACTTGGATGAATTGAATCCATTTTATCTCGCACCTGAACGATTCTCTGGCGTATACTCTGTACAAACTGATTTATATTCAGTAGGAGTTATGATGTACCATTTACTTTATGGCAGGTTACCTTGGTTTATTGATATTTCTACAAAAGATAATCAAGATGTGGTGGACTACATCTTGGCAGAACGAAACAAAAAGCTTAAACTGTCAAAAGATAACATATATGAGCTTGATGATCAACTGCTGAATGTCATAGCCAAATCACTAAGTTATGACGCAGAGAATAGATTCCAAACAGCCCAAGAATTTATTAAGGCTATTGATGGTGAAGTCAGGGTGGAATATCAATCTACCAAGCGGGAAATCCTATCAGGATTGCAACCGAACGAGGCTGCAATTCTAACACCAACAAAGAAAATGGGTGAAGGATTCTCTGCTGTAGCAGGTATGGAAGAACTGAAACAGCAAATGTATGAAGAAGTGATAGAACCACTCCATCATCCAGAGGAATATCAACGTTATGGCGTTACTATTCCCAATGGAATGTTACTCTATGGTCCTCCGGGTTGTGGAAAAACATTTTTTGCCAAACATTTTGCAGAGGAACTCGGTTTTAACTTTATGTGCATCACTCCCGCTACATTGAAAAGCCGTTATGTTAATGCAACACAAGAGAACATAGCAAAAATGTTCAAGGAAGCAGAAGATAACGCACCAACGGTGATTTTCATTGATGAGATGAATGAACTCGTGCCTAATCGTGATAGTAGCGATGTACACGAGATGTCAAGAAGTGCAGTCAATGAAATGCTCGCTCAAATGGATAAGACAGGTGAAAAAGGAGTTTTTATCATTGGTGCAACTAATTACCCAAATATGATAGACCCTGCAATACTACGTGCAGGTAGATTAGATAAAAAGTTTTATATAGGTGTACCAGATACAGAAGCAAGGGTGGCGTTATTCAGATTGTATCTTGAAAAGCGTCCATACGACTTTGGTTTGGATTATCAACTTTTAGCAGATATGACTAAGAATTATGTGTCTGCTGATATTCAATTGATAGTAAATGATGCTTCAAGGTGTGCGCTTCGACAGCATTGCAAGATAACTATGGAAATCTTGAAATCTGTAATAACAAATATTCAGCCATCGCTCAGTGCTAATGAGTTAAATAAATATGAACGCATTCGTGCAATGATGAATGGCGAAACACAAAGCAAGACAAAAACCAGACCTCGAATAGGTTTTAATGTATAAATGATTATGACAAAGACAGAATTATATTTAAAAACAGTGTTCTGTTGCATAGCATGCGATGGAGACATTGCCGAAGAAGAAATCCGCTTGATAAGAGAACTTGGTACCAAAGATAAACTTTTCAATGATATGGATACTGAAAAGTATATCAATGCGTGGATTAATGAAATTAATAAGCGAGGCAGTATGTTTCTACAAAACTACCTTAATGAAATTGCTACGGAAGATCTGAACGAGAAGGAGCAACTGTTGCTGGTATCACTTGCATTCAATGCTATTGAGGCAGATAACCGGATAGAGTATTCTGAGGTGAAATTCTTCAAAAAGATACGTTCAAGATTATCTATCAGCGATGAAACAATCTTAGGGAGTTTCCCTAATAAAGAGGATTTTCTTTTGCCTGACTTGAAAGTTGCAGAGTTACCAATGTGGGACGAGAATACACACTTTAATCAAATAACCATACTAACTCAAGGTTTCTAACAACTTTCAATTAAATAAAATCAAAAGAAAGATAATCTACTTTTGTGCAAGGATATTACCCTCTCTTTGATAGTTTACAATAGTATATCATAATGAGAGGGTATGTCAAAATGGAAAATATTTTGATAATTATTGCTGTCCGGTAAACATTTTTGTTATATAAAAGTTAAGGGCTGAAATCC
>ERZ773018.241-NODE-241-length-36483-cov-25.299824_pt1 | contig 36483 bp, 41 predicted proteins | sample MGYA00580840_ERZ773018 | MGnify/ENA primary metagenome ERZ773018 (study PRJEB29015, sample SAMEA2738125) | human oral metagenome | biome: human oral; feature: human-associated habitat; material: saliva | place: China | collected 2256 ... | reverse complement strand
GAGAATGTCCGCAATGCCACAACAAAGATCAGAGAAAGATGAATGTGACTCGTAGAACTTGTGGATATTTAGGAGAGAACTTTTGGAATCTTGGAAAGACGAAGGAGATTTCAAAGAGAGTGCTTCATGTGAGCTAATATGAAAGAAACGATAAGTACTTTTGATTCATAAGAGGAGATCCTTATTGTAAGTATGAAGATTTCCTCTAGTAATTGAGAAAAAATATTCATTCTTAATTGTTCTTTTATTTATTTTTGTAGTATTTATGGGGTTAACATTGGTTATACTTCCTCAAGATAATACTCTCCAAGAACTTAATCAACTTAAAAACTACTATTATCAAAATTGATTTAGAGCAAAACCTCAAATTTGTAAAGAAAATGCTCATATTACCTTACTTGAACTTAACCAAAAAATCCCTCTAATCTTTCAAACAGAATTGAGAAAGCTCTTAACTAGAGAAAAGCCTATTACGCTAAGTAAATTCCATATTTATTCAGAAAAACATAAGCGGGCTTCGGAGATCCCTGAGTTAGTAGAAAAATTCCCGTATGGATGTGGTTGGTTTACCTTGCTTTTCCAAGAAAATCAAAAACTTATTTCATTGGTCAAGAAAATAAGAAAGTTAGCTTCTGCTTATAATATAGACCGTAGTTTAGAGTATGTGCATAGAATTATTGAGGCAACTTGAGAGAAAAAGGTCAGGATAAATATTTTTGATTATCTTTGCAATCATATGAACCTTTGTAATTATATTCGTTTTGATAGAATTTGAGAAGCAAAAGCAATTTTTGAAAAGACCTTTTATGCTCAAGAAATTGTTTTTGATAAAATCGCATTAGTTGATGAAAGACATAAAATTATATGGATTATTTCTTTACATAGTGGTTCCGGATAGAAGGGAAAGGACTTTACTATTGTTTAAAATGGGAATAGGATATTATAATAGAAGATGGCATTGATAATGCTTTTAGGAGATAACTTTTATCTCTTGAATTTATGATAAACATAGCTATAGATTTCTATAGTTATGTTTTTTTATTGATTATTTCAGATCGTATGAAAAAAAGATATAAGTGGATTATGAGAATTTTTCTTTTAATACTAATTCTGCATGTAGTCTTAAGTGTGCTCCTATCTACAGCTTTTGTTGCAATTTCAATGGGAGAGTTTGGGCAACCTCGATTTTTGGAGCATAATGGGTGCCTGTGATGAGATATTGAAGTATGGTTTTGCCTTATGGGACAAAATGTGCCAGATATGATGTTTTGAGGAACCGAAATACTACTATGAAATATTATACGGATGCTTTTCTTGGAGCTGTTTGCTTAGCAAAAAATTTCCGACTTGTCGCTTGTAAATTTTCATCAGGTCGCTGATAAATTTCTGACCTGTCGTTTATAAATTTCTATCAGGTCGGAAATTTCTTTCCATCAGGTCGGAAATAGGTATCAAAAAGGGGAGGGAGAAATCACTCATTTGAAAAGGATTTTCTTGAAGTGGTTTTAGAAAAGTCAATCTCCAAAGGCTCTATAGGCATAGTGCTTTTAAAAAGGCTTGCAATAGTACCCTAAAAGACTATAAAAGCCTCTGCAACAAAAAAATAAAAAGAAAAGAAATGAAGTTTGCCTCGCGATAGTGAGCCGAGCTTCCGAAGTTAGGGGATGACTTTGTTACTCAAATTCCTCAAAAAGCAGAAAGTGGTCTGCTTTAATCAAAAATAGAATCGGAATGTCGCCACTTAGACAGTCCAAAAAATAAAAACAAAAATTTTAATAAAATGAAACCAAAAGTTTTTGCACTGTTTACGGTGCTAGTCGCAATTTTTGCAGGAGGTATTACTTCTTGTGATAAAAGTAGTGATGATATTCAAATTTCAACTCTACCTGAAAAGAGTTAGCCTTCCCTAATCAACAACCTAGTGTTGTAAGAGAGCTTTCAGCTTCTACTTTGGATTCCAGAAACTTTGATGAAATTTACAAAGTAGATATCTCAAACTATACGCATGTTTATCAAGAGGGAGACCGCGGTATGTGTGGTCCATGTAGTTATGTTTCGGCAAGATCTATAAAAAATCCTTCTTATTCTGCAACATATACAACAGCAACGACTATTAAAAGCAGATTGGATAGTATTCATGGCACTGGTGCTTGGGGTGTATATCAATTATATGCTTATAGGGATAGAACTTCAAAAGATTGGGGACGTTGGAGGTCTCCTAACAATATGTGGACCTCAGCGAGAGATAATGCAAAGGCGTGGATCAAACAAAAAATTTCAGAGGGTAAACCTTGTGTTTTGCCTTGTTTGTATAACATGTCTACATCAACATCTAGTATAGGGCATTTTTATGTAATAGTGTCCTTATACTTAAAGAATGATGGGTATGGTTCTATAGTCGGTGTGAAAGATGTATGGAGAAATAATTCACAAACATTTTATTTCTCTTACACAGATCTACTCTCTTCTAATTGGGTTAATACACGAAAATATTCTGGAGTAGGGCGAGAGCATTATGCGGTTATGAGTTTTGAATAATTCATCGCTTTATATAGGGAAGAAGGTTTCCTTCTTCCCTATTCTTATATTTTATGATGTAATTTTAATATCATGTTGTGGAGGTTTATGAGTATATTACTTCCTTTTGTTTTGATTGCTTGTAATAACAAACAAAATTCAGAAATGTTATTTCGTATTCAAACTCCTGGTGATATAAGGAATGCTGAAAAATGTTTATTAACTTTTGAATGAGATAAAGTTATGCTGCCTGTTGGAACAAAAAATCAAGAATATCTTATTTCAGAAGTTTTCCCAGCAAATACTTCTTGATTATATTCGGTAGATATCGCTTCTTTCAAAATACTTTTTTCTAATCAAAGGGGAGATCTTGATTATTCATGTTTTTATATGGATAAGAATTATGTTTATGGAAAGGTAGGAGAACTTATTTTACCCCTTTTTGAAGGCTTTGATTATGAAACGATACAGATTCTTACAGGAGAACTTGAAGTGCCAGATGTTAGAGAGGGGCAGGTGATATGAACTAAAAAAGTAATTTCTACTTGTGATTCATGAGGTTGCTATCTTGATAAGGATGCAAGTTATTATTCTGAATGATTGCAATGATGGAATGGAGGATTTTCTTCAAAGATGATTAGAAATACTTCAAAAACATTTCCAAAAAATCAAGGTTATGATACTTTTGTTTATAATTTTGATTAAAATAGTGCATAAAACCATATGTCCTCATAATAATAACTAGAAAAAACTTTGATAATTCTCTCTAAATCATCTCATAATGAGGGATTTTTCTTTCCCTAAAAAATCCTTTGACAATGCATTACATAACCATACACTCAAGCTGTCCGATACCAAGGACAGCTTTTATTCTTTTACCGAGATACTCATGCAATACAAACTCGTAGAAAAAGCGAATCCGCTTAAGAAAGAAGAAAAGAAATGGTATGCTAATCCTATTGCAACTAGGAAGGTAGGGCAAAAAGAATTAGCAAAAGAAATTGAACTTCAATCATCTCTTACCAAAGGAGATATTGGGAATGTGATAGACAACCTCGTAGAGAACTTACCAAAGCATTTAGTCAATGGAGAATCCGTGCAGCTTGGAGAGTTTGGGACTTTCCGTATCAGCTTCTCAAGTGAAGGAGTTGTGGACAAATCTAAATTTAATACCAAAACCATCCAACCTAAAGTGATTTTTACCCCAAGTGTAGCATTTAAGAAAGCTTTGGAAGATATTCAATACTCGCAGGCATAAAAGAAAAGGCTCTTTCCGATCTTTTTTTGGAGGAAGAGCTTTTTTGTATTTTGAAAAAACGCTTCACTTTTAGCTCTTCACTGATAAAATGCACTACTGAACGATAAAAACTATGGATACTGCGAATGGTCCTTGACTGAGGGTTTCGCTGTTTGTAAGTGGCTGTCATCACGCTTGCCCCTGATGCTTTAATGCTGAGGCTCGGAATTTTAAGTTTGGTCAGGAATTTACGCAGGCGACGATTGATCAAGTCATTAAAGAATTAAAAGCTGATCATATCACCGGGTTAACCTTGCTTGGAGGGGAGCCACTCGCTCCAGAAAACCAATCCGAAGTCCGAAACCTTATTTCCCAAGTCCGTAAAGCGCTTCCAGAGAAAACGATTTGGTGCTATTCAGGCTTTACTTATGAATTTATCAGCGAGCTGATGCTTCCGAATCTGCCACATACCGCAGAGATTCTTAGGAGTTTGGATGTGTTGATTGATGGAAGGTTTGAGCAGGATTTACTGGATTTGAATTTGAAATTTAGAGGTTCCAAAAATCAGAGGGTGATTGATCTTCCAGCGACCTTGAAAAAAGGAGAAGTCATCTGGTCAAGCGAGGTTGATGATCAAGCGAAGCGAGTTTTTCGTCAGAGTCCAGAAAGGGAAAGGTTTAGTGCGATGATTAAGGCTTTTTCGTAGTTATTTCCCAAAAATCAGAAAGCTAATATAGCAAACATAGAGGAGGAGCATCAGGATTCCTTCTTTTTTTTCAATCGTTCTTTTGTGTTTCCCTCTCATATAAAAAAAGAAGATGAGGAGGGTGGCAAGAGTAAGGACGAGGAGATCAGTATTGGTTCCTGGCATACTTGGGATCGGAGCGATCAAGGCACTTGTCCCCAAGATAAAGAGAATATTGAAAATATTGGAACCGATGACATTTGCGATAGCGATATCAGAGTTTTTTTTGTAAGCGGCTACTGCTGAGGTTGCAAGTTCGGGGAGTGATGTCCCTACCGCAATAATCGTTAATCCGATAATTCTTTCGCTGATTCCGAAGTGTGTAGCAATTGCGACAGCTCAGTTGACAATCCAGTTTCCGCCAACAACAAGTCCAGTAATTCCTAGTCCAATCCAGAGGAGAGATTTCCAAAGAGGAAAAATCTGAATATCTGTTTTAGGATGGTTTGTCTGTTGTTGAGAAGTTTCAAACAGGTAATAAAGAAAGAATCCGAGCAAGATGATTAACGTGATCCCTTCGCTTCTTCCAACGAAAGCAGTATTGCTTCCATCAATCCAAATATCATTGATAAAGACTGCAAAAATAAGCGTAGCCATTGCACTGATGATGATCTCTCTTTTGAGAAATGTCGGTTTTATCTTTATGGGGTAGATCGCCGCGGCAAGTCCGAGAATAAGGAGAATATTTGCGATATTACTTCAGAGGATATTCCCGATAGTTATTCCAGTGATGCCTTGGAAACTAGAATGGATATTGACGACGAGTTCTGGAGCTGAAGTTCAAAAAGCTACAATCGTAAGTCCAATCAGGAGATCTGAAAGTCAGAACTTTTTTGCTAATGATGAAGCTCAATCTACGAGCAAATCTCCTCCTTTGACGAGGAAGAGAAAGCCAGTGATGAAAAGAAAAAGGGTGATGAAATTCATTTCCTAAGATATGAGTGTGTTAAAGTTAGAGGAGTCCAGAACTATCGATTTTATCTATATTTTCGAGTTCTAATTTGGTTTTGTAGTCGATCTTTTGTTTGTTGTTTTCGATTTTAAATTTTTGTATGAGAAGGTCTGTTTTGCTGGTTTTGCTAAAGTTGGTCTGGTATTTTTGTGTAGTATCAAAGAAATGATTTTGGATACTCTTAGCAAGAAATGCGATAATATTTAATTCCGAAATATTAAAAAAAGCAATGATAACGAAAATAAGAAAAATCAGAATCGCAAAAAAGCTTGCGGCGACTTTAGAAGTTTGAGAGAATCTTGAAAAGACGATGAGAGCGATCGCGATCCCAATAGCAAGAATAAAAAGCTGAACAATAGAAATCGTTATCGGACCGATAGGAAAGTTGAGTCCTGAGAGGAGTCCTTTTTTTATATTCTTTGGGAAAACAGCTTTCATAGGATTAAACTGAAATAAAGTCTATATATAAGTATAATCTAATTCGAGGGGAAATGCAAATTTTGATGAAAAAATGCTGAATGTTGTGAGCAGTTTCCTTATTTTTTTGATTTACATAATAAGATACTCATCGATGAGATTTGCATCTCCAGAGGAAATCATTCCCTGAATCTCTTCATTCGGATTTCCTGTTTCTGTGATGAAAAGAGCGGAAAGTTTTTCTCCGTTTCTTTTGCTCTGTGTAAAGAGTTCATTTACCTCAAAAATGGTCATCTCTTTTGAAATAAAGAGGTAATCTTTCCATCCGTATTCTAGCTGAATATGTTCAACCTTCATGAGTCAAAGATTAATATAGTCTTCATTCATCAAGAGATCAGAAATCCAGTAGAGGAGTCTTGCTTCACTGAGGATCCCGAGAAAAGTATTCTCTTCATCATAAATTGGAATGTTTGTATATCCGTTTTTTTTCATTTGAGGAATAATGATTTTGAGAAGATCAGATTTTTGAGCTTTGAAAACTTCTTTTTTGAAGAATTCTAATACTTTTGCAGGTTTAGTTATCATTTTCGCATATTTACTGATCTTTTCAATAGCGGCTTGAGTTGGCATTGCAAAAGTCTCTCCATTTGATTTGATACCGTGAGTGATAAAGTTTCTTAACTCTCCGAAATTCCTTAGCTGATAGATATGTTTCCTGACAAATCATGAAATACTATAGTTGCCTTCTGATATTTTCTTGAGCTTTTCATTATAGGGAGAGAAGCCTTCTTCATTGAGGATTTTGTCAAAATGTTTATCTATCTCATTGAAAAAAGCTAAAAAGCTGATGATTCCATCTTCAGATGAGCTCGTATTTATAATTTCCATAGGTTTTTCGTATATAGAATAAAAGGGGAGTGTGTGTTTTTTCTGACTTTTGGTTCTATTTATTCGGAGCTTTCTTCTCCTGAAGTTTCATTTCCCTCAGGAAGCTGGTCAAGATTAGCCCCTACTCAAAGCCTTGTAGAAATCTCTGCATCTACAAATTCTCTTGCTCTTCCATATTTCTTAGCAGAGTATTCTTGTAAAAGTGGAACGATCTTTTTATTCTGATAGTCCTTAGTATAGATAGAGTTCATACTAAAGACTTTGGAAGTTGCATTATCAATATTGAGCTTGATATAGGACTTATAGTTTGCGATTCCTACAATATCTTGAGGACCGAGCAGCGGAGCGTATTCTTTCTCCATAAACTCGGCATCAGGAGCACCGATTTTGAAACTCATCATCGTTCCCACGTTACCGAAAACTGCAGCTTTTACATCGGATTTTCCACCACCGCTATCGCCGAGTCATTTTGCTGGTTCAAGCTGTGCGATATATTGGTGCGCCATAATCAGTCCAAGTCTATATTTTCTGGCTTCTGACAGGATATCTGCAAAAGTCCCTGATACAAAGTTTTGGAATTCATCCACGTAGAGATAGAAGTCTTTTCTGTCTTTCGGGTCCATTTTCGCTCTTCCCATCGCGGCATTATAAATCTTAGAAACCAGAATCATACCGAGAAGTTGGGCATTGAGTTCTCAGATTTTACCTTTGGAGAGGTTTACAATCAGGATTTTCTGATTATTCATAATGTCATCAAAATTGAATGCGGATTTGGTCTGACCGATAATATTTCTAATCAGCCTATTGGTATTAAACGATACGAACTTAGAAGAAAAATATGGGATAATTTCAGCTTTTTCTCTATCTCACATTGAATTATATGTTCTTTCCCACCAGTTTTTTACCACCGCATTTGTAACTTTCGAAACTTTAATTTCTCTATAAGTATCATCAGTAAAGAGTCTGACTACATCTAGTAAAGTTGGTCTGTCTTCAAAGTCCTCAAGAATCGTTAGGCTTCCATACTTAAAATACTCCTGGATTCTCGGACCAAAAATCTCAGGTCCAAACATTTTCAGAAAGATCTCTGTCGCATCATTTACGGTTCTATCCGCTTCATCAAGGGAATTGATTTCATAGAGATTAAGTCCCATTGGTCTGTCTTCGTTTCCTGCATCAAAATAGACCACATCTTTTGCTCTTTCCTTTGGTACGAACGCAAGCACATCTTCAGCAAGATCTCCATGTGGATCGATCAGGCAGATACCATCACCATTCCAAAGGTCTTGCCTTGCCATTGTTTGGAGGAAAACTGATTTTCAGGTACCAGATTTTCAAATCATATAGTGGTGTCTGGTCCTATCTTCTCTTTTCATATAAACTGGAGTAAGATTGTTTCTATAGATATTTACTCCGAGAAGAATCGCATCTTTGTAGAGTTTGTAGCCATTCACGGTTTTGCCAGGAACGAGCTCTTTTACAAATTTCTGTCCTTCTTTTTCAATAATTTGATGATCATTGATCTTGGATTTTCCCTCATTTTCTTCTATTTGTGCATCAGGATGAGCGAGTTGATAATCTGCAAGTGGGGTTTCTTTTTCCTCTTCTAGAACTTTAGAACTTACTGATCGATGCTGTTTGTATTCGGTCAAAATCTCAGACAGATTTCCTTTTTTGTATTTTTCTGCCAGAATCCCTGTCATAAGTTTTCCATTCCATTCCTCATCCGTAAATTGTGGAAGATTAGATGGACAAGGAAGTACCTTATACTGCATCCATTCAATAATCGGTGAACGGTTATATACGCTATCAGCAAAATGATAGAGAGAGCTTAGCTCATTGGTAGAAAAATAGGAATGTTTATAGAAAAAACCAGAAAGGTAAAAGTTCGCTGCGATTTTCCATAGTGGAATATAAATTCCTGAGAAAATATCGTGCTTGGTATTATCATCTTCTAGACTATTACTATATTCATCACTATAAACATTGTAGGCAGATTCCATGGCTTTGAGATTCTGTCTTGCTTGTCCCTCGATATCTGATGAACTGATAACGATTAGTCCTGATTTGTAGCTTGGATTTCCTGCTTCTTCACCGATAGTATTCATAGAATCCTCTTTGGCTCTTACCATTCTTACCATTCCGACATTTTCTTCTTGTTTGTTGGAAATCAGCTTTTCATTTGGTCCATGAATCAAAAAGCTGATCCACTTGAAAGGATTGATCAGGTTTTTCCAGTGTCGCCACTTTGTTGAATAGAGATCAAGTCCTTTATAGAGTCTATCTGCGGCTTTCTGTCTTTTTGCATTAAAAGAAGAATCTTCAGGTTTGATCGTCAAAATCACACTAACCGTATCGTAGACTGATACTTTACTCATGGTATCAATGAGGTTGTTGATCGGATCATCAGGAGTCTGTTTAAAGGTTCTAATGGTATATACAGGATCTCTTTTGGGTTCTAAAGGCATAATGTCATAATATTTCTTTTGGAATACCTTTGGTTTGGAAACTTTTTCTAGCGAACAGGTTGGATATTGTGCAGAAATCGCACTCTCAATAATATTCTGATATTCAGGATAACTTCCTACGATAAAACTCAGCTGTCCTTCTTCGTATTGGTAGATAAACACAATCTTTTGCTTCCCAAAGAGTCTATGCATAAGTTTTTCCCAAGTACTTAACTCTGAAATTTTATGAAGTCCATTGTATAACTGCGACATTCTTCAGATTTTTTCTTTCATATCTTTTGCGATTTCTTTTTCCTGTTCACGGTCAGATTTTCCGTCTGATTTTGGTAAAAGTACCTTGATAAACGTCATCCTCTTGGTATTGTAAAAGGAGTAGATGTACTTCATTACGCTTTTGATGATCCAGGTGATAATTCAGATACTGATAAATCATAGGAGTCCATAGAATGCATACGTTCAAATTTGACCGCTAATATTTCGAACAGGATCTAAATTTGGAGTTTCTATGATTGATTGTGTCGTTCAGGTCTGGGTTTCTTTTTGTTCTTTTGATACTTGCTCCTGCTTATTGATCATCCCTCCAGTTTCGGGTTTTGTTGTTTCTGCGAGCTGAGCTTCATATTGTTCGGTATAGTTGTTTTCAATGTTTTTTAAAAATAAAGAAAGCTGGTTGTAACCTCAGAGTTCTTTTAGACAGTTATTTTTCTGTTCTCATCGTGCTTTGCTTGTAAGCTTTGAGAGATTTGATTTCTGACTAAAATCTTTTCTAAAAGTGCTGATCAACTGTTCTTGGCATGAAGTACTATTTGAGTTTTTACTTGGAGCTGAATGTTCGTTTTCTGTAGCTTCAAAACTATTGAGGGTCGGTCTTATTTCAGAAAAACCACCGATTGCGCTTAGACATTCGTCTTTTTGGATTCACCAGGCTTGATTGGTGAGTTTAGAAAGGTTATTTTTTTGTTTTGCGTTCTTGAGATACTGGTTTCTCAAGAGCTGGATACATTCACTTTTCTGCATTGCAGGCATAGGAATTAAAAGCTCTTTAAGTATAGCCATTTCTTTTCAAAAAAGCAAAAAAAGCTGATTTTTCTGCTGGGTTTACTTGGCAAATTGGGAATTTGTGATATGGGAATGAGGTTAGGTTTCGTAACGAGATTTGCTTAATTAAAAAACTGACTAGAGTATAGCCAGTTTTTACTTTTGGTTATCATTTTCCTTAGAAAGACGGTGCTCACACATTTCAAAATTTATGTTCAATTGGATCATCTCACTGTTGTTCTAATTGGTTATTGAAATCTTCAAGTGCTGATTCGTATTCTCATCTTAGCTTATTTAGTTCTTCATCTCATGTATATTCGTAATGTGTTGGTACCTGAAGGCTGTCTTTTTCTTTCGCTTTATTTCAAAGAATGGCGAGTCAAATTACAAATAAAATAACCAACAAAAAAATACTTAGAAATCATATCAATATTTTTTTAAATATCTTGTTTAATCTTTCGTTTTCTCTTTCAAGAACTTTTAATTTTTCTAAATCTTCAGCCTTTTTCTTTTTACTTTGCTCAATTTTACCCTTAAGCTCAGAAACTTTTTCTTCATATTCCTTTTCGTCTATCAGTCACTTTTCTTTTAATTGATCAAATTTAAGGAGCTGATCGTAATAGTCTTTTCAGTTTGAATCTCTTCAGTCATTATATTTTTCATTCCATCGTTCTTCACTATGCGAAAAGTAGCTTATCCCTTCTAGGAATCAAATAATAGAGGGGATGGAAGTCCAACAAAAAATCAGATAGAAAAATCCTTGTCCAGTTTGACCTAGATAAAATTTATGAGCCCCTAGCCCTCAGAGAATCATAGCCAAAAGTCATGCTGTTGTCTTGTTTTTCATATTGTCTGTTTAGAAAATAAATTACTTCATATAACTCCTCAAAATATCTTCTGCTTCTTGATCTCAAATCTTCATCCCTGTAAGATTCTTGATTTCAGATTTAAATTTTGTAATCATAGCTTTCCCAAAAATAACCTTTTTGATATTATCTTCACAAAGTGCAAGTCTTTGTTCTCTTAGTACTTCAAGCATATTTTTTTGAAAAGCCTCCTTGTGGAAATACTCGCAGTCTTTATAAATCTTGTTATTTTTTTCATCAAAGAAATTGATTTCTAATATTAGCTCTTTTTCAATTTTATCTCCAAAAGTGAGATAATAAAGTTTTCGTTCTCTCAGGTTAGTGAGAACTACTCGCTTTACACCCTCATTACCAGCATAACTTATTGCCTGGAAAAGATGATTATCATTAAGATCAATTCAGATTGCCTTTACTTCAATAAGAGCAACTAATTGATCATCTATTTTTATTCCATAATCACAATACTGACCTTTGATTTTATACTCAGTGGTTACATCAAAATACTTGTCATATCACCAAACTTCCCCAAGCATATCATTGATGATATTGCTTGTATCTGATTCATTGAGATTTTTTTGTTTAGCAAGCTCAATGATTTTTTTAAATTTCCTTACTCCTTTATTGAGAAGTTCTTGTGATTTTTTAGAAATTGAAAGTACTTTAGCTGATGTTTTCTTATTTTTACTGGTTCTTCTTTTTCTCTCAGGAGTTGTCTGTTTTTCTTCCATGAGTGTAATGATGAAAATATAAAAAACCGCCTATGGCGTATCAAGCAATCTCTAAGAAAGCAACCATAAGTGATTTACTTTTCCTTGGGATTTGCTTGGTGTCTCCCTTATATTCTTTCTTTTTAGAAAGTCAAATATAAAAAATCTTAACATAATTTCTCTCTTGCTTTCTTTTCGCTGATAACTACACTGAAATCAGATTTATTTCTCATTTTTACCTTATGCTGACCAAAAGACAACTTTTCCTTATTCTCCTTGCGGTACTTTCCGTTTTGATCGCTGCAGGAACGCTTTTCTATATGAGGAAGATTGAACAACAACTTCGTGAACCAATGCCAGGAATGATCTATCAGCCAGAAGCTAATTCTCAAACAGAAAATTCAGCATCTCAGCAGGATGCTAATCCGCTTCAGCAGGATTTTGATACCTTGCTCTCTGGAGAATCTCTTTCTGATATGTATGAAGGAGTAGAGGAGTATGGTTTTACTGGTTCTCAAAACTAGCAGATGATAACCAAAAATCCGAAATCTGATCTTATCCTCCAAGAACAGTCAGTTTTTGAGCTTTGGGAAAAAACCTCTGCAGAGAAAAGAATTATGCTCAAAAATTCAGTTCCTCTCAGATATTTAGCTCTTGTTTATGCAAGTGAGCTGGATTTTTCCCTGGAAACCGCTCAAGAGGGGGGTGTCCTAGATATGATGTTCCTCTGTCCGGTGATAGACGAAAAACCGCTTCACATTAATCTTTATCTTGACCTAAAGCATCATCATTGTAAGATTGCGCTTCATCTCGTTGCTTTGGTGCAGACGAATGCTAAAACGACCTTGAATGCGACGATTATGATGGAACCACATATTCAGGATACTTCTGCTCATCTTTTAGAGGAAACGGTTATTTTATCTCCAGAAGTTCAGCTAAAGAGTTTGCCAATTTTAGATATTCATGCTAAAAACATTCAGGCTTCTCATGGAGCGAAAATCTATCGTTTAGATGAGGAAAAACTTTTTTATCTCCAATCGAAAGGGCTTTCCTTTAAACAGGCTCAACAGCTTTTGCTTTCCTCTTATGTTGAAAAGCTTTTTGCTGATCTTGAGCTGGAAGAGGAGGAAAAACAGGCTTTGATTTCAGATTTTTTTACTTTTTAAGAAGTGGTAGTATGAAGAAATATTTTGATTTAGTGCTTGATCTTTTGGAATTAGAAGAAAAAGCTGAACTTATCGAGCTTGCAACCGCACTTTCCGAGGCTCATCAAGCAGGAAAAACCGTTTTGATTGCTCATCGTTATGCTTTTTTGCTCAATGCGTGGTTGAAACTCTATTCAGGAGAGATTGAACCTGAGGAATTTGTGCTGATTGGTGATGTAGATTCAGCTTTTCCTTTGCTTCAAGAGGGACAAGAAACGAGTAAAGAATTTATTGAAAAATTAAAAACCTGATTTATCCCTGATGAAGAGCTAATTATCATAGATGAACGTGCTTGGAAGCTCTTCCTCACTCCAGAGGAAAAAGTTACTCTAGAGAAAATCTTCACATCACATAAAAAAGTGCTTATTGCAAAATAAGACTTGAACCTTTAGGATAAATCGATATACCAAGGTAGTTCTTCAGATTTTATTTTCTTAAATCTATTTCACAGATGGTAAACAAAAAGCTTCAGCACTTCCAAAAACTCGCACAAAAGCATGTTTATAAGTTTACAAACTATACCAAAAATCAGAAAGTTTTTACTCTTTTTCTGCTTATTTTTGCGTTTGTGTTAGTATGTTTCCCTTTGGTAAAGATTAAAGGATTGACCGATAATGAATCTACAAAGACGATTTGGTTTTTAGGAACCACTTATTTTAAGTCAATGGTTATTGTTTTTTCAAGTATGCTTTTCCTCCTTGGGTGGAATATGAATACACGTTTTAAGGGATTTATTGTGAATTTTCTTGGGTTTAGAGAGAGCGAGCCAATGCTTAATTTTGCCTTTCTCTGGATCATCGCAAGTGCTTTCATGGGAATAACTGATACCTTGGGAATGCTTAATGATATTACTGAAAGAATTTCTCTTGCTTGGTGAGGAAAGTTTATGCTTATTTTGCTCCTTGTTGGTTTGATTCTTAGTTTTATTGAGGTTTGGAAAGGGGCGAATAAAAACTCTCAAAAGACTAAAATTCTGAATATTGTTGATGAAGATGCTCCTAAAAAAGTTGAAAATAAAAGAGCGGTTCAGCATTTATTCGAGGATGAAGATTTGGAAGGATAGTTTAACAGAGATTTATTTCAGAGAGGAGCAGAGAAGGCTTCTCTTTTAGTTTTTGATCCATAAGATGAGGGATACTATACAGCAAAGTTTAGAAAAAGCCCAGAAGATAGCGCTTTTTGGTCATGAACATATTGATGGAGATGCTCTGGGATCTATTCTTGGGCTCGGAAAACTCCTGGAGAAACAAGGTAAACAGGTTTCTTATTTTACGCCCCATCAGCCAAGCCGTGTTTTTGATTTTTTGCAACTGGGAGAGAAAGTTCAGTATCAATTTGACTATGGGGAGTATGATTTGCTCGTTTTTTTAGATTTTAATCAGTATCAGAGAATCTGACTTTTTACTTTTGGAAAAGATGAGTATTTTGATTTGCATCAGAAAGTTATCATTGATCATCATAAACCTGAGCCAGAACCTGCAAATACTTTGATTTATCGTGACGTAGAAGCAATTAGTACCTGTGGAATTCTTTATGAATTGACTAAAGAGCGGCGACCTGATTTGCTAGATGAGGAGATTGCAACCTACTTTTATATGGGGCTCTCTACTGACAGTGGAAATTTTCGTTATGATGAGTGAGAACAGTCGGTCAGAGCTTTTACTATTGCTGCAGAATTGCTTCGTCTTTGAGCTAAGAAAAAGCTTATTATTGATGAAATTTTTCGTAATAAAACTTACCGTTCAGTACAGTTTATGCAGCTCCTTCTCTCTAGAATGCAAAAGATAAAACTTACAAAGAAACGACAAGAAGAAGTTCAAGTTTTCAATTTAATTTATTCTTTTTATGAAGATACGGAATTAGAACAATTTTGAATTGATCATGATGAAGCAGATTATGGACTGTATATTATGCAAGATATTAGAAATAATCAGCTTGTTCTCTTATTAAAAAAGGTTGGCATTTTTCTTAAAGGTTCACTGAGAGGAAGGGGGGATGTTGATTGTGCAGCTTTAGCTAATTTTCTTGGAGGTTGAGGTCATCATAATGCAGCTGGATTTAAAATTCAAGGCTCTGGTTATCTTGAAAAGGATATCCAAGATGTTCTTTCTCAGATTTCTGATTTTTTTAATGTCTAGCTTAGCAGTGGTGAATACTTCTCTGAAAATCATTCTTACTTGCAACTTTACTCTGATTCTTTATAGTAGAGCTGTTTTTTTAGTTCTTTTGAGAATATGAAATCGCTTTTAACTAAGCTTTTTGATAAGTCTGCTCTAGAGGCTGTTGATGAAATTCTTTCAACGTATCATCAAGAATCGTTTGCTGTAGTAAATTTTATCTACTTTTCTAATATTGTTGCTCAAAGGCTTTTTGAGGATAAAGATAAAACGGAGAAGGAAAAGGAATATAAAAAAATTCTTTTGAAATCTGATTTTTTGCTTCCAGATGGAATTGCACTTCAGCTTTTTTATTTTTTGGCGAAGATTTTTCGTCGTATTGAAGCTTCTCGTGCATGGCTTGCGAATCTTAATGGAACCGATTTTGTGCCTTATTTTCTCTCTGAATCCAAGAAAAGATACGGAAATCAAAAACTTTGCCTTTTACTTTATGGAACAAAACCTGAATTTCTTAGTAAAGCAGAGGAAAAATTGAGATATCAAGGATATAATGTAATTTATACTCAGGATGGGTATTCTGAATTTGATTGGGAGGCTGCTTCTCAAGCTTTACGTGAATATCAGGATACGATTAATATTTTGCTTGTTGCGAGATCAACCCCAAAAATTCCACTTCAAGAGCTTTGGACGAGTAGAAATTATCAGAAAATTCAGCAACATCAGCTCCTTGTCTTTAACACTTGAGGGCTCCTCGATTTTATTGCTTGAGTCCAGAAAAGAGCCCCAAAGTTTTGGAGAATGATTAAAATGGAACGATTCCATAGGCTTTGTACGGATCCAAAGAGAAATTTCAAAAAGGTTATGAATTCGTTACAAATTATACCTTATATTTTCAAATATCTGATTTTGAGAAAAGAGTAAATCCAGATTCTATTCTAGAAAATTGTTCATTGCATGGAGCTTGAGGGGATTTCGTTTTGCCACAAAAAAGCTTATCGTTTTTCCTACATAACTACAAAGTGAAATAGGATCGCCAAGAATTTTGTAGGTATGGATTTTTTGTGTTCGCTCTTTTTTTAGTAAGGTATCGGTCAGCATCAAGATAAAGATTTTATTTGGGGCAGATCCCGGATTAAAAGTGCAACAATAGTCAACTTTTCTGTGTTTTGCTACGATATAGCACAAGGTTCCTCCCAAGGAGTGTCCACAGATCCATTTTGCATATTCAGGATGGCTTTTCCTTACTTTATCAAAAAGCTGTAAACTTCCACCAACTCTTGGGTCAATGGCATTTACTCCGAGGATGATTTGGGCGTCTGAGAGGAGGTCAGCTTTTTCTTTTGCATCAGTTCCTCTATATCAAATGATACAAATTTTCTTTTTATGATTGAGATAAATACAGTGGAATAATGAATTATACATCGGTTCCAGGTAAAAGTCTTCTATTTGATAAGGTCTTTTTTCTGGATCAAGATAGGAATAACTGGTAATTTTTGCACAAAGTGTATCTTGTGGTGGAAGGCTGATTTTTCTTTTGAGTTGGCTATTTGATATAAGGGTTAAAAAAGTGTTTTTTGTGATGGGAGGTAGGTCTTTAAGTTCAGAAGAGAGGGCTTGAATTTCCGTTTCTTTTGAAAAAGAGCCAGAAAAAATATTTTTCCCCTTTTGTAGGAGTGAAAATGAAAAATCACTTGCTCGGTCTTTAATCTTCATTTTCTCTAAATAAAGCTAAAAAATTCTGATCACTGAGTATATCTATCATTGTTTGCATCATCTTTTCTTTGTTTTCAGCTTCTATCGTTTTCTTTTTGCCAAAAAGAAGCCCAATGAGGCTAACTTGATCGTCATCAATGAGGTCTTGCTTTAGGTAAATGATATTTCTGTCAATGGCGATATTGGTTACTCCAGAGTTTTGAAGGGTTCAGATTTTTTCTTTAACTTCTTTTGTGAAAATTTTAAGATCATGAGGATTAAGATAAGTTACCGTATGATCTTGTAAAGCTTTACTATTCATTTTTGTAAGTTCAAAGAAGTATTTTGTAAACTTAAAAGCGAAAAAAAGAATAAAAATCAGGAGTGCAATAGCATTGATAATTTGTAAAATATCTCCAAACTTTCCGGGAATAAACATTCCTAAAAACATAAAAATTAAGAGAGAAACCATAGGAAATGATCTAATAAATCAGGCAATGTCTTTGATAGAAATATTTTTTTTCTGATTGAGTTTTATAGAAACGAGTGAGCGAGTAATGTTGGTTTCTCTCGGAATGGTAATCTTATGTACAAAAAAAGTGTCATTAATAACGTGATCATTGTCATAGGTATCAATTTCAGCACCTTGAATAATTGTTGCCCAGTTAGTTTTTTGAAAAGAATATTTAATGTCCATATCGATACTAAGGATACTTATAAACCCAATTTTCTGCAAAAATTCAATTTTTTCTGGGAAAAAATCGTTACTTGAACTATATTGAAGTCAGAGTTTTGGTGCATGAGATTCTACGGACATTTTGTTTATTGAGCTAAAATCTTCTCTATTATATCTAAGCTGTTTCTAAAAGTCAAAAATCAGAATGCTTTTTTTTATTTTTAGTAAAGAAAAACTCTGAAGGAAATACCATTCAGAGCCTCTCGCTAGAGGTCCTGATCCCGATTTCATACAATCGGTAGGAAGAAATTCTTGTTTTAATCTCTTCTTACCGAGCACATAAACAAATATCAAGACCTCTAGTCATATACTGTCCGACCGTATTGGGTAGTGGGTCTGGAAAGCGGTTTAAGGTGGAATACCACCAACATCGTCACCTATTTTGCAAGGGTGTGTAGTAGAAACCTTGTCTTAAGTGATGATGTTGACTCAAGTATAACTCAAAAAAAAAATAAATCAAAAAAAACTGACCTTCTTTTTCATTTATACTTGACGTTTTTAAATATTTGTATATTGTTTCTTTTTTGCGGGAAAATCAAAACTTGTAGCATTTTATTATTTTCTCTTGCAATAACTATCAAAAATCCTAAACTGAAGTCAGATTTATTTTCTTTCCCCTTGAGTATGTGACAGCTTAGGACTACAACGAACACGACAACCGACTAATTCGGCAAGGTTTTCGTAGTAGTTCAATACTCTAGAAACTCTTGCCTAGTTGCAGGAGTTTTTCTTTAGGAAAGGAACGGTTTTTTATCACTTTATGACGATTAAGATGGAACAAGCATTACTCAAAAAAAGGCATTCGCTCTCGCATATTCTTGCACAGGCGGTGCAGAGAGAACAGCAACGAGATGTAGAAGTGGCGATTGGACCTGCGATTGATAACGGATTTTATTATGATTTTCTTTTTAGCTCTGAAAAGCAGATCAAGGAGGAGGATTTGAAAAAGATCCAAAATCAGATGGAAAAAATCGTGAAAGAAAATCAGGATTTCGTTCTTTTTTCTCTTTCTGATGCAGAATCAAAAAAACTCGTTACTGAGCTGATGAAGCAGCAATACAAAGAAGAGATGAGAAGCGAATTTGCAGCAGCAGGGGAGGAAATTACCTTCTATGCCAATACGATCGTTGAGGGTGCGAAAGCGGCTTTGCTCAAAGGGATTGATCCGCAGTATGTAGAGTATTATGAGGGTGTAACGGCTTATTTGCAGGAAAAGTTCCCTGAAAAATTTACTGGGAAATTCATAACCTTCCTTGATATGTGTGAAGGTCCGCATGTGGAAAATACCAAAGAGCTTGATACCAAGGCTTTCAAACTTGATAAACTTGCAGGGGCGTACCGAAGAGGAAATTCTGATAATGTGATGATGGTCAGAGTCTATGGTTTGGCATTTGACAGCAAAGAAGAGCTTCAAAACTATCAAACTCTTCTTGAGGAGGCAAAAAAAAGAGATCACAGAATTCTGGGTCAAAAGTTGAAAATTTTTACCATTTCACCGCTGGTTGGATCAGGATTGCCACTTTTACAGCCCCATGGAATGATTATTAGAAAAGAAGTTGAGGACTATCTTTGGGAGCTTCACAAAGATAAAGGCTATGAAAGAGTATGGACTCCACACCTTGCCAAAGAAGACCTTTATAAAACTTCAGGGCATGCGGATAAATTTGGAGATGAGCTCTTTAGAGTAAAGGGAAAGGAGGAAAGCTTCTTTATGAAACCGATGAACTGTCCTCATCATATGCAGATTTTCGCTGATAATCAGTTTAGCTATCGTGATATGCCGGTAAGATATTTTGAACCTGCAACCGTATATAGAGATGAAAAGACTGGTCAGCTTTCTGGTTTAACTCGTGTGAGATCAATTACTCAAGATGATGGACATCTTTTCTGTCGTGTGAGCCAAATTACCGAGGAAGTAGGAACTATTGTGCAGATTATCAAGGAATTTTACTCAACCCTTGGTATGATCAATGATTATCGAGTAAGGCTTTCTATTCGTGGTCCAGAAGGGAAGTATCTTGGAGAAGACGCAGTTTGGGAACAGGCAGAGGGGGCTTTGAGAGAGGCATCTGAGAAATATCAGCTTCCTTATAAGATAGGAGTAGGGGAGGCGGCTTTCTACGGTCCAAAACTGGATTTTATGTTCAAAGATGCAATCGGTAGAGAATGGCAGCTTGCGACGATTCAGTGTGATTTTAATCTCCCAGTCAGATTTGATCTTTCTTTTACCAACGAGCAAGGAGAGAAAGAAAGACCTGTGGTAATTCATAGAGCGATTTCTGGGTCTTTGGAGAGGTTTATGGGTGTGATGATTGAGCACTTCGGAGGGGCATTTCCGCTATGGATTGCACCGATTCAATTCCAGATCGTGCCAGTTGCAGAAAAGTTCAATAACTATGCTTTTCAAGTGGCTTCACAGCTCAAAAAAGCTGACTTTAGAGTGAAGGTAGATGAGGGAAGTGAGAGTTTTTCCAAGAAAATCCGTAACGCTGAAATGATGAAGGTTCCTTATATTCTTATTGTAGGAGAAAAAGAAGAATCCGCAAACGAGGTTTCTGTCAGAGAATTTAGGAGCAAGAAACAGTATGTGCTTGGAGTAGAGGAGCTAATGAAGCAAGTTGAGCAGGAGAGAACAATGAGGTCATTATAGACCTCTTTTTTTATATTTTAGAGAAAATTATTCTTGTTTTTTTTAATCAAATCCTTATCATCTTCCACCGCAAAAAATAAAAAAATTTAAAAATGAAAAAATTTAAAAATTTAAAATTAGTAGTTTTATTGGTACTTTTTATAGTACTAATGGTAGGTTTATCTTATATTGGATTCCCAGTTGGAACTACTTGCTTGGATGAATATCCAGGTAAAGTATCAACTCCTGGAAGTAATAGAGATTTTTCTTTAAGAATCTTTGCTTTAACTATTTTGGCTATCCCTTTGGAAAAGTCAATTTTTAACCTAACAGATTTGGTAGTAGAGGTTAAACCCCTTTTTTCTTCCATCTCTTTTGTATTGTGCGCTATTGTGGGAGTATATTTAATAATTTATGGAGAAAACTTTGCGTTCTTGCCTCTTGCAGGTGGTATGATCTGTTTTCTTATGATCGTTCTCATGATCAGAAGCATATTTGTATGGAGAGATCGAAGGGCTATCAAAAAAACTGAATAGGGTTTTCCTTATTCAGTTTTTTCTTAATTAAATAAGTTCTAGTCCAATCGGGCAGTGGTCAGAACCTAAAACTTGATCATAATGTAGCATTTTTCCGATCTGATCTTTCATATTCTTAGAAACTCGGAAATAATCCAATCTCCAGCCAACATTTCTCGGTCTTGCTCCAGCTCTATAGCTCCACCAAGTATATTTTTCTGATAAGTCTGGATTTTGGAGCCTAAAAACATCAATCAGTCAGCTTTCTTCCATTTTGTCCATTTCCGCTCTTTCAATAGGAAGAAATCAGATTGAGTTTTCGTTTTCCTTCGGTCTGGCAATATCAATCGGACGATGGCAGATATTGAAATCTCCTGTAGTGATCACTTTTTTGCCAGTTTTGATCAGTCTTTGGACTTCTTGTTGATAATCTTGATAGAATTTAAGCTTGTAGCTGAGCATTTCGGTTCCATCGGCTCTTTCTCCACCATTTGGGAAATAGATATTGAAAAGCACAAAATCTGATCGCTCAATCGCAGTTACCCTCCCATCATCGTTCATAAGAGGACATTCAGGGAATTGGTTCAGGTTTTTGGCTATTTCAAGGCTTTTTCTGTAAAAAATCGCAGTTCCCGCATAACCGGGTCTTTCAGAGCGATGCCAGACATAATCATAGTCCTGCATAGCGAATCTTAGTTCAGTCGGCATCTGATGTTCAAAGGCTTTTACTTCTTGAAGGCAGAGAATATCTGGATTTTCCTGTTTGATAAAATCAAGGAAGCCTTTTTGAAGTACGGCTCTGATTCCGTTTACATTTCGTGAGATAATTTTCATAGAGAAGAATCGGGACTAAAAGCTCTTTTTCTCAAGAGATAGTTCTTTTTGTAATTTGTGGATTTTATTGAATAAGAAGCGAGGTTCCTGTCATTTCTTGAGGTACAGGGATTCCTAAAATTTTTAACATTGTTGGAGCTATATCAGAGAGTTCTCCATAGTCTTTAATGTTATTTTGTACTTCTCCATCTTTGATGTATCGACAAGGAACTAGATTAGTCGTATGAGCTGTTTTTGGAGCTTCAGGTGTTCCCATTTCTTCACTATTTCCATGGTCGGCGGTGAGAAGAATATCAATATGAGCTTCTTTACTTATTTCTAGTGTTTTTTGAATGAAGGTTCCTAGTGTGTTGATGGCTTTCTTCACTGCTTCCATGTTTCCTGTATGTCCTACCATATCTCCATTTGCGTAATTGATGATAAAGACATCAAATTCAGAATGTCTTGTTTTAAAAACATTAAAGATTTCTTCAGCAGACATTGCTGGATCCAGATCATAGGTTGCTACCTTGTGAGATGCCACCAAAACATTTTCTTGTCCTGAATAAACTGTAGTATTCTCAGCATTAAAAAATTTAGTTACATGGGCAAATTTTTCGGTTTCAGCAAGGTGAAGTTGATTGATGTTGTTCTTAGAAAGAACTTCAGATAGCGTGTTTTGGATATTTTTTTCAGGTAGAATAGTTGGTCAGTCGTATTCTGGGTAATATTTAGTCATCGTTAAAATATAGAGGTTATCTAATGGTTTTATAGAAAAATTCGGGTCCCATTTTGCATATTTTTTTGCTTCTTCTGGATTTCTACTTACTTTTAGTGCTTGAGTAAATTGTCTTGCTCTATCCGTTCTAAAGTTTACAAAGAATACTCCATCATTCTTTTCTATTGGCTCTCCTTTTGCAAAACTCATTGGTGGAATGAATTCATCTCCTTGACTCTCTGTATAGCATTTCTGAAGATATTCCGAAACAGATGTTTCACAAATATTTTTTTGAAATACAATTGCATCATAGGCTTTTTGAACTCTATCTCGATTATTGTCTCTATCCATACCAAAGTATCTTCCTCAGAAGCTAGCAATATGTACGTGAGGGTAATTTTCTAGCCAGCTTTCAAACTTTTTCATAAGTTCAAGAGCTGATTGTGGGGGCAGATCTCTTCCGTCTCAGAAGAAGTGAAGATAGGTTTTTTGGGTAGTAGGAATAAGTGGAAGAAGTTTCAAAAGATGCTCATCTATACTGTGCACACCTCCGTTTCCAAAAATCTGGATAAGATGAAGATTAGAATGATTCTGTTTGCAATGTTCAAGTAAGTTTTGGAATCCTTTTTGTTCCTCAAAGATGTGGTTATCTAATAATTTATTAATAGAAACAAAACTTTGTTCTACGATTCTTCCTGTTCACAGGGTAATATGTCCAACTTCAGAATTCCCCATTTGTCATGCTGGTAATCCAACAGCTTCTCAGGAAGCTTGGAGCTGAGCAAATTTTTGCTGAAAAAGGTTTGTAAAAGTTTGATTATTTGCACAGTAGATTCCATTTTCTTCCAAGTTTTTTGTGTTAATTCCGAAGCCGTCTAAAATAATCAATGCAAGTTTTTTTTTCATTATTTTTCAGATAAAGATAGATAAAAATCTGACTTTTTATACTGAAAGGTAAGATAAGTTCAAGCTCTAGAAATTTTTTTAAAATAAAAAAAAGAGAATATACAGAACCGCATATCCTCCCTTTCTGAAAGAAAAAGGAAGTGATAGACTACCAAATGAAGCCTCAAAGCGAGAGGATTCCGAGAAGATCGGAACTATCTAATGCTCTAGGCAATCCTAAAGCTACAAATTAGATACTTAAAGTAAAAACTGTTTAGAAAAAGGCTTATCACCTCATCTTTACGATAGTGAGTAAAAATAAGAGCGACAAGGAACTTTTAATCATCATCTGAAGTACTCAAGAGTTTACCTTGTCTTTGAGGAGAGCAGATCACGAATTTTTCTTTTTATCATTCATAAAGCCTCATCTGAAGTTAAGATAATAAGCTGAATCCTTTTCTCAGAGTTTAAGTATAATCACGGTAGATGATCAAGCTAAAATCCTCAAACAAAAAGCATTCTGAATACTTACTAGAGCATAACCTAGCACTTCCCCTTGAAAACAGGATTTATGATGTTTCCAAGCAAAAGAAGGAATCCCTTTCCCCTTTTGAAATGGGCTGAATCTTAGGAGAGAGAAGCCAGATAAAATCTGATTTCTGACTTTTGTTGTTTTCAAAAGCCGATTTTCTAAGCCGAAAGCACAAGTCCTTCGCTCAAAACTCGCTCCTTCTAAGGAGGATATAAATGATAACTTTTGGAGTCTATTAAAGATCACTTCATTTTCTTTCCCCCAAGCTCTGAAACAAAAGTTTAAAAGCCTGAAGATCACCTTTGAAAGCAAACTTTTAAGAGCTTGTTTCTTGATGACGGTATTATTATATTCAGAAATGAAAAAAATTGCAAATTTTTGATGACTTTTTTGATTAAAAGTTTTATAGCTTGAGAATTATGATTTCTGAGATTAAAAAATTTCCTCCTTGAAAAAAATCAGCTTTTTTCTATTATTTACTCAAATTTTTATCTTTTTTTTGACTTCAATGCTCCTTGCCTGTGTAAAACCGAAATGAATTTCCAGTTTTGATGTAGTAAAAATCATCAGGACACATTTCGAAGAAAAGGTTTGACATAGTGGGACATTAGATCCGATGGCAAGTGGGCTGATGATTCTCGGAGTTGGGAAAGGTACGAAAGAGCTAACTTCTTTGATTGGGCTTGATAAGAGCTATGAAACGACGATTGATTTTTCGCTTCTGACTGATACGCGAGATGCGAGTTTCCGAGAGAAGGAGGAGAGATTTGAAGTCGTTGAGTCTAAGGAGGCTTGAGTAGCATGTTTTCTTAAAAAAGAAGGAAATCTGATTCCTGCCCCAAGTTTGGATCAGATTTCACAGCTTTTAGACTCTATACTCTTTAAAGAAGAAAAACAAGTCCTGCTTCCTTTGCCGACCTTTAGTGCAAAAAAACAGAATGGGAAAAGGCTCTATAAAGATGCGAGAAAAGGGAAAGCTGAAATTCAAGAAAAGCCAATGAAAATTTATGCTTATAAAATTTTAGACTATCACTTTCCTCTTTTGAAGCTTAGGCTTGAAGTTGGTTCTGGAACCTATATTAGAAGTATTGGCTATTGGCTTGGGCAACAGCTCGGACTTGGAGGGGCTTTGATCCAGCTAGAGAGAATAAGTACTGGGAAGTTTCAGCTTTCAGATATTTGAATGCAGACTTATGCAAAAGGAAATATTAAAGGTCAGGAAAGGACGATTTACTTCAAAGAACTATCGCAATAATTCTTGGTTCAATAAGATTGGAGTGGGGAATTTTTTTGCTTTTTCTAATTTACAGTAGTACTGATTATTTCTTGATTTCCCTGATAGAATGAATATAAGTCTTCTCACCTGAAAGGTATTTTTTGTTTCCTTGTTGATGAAATGAAGTGAGATAAAAAGCAACTCTTGTCTTATTTGCTAGCGAGTAAGCAACCTGAAAAAATATTAGAGCTTTTAGAGGTAATTAAAGGTTTACTTCTTAAATATGGGAGAAAGTTAGTTACTCCCCGTTTTTTTGAAACATTAAAAGAACTTCAACCTGAAGTTTGAGCACTAATTCACTTGCTAGAAAATGAAAAAATGCTGAATATTGCTAAATTGTCAGCTTTTATTCGTGAGTTTCAATCTCTGCTTCCAAGTGAACAAGCACAGTTTAATCTTGAATCGAATGATGAAGATATTATTGCTCCTTTGATGGCGTATTTGGAGGAGAAATTTGGACAAGTAAAAGTAAACTTTCAGCCTTTAGTTTCAGAAAATTTAAGTGTAAAGATGAGGGGACAAGGTTACATCTTCAAAAGATCATTAGAAAAAGATTTAGATGCCTTGCTAAAGTAGTAACTAGCATAAGAAATACTCTTCTTTTATGGTAATAAGAAAGGATATAAACTTTATTTTATTTATAAATGAAATATGTCAGTAGTACAGGAGTTATTAGAACAGATTGAAAAAGGGATCAATCATGCTCAGTTGAATGAGGATTTCACTAAAAAGGGAGAAATTCTGGAACTCAAAGATGGAGTCGCTACAGTGATTGGACTAGATAATGTAATGTTTTCAGAAATTGTACTTTTTGAAAATGGATTGAAAGGTCTGGTTTTGGATCTTTCTGCTGATGGGGTTGGAGTGCTTGTATTAGGAGATTATAGTTCTCTTAAACAGTGAGATAGTGTGAGCTCTTCTGGCCAAGTGTTTAGTGTGGGAGTCGGAGAAGAGTATCTCGGAAGAGTGCTCAATGGAATTGGAGAGCCGATTGATGGTGGAAAAGAGATCGCTCCAAAGCATTTTGGGCTTGTAGAAAAGGTAGCTCCTGGAGTGATTACGAGAAAATCCGTGAATGTTCCTTTGGAAACGGGAATTAAGTCTATTGATGCGATGGTTCCGATTGGAAGAGGGCAGAGAGAATTGATCATTGGAAATAGGCAAACTGGAAAGACAACGATTGCGACCGATACGATCCTCAATCAAAAAGGAAAGAATGTCTACTGTATCTATGTCGCGATTGGACAAAAAGATTCAAAAATCAGAAGAACCGTTGAAATGCTCAGAGAGAAAGGAGCGATGGAATATACGATCGTGATCAATGCTCCGATTTCTTCTCCTTCTGTGATTCAATATATTGCTCCTTATGTAGGATGTGCAATGGGAGAATATTTTATGGAGCATGGGAAAGATGCGTTGATTATTTACGATGACCTTTCCAAGCATGCGGTAGCCTATCGTGAGGTGAGTTTGCTCCTCAGAAGGCCTCCTGGAAGAGAAGCCTATCCTGGAGATGTGTTTTATCTTCATTCTAAGCTTCTTGAGAGAGCTGCGAGAGTGGATCAGCCACGAGGTGGAGGAAGTTTGACGGCTTTGCCGATTATTGAGACTTTGGATTCAGATATTTCAGCCTATATTCCAACCAATGTGATTTCTATTACTGATGGGCAGATCTTTTTGGAGACAGAGCTTTTCAATTCTGGTTTCAAACCAGCGATTGATGTTGGGTTCTCAGTTTCTAGAGTAGGAGGTTCTGCTCAGACGAAAATTATGAAAAAAGTTGCTGGAAAACTTAGACTTGAACTTGCGACTTTCCGTGAATTGGCGAGTTTCTCACAGTTTGCTTCAGATTTGGATCCTGCGACAAGGAGAAAGCTTGATAATGGAAAGAAACTTATGGAGATGCTTAAGCAGAGTAATGATAATCCAATTCCGTTCTTTAAACAGGTGGTATTGCTTTATGCGGGAATTAATGGCTATTTTGAGAAAGTGCCAGTAGAGGAGATTTCTGAATTTGAAAAGAAAATTTATCAAAAACTAGATACTAGCTATTTAGAATTGGCGCAAAAAATTGAAAATCTTAAAGAGCTTACTCCCGAGATTGAGAGTGGAATTAAAGAGTTGATTTCAGAGACCTTGAAAGAGGGTGGATTTGTGAGTCAGGAATAGATTTTTCTAGGAAAGGAGGTTTTTCTGCGATGAAGATCAGGTTACTTTTATTTATCAAAAAGAGGTCATGAGGCTAAAAATGCATACCGTTCATGGAGTAATTTTCGATGGGCAGGTAGAAAAAGTTGAATTACCAAGTAAAGTCTGAGTGCTCTGTATTTTACCGCATCATAATCCAATTACAACGACCACAATCCCGTGAATTGTGAGATTTACACCGATAGAAAAAAAAGGAAGTGAGTTTCTTTCTGATACGGATTTCCTTTTTGAAGATGAAAAGGTGGCAATGGCGGTCGGAGAAGGATTTATGTATACAGATGGAAATGTTGTGGTGCTTTTTGTAGCTTCTGCTACCACTACTCCTAAATCCGATGATCAAGTGCTTCAGGAGATGAAAGCTGATCTTGAAAAAAAGATTAGTGAGATTAGAACGACAGGTGATCAGGAGGAGATTGAAAGAGCTTATCTTAATCTTCAAAAATTGACTGCAGATATTCAGCTTTTGAGAATTAAAAAAAGAAAATCAGAAGGAAAATAATGCTTTATTAGCTTATTGTGTTGTATGGCAAATACCAAACAGATCAGAACCAAAATAAAATCTGTAAAAAATCTTCAGAAGATTATCAAAGCTTTGGAGATTGTTTCTACGGTAAAACTTCAAAAATTAAAAGGAGTAATCGGTTCATATAGAGCTTTTATGGAAAGTTTTTTGGAGGTGCTAAAAGAGGTGAGAAAGGAGGTTAATATCTTTGATTTTGATGAAAAGACCTGGAATCCAAACGGAAGAAGACTCTTGATCGTAGTTACGAGTGATAGAGGACTTTGCTGAGCAATCAATTCAAGAATCTTCAAAAGAATGGAAAAAAACTATGGAAATGCAAAAGATAATGTTGATGTTTTCGTTGTAGGGAAAAGGGGGCTCGAATATTTTGTGAGGAATGGACGAAATGTTGTTGGTTCTGCGACAATTTCGGATAAAGTCTTTCTTTGGGAGGTAAAACCGATTTCAGCTTTTATTAGACAAGCTTTAGAAGAGAAGAAATATGCTAAGATTAAGATCTATTTCAATTTCTTCAAAAATACAATGATGCAGATGTCTACGAGGTTTAAGCTCTATCCTCTTGATGAAGAGAGTTTTGAAACTTTCCTTCAAAATACGGGGCTTGAAGTTGATTTATTAGAAAGTATTGAGAAAAAATATTTGATGATAGAACCGGATATTGAAAGCTTTAAGTTTGACTTTCTTCAGGTGTTAATTAGAAATATCATTTATTCAGCAGTCCTTAATAATAAAACTTCTGAGCATGCAGCGAGAATGTTGGCGATGAAGAATGCGAAAGATAATTCGGTAGAAGTGCTTAATCAGCTCAATCTTCTTTACAATAAAACCAGGCAAGCGAAGATTACTCAGGAGATTAGTGAGATTGTGAGTGCGAAGGTGGCGATTGAATAGTTGACAATTAACAAGGAACAATGAATAATTAACAGTGAACAATTCAGAGTGTGTGTCATTGTGAGCGAAGCGAAGCAATCCATAATAAGTGTTTAGTTTTTAGTTTTAAAGCTTGATGAAGTATGGTTGAAAAAAATATAAAAATCAGTTTTTATATCATAATGATGTACTAAAAATTCCTTATAATTGAATTTTTTTTGTAGGACTTTCTCATAAGGAAGATAAGCAGTGAAATATTTTGGCTGCTTTTGATAGAAATACTAGTTCAGGAGGAATTATTCATTCGATATTTGATGCTTTTTCTTCTGAATCAATGTATCCTGTGAATTTAGTAAGATGAGTTCCTAATGATCAAAATGGTAAGTTAAGGTATCCAACAGTAAAGGAAAAAGGAGAATGATGGAAAGTTTTAGAAAAGGAGATTGATCTTTATAAACCACAAGTAGTGTTCTTGTGTTGAAAAGAAGTTTCTGACTTTATTGTGAAACAACCTAATGTTCAAAAAATAAATGAAAAAATATATAAATATAAGACTTCTAAGCTTATTCCTGTAGAACATCCTTCTTATATTTCCGTTTATAAAAGTAAGAATAAAGCTGATTATATTAAGAAAGTTATTCATCTTATTAGAGATAATGCACAGTTAGAAAAATAAAATATTTTTAAATATCTTTTATATTTTAAATTTGATAATTATGAATGGAAAAATTGTTTCAGTAAAAGGTGTGGTGGTAGAAGTGCTTTTTGAGCAAGAAGCTCCGAAAGTTTATGATGCCCTCAAAGTCGTGCCAAAAAATGCGAATGGAAATGAGGTCGTGATTGAAGTCTTGCAGATTCTAGAGAATGGAATCGTGAGAGGAATTGCGATGGAATCTACTGATGGACTCAAGAGAGGAGATGAAGTGGAGAATACTAAATCGCCAATCAAGGTTCCGGTAGGACCTGAGGTTTTGGGGCATATCTTCAATGTGCTTGGAAAAACGATTGATGGAAGCGATCAAATTGCTTGAACTCAGCAGCGACCTATCCATAGGAAGCCTCCGGTTTTCGCTGATTTGGCAACCAGAGCTGAGATTTTGGAAACGGGAATCAAAGTCGTTGATCTGCTTGCTCCAATTCTAAAAGGAGGGAAAGTCTGACTTTTTGGTGGGGCTGGTGTAGGAAAAACGGTCGTGATGATGGAGCTCATCCACAATATTGGAACGGAGCATAGCGGAGTATCTGTAGTAGCTGGAGTTGGAGAGAGAACCAGAGAAGGAAACGATCTTTATCACGAGATGAAGGAATCTGGGGTACTTGATAAAACAGCGATGGTTTATGGACAGATGAACGAAACTCCTGGACCAAGGGCGAGAGTTGCTTTGACGGGACTTACGATGGCAGAATATTTCAGAGATCAGGAAGGAAAAGATGTATTGCTCTTTATTGATAATATCTTTAGATTTACTCAGGCAGGGTCTGAGGTGTCAGCTTTGCTGGGAAGAATCCCTTCTGCGGTAGGATATCAGCCAACCTTGGCGAGTGAGATGGGAACTTTGCAAGAGAGAATTACTTCTACGGATAAAGGATCTATTACTTCTGTGCAGGCGGTGTATGTTCCTGCAGATGATCTTACAGATCCTGCTCCTGCAACGACCTTTACGCACTTGGATTCTACGATCGTGTTGAATAGGTCTATCGCTGAAAAGGGGATTTATCCGGCAGTAGATCCGCTTGAAAGTTATTCTCTGATTTTGAATCCTGATGCCGTAGGAGAAAGACACTACAAAGTCGCGAAAGAAATCCAAAGAATCCTTCAAAAATATAAGGAGCTGCAGGATATTATCGCTATTCTCGGTATGGAAGAGCTTGGAGTGGAGGACAAGGTAACGGTCTATAGAGCGAGAAAAATTGAAAAATTCCTTTCCCAGTCCTTTTCAGTTGCTGAGCAGTTTACCGGAATGCCAGGAACTTATGTGAAATTGGAAGATACGATCGCTGGATTTGAAAAGATTATTAACGGTGAAGTAGATGAAATTCCTGAAGACTATTTTATGTATAAGGGAACTTTGCAAGAGGTGATTGATGCCTTTAATAAAGACCAGAAAAAAGAATAAATAAAAAAGCCAGAATTACTCTGGCTTTTAGTTTTAATCTTTTTGACAGTAAAGAAGCTTGATATAAGGATTTTGTATGTTGATTGATTTTCACTCTCACTGGGTGTTTGTAACTCCAACAGATGGTTGTTGGCATTGTTTAGGTACGGCTATTGTATAAGAATAATTATTGTCTCCATCCGCATGTTTATGTTCCCATGTTACACTACAATTTCTATAACTATTCCAGTTCTTTTTTATTCGATTTCTATCATATCAACGATCTGTAACGGATTCATTAGCAAAGAGATAAAACCTATGTGGAGGAAGCTGATCAGTAGAGAGAGTAATGCTTGAGCTTCCTCCTCTTTCCCCTTTTGAGCTACTTCCCATAATAAATCTTCCATCAGCTTCAGCGAATCTTGACCATCACTCAGGGCAAAAACTGAGATTGAACGCCATTATTGCTCCTTTTGGAATATCCCATTGAGCATGTTTTGGATCAAGTGGTTGCGAAGAACCTTGTCCCTGCTGCATTTTACTGAGTCCATCCATGAGTTCATCTCGCATTTCTGCAGTGAGTTGGTTTCCATTATTTGTAGATTTTAATTTCTGGAAATCGGGAGTTCAGTCCGTCTTGAGATACTTTCCAGTTCCCCAAACGAGCAAACCACAGCAAAGCGTTAATATAAAAATTCCTGCACCGAGCATTTGTTTCTTCATTTTTATATGAATAAAGAATAAAAATCAGAGTTATGTCTTTTTTATCTTCATAAAAAAGTATAACATCATAAGCGTTCTGACTAAATAATAATTTTATATACAGAAATTAGGAAGCTTATGGATCAGCTTTTTAGTATAATAAAAAGCAAGATTGACTTTGATTTCTGTATAAAAAATAGATTATATATATGCCAGTACAGCTAACCTCTAAGAAAATCCTTTTAAAATACAAGAGATTTTTTTTACTAACGAAAAATCTTGCATTTAAGGCGAATTTTTGTAAGCTAAAATTGAATTTTAGTCTTGAGTAATATTAAGTATGATCAACGAACAACAGCTTTTGGAAAAATATGGAGAAATCATTAAAGAAGAAGTCAATGTAAAAGAAATCTGATCGTTTAGTTCGGATAAGCCTTTGGTGAAGATTTTTAAGCCATTAGGGAGCCAGCTTTCTGCGAAATTTGGAAAAGATACTGGACAAATCATCGCGAATGGAAAGCAAGGGAATATCAGAGAACTTGAAAATGGACAGGTTGAGGTTTTCTCTCCACAGGGGGGAAGCTGGATTTTGAGTGCTGAGGATTATGAAGTAGCGTATGAAGGGCTTGATGCCAATAATATCGCAGTGGAGGGAAATATGATCGCAGAGCTTGACTTGACTTTGACTCCAGAGCTTGAGAGAGAAGGGGTAGCAAGAGAGATCTCTCGTTTCCTCAACCAAATGAGAAAAGATGCGGATTTCGCAGTAGAGCAAAAGGTAAAGCTGACCTATACGACTGCAAGTGAATATTTAAAAGCGATTTTGAAAGAATTTGATGAAATGTTCAAGGGAGAAGCCTTATTATTGACGATAGAAGAAAAAGAAGCTGACTGAGCAATCAGTTCAGAATTTGTTTCTTGAAATGAGAGTATTCACTTTAGCTTAGCTGAATAGTCAATGCAAGTCCATATCAAAGATCCAGAACTTTTTGCCAAGAAAAAGCAAGCGATTCAAGCGGCTGGGAAAGAGTCTTGCTTTATTATTGCTGATTTTGATAGAACGCTTACTTACGGGACTTTCAATGGTCAGAAAACGCCGAGCATTATTTCGCTTTTGAGAGACGGTAATCATCTTAGCGAGGATTATGCTGAAAAAGCGCATCAGCTCTTTGATCATTATCATGCTATAGAGTGCGATTCTAGTTTGCCTCTGGGATATAGGAAAGCTCAGATGCAAGAATGGCGAGAGAAGCACGATGAACTCTTGATTGCCTCAAAACTCAGACTTGCAGACCTCAAAGATATTGCACAAAACGGTCATCTCCAGCTGAGGGAAGGTGTTGCAGAATGTCTTAGAAAATTGGATGAAAACTGAATTCCGCTCGTGATTTTCTCTGCAAGTGGCTGTGGCGATGCAATTCCGCTTTTTATGGAGCATAGTGCCTGTGATTTTCCAAATATCAGCTATGTTATCAATCGTTTTAGTCGAGATGAAACAGGCTTTGCGAAAGGTATTGCAGGAGAAGTTATTCATTCCCTCAATAAAGATGAAGGAGTTTTTTCCAAGCTTCCAGAGTTGAAAAAGCAACTTGAGAAGAGAAAAAATGTGATCCTCATCGGTGATGGACTTGGTGATGCTGAAATGGCACAGGGAAGTAATCATGAAACGCTCCTCAAAATCTGAATTCTGACTTTGGAGACTCCAGAACTACTTAAAGCATATGAAGAAGCATTTGATCTTGTTTTGATTGGAGATGATGATTTTGATGAGGTCAGAGCTTTACTTGATGAATTGCTGTAATGGAGAAAATCATAGTCATATCGGAAATTCAGCCTCCTCAAAATGATAAGGAACGAAAGACTAGAGAAAGAGTTGCTTGTTTTTTAAAGCACCCAAAAGAGGAAAAATTTGCTCTTATTCAAGAAAAGTATGGAATTACTATTCCTTGATGATGAATTGAAAAAGATGAAACTTTGGAAGAGGCGATTAAAAGGGAGATTAGAGAAGAAATCTGATATTTGCATATTAAAATAATCAAAAATCTGAATTTAACAATCCAGCTTGAAAGATATATGACTGAACAAGATTGCAATCTCCACTCACTTAGTCATTTCTTTTTCGCTGAATTGCTTGATTTTGAACAGCAAGCATGAGAATTTAGCGTTATTTGGGAAGAAAAAGAGAATCTATTATCAAAAATCACGGTACAAGCAGTTAAAATTGCATGGGAAAGACTTTTAATCAAAAGTTTTTGATAAGTTTTTTTCCTTGCATTTGTCTTACATATACCTACAATAGCACTACATTTATCATCTACTTTTAGGGGATGGCAACCATTACTGCAAGAATTGATGACCAGGTAAAAGCGGAACTTAAGCTTTTTTCTCAAGAGATTGGAATTTCAATCGGATCACTTTTTAATGCTTGGGCAAAAGATGTTTTGCGTCATAAGCAGGTCGTTTTCAAATTAAACGAGGAGCAACTAGAAGACCAAGAAATGTATGCTAATGCTAAAAAACTTACCGCAGAGGGAAATCAGTCTTTAGCTTCTGGTCGCAGTACTTTAGTGATCTAATCCAAGCATCATGAACTTCATTTTTACTCGTTATGCAGAGAAACAGTTCCTTTCGCTCTCTCCTCATCAGCAAAATGCTATTCGCAAAAAACTCTTACAAGTTAAAGGAGGATCGCTTGGTTCTTTGAGAAAATTGGTGCACTTAGAACCGTTTACGCATAGATTGAGAGTAGGAGATTATAGGCTTCTTTTGAGGCAGTGCCCTGAGGGTTTTGAAGTGCTTAAAATCGGACATAGATCTACAATCTACCTCTAAATTCAGCTTTATTTTTTTCTTCTCTACTATGGCAAAATCCTGTTATGAATACGCAATAAACATTATCAGCAAATATCCAAAAACTGAAAAAGAACTCAGAATCAAAATGTATCAACAAGGCTACGATTCTGAAATGGTGATGAGAACTTTGGAAAAATTAAAGGCTGAAAATTTTGTGAATGATCAGCTTTTTGCTGAAAGTTATCTCAATAGCGAAGTTATCAGAAAGGGAAAGCCTCTTTTCCTTATCAAACAAAAGCTTGAACTTAAAGGGATTGATAAATCTTTGCTTGCTCAACTGACTGAAAAACATGCAGAAGAGCTTCAAGAAGGGATTTTTCAAGGAATAGAAAAGGAAATCTGACAATATAAAAAGAGAGGAGTTGATGGTTTTGAAATTATTCAAAAATTGATGAGAAAAGGCTATCGTTTAGCAGATATTAAGAAGGTTATCAAGGAGAGGGGAAATAAATTAAACTCTTTTTGCGATTTCTTCTAGACTTTTGCTCTATAATTGCTACAAAAGAATCAGGTTTTTACTTTTTTTGTAAGGATGCAATATTTTCTTCTTTTTATTATTACACTTTTGATTGCAATTGCAGGAGTTTTGATTTTTAAGAAATTCAAAGTTCTAGATAAACCAGGGAGTGATCTTAAAAACACCAGAAAACCTGTTCCGACGTTACAGGGGATCTTTGTAATTCTAAGTGTTATTGTGGGAGTTGGTATTGTGTATCCAGAGTATTTTTCTAATCCCTTATTTCTTGGACTTCTTATTCCATGAATGCTTATTGGAATAGTAGAAATGCTAGAAGAATTAAGTTATCTTTGAAAATTTCCTAAAATTCCTCCTTTTGTAAGGTTGATTGTGCATTTTCTTTCAGCTTTTTTGGCGGTTTGGATCGGTGGAATTGGAAATCAGGAACTTGTTATTGGTAATGATATCGTATATCAGATTCCAAATCGGCTGTTTACCGTCGCTTTTATGGTTTGGACGATGTTTTGTATCAATGCGATCAACCGATTTGATGGGATTTATGCTCAAGGAAGTGGAATTTCTGCGATAGGATTTCTCACGATTTTTTTGCTGATCAAGTTTGTGGTCTTTCCGAGTTATGAGCAATTTAATAATCTAGAAGCCTTAATCTTCGTTCAGAATCTGTCTTTTTTTCTTTTCTTAATCAGCTTGATCTATACCGTGATTGAATACAAGCCTTTAGGACTGGTAAGGGATGTCGGAATCATGTTTTTTGGCTTCGCGATCGCCTATCTTTCGGTCGCAGGAGGAGCAAAGATTGGAACGCTGGTTGTAGCACTTTCATTGGCGATTTTTGATGCGATTTGGGTTGGGCTTTGGAGGATTTTCATCGCGAAAAAGAATCCGCTTAATGGAGATTATACACATTTTCATCATAGATTGCTTGGACTTGGCTTCACAAGAGGGGAAACCAGAGCTTTTATCTGGATTTGGTCGCTGATGATGATGGTGTTGATGCTTCTTCAAGGGGCAAATAGACTTCACAAGATTATCATTTTCGTTATGATGGCATGCCTATTCTTCGGATTAAATGCCTATCTTTTCCTCTACAAGAAACTGCCTTGTGGTTTGCAGGTAAAAAAAGAGAGATAGGTCTGATTTTTTTAAGCTTCTTTTAAGCTGGTTCAGTTCAGAGGCAAAAGATTGGAATAAAAAAGCTGAAAAAAAATCTAAACGTAGTTCCGATTCAAGTACTAAGATTTCCTCAGCTAAAAAACACAAAGAACTTTCTATTTCTTTTTAAAATAAGTAAATGATAAAGAATAAAAAGATAGTAAAAACAGGAGTTTAAAACCCTCTCCTGTTTTTTTATTCTATCTTAGGATAGATTTAACAATTCTTACATTTTTCAATCCAGGATTGATCTTTTTGAATTTCCCTTTCAATCCAAGAAATTTTCCTAGAAATCCAGTCGGATCCCTCAATTCCATAGATTTTTTCTTCTATGTCTTCGAGATTGTCAATTTCTTTTTTTAACCAAGATAATTTTTCCTTTCTTTTTGCCGAGATTTCTTTTTTTAGCTCTATATATTCAGCTTTTAGTTTTTCCAAAAATTTAATATCTCTTTCTAAGATTTGAAGAACTTGTTTTTCAGTCTTATTTTTTACGATACTTATGTATAGTATGTGTAAAAAAGTTAAGACAGCAATTATTGCTCCTACAAATATGATCCATTTTTGCTTAAACAAGAAGAATGAAAATATCGCTAGTACTCCTAATATTATTAAGAATCGTATAGAAATATTGATTTCTTGCTTATT
>ERZ773018.238-NODE-238-length-36754-cov-5.858688_pt1 | contig 36754 bp, 27 predicted proteins | sample MGYA00580840_ERZ773018 | MGnify/ENA primary metagenome ERZ773018 (study PRJEB29015, sample SAMEA2738125) | human oral metagenome | biome: human oral; feature: human-associated habitat; material: saliva | place: China | collected 2256 ... | reverse complement strand
TTGTACCATATTGCTTATCATTCCATTGCTGCTTATTCGCATAGAACAAATACGTATCACCACTCTGAAAGGCAAAGCTGACTCGATCCTTACCAATATCAGAAAAATCATCCATTTCTATTCCTGCAAAAGAGTACACAGAAACGTATTTTTTATATTCCTTGCTATAAAAGACCATTTGAACAAAATATTGACGCTTTGCACGTCTGGCAAACTCTTTAGCAAAAGAATTAAACAACACTTCATTATTTTCAGGAATTATAATCTTAACGATTTTGCTGTCAGCAATATACTTATCTGCATAGCCATACGCATCACCATTTCCTCTGAAAAACAAGTACGTAATCAAAGGACAAATTGCAAAGGCTGCCATAGTGCCGATAAGATGATACTTATTAGTTTTCATACAAGATAGATTATTTGATATTAATCCTTATCCTTATACAGCCGATCGAACTCGTCAGAAGGAAGAATATGAGTGAGGTATAACTCTACATACTGACGCAAAATATCGGGGTTGATTATGCCAAAGACTCTTTTGTCAGGATACTTCATTTCAACGCATTCCTTATAAAACAATGGCATTGGAGTTTCTTTTGTACCATAATGCTTATCATTCCACTGCTGCTTATTCGCATAAAACAAGAAGGTGTCACCTCCATGAAGACCTAAACTAACTCGATTCTCACCAATATCAGAAAAACCATCCATCTCTATTCCAGAAAATGAATATATGGAAACATATTTTTTATACTCCTTGCTATAAAAGACCATTTGAACAAAAGATTGATGTTTTGATCGCCGACTGAACTCGGTTACAAAAGAGTCTGATAACACTCTACGACTCCGAGGAATTATAATCTTAACAATTTTACTGTCGGCAATATACTTATCTGCATAGCCATACGCATCACTATTTCCTCTGAAAAACAAATACGTAATCACAGGGAAAATAGCAAAGGCTGCCATAGTACCGATAAGATGATACTTGTTAGTTTTCATATTCATAATAAATTATTTAGAGGATATAATTCCCATAAAGGAAGTATCCTGGTTACTGCCTGTGTCATTATTAAGTTGTATATTTGTAACTTCTGCTTCCACGTTTTTACCACATTGTTTCTTTAACTCATCAGAAATAAGATCAATAATGGCATTAGTCACCGTAGCTCCAAAATTTATTGCAGCATTACGAGCATTTTTCTTGGCAGCATCAAGTTTTTTATTCAAATCCTGGTTTCTTGGCCTTTCGATATTCAACCCTCTTTGCGCCTGACTCTGCTGAGTCCTTGCAACTTGTTGATTCCTCCCTGGAATACTTGCATTACGAGCATTCTGCTTATTGTTTAACACATTCTCATATTGATTTATGCGACTTGTAGACTCATTGACTTGTCTTGTTCTTTTACCGACATCATTATACGCACTTTTACCTTCCGAAACAGCTTTATATGTATCATAAACACTTTTCCCTTTGCCGACCAGTCCGCCTGTATTTTCAGATGCTACGTAGGTTCCGACCTCTATTGTCATATTTATATATCCTACGCCTCCTGTCAATTGCGATGACAATCCTGTAATAAATCCCTCTAAAAGCTGTGTTCCCCATTGAATATAAACCTCACGATTATTGTATTTGGATATCAGTTTTGCTGCTTCCGATGCAGCGTTCTCGTTTAAGATAATTAATATTTTACCTTTTTGAGGACAATCTAAATAAGACTGATTTAGAAGAGCCGGTTTTCCATTTAACAACACAGAACCATGAGTTCCCCCCCATATCCCTTGAAGGGATGCATCACAATCATGTGTTGCCGTATAAGCCACAACGCTGACAGCTGCCACAGCAGCTGTTACTACCATTGCACATTTTGCAGCAGCAAAAGCAGCCATAGCCACAGCTGCTGCACCTCCTGTCGCAACGATTGCTGCACCAATAGCAATACCAATGCAGATACCAACACAAAGTGCTACCAATCCTCCCCAGAAACTCTTTGGATTCTTGCAGTCAAAACACTCTGAAACCTTCTTGTCATCATCATTCAGTATCGGCTGCGTACTGCTACCATTAATTACTGTACACTTCTTGCGAGAAACACCTAACTTACGGGGCACGCCACATGTCATATTGGAACATACGATGCAAGTACCTTGTCTTATATAGGATTGTGCCATAACTATTTTATTTTACGCATTTTAAAACTTATAGTCAGCTCTGCATTGTTCTCAACCTCTTCACAGATAGATAAATCTGCTTCAAGTAAACACCTTGTAGACGGATCAATAGATATCTGTGCGTTATAAGAGAGGTTATAGGCTGAGAAATCGTATTGAACAAAAGGTTTAAACTTTCTATCATAGATTTTCTTTGCTGCCTCCTGAATGCTATCAATTCCTTTAATATCTGTTCCAGTCCTTGATAATTGTATCAAAGAAGGCGTTTCGTTACTAACCTTTTGATTCACTCGAAATGCAAACGGCATATTCTCAAAGAGAGGAGAACTATACTTCACGTCAAAAGAGGGAGAATAACTTACAGGAGCAACAAGGTACTCATCAAACAAAATGGAATGAGGTAGTTTCATCTCATACTCTTTTAAAAGCGTATCATGGCTCTGTATGCCCTTGTCAACAATGGAGATAAACTCCTCCATAGACTTCCTCGTATCGGAATCAATTACAAAGTCGTACTTGGTCGTCATCTCCTTCTTATACTTATTCCAATCATCAACAATTTCAGAATGATTGAGAATTCTCATCATATAACCGTTGGCTGAATCAATTGCAAAAGCCACATTTGATTTGATCTTCTCTAAATCTTCAACCATCTCAAAAGCGCTGCTGAACTGTTCTGGAAATATAGACAGATGATTTTCGCCAATCGTTAAAAGAAATGCTTGACGTCCCTCCATATCTACTGCTCCCTGCAAAGTGTAATCGGTTTTTGTCTCCACTGTGCTGACAGGCATTTCATTAAACCTTGTTACAACAGTCTGCTCACAACGATATTTTCTTGTTTCCAACATTTTTACATCACCTTTCTCGGCATGTAATTGAACATCTTCCCAGTATCCCATATATCTTTATATATATTAAATTATATCACAATTCTTTAGAATCGTATTTTTAGTTTTGAAAATCACACCATTTTTCACTTACCTATCAATTGTCACACGTATAGCTATCTCACTACTAATAGTATTTATGCTATCTATCAACAGCTAACATTATCTATCTAATTACAGGTATAATTGAAAATAAGGATGAAATTGAGCACTCTTCAAATAATTTTATATTGAATTGCAAAATACGCATAATATTTTTAAAAGAGAAAATATTATGCGTATTTTTACAAAAAATTAATAACAACAAACCGCTATATTTGTTCTGTAGCAAGATATGAGAAAAAGATTAATTAGCCTAATTGGGCATATTAGGCTTAATATAATAACAGAAAGTATAGGAAGACAGAAAAGAAAAAAGGTGTATGACCTCCTTTTTAAGAAGAATCATACACCCACTATTATATGTAAGTCTGAAAAGTTGCTCTTACTTTGAGCGCCAGAGACCATGGAGGTTGCAGTACTCACGTGCGTAAACCTCTGTAGCATCAGTCTTAAACTCAGCTACTGGACGGTCTGTTGGTTCAAGATACTTACGGAGAACCTCGTTATTATTAGTTACCAACTCAATCCAAAGGATAGAGTGAGCCTCTGTCATTGGGTGCTCAACCTCACCAACAGTTACACGGTAACCACCTTCAATCTTCTCAACAACTGGTACGTGCTTCTCGGTAGCAGCATCAGTAGTATTCTCAACTACATGCTCCATACCAGCAACACCACACTCACCGCCTACTAATACTTCAACGATCTGACCACTCTCTGAACACTTATATACTTCGTTTCTCTTTGCCATAATAAATTATTTCTTTAATGTTATGTCTGCAAAGATATATCTATTTTCCGAGAGAAACAAAAGTTAGCCTTGTAAATATTACAAGTTTTACATTATTTAAGACTTTATTTATAATAGTGATTGCTTTTCAATTACATCTCTTTTTACCTTATTATCATTCAAAAAGCCTTGCCTACTCCATCCTATTCGCCTTCTTTTCCCATTGTAATGATGCCCAACACCAATGGTGTTAATGCCCAGCACCAATGGTGCGAACTATGAGCACATCATGTGCGGAGGGCCAAACACAATACAAGTCATTGTATAAATAAGCACAATATAAGCTTAGCAAAGACTTATAAAATAAAAAGTAAGCCTCCTTAATTTAATAAGAAGACTTACTTTCTCAATGTCACTACGCATCTAAACAAAAGAGATTACGTAAGAAAGAGTATGCTATTTTTCTTTTTATCTGGTAGCTTTTCTTATTTTACAACAATCTTCTTGCCTGCATGAATATAAACTCCACGCTGCGTAGGTTTGCCAGTGAGACGTTGACCAGAGAGCGTATAGTAATATTTATCAGCCTTGCTCTGTTGAGCATCAGTTTCAACTCCCCCAATACCAGTGACCACACTCGTCACATTATTGACTGTAAACTTACCGTTATCCTTTGTTGATGCGACTTCAAAATAAGACGTTTTCTTCACACGTTCGATATCCACAGTCTGATTAGCACTGGCATTTGAAGCCGTACCAATACTAAACACAAAGTTCACATAGTCATCTGCTTTCGTGAGCGTATAATCCTTATAAAACCAAGTCTTACCATTTACAGTTGCTGTTGTAGTAACCTTATCACCCGGCCACGACGTTGCTGTATGCGTACCGCCCCATGAATGATAATTCACGTATGAGTTCCAACCCACCTGATCAGTATTCACATAGACACGGATTATCTCTGGCGTGTAAGGAGCAGTAGCAGCTATCTTATAGCTGCGCGTGATAACCTTACCCACAACACCACCTGCCAACAATGCCACCTTCAAGGTTGTTTCGCCCTCAGGAAGGGTTATCTCCGTTCCAGAAGCCACCTGTGCGCTGCTTGCCGTTGGCGTTGTGCCATCTGTAGTATAAACAAGTTTAGCCCCAGCATTAGCAGAAACAGCAGTTACCTTAACCTTTAAGTTCTCACCTTCATACGCTCCACTCGCCTTATCAACCCAAGGAGTCTCAGCATCGGTAGCAAGATAGTAAGCATAGTGATAACCACTCAACAGCTTTGTATAACGTGAAGTAGGGACTACCAATTGGTTGGCATTAGTACCTACAACTACCAACAACTTGCCATTTGTACCCGTAACAACATTCGCATAATAACCAGTAGAAGAGCGATAGTTCTGATAACTGCTCGTATTTGTTATACCAGCTAACTTGCGGCCATCAATCATTGCCTTTATTTCCTTTGGATAAGCGAGGTAATGAGTATAGAAAACACAAGGTGTTCCGGGCATTGCCAACAAGTAAGCATTGGCTGCTAACGTATCCTTACGGATAGGGTCTGGAGTGTAACCGCTCGTCGTTCCTCTATCTTGAACATCGTGATTCTCAACGAAGGTAACGGCATACTGCTTATAAGCTCCATTATCAACATTGATTCCAGTTGTTCTCGATTCGTTAAGCACACTCCAATTATTCTGATTGATAGCATCACGAACGGCATAGCGGAAAGCAAAGTCAAAGGCTGCACTACGTTTTCCTGTGCCATCTATCCACGCCTTTACAGTATTCGCATTGCCATCCCAAAACTCGCCAACAGAGTAAGTAACGTTAGCCGCTGTATTATAGTTACCAACATGAGAAGCAGCAAATCCCTTCACCATATCATAACGGAAACCAGCATAACCAAGGTCGTTTAGCAAATAGTTTTCGTATGCCTTAACAATCTTCTGAACGTTCGGACACTTATGATCAAGGTCACGCATACCACCCCAACCTTCTCCATCGTCATTGTTCTGACTAAGCTGAGCACCCGTTCTTCGTGCTTCTGTGGCTGCTGCTCCACCGTCATCGTCAGCACAAACATCCGTAGAAAGGTTTTGATAAGTCACTCCCTTGTACACTTCTGCAGGGAAACCAAACCATCCATTATTCGTTCCATGGTGATTGATAACCACATCGGCAATCGTGCCAATCTGCTTGTTCTTAAAGGTAGTAATCATATTCCTCAACTCCGCCTCAGTACCGAACGATGAGTTCTGATTAAAGTAATAGAGCGGATCATAGCCCATTGACTTCGTTGCGGCAGCCTTACCACTCTGTGGAACCCATACAAGATCGAAGTAACCAGAGAAGTCATTTGCCTTCTTCTCCAATACAGTCCACTGCGAATCATCAAATGAATCCCAATAAAAACCTTGTAGCATTACGCCACCATAACCAGCAGGCCAACCCTGTGCCATCGTGCAAAGGGAGAGTCCTAAGGCATATAAAAATGCGAGTTTACGTTTCATATAGATTTCTTTTTTAGTCTTTTATAGTCTATGTCTACAAAGATAGTAATTTACCAAAGACAAGACTCGTAAACAACTGTGTACCTGAGTATTTTAGGATGCAATCGTTTGCACTTTCAAGAACAAAGAGTTAAGTTCCTAATATACAACTTTTCCCTCCTCAAAAGCCATCAAAAAGAAAGAGTGTGTCGAACAATCCTTCGGCACACTCTTATCATTTTACCTAAATTCAAGTAATTAAGGAGCTGTCTCCATTGTGCAATAAGACTTCGTATCACACAAGAGATAGAGCTTAATATTGTACTTACCAGCTGCAACATTGATGTTACCACCCTTGAAAGTAATATCAGTCAATGAACCACCCCAGTCTAATACCCAATCATTGTTAGCACGGAACTTCATCTCACCTGCAGTGAGTGTGATGCCCTTAATCTCCCAACACTTCTCAGTAGCATTGTAGGTCATTGCCTGATCGCTGCTCCAGCCACCTGCTGTTGCAGAACCAATAACACCAACACGACTAATAGCTGTGTAGGTAAGTGCCTGTGATGTGAGGTCAACATCTACCTTATAGAATCCTGCTGGTTCAGTCATCACGATATTGCTACCCTTCTCTACGAGACCAGTACCATAATCAGTACCATTCCAATCCTGCTGAGTTGCAAACTTAAAGCCATTCTGATTGAGATACATAAAACCAGTGTACTTACCATCAGCAGCTGCGCTATAAAGCGGATTGCTGAATGACCAGCCATTAGCATCGCCTGACATATAAAGATACTGAGTGAAAGCTGGGGCAACACAAGTCACATTTGCAGTCACATTCTGTGAAAGACTGAAGCCCTCACCACGAAGCAACTTTACTTTATCTGTCACTGTAACAGGCACCTGATGCTGGTCGCCATTCTTACCATAGAGGCTCTCTACGGCAGAAACGAGTTCTGAACTCTTCACCTTACCGCTCTTGCTTGCGTTGAGAGTTGCGGTCTTGTTGTTATAAGAAAGTACAGCTGTCAGGGTCTGAGAAACAACTGAATCTGTTGATACCACCTTTGGAACAAACAACTGAACAGAGTCTGCTGTCTCTGTATTGAAGTCGATTGCAGCAGCTTGACTTACAGTAAAGGTAACCGTACTGGCTGTCTCTGCACTGTTACTCTGTGGAGCAGACCATGCTTCATATTCATCGCTACCGCAAGAAGCAAGGAGCAATGCGGCACTTGCCATGATTAATAATTTCTTCATTTCGATTCTTCTTGTTATGTGATAAGGGTGTGTCGAGCTGGTTGTGCCTGCTGACACACCCCCTATTATCATCTTTAATAAATTACTGCTTTACGAAAGAATACTGACCCGTGATGTCGTTGAAGTAAACAATGTAAGTACCCTTACCATTGCGAACATTCTTACCACCCTTCGTAGCAACACCGTATGGGAATACTTCAGAACCCCAGTTCACATCCCAAGTACCATTAGCAGCGAACTTACAGCCCTCACCATCAGCACCAGTAGACTTCTCTGCAAAGGTTACAGTAGCCTTCCAGTCGTGGTTCTCAACAACAGAAGTCTGTGCAGTCAATGGTGTTCCTGCAGGAGTCCAGCTGTCATGCTTACCTGGAAGACCCATAGAGTTGTAAACAGTAGGTGCAGCACCCGTGTACTTCTCTATCTTCAGCTTCGTATTCTTGGTATCAAAAGTAATCGTATAATAGCCTGCTGTTGGCACCTTAATATCTGTTGATCCACCATCGTTATATTTGAAGTCGCCAAAGCTTGAACCCTGTCCAACCTGACCATCATCCCAACTTGCAGGATTCTTCTTCAGTTTAAAGCCTGCTGTTGACAAATAACCAGTCCAAGAGATAATACCCTTACCAGTCTTCTTGTCATACTCCTGACCTTCCATTGGCAACAATGGAACCACCTGACTATTACCCCATGAGCCATCACCGAAGTTACCACCAACGAGGTACCAAGTCTCAACAGGAGCGTCAGAAAGCTCAACATAATAAGGAGCAACACTCATCTTTACAGGGTTAGAGTAGATTGTATCACCATTTACTAATGAGTAAACACGTGCATAGAGTTCCTGTGTTGCAGGAACAGTCGTTTCCTCATAACGCTCCATCTTCTGAATAGCGGTAGCGAGGTCGGCTGCAGAAACAGAGGTAGAAGCAGTACCTGTTGGTGAACCAACAGCAGCATAGTTACCACGTTCAGCATCCATATCAACAACAGCGTCCACAGACTTTGTCCAAGTGTTGGTAGTTGAGAACTGCATACCATATTCAGCAGCTACAGGGAAACCGTATGCTGGCTGCGACCATGTGAACTTAAGGCTCTCAGCAACCTTTAAATCTATTGTTTGTGCAGCGTAAGCTGGTGTGTTCAGAACGAATGTCTTTGGTGACTGAAGAACTGGGTTATTGTCCAAGTCCTTGTCGCAAGCAGAGAACAACGCTACACCTGCACACAACAGCAACGATGACTTAATTATTGATTTCATATTGATTATTCTTTAATCGTTTTCTTTCTATTATTCAGTAGTACGTCTTTTCAATGCCTTTTAAGTCCCAAGAACGTCTTTATTTACCATGAAATGGGTCATATTAGAGTCTTGTCGGCGAATTCTTTTCATGAAAAGAAATAATTATTTTCACGAGGAGAAATATTTATTTTCATGAAGAAAAATATTTATTTTCATGAAAAGAATTTGCCGATGATGATTTCCGAGAAGTTCAATCACGGTTTTCACCAGACTTTTCAGCCATTGATAACACCTTAATTAATACCCAGTATTCTGAATCAAGTTGCTGTTAGCAACCATATCACTTGTCGGAATTGGGAAGAGATTGAGATGAGAGTCGAAGTTACGACCACTCTTCACACCACCCTTCCAACTCCAGTTGTAATTAACATTACCACCGAAGTAACCGAAACGGATAAGTGTTGTACGACGCAAGCCCTCAAAGTAGAACTCACGACTCCACTCGTCACAAATCTGACGGAGTGAGTAAGCGGTCTGAGTAGTTGCATTAGCACGAGTGCGGAGCGCATTGATATAAGCTGTACCCTGTGCTGTTGTTGTTCCATTATTCTGACGTGCATCAGCCTCTGCATACATTAAGTAAGCCTCAGCAGCACGCATAAGGAAGAAATCGGCATCTGGGAAGAGTGAGTTATGACCTGCACTGCCGTCCGTCTTGAAGTTATTAAACTTACAAACAGAGAATCCATTGGTAAATTTCTTTACACTCTTCTCATCGTCACCATTGCTTACATTACGACCATCACCATCGAAGAGGGCACGATCGTCATCAGCTGCTGCTGGCATAGCGTATGCAGCAACATTAGGAGCATCGTTATTTGGGAAGAACTTCAGTACGAGGTCTGTACGCATACGGTTACCAGCCCAACCACCAGTTGTGTTGTTACCAGCAACAGTTGCACTCTTGATATGCTCGCTGTTATCGTTAGAACCAGCCATGAGGTAGAGTGTTGTTCCGTATGAAGTAGTCTTCAAACCATCCTGAAGGATTGGGAAGATAGCCTCAACAGAAGCACCATTCTCACCATTATCGCCCATAAAGAGCTGCTGATAAGCACTCCACTGTCCCTTCTTGGTAGTATAGAGCTTATAAGGAGAGTCGATAACCTTCTTTGCATAGGTCTTAGCGTTAGCCCAATCAGCAGTACCTGTATAAACCTCAGCATTCATATAAAGACGAGCCAAGAGCATCCAAGCAGCAGCCTTGTCAACACGACCATAACCAGTAGTGGTAGAAGTCTTTGGACTTGCATCATTCAGCTTAGGCTCAACCTCGTTCTTCAACTCGTCAATAAGCCATTTATAGAGTTCTGCACGCTGAATACGAGCAGGATTAGCAGATGAAATAGCTGTTGTGAAAGGAACATTACCCCATCCATCCAAGAGGTAGTAATAATTCAAGGCACGGATAAAACGAACCTCTGCTGACATCGTTGCGTTGTAGTCACCGAAGTCTGCAAGATACTGATTGCAATAGGTGATACCCACATAAAGACGATAGTAAAAGCCCCTCAACATTGGATGTGAAGCGTCATAACTATTGAAGTTGAAGTTAGAGATACCCTCGTCACCCCACGAACAGATAGCCTCATCAGTGGTCAACTCCTGTGAATTGAATAGCTGACGTACGTAACCACTGGTTCCACCATCGATACCATCAACATCGCTATCGCCGTTGGCTCCACCGTTACCAGCCATAGCTATGTTAGCATAACACTTATTGAATAATTTTTCTGGTGATGTATTCTCCCTTGTATCAAGGTTGGGGTCAATAGGCTTGACATCCAAATCACCAGTACAAGAGGTGAACCCTACTGACAGCAAAAGTGCTGCTGTAGAGAATATATATTTGAATTTAGTATTCATTGTCTTTACTCTTTTATAGATTTAGAAATTCAGGTTCAAACCCAAGATGAATGAGATTGGACGTGGATAGAGGTTGTTGTCAATACCATTGAACACCTCTGGGTCGAGACCTTTATACTTAGTAAGGCAGAACACGTTATTCACAGTTCCATAAATACGACCAGTAATACCATTCCATGAACCCTGCTTGAGAAGATTAGCGAAGCTATAACCCAAGGTTACATTATCCAACTTCAAGAAAGAAGCATTCTGTACCCAATAGTCTGTCTGTGTAGATGTAGTCGCTGATGACAACCAGTTGTCTGCCACTACATCTGTTGGACGGTTCACAAGGTACTTGCTATTTACAAATATTTCTGAGTTAGACATATTAGAAGTACTTGCAAAAGCATCATTGTAAACATAGTTACCAAGACTTGCACGGAGTGCGAAACCAAGGTCCCAGTTGCGATATTCAAAACGTGAAGCAAAGCCCATTGTTACTGGTGCTGCAGGTGCCTTGTAGTAATACTTATCAGCATCAGTAATCTTACCATCGCTATTGCGGTCAACAACTACACCTTCCAATGGCTTACCATTCTGGTCGTATGCCTGCTGGAATACGTGGAAAGAGTTTACAGCATTACCTACGTGCTGTGCCTGAATGTTACCACCCGTACCGGCAGAAATACCACCTGTTGGTACGAAGTAGTCTGGATCGTTACCACCATTAAGGTTAGTAATCTTATTATAGTTATAGGTGAAGTTATAATCCATTGTCCAATTGAAGTCCTTAGCGTTCACAGCCAACCAGTGGAGACTTGTTTCAACACCCATATTATACATAGAACCGATGTTGCTCATTACCTGATTACGGAAGTTAGAACCAGCAGGTACGGTTGCACTATTGAGCAAGTCGGTGGTCTTACGGTAGTACCAATCAACGCTACCAGTGAGGCGCTGCTTGAGAATACCCCAATCAAGTCCTACGTTATAAGAGGTAGTAGTCTCCCACTTCAAGTTTGGATCGTATGCCTTTGGACGAGCCAAAGAACCATCACCAGCAACTGGATAGGTAGATTCATTACCTTTATTCATTTCGTATATAGCAAAGTAATTATAGTCGCCGATACCTTCCTGCTGACCAGTCATACCCCAGCTAAGGCGAAGTTTCAAGTCTGACAACCAGTCAATCTGCTTGAAAAGGTTCTCTTCATTGATACGCCATGCGAAAGCGAATGATGGGAACGTTGCCCAATGCTCCTTGAAGCGTGAAGAACCATCATTACGTACGGTTGCTGTTACCATATAACGACCATCCATCAAAGACCAGTTTGCACGGCCGAAGAAGGATACAAGATAGTTCTCTGTTGCATAGTAATAAGGTGCATAATTGCGTTGTTTACCTGCAAGAGTTGCATCACCGTTTGTTGATGGATAATAACTCCAATAAGCATTCTTAGTGTTATGCCAGAAGTGTGCCCACTCATAACCTGCCATGATATCAAAGTGATTCTTTGCTTTATCATTGAAATCGTGGTAGTACTGAGCGTATGCAGAGAGCTGCATGTTACGTTTCAACTGCGATTCCCAACCGTAAGAACCATAATAGATTGCCTGTGGAGAAGCAGGATCAACATCTGTTACCTGACGTCCCTTAGCTACATCAATACCCGCTGTAACGTGAAGGCGGAGATCTTCAAAACCATGAACCTTATAGTCGAAATCTGCACTACCGAGGAAGTCGCGGCTGATAGCACGGTCGTTCTTCAGGTTAAGAATAGACACAGGGTTCTTTGTTGCCAATAAATAGTAGGTCTTTGGCCAGCTGCTATCATTAAGAGCAGTACCATCATCAAGCCACTGGTAGTAGCCTGCGAAGTTGTCATAACCAGACGCATAGACTGGCTGTGTTGGGTCAAACTGACGTGCTGCCTTGATAGCCTCACCATCAGCAAAGCGGTTCTTTGTCCACATTCCCTTTGCATTCAACGTAACCTTCAAATGGTCATTCAAGAAAGAAGGGTTCAATGTCAACGCTCCTGTGAAACGCTCAAAGTTAGAAGTCTTAATGATACCCTGCTGGTTTGTGTAGCCTGCACTGACACGATAAGGCAACCAGTTAGCAACTTGACCAGAAACAGCTACGTTATGATCATGGCTTATAGCAGTACGGAAGATTTCGTTCTGCCAATTAGTATTAGCCTTACCAAGGCGTGAATAAGCTGTTGGAACTTGATTACCGTTAGAATCAAGCGTGTAAAGATCTGTACCAAACTTATTTGCTATGAGGCTACGATACTCATCAGCAGACAAGACATCAAGGTTCTTTGAGTTCTTACTAACGGTAAAGCTACCATTATAAGAAACCTGCAAACCACGACGTCCCTTCTTAGTTGTAATGATGATAACACCATTTGAACCACGAGAACCATAGATTGCAGTAGCAGAAGCATCCTTCAAAACGTTGAAAGACTCAATATCCTGTGGGTTTACAAGTGACAAAGGATTGCTCACACCCTTAACACCTGTCTGGTCCATAGCCACACCATCAATCACAATCAATGGACTATTAGATGCGTTCAGAGAAGAACCACCACGAATACGGATGTTAGCACCACCACCAGGAGTACCACCATCGTTTGTTACACTCACACCAGCAACCTTACCAGCGAGCATATCCTGCGCATTAACAACAAGACCTTTGTTCTTGCTATCTGGCTTCAAGGCTGTCACAGAACCCGTAAGGTCACTCTTCTTAACAGCACCATAGCCAATAACAACAACCTCATTCATCTGCTGTGCTTGGTCTTCCTGAAGTGTAATTACCATACCATTGGTTGCAGCCACTTGTTGTTTCTGGAAACCAATGTAAGAGATTGTCAACGTAGCACCCGGCTGTACGTTGATAGAGAAGTTACCATCAAGGTCGGTCACAGTACCATTACTTGTCCCATTAATAAGGACAGAGGCACCAATAACTGGCTCGCCAGTAGCATCCTTCACCTGTCCAGTAATCGTAGACTGCGCAAAGGCACTGACTGAAAGGAATAGACCCAACAATAGAGTCAAAATCCTAACAGGAAATTTGCATTTTACCTGCTTCATCTTTGTTATTGTTAAAGTAATTTATAAATTGATTAAAGTAATATTCGTTTAGCTTGATCAAAGGTAGGTTAATAGCCGCTAATTGGGCTTTTTCTGCTGCAAAGGTAGTTGAGTTTAAGCTACTTTATACTATTTTTGCTTTGAATTTGCAATTTACATAATGCAAACGATTGCACAAATAAATATAAGATAAATAAATTGACATAGGTCAAATGATTTGTAGAAAATATGTATATTTGCGATATAAAACCATTAGCAGACTAAAAACAAAGTTAAATCGCATGAGTGACTCAACCAACATAACAATGAAGGATATAGCCCGAGACCTTGGTGTTTCGGTCGCTACCGTCTCTCGTGCGCTCAAAGACAGTCCTCGTATCTCTGCAGAAAAACGTGAGGCAATAAAGAAGTATGCACAAGAAAATAACTTCTATCCTAACCTTCTTGCTGAGAGTCTGCGCAAAAGTAAGGTACAACCGATTAAGGTTATCGGTGTTATCATTCCACAGCTTGACCATTTCTACTTCTCATCTATTCTTTCTGGTATCGAAGAAGAGGCTTCCTCACGTGGCTATCGAATTATGGTTGCACAGAGCCGAGAGAACTATGAGGACGAAGTAAAAATCTGTCGAGCATTTTCGGAGAGTAAGGTTTGTGGCATCATCGTTTCTCAAGCGAAGAATACCACCAAATACGACCATTTCCAAACACTCATAGATAAGAGTATGCCTTTGGTTTTCTACGATCGTATCAGTACGGGTGTCAATGCAAGCCGAGTAGTTGTTGATGACTACATGGGTGCTTTCTCTGCCGTCACACACCTTATCAATACTGGTTGCAAGCGTATTGCTTATTACGGCACTTCGTTAACAATGCAAATCGCAAAGAATCGTTATAATGGATATCTTGATGCCTTACTGAAAAATGGTATGCAACCTAACGAGCAACTGATAAAGAACTGCGACAACAGATCAGAAGCCGAGCTTATCACGCCAAGCATAATGCGACTTCCCGAACCACCAGATGCCTTCTTTGCCGTCAATGATGATACGGCTATCGGTATTCTTTATTCCTGCAAACGATTAGGTTTCCGTGTTCCAGAAGACATCTCTATCTGTGGTTTCACTAATGGGCAACGTGCCATTGCCTGCGATCCAATGCTGACAACAGTCGAACAACGGGGAGTACGCGTTGGCGAAGAGGCTGCAAATATTCTTATCGACCAAGTAGAAGGAAGACTTCCTAAAAATCGAGTTGAGAAACGTGTGGTAAGGACAAGGCTGATTATCAGAGGGACAACGAGGTAAGAACCTCCCCCAACCCCTCCAAAGGAGGGGAGTGCTGAGGACGAAATTGGGCTTATTTGCCCAATAAGCCCAATAAGCCTAATAACCCTCTCTCAAAAGAAAACAAACAACACAAGCTTCGCACTCCCTCTCAAGAGGGACTTAGGGAGCACAAAAACTAACATAACAATGAAACAAAAACCTAACTTAAGCTTCTGGCAACTTTGGAATCTCAGCTTTGGATTCTTTGGAGTGCAGATTGCGTACGCGCTGCAGAGTGCCAACATCTCACGCATCTTCGCAACATTAGGTGCTGACCCTCACAATCTTAGCTACTTCTGGATACTCCCTCCATTGATGGGTATCGTCGTACAACCGATTGTTGGTTCGCTCTCAGACAAGACGTGGACACGCTTCGGACGTCGCATTCCTTACCTCTTCGTAGGTGCAGCCATGTCTGTTCTCGTGATGTGTCTGCTGCCGAATGCGGGCTCTTTAGGTATGGCAGTCTCAACGGCTATGGTATTTGGACTTGTCTCATTGATGTTCCTCGACACAAGTATCAATATGGCTATGCAACCCTTTAAGATGTTGGTGGGAGATATGGTCAACGAAAAACAGAAGACACTCGCCTACTCTATTCAGAGTTTCCTCTGCAATGCAGGCTCTATCGCCGGCTACGTCTTCCCATTCTTCTTCACCTTCTTAGGTATCTCTAACCAAGCTCCATCGGGTGTAGTACCAGACTCTGTGGTCTATTCTTTCTATATTGGTGCAGCCATCCTCATCCTCTGTGTTATCTTTACCACAGCCAAGGTAAAGGAGATGCCACCAAAGGAGTACGCTGAATACCATAGCGTTAAGAATACAGAGAACGAATCAAAGGCAAACTTACTCACACTTCTTAAGAACGCTCCATCTACCTTCTGGAAAGTTGGTTTGGTACAGTTCTTCTGCTGGTTCGCCTTTATGTATATGTGGACTTACACCAATGGAACCGTAGCAGCTAACTGTTGGGGCGTAGATATGCTTGCACATGATGCAACGACGACAAAGGGCTATCAAGAAGCAGGCAACTGGGTAGGTATTCTCTTTGCTGTACAAGCTATTGGCTCAGTGCTGTGGGCAATGGTTCTTCCACAGTTCAAGAATACCAAACTCGCATACTCTTTCTCGCTTATCTTAGGTGCAGCAGGCTTTATCCTCGCAGCCTTTGTACACGACCAGTATGTTATGTTCATCCCATTCCTCCTCATCGGATGCGCTTGGGCGGCGATATTGGCAATGCCATTCACCTTAGTGACCAATGCACTTGAGGGTTATGGCCACTTGGGAACTTACCTTGGCTTGTTCAATGGAACCATCTGTATCCCACAGATTATTGCTGCGGCTATTGGCGGAGTACTACTCCAGATGGTTGGCTCCGTACAAAGTAATATGATGATTGTAGCAGGCGTTTCCCTTATCCTCGGTGCAATATCCGTTGGAATCATCAAGGTACGCCGTCCTGCAGAGCAAGGGTAACAATAACTTTTTTATAATCTCTCTGAATTTAAGGGTGTGCTGAAAAGTGTTTCAGCACACCTTTTCCTTTTCTACAAACGCTTTTTACACCTCTTATCGCTCAACTAAATAAACCTTTTCTACCAGCAACTCACTACCACTCTACCCTCACCAACAAGTTATTTTCATGAAAAGAAATGATAAAGCACTGAGAAATCAATCCCAATAAAGCATTCTTTCCTATGCAAATAAATAGCTATCATCAGCTAACAAACATCCTCTTACAAGTTTGCCATTCGCAGTTTACAAGTCATATAGTACCCATCACAAAACTTGTTTACCGTTTCTAACGACCGTGTTGCAGCCCCGCACCATTGGTGTTGGGCGTGCGCACCATTGGTGCTAAGCACTAACACGAAAGCAAAGTTGCGTTAAAGAGCATCGAAAATAAGGTTTTATTTATACTTATAGAGCGTTAGTTGATTAGCCATGAATTATCGCCAATTCAGCAATATGCAAACGATTGCGCAAGAATTGATATAAATCATGTAAAAGGGTATTGCTTTTTCTGATTAATATTATTATCTTTGACGAAAAATAACTACCCAACTCTATGAACATACAGTTTCACATTGACTACCAGACCTACTATGGACAAGACCTTGTCCTGAATATTATCACAGGTCAACACAACGGGGCTATAGAGGCCTCACAGTACAGAATGCGCACATCTGACGGCTACCACTGGGAGGTGGAAGTGAAGAAGGATGCAAAGCCAGGAACGCATATCGAATATTTCTACAGCATTCTCTGTGGAGATAACGAACAGCGAAAAGAATGGGGTGTCGTGAATCATCGTCTTGACTTTGACACAGAACGCAGTCTTAACTATCGTGTTTACGACCACTGGAGTGATATTCCAGACAATGCTTATCTCTATACTTCTGCTATCACCGATTGTGTTGCTGGCAAGAAGATGGCTAAGGGTAAACTCAATAACTATAACAAAGCTGTCACGCTGAAGGTGCGTGCACCACAGTTAGGTGCTACGGATGAGCTCTATCTTGTAGGTGCTGAGCCTGCATTAGGTGCTTGGAACGTGAAGAAGGCACTGAAGATGGCACAGTATAATATCAACGAGTGGAGCTATACCTTAGATGCTACAAAACTTGTTGGCGACCAACTTGAAGTAAAGTTCTTCGTCAAGAGCAATGATAGCAATGAGAATCTTGTATGGGAGTACAGCGACAACCGTACCGTGACACTGCCTACAATGGACGAAGGCGACGTTGTTGTTTATGAATTGACAGAGGCTGCTTTCCCACTTCCTGCCATTCGTGTTGCAGGAACATTGGTACCAGTGTTCTCACTCCGTTCGGAAACAAGCTTCGGTATCGGTGACTTCGGTGATTTGAAGAAGATGGTTGACTGGGTGAGTATGACCAACCAGCGTGTGCTGCAGATTCTCCCTATCAACGACACAACTATCACACACACGTGGACAGACTCTTATCCATACAGCTGTATCTCTATCTTTGCCCTCCATCCACAGTATGCTGACCTTACTGCATTACCTGCGTTGAAGGACAAGAAACAGAGTGAGAAGTTCGAGAAACTACGCAAAGAGCTTAACGCACTGCCACAGATTGACTATGAGCGTGTGAACGATGCGAAGACAGAATACCTCCGTCTGCTCTTTGAACAGGAAGGTACTAAGGTACTCGAAAGCACTGCTTTCAAAACCTTCTTTGCTGAAACAGAGAGTTGGCTCGTGCCTTACGCACAGTATTCTTATATGAGAGATAAGTTCGGAACAGCCGACTTCTCTCACTGGCCAGACCATAAGCAATGGGATGAGGCTGACCGCAAGGCTTTGTCTAATCCTAAGGACAAGGCTTATAAAGAGGTGGCTTTCTTCTATTACGTACAGTTCGTGTTGAGCAGTCAGCTGAAGGCGGTACACGAATATGCACAGGCTCATAAGATTATCCTCAAAGGTGACATTCCTATTGGTGTCAACCGCTATGGCTGTGACGTATGGACAGAACCACGTTACTTCAACCTTAACGGGCAGGCGGGTGCTCCACCTGATGATTTCTCAGTGAATGGTCAGAACTGGGGCTTCCCTACTTACAACTGGGATGAGATGATTAAGGACGGCTGTCAGTGGTGGGTAAACCGCTTCCAGAATATGGCGCAGTACTTTGATGCTTATCGCATCGACCACGTTCTCGGTTTCTTCCGTATCTGGGAGATTCCTATTCATTCGGTACAGGGACTACTTGGCCAGTTCGCTCCATCACTCGGTATGAGCCGTGAGGAGATTGAAGGCTATGGTCTACACTGGCAGGAGGAACTCTTTACAGAGCCTTTTATTGCTGATTGGGTACTCGACCGCATCTTCCGTGAGCACGCTGATGAGGTAAGACAGAAGTATGTGGAACATGTATGGGGCGACAGATATAAGATGCGTTCAGCGTATGACACACAGCGAAAGGTTGAGAAAGCATTTGCTGGTAAGACTTCTGATGTTGACATCTGGTTGCGTGACGGTCTTTACGCATTGATTAGCAATGTGCTTTTCGTTCGTGACCATAAGGATCCAAACCGCTTCCATCCACGTATCTGCGTACAGTTCGACTTTATTTATGAGAGTCTCTACGATAGCGATAAGGCTATATTTAATAAGCTTTACAACGATTACTACTATCGTCGCAACAACCAGTTCTGGTATCAGGAGGCAATGAAGAAGTTGCCTAAGTTGGTGAATGCGACTCGTATGCTTGTCTGTGCAGAGGACTTGGGAATGGTTCCTGATTGCGTTGCATGGGTGATGAATGAGCTACGTATTCTCAGCCTTGAGATTCAGAGTATGCCAAAGGACCCTAAGGTACGCTTCGGTCATCTTGGTGAGAACCCTTACCGCAGTGTTAGCACTATCTCTACTCACGACATGGCAACGCTACGTCAGTGGTGGGATGAGGACTGGGAACGTGCGCAGGATTACTTCAATAGTATGTTACATCGTGGTGGTCCAGCACCTCACCCACTACCAGGTTGGTTGGCAAGAGACATCGTAAGCCGTCACCTTACATCACCAAGTATGCTCTGTATCCTCGGTATTCAGGATTGGATGAGCATCGACGAGGAATTGCGTTTGGCTGACCCTAATGCTGAGCGTATCAATGTTCCTGCTAATCCAAAGCATTACTGGCGTTACCGTATGCACGTTAGCATTGAGGACTTGATGAAGAATAAGGCTTTCAATGAGCAGATAACAGACCTTATCTATCAGGCGGGTCGATAAAAAGAATAGGTGATGATGGCTATTATTATTTCTTATAACTGTCCATCATCACCTAATATCTAACACCCAACACCTATCACCCATCATCCAAATCATCAACACCCAACACCCAACATTCAACACCCAACATTCAACACCCAATGAAAATAAAATATAAACTTGCAGCATCTGTTGCTGCTTTCATATTCTCACAGAATGCTACTGCTCAGCAGCGATTCAACGAGATGTCCTATTCTCCGAGTGAGACAACCTTCCGCCTAAATGCTCCCTCTAAACCAACGCTACGCCTTTATGAGGCAGGACGAGGTGGAAAAGCCTACAAGAAGGTGAAACTTACACCAAGTGGAGAGAACACTTGGACTGCTACTGTGAAGGGAGATCTCAAAGGTAAGTTCTATACCTTCGATATTGGACACGGCGAGACACCAGGTGTCTTTGCCAAAGCGATAGGTTGTAATGGCGGTCGTGGTGCCGTTGTTGACATGAAGGAGACTAACCCAACGGGCTGGGAGAGCGATCGTCGTGTACCGACTAAGAGCCCGGCAGATCTCATTATCTATGAGTTGCATCACCGTGACTTCTCTATTGATAACTCATCGGGCTTAATGCACAAGGGTAAATACCTTGCCTTGACAGAGCAGAAGGCTATTGATCACTTGAAGAAGTTGGGTATTAACGCTGTACATATCCTCCCTTCGTTCGATTTTGCATCAGTAGATGAATCCAAGCCAGACGTTCCACAGTATAATTGGGGATATGATCCATTGAACTATAACGTACCAGAGGGAAGCTATTCATACGATGCTAATCTGCCAACTCGTCGTATCATGGAGTTCAAACAGATGGTACAAGCATTGCACAAAGCGGGTATCAGAGTTATCCTCGACGTTGTTTACAACCATACTTTCGACCTTGCAAATAGCAACTTTGAGCGTACTTATCCTAAGGCTTACTACCGATACAAAGCTGATGGTACACCATCAGATGGCTCTGGGTGTGGCAATGAGACAGCAAGTGAGCGTCCTTTGATGCACGATTATATGCTGGAGTCAATGAGGTATTGGGTAAATGAATATCATATTGATGGTTTTCGTGTAGACCTTATGGGCGTACATGACATTCAAACCATGAACGATATCCGTCGTGAGCTCAATGCTATCGACCCTGAGATATTTGTTTATGGAGAGGGTTGGAGTGCTGGTACCTGTGCTTACCCACATGAGAAGTTGGCTATGAAGGCTGCTGTTCCACAGATGCCGGGCATTGCTGCTTTCTCTGATGATATTCGTGATGCCTTGCGTGGACCCTTCTCTGACGACCATAAGCCCGGTTTCCTTGGTGGCGTTACAGGCTTGGAAGAGAGTTTGAAGGCGGGTATTGCAGGTATGATTGAGCATCCACAGGTAGATTACTCAAAGGTAAACTATTCTAAGAAACCATACGCACTTGAGCCTACTCAGATGATTTCTTACGTCAGTTGTCACGATGATTTGTGTCTTGTTGACCGTCTGAAAGCTTCTATTCCAGAGGCTGAATATGATGAGAATGAGCTGATTCGTCTGAATGAACTTGCCCAAACGGCTATCTTCACATCACAGGGTGTACCTTTCATGCTCTCTGGTGAGGAGATGCTTCGTAACAAGAAAGGAGTGCATAACTCGTATAATTCACCTGATAGTATCAATCACCTTGACTGGAATAACCTCAATACTTATCCACAGGTATTCAACTATTACAGTGGACTCATCAACCTTCGCAAGGCACACCCAGCCTTCCGATTGGGCAAAGCTGACCTCGTTCGCAAGCATCTTGAGTTCCTCCCTGTACAGGACTGTTTGGTTGCTTTCCGTCTAAAAGACCACGCTGGTGGTGACAAGTGGAAGAACATCTACGTCATCCTCAATGCCAACAAGGAGCTTCGCACTGTCAACATCCCTAAGGGTCAGTACACTATCGTATGTGCAAATGGTGAAGTGAATGAGGCAGGATTAGGCAAGATGGAAGGTGGTGAGGTAATGGTTGATGGCCAGTCAGCCCTTATCTTGCATGATTAAGGACCCATATCCTTCTCCACTTCTCCCTCGAAGAGAGGAGTACTAACCATTCAGCAGATTATTAATTGCTGTTAGGAATATTGGGCTTATTAGCCCTATTAGGCTAATACGGCTAATAAGCCCAATACCACAGCAGAATAAATTACCTAAAATGAACCGCAAACAAAGAACCAACTATCCTAATCTTCCTCTCTTTCAAACGAGTTGGAAGATTCTTTTATTCTTACTTCTTTTATCATCTTCTATGACCGCTCAGAACAGTACGGCAGCTCCAAAGAAAGCCAATAATCGAACAGCTACGCCAAACGTTACCCGCATTGACCCTACCAACTGGTTTGCTGACATGCAGGACCCAACGTTACAACTAATGGTATATGGCAAGGATATCAAGTTTGCTGACGTCACAACGGACTACCCTAACGTAAAGATTGACTCGCTCGTACGCCTCGATTCACCTAATTATCTCCTTGTTTATCTTAACTTAAAAGGGGCGAAACCAGGTGAGATAACCCTTACCTTCGCTAATAAGAATGGTAAAAAGACTACGAAGAAGTTCCAACTAAAGGCACGTGAGATGGCTGGAACAGAGCGAAAAGGCTTCGATATTTCGGATGTTTTGTATATGTTGATGCCCGATCGTTTTGCTAATGGTAACCCAAAGAACGACGTAATAAAGGGAATGGAGGACCAACTCTGCGACCGTAATGAGCCAAGTCTTAGACACGGTGGCGACCTTGAAGGACTCCGCCAACACCTCGATTACTTCACTGACCTTGGTGTTACAGCACTCTGGTTTACGCCAGTATTAGAGAATGATCGCCCTGCTGACAATGGTAAACATAGTACCTACCACGGCTATGCAACAACCGATTACTATCGCGTTGACCCTCGCTTCGGTACGAACGAAGAATATAAAGCCCTCGTAGATGAATGTCATAAGAAGGGGTTGAAAGTGGTTATGGATATGATTTTCAACCATTGTGGCGACTATCATCCATGGGCTAAGGGCACACGCATTGATGAGAACGGCAAGACTATCAAAGACTATCCATCAAAAGACTGGTTTAACAGTCCTAATTATGGACTTCAGACAAGTTACAAGCTCACTCCTGTTCTTGACCCATACGCCAGCAAAGTGGACATGGCTGAGACTGTTGATGGATGGTTTGTATCGTCAATGCCCGACCTCAACCAGCGCAATCCACACGTTATCAAGTATCTGATTCAGAATTCTATTTGGTGGATTGAGACCGTTGGTATCGATGGTATCCGTATGGATACTTACCCTTACGCAGACCGACAAGCAATGGCAGAATGGATGAAGGTTCTCGATAAGGAATATCCTAACTTCAACACCGTTGGCGAAACATGGGTAACAGAACCTGCTTATACGGCTGCTTGGCAAAAAGACAGCAAGCTCTCTGATGTCAATAGCTATCTAAAAACGGTAATGGACTTCGCCTTCTTTGATCGTCTTTCGCAGGCAAAGAACGAGGAAACAGATGATTGGTGGAAGGGATGGAACCGCATTTACAACTCTCTTTGCTTCGATTACCTCTACACTGACCCATCTTCTGTGATGGCATTCATTGAGAATCACGATACTGATCGCTATCTTGGCAATGGTAAGGATTCAACGGCTTTGAAGCAGGCGTACGCCCTCTTGCTGACGATGAAGCGTATCCCGCAGCTTTATTATGGTACGGAGATTCTAATGAACGGAACAAAAGCGGAAACAGATGGTAATGTACGACAAGACTTCCCTGGTGGTTTCCCTGGCGATAAGGTCAATAAGTTCACACGTGAAGGCCGTACCAAAGCCGAGAATGCAATGTTTGATTGGACCAGCCGTCTCCTCCATTGGCGACAGAACAACGATGTAATCATCAATGGTTCTCAGACACAATTCATTCCTCACCATGGTGTTTACGTTCTTGCACGTCAACATAACGGCAAGACGGTCCTCACCATCCTCAATGGTAAGAAAGCTGACAACCAAGTCGACGTAGCCCGCTATGCCGAAGTAATTGGTTCACATACCACTGCAACCGATGTCCTCACAGGTGCTACAATAGACCTCACAAAGAATATTCCTTTGGCTCAACGACAAGCAATGGTGCTCAGTTTCTAATTCCTCTGTAAGTAAGAAGGATTATTGAATAGTCACTTATGTATTAGACAATAGCAAAAAACTTTTCATACACTGTATATATAGGCAATGGCTACCGACTCTATTTGGTTGCTATTGCCCTTATTTTTCTTCCTTACTGAGTAAATATAGCCTTCAAACATACCAAGAACTTATTACAAACACAATCGATTTTTAGGCACAAATAAGAAAAGAACAAAAAGAAATGACCTATTAATAAAAAGGCTACTCACTTGGTTTATTCATAATAAAAGATTATCTTTGCATCGAATGGTAAAACATTTATATATCATAGCAGGATGTAATGGGGCTGGAAAGACAACAGCTTCTATGACAATATTACCAAAAACTCTTTTGGTAAAGGAGTTTGTCAATGCTGATGAAATAGCAAAAGGATTGTCACCACTCAACCCAGAAGGTGCAGCCATTGAAGCCGGGAGGTTGATGCTTCAACGAATAGATTACCTCTTAAACAAAGATGAGTCATTCTCTATTGAGACAACACTTGCCACTCGCTCTTATATTAAACTCGTAGAGAAGGCACATCAAAGAGGATTCGTAGTCAATCTCTTATTCTTTTGGCTACCATCACCAGAACTTGCAAGCATACGTGTAACTGAAAGAGTAAGAAATGGTGGGCACAACATTCCTAAAGACACAATATACAGAAGATATGTATTGGGAATATCAAACCTATTTAACTTGTTTATGAATAAGGTGGATATATGGTCAATATATGATAATAGCATACAGCCTAAAGAGCGTATAGCTTTCGGAGGAAATAGTATAAGAACCAGAATTAGTAATGAAGTCAAATTTAGAAAGATAAGAAATTATGTCAAATAAAGAAATAGAAGCCTATTTAAAAACTATTGAAGAAGGGTTTATTGAGTCAGAACGAATCTTGTTAAAAGAGAAAGCTGCCAAAAATGAACCTGTCATCAATTGTGATGAAAACGGTAATATTGTTAGCATTCCAGCGGAAGACATTATTGCCAGACACCGTCAGTATCAATAAAAAGACTATTATCATCCAATAAAGGCTATCGGAAATTTCGATAGCCTTTATTGTTTATTTACACACGTACTTCACCATTCTGACATTCAAATCACCACAAAATAGTAGTGGATAAATAGCTTTAAAACGTAACAGTCAGACCCACAGAGAGAGCTGTTTTGCCCTGATAGACGCGCCCATATTCCACATCATCGCCAAAAGTCTTGAAGAGATTCTGTCGCACTTGCCCATAAAGTCCGAATGTCTCACTAAAATTATAGCGTACACCAGCCTGCAAACCAGCTGTTCGTAAGCCGACAGAAGCACCACTATAAATATCCAGTACGGATGGTAGTTTCAGTACTTCAGCCCAATGATAGTTACCCATCAGACTGAGGTCATACCCCATTAAGGCTCTATCACGTCCCTCATCATAGTCCTTCACATTGACATAAGTTACCTGTCCACCTACTGAAACGTAGTCGCTAAGCGCATAATCACTACCTAACTCTATACCTGATCTCCCTCCAACATTGGCGTAACCAGCATAAACTTTAATATCTCCTTCTCCGTCCCACGCCTGTGCTTGTACACTATGCGGGACACAAAGCAGACAGCCAAACAGTAAAAGCCAGTGGAAGAAACGGAATTTATCTATATATTTCATTATCTTCATAGCGAGGTTACTTTATAGTGTACTTTGTAACAGCAAATACCTTACGACGCTCGCCAGTCTTAGAATTCTTCACCACCTGCGTTCCATAGACAAGGAAGTTATCTCCATACCAGTGCTGAGAGTTAGAATAACGCATCTTCTTAACGTCTTCGTCATCATTATCCGTTTCGATAATCTCCGACGTACGGTCTTGAATCACATTTCCATCAGCATTTCTAAAGAGTTTTGAAACCAGTCGGTTCTTATCAGTAAAAAGAAGATTCACATTATTACCCTTCATACTTGCAGAAACAAAACGCTTCACATACATCGGTAACAAACGTGGCTCCATAGGGAAGCATTCATCCCAAAGCAGATTACCTGCAACATCAAACTTTACAAGAATGGCGTGTGTATAGTTATAACCTGCAAAGGTTGTCACCATCGTAGTACCAATCCAAGTCGTACGATAAACTGGATAGTAAGCCTCACCCAGATAGAAGTAATCCTTACCATCCGTCATAATACGGTGAGAAGCCATCAGATACTTCAGCGAATACTCCTTACCAGCCTTCTCTGCCTTTTCCTTTCTACGTTCAATCTTTGCTTGCTTACGATCGCTCATGTACTCCGTAAAGTTCTTTAGCTTCAAGAAGTTGTAGAACTTGATATTATTAAATCTATCGTCTTTCAGCTCTGAGAAGAAGATACCTTCCGCCCCACCTTTCTTCGACTTAGAGTAAGTTCCTGTAACAAAGAACTTATTTCCTGCCTTTGAGACTGATGCCGAGATGATTCGTTCAGCAATATCAGCCGTAAGATTGTTTGCCCCTAACTGATTGCCTTGCATATCCATACGAAGCAGATAAACATCTGACTCTACACCTACCAACGCATAGATAGTATTGTCTATCACGGTATTTTCAAGCACAAAGATATTCTTATCCTTTACTTTTGGGAAGTGAATATCGGTAAATCGGCAATTACCCGTCTTCAAATCAATGATGCCAATGCGGTCTAATTTCTTCTGTGTTGAGCTGAAAACGACTGATCCATTCGCAATAACGAGATTTCTCATCGACCCTTTACGGGTGTATTCACCATCCGTTGTGGTTATTTTATGAGTTACAGGATTGAAAGCAACAATCATAAACGAACCATCCTTCTGGCGCAAAACAGTATAAAGCACACCACTCTCAACCACATCTGAATAGAAATACATACCCTTATCAATCAATATTGAATCGGTACTTATCAGTTTCATTGCGGTTGAATAAAACTCAGTCTTGAAGTAACGCTTACCCTCTTTGCTGTCCTTAGCAAACGACTGAATGACCAGTCCTTTGTCATCCACAGGTAATACGACCTGATCTTCATAGTCAGCACGGTGAGGATACTCTATTCTTCCTGTCACCTGAGCAGTCATACTCATCACTTGAGAGCACAACGCAATAACACATAATAGCAGAGTTTTCATTTTTACTTTATCGTTAATAGTTAATGATTAAGATTGTCTTTATCTTTTAGAATTATCAAAAAGTTCGTTACACTATATAATTTTAGGTACTTCTCTTCCTCCTTTTAATTCGTTAACTTACTAAACACAAAAGTACATTTTTTATTGGATAATCACAAATAATTCAAAGAAACTTTCACAGCCTACTATTATTTTTATCCAAATTAACCTAATCTATTGGCCATAAAGAGGTTTTGAAAGATTATTGTATACAACTTATTCACTCCTTAAAAAAGTTTTTTAATAGATATACAAGGTTCTCCAGAGCCATGTAATGATAAAGGTTCTCTAATAATAGATACTTATTCAAAGTATACAGGTATATGTTTTATTTTTGTTTGCTGTCACATTTAACATTTCGTATAACCCTACTGTAAACTAAACAGTTAAGTAATGACTTTGCATGACAGCAGTGACAGCAACTTTTGTTTTAGATAAAAAGAAATCATATCGAATACAGACTCAGCGCATTGGCAGAGTCCTCAATTTCCATGAACACTTCAAGCTGTTTAGGGAGCAACGAAAGACACAAGTAATAAAGAATGATGACCATGCCAAATGAGAAGTCGGATAACTCATCTATAAACACAACATCGAGACAGTACGAATGCACTTCTCGCTGCTTTTATACGTCTTTCTCCCTATTCAGCATCATGCACCTTTAACAGATTCATAAGTTCATTGAACTCGGAAGAGTATTTTACTCCAGTTCGTCCCCAGTCATATTCATATCGAACGGTCTTTCCTGGATAGTAAATATAGATGTATAGACCACCCATATCACTGCAATGTTCGATACCTTTTACCGCCACAATGTCCTTTACAGTACCCTTGACAAACATATCATCAACAAGTTCTTGTACACGACGAGCACTGTCATCACTAAAACGAACAGTTCTGACAGTGTCTTTACCATCGTCAGATACAAATATTGATCGCGTACATTTCGTTACACTTCCATTCTTATATAACATCCAATAAACCTCCGTACGACCGCAACTATAGCCTGGATCACGTCCAATAAGAACGGAGTCATACGTGCTGAGTGTATCCTTTTCCTTGATACTACCTCGATTACCTTCTGTACAACTGACGACTGCAAAGGCAATTATACCACATAACCATAATAACTTATTCATCCTTCTAAAAGATTAAAAATCCAACCGCTATCAATCTATCCTACTAACTATATCGGAACGTAAGACACTATAAAACGGTGCAACTATCAACTATAACCTTTCCTTTATGTACTTTTCACAAAAGTAAGCATTAATATTCTTGTTTCCAAACATTGGTCAACAAAAGTTCGTCTTACCCATCTCTTCTATACGTGTTAGTGCTTAGCACATAGCGTGCGGAGGGTAAGCACCAATGGTGCGGAGTACTAACACGATGAAAGATGAGACTGAAGTGGATTCAAAAAGAGCGTTTTTCAAGGGATAAAAAACACAAGGCTGCCCTCGTTAGGACAGCCTTGTACATCTTATTGATAACTTAATTGTTGTCTAATCAGTCTCTTACTGGAAGAGAATATTTACTGTTGTCTTGCTCTTTACAGGGCGACCATTCTGCATAGCAGGGTTCCACTTAGGCATATTGTTCGTAAGACGAACAGCCTGCTCTTTGTAGTATTCAACGCAGTTGTCCAACACACGCTTCTGTTTCTCAGCATCCATCTTCATGAAGTGCTTGCTTGTGCCCTTCACGTTCTTTACATCAACGACACGAGCACCAGTAACAGTACCATCCATTTCGACATTGAAAACAACGGTCATCTCAGCCTGTACCTTTGAACGGAATGACTGAATGCTGCGACGTTGATTCTGTGCAAAATAGTTATTAATAGCTTCCTGACCACCTTCAAAGGTAGGGAGCACCTCTGTCTTGCTCACCTGTGGAGTGAGTGGAAGAGACTCTAACTTAGCTTTCAACTTATCAATCTCCACCGTTCCCAAAACAATTCTGCCCTCTGGGTCGACGAGATACATTGAAGGAATCCAATCAACCTTATACAACTGGTCGATAACAGTGTTCTTCCTAAACTTCTTCAGCTCGCTCACCTGTGTCCAGTGCATCTGGTACTTACCCCAATAAGTCTTCGCCCAAACCTCACGATCAGTGTCAAAAGAGATACCAATGAACTCCACTCCATAGTCACGGAACTGCTCATAAAGCGCCTTCATTGCAGGAATGTCACGACGACAGTCTGGACACCAACTTGCCCAGAAGTCCAACACCACGTAGCTTCCACGATACTGGCTCAGACGTATTTCCTTGCCATCGTATGTCTTCAACTTGAACTCAGGCGTACGCGTGCCCGGCTTCAGCATGTTTGTAGCATACTTAGCGTCTAAATCTTTCGTCTGTTCTACGTTTGTTGTCTGCGCAAAAGTCACTGGTGCTGACATAAAAAGTGCACAAGCGGCTGCTAAAAGAATTCTTTTCATATCTTATCTTATTCTATTTTCTTTTCCTATCTTCCACCAATTAAAATGGATTTTGCAGTTTTTAGGTCTCCTTTCAGTTTTCAGTCATGTTGCAAATATACGACCTTATTTTGAATAACGCAAATACATTATTGTATTTTTTCTATGGTCAACGTCTGGTCACAATAGTCAACAACAGCTGGACGATGAGTGATGAAAATCACCGTTTTATCGTGATTGGAGAGTATATTCTTCAAGAGTTCGCGCTCTGTCTGTGGATCAAGGGCTGACGTTGCCTCATCAAATATCATGATACTACGGTCACGCAGTAACGAACGAGCAATGGCAATGCGTTGTGCCTGTCCTTCACTGAGTCCTCCTCCCTGCTCTGAACAGAGCGTATCGAGTCCCAAAGGGAGATGGAAAACAAAGTCGGCACAACTCTTCTTTAATACAGCTATCATCTCTTCCTCCGTTGCATCGACCTTACCAAGTAGCAAGTTCTCACGAATTGTACCACTAAGGAGTGTATTACCTTGTGGAACATAAACGAAGTTAGTACGCATCAGCGGTGTTAATTCCTTACTTTCCTTTTCATTATAAATCTCTACCGAACCCTTATTAGGTTTCAACAAAGCAAGAAGCATACGTACAAGCGTTGTCTTACCAGCACCTGTCTCGCCAAGAATAGCTGTACAAGAGCCTGGGTAGAAATCGAAGTCAAGATTCTTCAATATCTCTCGTTCGGCATCATCATAACGATAATCGACATGGTTTAGGCGAATACCACAAGGGCCAGCGAGTTCGATTGGGTCTCCTTGTTCTTCCAAAGGGTTTTCCTCTAACTCCATTAATCGCTCGGCAGCAGTGAACACTGAGACGAAAGCTGGAACCAGTTTCGTAAGCTGACGAGCAGGACTCTGAATCTTATTCACCAACTGCAAGAAGGCTGTCATACCACCAAAAGTCAGCGAATGAGCCGACATTCGGAGGGCTGCCCACGTAAAAGCTACAAGATAACCAAAGGCAAATCCAAAGTTCAAAACGAGGTTAGAGAACATAGAAAACTTTGTTCTACGCACTACCTTACGGCGCAATTCGTGTTGTGTTCCCTCCAACTTCCCAACAATCATCTCGTCACTTTCAAGTGTCTTTATGAGCATTCGGTGTTGAATGGTCTCTTGCAAAACACTCTGAACCTTTGAGTCAGAGTCGCGAACCTCACGTGTCAATCGTCTCATCTGGCGTACATAGACCTTGCTGATGAGAACAAACAGCGGAATCATGATAACAATAATAATGGCAAGACGCCAATCCATCGACATCAGATAGAAGAAAGCACCGAGGAACATTGCCAATGTTGAGACTGAATTGGGTATTGTTTCTGTGAGGAAACTTACCACGTTAGCAACGTCAATCTCCAATCGGTTTAACACGTCACCACTATGATGACGCTCTTTACCGTGCCACTCAGAACGTAGAATACGGTCGAGCATGCGCTGTTGCATACGGTTCTGAGCCTTGATACCTAACAAGTTTCTCACCCACACAGAGGCTATATTCAAAGCGAAGTCACTGAGAATTAAAGCACCCATGATGCTCACTGCTACATAGATACTACCCTCTATGACATGAGAAGCCACATCAATAGCATGCTGTACAGCCCAAACTGTTGCCAAAGAAACGACTACGCTGAGAATACCTATCAAAGCATTCAGTACTGCCTGCTTACGATTACCACGCCAAGCATTCCACAACCAGCGAAATATCTCTTTGCTTGTGTAACGCGTTTCAGGGATTTGAAAGAGTTTCTTTATCTTGCTTAGCATTATATTTTCTTATCTTTATTTTTATTGAAAGCCTTGGTTTGCTAGGTATTCTAGGATAGATAGGACTCCTAGGGCTCCTAGGAAAGCTAGAAAAAATAGGCTGAATGAAAAGCCTTTCACTGCCCTTCATGCTAATAACTAACCTTCTTAAAACTGGCGTGTATCAGCTCCCCACATCAGTTTCTCACGTAGTGTGGAGAAGAAACGCTGCCCATAAACCTTCACGATACGTACCTTATGTGGCGCTTTCTTGATTGTTAGCGTTACTCCCTCACTGAGTTTCTCTGACCTTCCATCAACTGCTGCAAGGAAGTTGTGGCTTCGGCTCTGCACTTCTAACTTTATCTCAGCCTCATCGCTGATAACGATTGGACGAATATTCAGACTATGTGGTGCTACAGGAGTCATACTTAAAATACCTGATTGAGGCACGATAATCGGACCACCAACAGACAACGAGTAAGCCGTTGAGCCCGTTGGTGTACTGATAACGAGTCCGTCTGCCAAATAAGTCACCAGATATTCACCATTCACACTTGCCTTAATAGATATCATCGCAGCATTGTCGCGTTTCAAAATGGCGATATCATTCAAGGCAAAAGGACAGTTTTCGAGGGCTTTACCATCTGCATAAAGCTGAATAACAGCACGTTCTTCTATTTCATACTTCCCCTCATAGACATTATCAAGCACGTTTCTTATCTCCTCTGGAGTCACATTTGCAAGGAAACCCAATCGTCCCATGTTAACGCCAATGATAGGTATTTGCTTAGGACCAACCTTACTTGCAGCCTTAAGGAAGGTTCCATCGCCACCTAAGGAGATAACGTAATCAACATCGAAGTTCACCCCTTCAAATACACCTGCTATTGAAAATTCCTTTTTCAGTTCTTTTAGTAGAGTATGATAGAAGTTCTGCTCGATGTATATATCAGCCTCACGCTCTGCCAGATAGTCTAAAATATCAACAATCTGAAGCGTGTCAAAAGCTTTGGAAGTATTGCCAAAAATAGCAAAACTAAGTTTCTTTTCTGCCATAAAAACGTGCCTTTTTAAATTCTTTTAGTCTTACAAGCCACACGATACCATGAATATTTAGTATATTTGCAGACACTATTCATTTGCAAAATTAAAGATTTTTATTTGATTTATTACGTAAAAACAAAATAATTATGGCTAAGGTATATGAGTTTCTCGCTAATGGCTTTGAAGAAGTTGAGGCTTTGGCACCTGTAGATATCTTGCGTCGTGGAGGCGTAGAGGTTAAGATGGTCAGTATTACTGGGAACAATCTCGTTGAGTCATCACATGGTGTGGTCGTTAAAGCTGACCTCCTTTTCGAGGACATAACGGATTTCTCTGATGCAGACCTACTGATGTTGCCTGGCGGTATGCCTGGTTCTAAGAACTTGAATGAGCACGATGGCGTTCGTAATGCACTCAAAGAGCAGTTTGAGAAGGGCAAACGTGTTGCTGCAATCTGTGCTGCACCATTGGTTTTGGCATCTGTTGGCTTGCTGAAAGGTAAGAAGGCAACAATCTATCCAGGTATGGAAAGCTACTTAGGTGAGGATGCTGAATACACAGGAGCACTTGTTCAGGAGGACGGAAACGTAACTACTGGTGCTGGTCCTGCTGCTTCTTTCCCTTACGGATACAAGCTTTTAAGCTATTTCTTACCAGCAGAGAAGGTGGAAGAGATACAGAAGGATATGATTTACGACCAACTTCTCAATTCATAAATCATATTCATAGCATAGAATTGTGACGTCTAAAACATCAAAATATGCCATCATCGTCGCTGGTGGAAAGGGATTGCGAATGGGAGCAGACATACCCAAACAGTTTCTTCCTGTGGGTGGAAAACCTGTCCTCATGCATACGATTAGTCGCTTTCATGCCTACGACAAGGATTTAAAGGTTATCCTCGTCCTACCAAAAGAACAACAAGCTTATTGGCAGGAGCTATGCGAGCAGTATCATTTCAATGAGGAGTATCAGTTAGCAGATGGTGGCGCAAGTCGCTTCCAGTCGTGCAAAAACGGTATTTCGATGATTCCTGCAGATACTGTTGGACTTGTTGGAATCCATGATGGGGTGCGTCCTTTCGTCTCTTGTGAGACTATTGCACGTTGTTTTGATACTGCCCAGACGTCGAAAGCAGTCATTCCTGTATTACCAGTTACAGACACCCTACGTTTTATCGGTGATTCCCCAAGTGGAAGAAACGTGCAGCGTAGCGATTATAAAGCCGTGCAAACGCCACAAGTCTTTGACATCCAACTTATCAAAAAGGCATACGAACAAGAAGAAAGTGCCGATTTTACTGATGACGCCAGCGTTGTTGAGCGACTCGGACAAGCGGTAACAATGGTGGAAGGAAACCGTGAGAATATTAAAATCACAACACCTTTCGACTTGAAAGTGGCAGAAGTTCTTTTAATTCAGAATTCATAATTCACAATTATTCGAACGAAGTTCTCATCAGTACGTCATAATTATGATTACTACTGTTAACTGAAGTTTATCGCTACAAGCAACTGGTAAATCAAGGGTTAATACTCACATCATAAAGGTCAAAGTTTAATGCTCAAAGTTCAAAGGGAATAGTTCAAAGATACAAATCATAAAGTTCAAAGCTCAATATTCAAACTTCAAAGGATAAAAAAAAGGAACACTCTTGCGAGTATTCCTTTTGTGATTCCGACAGGATTCAAACCTGTAACCTCTTGATCCGTAGTCAAGTGCTCTATTCAGTTGAGCTACGGAACCATTGTTATGGTTGCAAACAGATAACAAGTAATTTGTCATTTCTGAATTGCGAGTGCAAAGGTATTGCTTTTTATTGGTTCCACCAAATGTTTCGCAATCTTTTTTATTATTTTTTTTATTCATCATCTTGCAATGTGGGAAGGGAGATGTGATAACCCACTGCAATAAAACGAATTAAACAGATTGCAAGGAATGTAACAATAACTGTTATTGGAAGTGATAAACCAAGTGAGAAGAGTGCCCAATAGATGAGTCCGCCTGCTACACTCGCCACAGCGTAAATCTCTTTGTGGAAGATTACGGGTATATTGTTCAATAAGACATCACGGATAACACCACCTGCAACACCAGTGATACAGCCCATGATAACGGCTACCCAGAAGGGATGACCTAAGGCGATAGTCTTTTGAATACCGGCAATGGTGAAGAGTGCCAGACCGAGCGTATCGAAGACAAACCACGCATTGTTAAGACGTTGAATCCACCTACGCGACAAGATGACGAGGAAGAGCGCAAGACCTGTACAGAGAACGTACATGATGTTTGCCGTCCAGAAAGGGCGCACTCCTAACATAGTGTCACGAATCGTACCGCCACCAATAGCGACGGCAAAGCCACAGACATAGCCTCCGAACCAGTCGAAGCGTTTCTGTGCGGCATGGCGGATGCCCGATATGGCAAACGCAAATGTTCCGAGAAACTCCAGTATCACCTGAAGCGTACGGACAAGATGTGGATCAGTGTAGATCATATTTGAATTTAAAATAGCCCCACCCCGACCCTCCCCGAAGGGGGAGGGAGGCAAATAGGATAAGGCTCGCTGTATGTCCTTAGTGGAGTAATAAGACTATCTTCTCATTGTTATACAATAAAGAAAATTGATTTACATATTATAATTACATAATCCCTCCATGTAAACTATGCTCATTGACTCCATTAACTTAGAATATATCTCCTCATTGTTATACAATAAAGAACTTTGAATACATATTATAATTACTTAACCGCTCCATGTAAACTATGCCCCATTGGCTCCATGAACTTAGAGTATCTCCTCATTGTTATACAACAAAGAAATTTGATTTACATATTGTGATTACTTACCCCTCCATATAAGCTATGCCCATTAGCTCCATGAACTTAGAATACTACCCATTGTTATCTGTGCTCCCCTCCTTTCGGAGGGGCTGGGGGAGGCTTTTACACCACGTTCTGTGGTTCTCCTGCTATAAACTGCTTAATATTCTCAACGCAGATTGCCATTAGGCGCTCACGTGCCTCACGTGTTGCCCATGCAATATGTGGAGTGATAAATGCATTAGGCTGACGGAAGAGTGGATTGTCTGTGCGAGGAGGCTCCACAGTCAGCACATCGGCACAATAAGCACCGAGCTGACCACTCTCAAGAGCATCGGCAACAGCCTGCTCGTCGATGAGTCCGCCACGTCCGGTATTGATAAGGATGGCACCACGACGTACACTCTTCAGAGTCTCAGCGTTAATCATACCAGCGTTCTCCACTGTTAAAGGACAATGCAAGCTGATAACGTCAGACGTACTGAGCAAGCCTTCAAGGGTTGTCTTACGAATACACTCTGGCAGGTCGCTACTATTCTTACTGGTGCAAGCAGAGATGTCCATTCCCATTGCATGTGCAATCATAGCCACCTTCTGACCAATATTGCCCAAGCCAACGATACCGAGTGTCTTACCAGCAAGTTCCATGAGTGGTGTGTCCCAGTAGCAGAAGTCCTGCTGCTTGCTCCATTCACCACGGCGCACAGCCTCAGCATAATGGTCGACATGTGTGGTTGCGTTCAAGAGGAGGGCGAAGACGTGCTGTGCAACGCTATCCGTACTATATGCAGGGATGTTGCATACGACGATACCTCGCTCACGTGCAGCCTCAACATCGATATTGTTATATCCTGTTGCTAACTCACCGATATACTTCAATTGTGGCAATTGGTCAAGCACTTCACGCGTGATGTTAACCTTATTAATAAGAATACCGTCCGCATCCTTAGCTCGTTCAACAACTTGTTCCTGACTTGTGCGCTCATAGATAACGCACTCTGCTATTTCCTTTATCGGCTCCCATGAGAGGTCACCTGGGTTGACTGCATGGCAGTCGAGAATTGCTATTTTCATATTTCTTTGGTGTTAGAACCTCTCCCCCAACCCCTCCCCAAAAGGGAGGGGAGTACCTAACGGGGTACAGTTTGGTAGGGTTTGAGGTAAAATTTGGTTGGGTTTGGGGTACAATTTAGTGAGCTTTCGCTACACATTATTACTATCATAAGAGGAAACATAGGGAGATAATACTCCGTTAGGCACTCCCCTCCTTCG
>ERZ773018.237-NODE-237-length-36927-cov-48.103954_pt1 | contig 36927 bp, 28 predicted proteins | sample MGYA00580840_ERZ773018 | MGnify/ENA primary metagenome ERZ773018 (study PRJEB29015, sample SAMEA2738125) | human oral metagenome | biome: human oral; feature: human-associated habitat; material: saliva | place: China | collected 2256 ... | reverse complement strand
GACTGGATAGTAGAACGGTCGCTCTACATACGGCGACGGCTTTTGAACGCATTATTCACCTGGAACACCGGGATGGACGCCGCCGTATCGAAGGTATCTACAGCCTGCACCCCGCAGTTGAGGGGAGCGAAGAGTATTTGCAGGTCAGACGTATTTCTGTGGGCTCCGAAGTTGGGTACTAGCCCCCGTAAAACGGAAACAGAAAACGTGAAAGGAGGAAGCAATGAAGCAGAACGAGAAGAGCAACGGAAGCCTTCGCGAACGCTGGTCTGAGCGCCTCGCCGGGCCAGCCAGCGCCGAGGAAATGCGCATGTGGCCGCTCATGCTACGCACCCTCGCCCTGAACCTACGCGCAGGCATTCCCCTGCAGGAGGCGGTGCACACCGACCCGGGCTCTAGGCAGTTCGGGCAGCTCGGGGAGAACGATCCGGTGCCGGGTACAGGGAAAACGCGTGCGAAGAGAAGCGCCCGGAAAGGCCCCCGGGCTCTACGTGCACGAGGCCTCTCGCCCCTCTCTGAAGACTACAGGCAGAAGCGGTGCGCCGAGGATATCCGCCGCTTCACGCAGGCGCTCGCCACGCTCACCTCCTGGGGTGCCCCCGCGCACCTCGCCTGCGCCCAGCTACTCGAAAACAGTACCCGGATGCGCCCGCACAGCCGCGAGCGCCTGCACGACCTGCAGCTGAGCCTGCGCATGAGTGAGAGCGCGGGTGCGCCGCTCGCCACAAGCCTCGAACGCGCCGCAGAACACGCCGAAGAACGCATCGATGCGCTCCTGGGGCGGCAGAGCGCCCTCGCCGCACCGCGCGCCACCGGCAGGATTCTCTCCTGGCTACCGCTGCTCGGCCTCGGGCTGGGTGTGCTCATGGGCAGTGACCCCGTGGGCGTGCTGACCGGCTCCATTCTCGGGGCGCTCACCGGTTTGCTTGGGCTGGGGCTCGCCTTCGCCGGGCGCCGCTGGACCGCCGCGCTCGTGCATCGGGCGGAAATGGAGAGCACTCGGGCCACGAAGGCTGAATCTGAGGCGAAAAAGCCGACCTCGCCAGCAGACGCCGCACCCGTTGATACCGCCCTCGTGCTGGAACTACTCGCCGCGCAACTACGTGCCGGGCTTGCACCGCTCGCCGCCCTGGGAACCCTCGCCGAGGCTCTCAATAGCCGACCCCTGCGCACGGTCTGCCAGCGCCTACAGATGGGCAGCGGCTGGGGGAGCGCCTGGTCGGGCCCCGCAACGGGAACCTTCGGCGAGCTGCGGGACGCACTCGCCCCCGCCTACACGGGCGGCGCACCCAGCACCGCGCTGCTGCTCTCCCTTGCCGATGCGCACCGCCTCAGCGAACGCCGCGCGGCGGAACGCGCCGCCGGAAAGCTCTCCGCAGCGCTCGTGGTGCCCCTCGGGTTGTGCTCGCTGCCCGCCTTTATCTGCCTGGGCATTGTGCCCATCCTCATATCGCTACTGCCCACGCTGACCGGCTAAAGAATCGTGCCCATAAGCGCTATTGACTAGCTGAAATGCCGAAAAGTTTAGACCCTCGCCCATCTGCCGTGAACGCCGATGGGAACCCACCCCGCCCCGAATGAACGGGGCACAACGAAAGGAAAACCAATGACGAACACCCTCTGCGAAGCAATCCGCCACGACCTGCACACTGCCGGCGCTCCGGTCAACGCCCCGATCGGTGCTCCGCGCGAAATTCAGCCCGCCGAACCCGGCGCAGAAACGCAGACCATTCTGGGCCCCGTGCCGCTGTCCGTTGCCATCGCAACCACCATGAAACAGCTGCGCGAAGAATGCCCCAAGCTTTTCACCGATGCTGAGTTGAACCACACCGGCCCCAGGATTGACCCCGCCGAAATGGAGATCGATATGAACACGGATCGTCTGAGCCCCGAGCAGGCGTTGACCATTGCCCGCGCGCTCGCCGAGGGCTGCACCCTGGACGAATGCGGCGCCACCTGCCGTAGCCTGGGTGAGCACGCGCCCGGCTGCGCCGAATATGTGCCCGCTGAGGGTGAGGGAAAGACGCTCGAAGAGTACGCCCCGGCGGGTGACCCGGAGGAGGGTGCCTCCACCGCGGAGTACGGCATTGTGATGCTCGCAGCGGTCGGTTTTGCGGGTCTGCTGGTGCTGATTCTCAAGTCAGATGAGGTGCGTTCCATGCTCCTGGATATTGTGCGTAACGCCCTGTCCATTGCGGGTAACACGGGACTGCTATAGAGCCTTTGGTGAAACCCGCCGTAGGGTTTGGTTCTAGGTTTTGGGAGCCCTGGAAATTCAGGCTAGAAAGGAGGAATAAAGAATGAACGCTCATGTGAATTTGGGTACTTTGTGGCGCACTTGCTCCGCAGGGGAAGCCGGGGCAGAACCTACACCCTCGACCCCGCACAAGAGCCCGGCAGAAGAGGGCGTGATTACCGCCGAATTTGCGGTTGCCCTACCCGCCGTGACGGTGGTGCTCGCCCTCTGCCTGGGTGCCGCCTCCACGGGCGTTGCGCAGCTGAAGGTGGAGGAGTCCGCGCGAACGGCTGCACGAGCCGCCGCCCGCGGAGACTCCGAGGCGCAGATTCGCTCCGCCGTCAGCCGCATCGACCCGGCGCAGAGTGTGCAGATTTCCGTTTCTCCTGATGATGCAGCCGCGACGGAGGAGGGGCGTGCCCGGCAGGTGCACGTGCGGGTGAGCCGCCCCGCCCCCGGCGTGATTGGCTCGGCAACCGGCTGGGTGCTGCGGGCGGATGCCCACGCCCGCGTTGAAGGTAGCGGCGGCAGTGAAGAAAGCGCCGGCAATGATGGTGAATAAAAGCTCGGGCCTTGCCCGATCTGCGGAAGAACAACCCGAAGAGGGTAGCGGCACCGTCCTCGCCCTCACCATTATTGCCGCGCTGCTGGTGGTGACCGTGGTGATTGCCGGGCTCATCGGGGTGGTGTCCGCGAACCGCAGGGCCTCCGCTGCCGCCGATTTGAGTGCGCTCGCGGCGGCGGACGCCTACCGCGGGCTCACTGAGGGGGATCCGTGCGCGGTCGCGGCGGATCTTGCCGAACGTCACGGCGCGCACCTGGAATCCTGTACTTTTCCGGATCGCCCCGAAACGGTGGAGGTGACGGTCGCCGTCCCGGTTGCAGGGGCCATGGGCGCGCTGGGCCCGGCGAGGGTGCGTGCCCGCGCCGGAGCTGAACACCCCGAAGAGGAGCACCCCGAAGAAGAACACGCGGCAGGCAATGCGGAGGAGCTGAGCCCTGATGAGGTCGCCGAGCTGGAGGAGGAGCTGGAAGCCGAGCGGGACTCGGTGTCCGAACCTCCTGAGCCGGAAAACCCACCCGAGACAGAAGGCTCAGCTGAGCCAGAAAGCCCTGCCGACTAGGCTATTTACGCTCATCGGGAGTTGTCATCCCAGCATGCTCTACACCCCCGCACTTCCTACGCCTCCTGCACGCCTACACCTCTTGCAGTAACCCTACACCTCCGCCATGCTCCGCAACATTGCCTGCAGTAGCGCCCGCGCGCCGTGCTTGCTGAGCGGCTCGTTACGGTTGCCGCACTTGGGCGAGTGCACGCATGAGGGGCAGCCGTTTTCGCATCCGCAGCTTTCGATGGCTTCGAGGGTGGCGCCCAGCCACTGCGCAACCGCGTTGAAGCCGCGCTCGCTAATGCCAGCGCCGCCGGGTGCGGCGTCGTAGACGAAAATGGTGGGCCTGCCGGTGTCCACGTGAAGCAGTGTGGAGAGTCCGCCCAAGTCCCAGCGGTCGCTGGTGGCGATGAGCGGCAGTAGTCCGATGGCGGCGTGTTCGGCGGCGTGCAGGGTGCCGGGGCTGTCCTCTTCGGTCACGCCCGCGCTGAACAGGTAGCTGGGCTCGAAGGTGAACCAGACCGCCTCGGTCATGAGTACTTCCGGCGGCATGGGTTGTGCCTCTTCGCCCAGGTATTCGCCGCCGTAGACGGAGAACCGCCGGTAGCCGGTGACCTGGTCGGTGACCTGAACCTGCCCGCGGTGCATGGTGAGCGGGGCGAGCTGCTGCGCGGCGGTTTCGGGGATAGAGATTGCGGGAACAGGCTCACCGGGAACCGCCTCCCCAACCATGTTGTGCGCACCGTAACTAACCCGCGCACGCTCCGCCAGAATACGCACCTCGGTACTCTCAATGGCGCGCGTGTAGTAGTCCGGGTAGACGCGGCTGAGCAGAATCACGCGCTCACCCTCGCTGAGGGACTCGACCACGTACTGCGCGTTCTGGTGAATGTAGATTGCGCCCGGGTGCCCCTGGCTCATGGCGTGCGCGGCGTCCATGGTGCCGACGAGGGTGCCGTCTTCGGCGTCGATGAGCTGGTAGGGTCCGCCACCGGTGCCGCGGATATCGACCAATTCGGCGGCTGATTCGGCGTGCGTCCAGTACCAGCCGTCCGGGCGGCGACGCAGGTATCCCTGCTGTACCAGCCGATCCAGCAGGGTGGCGGTGTGCGGCCCGAAGAGGCTTAGTTCTTCGGTGCGGATGGGTGCCTCCTGCGCGGCTGCGCACAGCTGCGGGGAGAGCACGTACGGGTTCGTCGGGTCGAATACGGTCGCCTCAACTTCCTGCCCGAAAATCGCCTCCGGGTGGTGCACCAGGTAGGTGTCGAGCGGGTTGTCATCGGCAATGAGCACGGCGAGCGCGTCCTGACCGCTTCGACCCGCGCGGCCCACGCGCTGCATGAAGGAGGCGCGGGTACCCGGCCAGCCCGCCACGAGTACGGCGTCCAGTCCGGAGATGTCGATGCCCAGCTCCAGCGCGGAGGTGCTCGCCAGGCCGAGCAGTTCGCCGTTGCGGAGTTTGCGTTCGAGTTCGCGGCGCTCTTCGGGGGTGTATCCGGCGCGGTATGCGGCGACGCGGTGGGCGAGGCCCGCCTCCACCTCGTCGAGGTAGCGTTGGGTCTTCTGCGAGAGGATTTCTACGCTGCGACGCGAACCGGCGAAAACCAGCGAGCGGGTGCGGGAAAGCACCAGGTCGGTGAGCATTTGCGCGCCCTGCTCCACGGGGGAGACACGGCGCGGCGCCTCCTGCTCAGCCTTCGACTGGACCGCCTGCTGCTGGGTGCTGCGGGCACCCTTGGCGAGCTGATCGTGCGCCTTGGGCGGCATGAATTCGGGCTCCCAGAGCGCGACGGTGGTTTCACCGCGCGCGGAGGTGGACTCGGTAATGGCGGTGACCGCCTGCTGCGGCACGCCAATGAGCTTGGAGAAAGACTCGACCGGGTTGGAACTGGTCGCGGATGCGCCGTAGAACACGGGCACGGTGCGGTAGAGCGCGCAGACGCGGCGCAGGCGGCGCAGCAGGTTGGCGATGTGCGCACCGAAAACGCCGCGGTAGCTGTGCGCTTCGTCGAGCACCACGTAGCGCAGCCCGCGCAAGAAGGACGCCCACTGCCGGTGGTTGCTCAGGATTGAGTAGCTGAGCATGTCCGGGGTGGTGAGGATGAAGTTGGCGTGTTCGCGGATCCAGCGGCGTTCGCCGACGGGGGTGTCGCCGTCGTAGCTTGCCGCGTGGAGTCCGGGTAGGTTGTAGGAGGTGAGGGCGGTGAGCTGGTCGGCGGAGAGCGCCTTCGCCGGCGAAATGTAGAGAGCGTTCGCTCTATTATTGAGGTTTTTCGCCCCGGAATACGCGGAAGTTGAGCTCACCGGATCGCCGCATGAGGCGCGATAAATAGCATCCAGAGTGGGCATCAGGTAGCTTAGGGTCTTGCCCGAGGCGGTACCCGTCGCCACAATCACGTGCCCGCCGCCGCCGGTGCTCTTCGCGCCTTCGGCATGCGCGGGAGTCGGTGCTTCAATGCGCCCAGCCTCATGACGCTCAGCTTCAACCCGCTCGGCCTCAATCCGCCCCGCCTGCCAGCCGTAGCGCGCCGCACTCGCCGCCAGCGCCGCATCAAGGCCCGCATGGGCGGCGTTCGCCGCCTGCACCTGGTGGGCGTAGGGCTCGGCAATGCCGAGCGATTCAAAAGCATCCACCACACGCGGATGCAACCACTGCGGCCACGGCGCGTAGCTCGCCTCCCTGGCGGCAATGGTGTGAATATGGGTCACCTGCTCGGGCAGGGTTCCGGTGCGTTCCGCCTCCGGCAGTAGGGACGCCAGCACCTGCTGTGCGCTCGCGGGTAGCTCGCGGTAACGCAGCACTTTTGGGCGCGCCGCAGACTGCACCTGCTCGGGTTGCTGCTCGGGCCGGTGCGCGGGCTGCTGGTCGGAGTGCTGGTTGGCGTTCTGCGAAGGGGTGCTGTGCGGCATGGGTTCCATTGTAGAGCGGCGGGCTACAACCCGACCTGCCGCCGGTCGCTCGCTACCCTGAGCGTCGGCTCCGAACCCGCTCGAGTCCTGCCTCGGCCCCGAGCCTAACTCCGAGCCCGACCCGAACCTAACCCCGCCCCAGCATCGCTCCTGCACCGCTTCCAGCATCGCCGACCCCGTAGTCAGCGCGCACATATCAAAAAATCTGCATGCTTTAGGCGTATATGACGATAAAATAGTTTCGTGGCTCAAAATAAGATTATTCTGTATTACCAGTTCGCCCCCATCGCCGACCCGCAGGCGGTCATGCTCTGGCAGCGTGCCCTCTGCGAGAAGCTCGGCCTGCGCGGGCGCATCCTCATTTCCAAGCACGGCATTAACGGCACCCTCGGCGGCGAAATTAACGCGGTCAAGGCGTACACCAAGGAAACCCGCAAGTACCCCGGCTTCAAGAACATGGAGTTCAAGTGGTCCGAGGGTGGCGCGGAGGACTTCCCCCGCCTGTCCGTGAAGGCACGCGACGAGATTGTGGCTTTCGGTGCTCCCGACGAGCTGCAGGTGGACGAGAACGGCGTCGTTGGCGGCGGCGTTCACCTGAAGCCTGAAGAGGTCAACAAGCTTGTTGAAGAGCGCGGCGACGAAGTGGTCTTCTTCGACGGCCGTAACGCGTTCGAGGCGAAGATCGGCAAGTTCAAGAACGCTATCGTTCCCGACGTGCGCACCACCCACGACTTCATCCGCGAGATCGAGTCCGGCAAGTACGATCACATCAAGGATAAGCCGGTCGTCACCTACTGCACCGGCGGTATTCGCTGCGAGATTCTCTCTGCGCTTATGAAGAACCGCGGCTTCAAGGAGATCTACCAGATCGACGGCGGCATCGTGCGTTACGGCGAGAAGTACGGCGATAAGGAACTCTGGGAGGGTTCGCTCTACGTCTTCGACAAGCGCATGCACATGGAGTTCACCCCGGACACCGTCACCATCGGCAAGTGCGAACAGTGCGGCGCGCCCTCGAACAAGTTCGAGAACTGCTCCAACGACTCCTGCCGCGAGCTGGTTCTGCTCTGCTCCGAGTGCGCAGCTGATGACGCGAAGCGCCACTGCGTGCCCGAGTGCTCGGTGGACCGCGAAGCAGCTGAGGCGAACGCCTAATGGCAGCCGCTAAGGGCGGCGCGGTTCAGATCTCTGAACCTCGCATTGAGGAGCACCCGGGGCTGGTCGTTGCCGGCGTTTCGCAGGTGTTCCCCCTGGACGGCGACTTCTCCTCGCTGTGGGATGAGCTGAATCAGAAGGCGTCCCCGGCGATGCTGGATGTTCTGAAGGTGACCCAGTACCTGGGCGTGTGCACTCAGCCGAACCCGAAGGGGCAGGTCCGCTACACGGCGGGCTTCCTGGTATCGGAGCCGGCGAGCGCGGCGAAGCTTGGTCTGGGCGTGCTGGAGTTGCCTGCGAGCACCTACGCGGTGGTTGAGGTGACCGGCCCGATTTCGGAGTCCATTCCGGCTGGCTTTGCGAGCTTTGAGGAGGCGTTCTTCGCGAAGAATCCGCAGTACCGCCCGGTGGGTGGCCTTGAGGTGTACGGCCGCGGCGATATGCAGGCGGCTGATTACCGTATGGAGCTGTGGGTTCCGCTGGCGAAGCGTTCCTAGGGCGGTTTGTTTCTGCTGTTATGGCTACAGTTTTAGCTGTTGATTTAGAAGCCCGGTGGCGCGATGTGTTCGTGCTGCCGGGCTTTTCTGTGCCCTTTTGCACCTATACTTTGCACCTATATTTTCGCCAGTATTTTGCGTCAGTATTTGTGTTCCGGTGGGTGGGCGCGCCGTGAGGTCGGGGGAGTGGGGGCTCTCGCGTAACATTCCGAAACAAAATACTTGACATGTAAAGTATTTGGGTTTAGACTTAAACCATCAGCCCGGTAGTAGAAGAGATCGGGCACAACCCGCAAAGGAAAAAACCATGAACACCCCCAATAACCCCGGCACCCCGCAGATCGACGAATCCATCCGCATCAGCCACCTCGAGCCCATGCGCGGCGACGAGAAGAAGCTCGGCTTCCTCTCCTTCGGCCACTGGGCTGAGGTCCCCGGCTCCCGCGTACCCTCCGCCGCGGAATCCCTGCACCAGGCAATCGACCTTGCCGTAGGTGCCGAAGACATCGGACTGGACGGCGCGTTCTTCCGCGTGCACCACTTCGACCAGCAGCAGGCAACCCCCTACCCGCTGCTCTCCGCAATCGCCGCTAAGACCGAACGCATCGAGCTCGGCACCGGCGTGATTGACATGCGCTACGAAAACCCGCTCTACATGGCAGAACTTGCCGCCATGGCAGACCTCATCGCTGCGGGCCGACTGCAGCTGGGTGTCTCCCGCGGCTCGCCCGAGTCCGTTATCCGCGGCTTTGAGAGCTTCGGCTACTACCCGGCAGAAGGCGAAGACGAGGGCGATATGGCGCGCCGCCACCTCGATATTTTCCTCAAGGCAATTGAGGGTGAGGGCATGGCGCCCAGCGCTCGCATGGCGGGCAAGTATGCCCCCATTCAGCCGCAGTCGCCGGGTCTGCGCGACCGCATCTGGTGGGGTGCAGGCAGCGATAGCACCGCCGTGTGGACCGCACAGAAGGGCCTGAACCTGATGTCTTCAACCCTGATGCTGGAAGATAAGGGCATTCCCTTCGATCAGCAGCAGGCGCAGCAGATTCGCCTCTTCCGCTCCGAGTGGGTGAAGGCGGGTAACTCGGGTGTTCCGCGTGTTTCGGTGTCCCGTTCGGTGCTGCCTGTTATCGACGAAACCTCGGCACGCTACTTCGGTCGCCGCGCCGCGGAGGACTCGCAGGATTACACCGGCATTATTGAGAACACCTTCTCCCGCTTTGGCCGTAGCTACATTGGTGACCCGGCGGATATTGCTGAAGAGCTCGCTCGTGATGAGGCGGTTCAGGCGGCGGACACCGTGCTGCTGACTATCCCGAACCAGTTGGGTGTGGACTTCAACCTGAAGATGCTTGACGCCATCGTCAAGGAGATTAAGCCCGTGCTGACCACCAAGTAATATTCCTGAATTATTGAATCGAGTTTTATAAATAGCTTTAGAAAATTTACTGGTAAATAAACTTGAGTGCAGAATGATGTAAAAAGAAATAAGTTGCATGGAATATCATTTGCCGTCTGTATGCAGATTTACGATTTGTATCCTGAATCAATTCTTCGTGATGAGAGCCGCCCTTGGAGCCGTACTTCCGGGGCGGCTTGCGCGCTATTGGGGTGTTTGAATCGTAGGGTGAGGGTTGAAGATGCGCGGGGAATCGGGTCGGATCTGCGGAGGGTTTAATCCTGTTGTTGCGTATCCCTGAATCGCTCAAAGATGGGGGAATCGTCTTGCTTCCTAAAGTTGTCTGACGTGGTGATTAGATGGTGCAGGGCAACTTTGTTGAACGGTATTAGCCCCTAGCGAGCGATGGGTGGTAAATATTACAAAATCAACAAAAGCTTCTTCCTTTGCCTGAAGGTTAATATTGGTTTTATGAATCTAAAGTATGGTTTTTGTGGTTTTGTTTGCGTTTAGGTTCCTGATGAAGGGGTATTATTCATTGCGCGTCAGATCAAAACCACGAGTCTTCCCACATTGACAGCAATTCGCTCAAGGTGCGTATAGCAAATTATTTTCAGCAATGCATCTTAATGCATTTTCAATATCTTGGGGTTCTGACTAGTCTTAATACGCCACCCAGGATTCTCCAGCGATGATTGAGCATTGCGGAGGGGGTAGGTTAGGATGCTCCCCTGGAGATAATAACGTTCTTTCAGTCGAGCATTTCTCTTTATTGCCAACCCCTCAAAATATCTTCGGTGGCGCATTGCGAAATGTCACTCACGTACAAGATAAGGACTAGTCCTCATGACTATTGAAAAGTCGCCCACCGAGGCTCAGCAGCCCGGTCTGAGCCGTCGCCAGTTGGCCGCCGGTGCAGCCTGGGCAACCCCCGTTATCGCCGCATCCGCCGTCGTTCCGGCATACGCGGCAAGCACCGGTAACACTGCCGGTAGCGAATACGGTCTCTTCGTGACCACCGCTCATAACGGTGGTTTTGTCGGTTACACGCACAGCGATAATGCTGGTTTTGATGGCCCCACCAGCCCCCAGGCATACTGGGCTAACGGTGGCACCTATAACCCGACCATGAACGTTACCTCTGAAGGCTGCGTCACCAATGGTATGGCGAAGGTTGGTGCGGGTAGCTACACCCCCGTGACCAACATTGGTAGCGGTTCTAACGGCGGTTATGTTAGCTCGACCGGCTTCTGGTTCTCTGTGCCCACCACCGCGGTAAAGACCGGCACCGGTTACGTCCCCGGTTCTAAGGCGGTTCTGAAGGCGGGTTCGCGTTTCAGTACCCTGGTGACCGTAGTCGTCCCGACCACCTCCAACTGGAAGTGGACTCTCAACAACATTGCCCTTCAGCGCTCTAACCAGAAGTGGACTAAGGCTCTCAACGGCCGCATGAGCGATCTGAACGCTACCGCTCCGTACCTGGGTACCGCGAACGTGGCTGGTACGTGGACTGCTTCTGCGCCGACCATCAAGGATAACGGCGACGGCACCGCAACCTTTACCGGCACGATTACCTACACCACCAGCAAGGACTATACCCTGACCCAGTCCGGTAGTAAGTACTACGGTCAGGTTGTTATCCTGCCCGGTGTGATTGAAGTTTACCCGGGATACGGTTTTAAGAGCTTCTCCCTGACCTCGCAGGTGGAATCGGCCACCATCACCTACTCGGGTGCTGATGTGCCGAACGTTCAGCTGAATAACGAGCTGCAGACCACCGCTACTATTCGTAGCTGCTAACCCAGACGTCTTCTACATTAGGTAGCTGAGAGGAAGAAAACAGGGACTCTATTGGAGCCGACGTTCGGCGCAGATGGTACATCAAGCGCTACGCAGATGCGGTATACACCCCGCGCTTGCAGAGGTTGCACCCGGCGGATGAGAGTGACCGCACGGAACATATCAAAGCGAGCAGACGGTGTTTAGCGCCCCTCATGAAACAGAAAATTGGGTTGAGGAAGCTAGAGGAAGAACAAGCCTCAATCCGGTTTCGTTACGCGCTTTGAGGGTCTGTTAGATAACGTGCCGATGCGTTGGTTTTCAACCCCTGTAGTCTTCAAAATCTGCCAATAGGTCCTGGGTACATTGCGTGTCATACGTGACTTGCCCCGGCACTACCCGGTGTAGAAGACAGCCCTCAGCCACATCAGTAACGCCCCGCTCCCATAGTATGGGAGTGGGGCTTTACTGCGCTTTAGAGCTTTCGCAGGAGTTCGGAGGCCGAGTCCTCAAAACCTCAGCTAGTTCTCGTCGCTAAAGTGCAGGAAGCTCTTGAGTACCAGCTCACGCACCGCGTGCAGCAGGGTATCGCGCGGATGCTGCTGTTGTGTACCGCGTGCCGCCAGCGTGCCGCCGTCGCTTCCGTGATGGGCGGTGGTCGCTGATGAGCGCGAACTCTGCCGCCTCCCGAGGGCAAGGGTGCGGAGCATGTGCGGCAGCCCGCACAAGTGGACAATTGGTCAGTTATCACTGTATAGTCATCGTATGCTGACTATTGCTTCACACCTCGACGTCATGAACCGGCTCGGCCGCGCCATGGCCGACCCGACACGTTCCCGGATTCTGATGACCCTCCTCGATGGCCCGAGCTATCCAGCCGTGCTCTCGCGCGAGCTGGAACTGACCCGCTCGAACGTGTCCAACCACCTGACCTGCCTGCGCGATTGCGGAATCGTCGTCGCCGAGCCCGAGGGCCGCCAGACGCGCTACGAGATCGCCGACCCGCACCTCGCCGCGGCACTGACGTCTCTGATTGACGTCACGCTCGCGGTGGACGAGGCCGCGCCGTGCATCAACCCGGCATGCTCGGTGTCGGGCTGCTGTGGAACGGCGGCGGGAGCATGAGCGAGACCCTGACCACCGCGCGCCGCGCGATGCTGCACCGGCGCGTCCGCTTCATCGTCGGCTTCACGATCACGTACAACGTAATCGAGGCGATCGTCGCAGTCTGGGCAGGCGTCCTCGCCTCGTCCGCGGCGCTCATTGGCTTCGGGCTCGACTCGGTTGTCGAGGTACTCTCGGCCGTGGCCATCACCTGGCAGTTCACCCGCAAGGACCCTGAGCGGTGGGAAACGGTCACCGTCAAGGCCATCGGCATCGCGTTCTTCGCGCTGGCGGCCTACGTCTCGATCGACGCGGTGCTGGCCCTGGTCGGCCAGGAGGGCCCCGACCGCAGCCCGCTGGGTCTCGGCATCACCGCGCTGAGCCTGGTCGTCATGCCTCTGCTGGCGTGGATTGAGGTCCGCACCGGGCGGGAGCTGGGCTCCAAGAGCGTGATGGCCGACGCCAAGCAGCTCATCCTGTGTATCTACCTCTCCGGTGCAGTGTTCATCGGCCTCGTCCTCGACAGCCTGTTCGGCTGGTGGTGGGCTGACTCGGTTGCGGCGCTGGTCGTGGCGGTGCTCGCAGTGCGCGAGGGCCTGGAGGCCTGGCGCGGCGACGTCGAGTCGCCGTTCGAAGTGCTAGAGGACCTCGAAGACGAGGACGACTGACCCGTCACCCGACGATGAAGAGCCAGTGCTGCAACCCAGACATGCGCTACGAAAACCCGCTCTACATGGCTGAACTTGCCGCCATGGCCGATCTCATTGCGGCGGGTCGACTGCAGCTGGGTGTGGACTTCAACCTGAAGATGCTTGAGGCAATCGTGAAGGAGATTAAGCCCGCGCTGACCACCAAGTAATATTCTGCGCCAAGCTGTTTTCGGCGCTCTGTGACGCGCTGAGATGCTTGAGCCCACACAGCTTGAGCTATACATACAGCGATGCCCCGGCAGGCACCCGCAAGGGGTTCCGCCGGGGCATTGCTATGCTCAGGCTCTTAGAAATCCTTCTGCTTAGAAATCCCTCTGTCTAGAAATCTTTCGTCTTTTCCCAGGGGTCAATAGCGCCCGGCACCGCCTCAAAAAGCGGATGCGCGCACGTCGCCAACTCGCCGCGCGCCGCCAGGCGCTCGCTCAACCGATGCTCCCACTCGGGGTCGCGCCCCGCCACCTTGTGCCGCAGGAAGGCGAGCTCGTACTCCAACTGACCGAGAGTAACGGGAATCAGCGTGACCGAAGCGTACGGGTTTTCTGCCTTGTCGGCGCCGTTTTTACCGGTGCCGTTTTTGCCTGCGCTATCTTCGCCCGCGCCAATCAGTGCACGGTTGAACGAGTAGCTGCGGGCATCCGCCTCATCCGCCAACCCGGACAGGTAGGCGGCAACCGCCTCCAGAGGCTGCGGATGCGCGCGAAAACGAATCAGCTGTGGATGGTTCGTGTACCCGCGCGTCAGACCCCGCAGTACCTTCTGCGCCAGCAGAGTTTCACGCCAGCAGGCAACCAGGGCGCGGCGATCAAGCAGGCAGGGGTGAAGGGACCAAATACGCACGCTTAGCCCTGCTCTTCTGCAGTGTTTTTGCCAGCTGATTCTACGTCCGCGTGCTCGTCGCTAAAGTGCAGGAAGCTCTTGAGCACCAGCTCACGCACCGCGTGCAGCAGGGTGTCGCGCGGATGCTGCTCCTGCGTACCGCGTGCCGCGGCGGCAGCCTCGTCGTATTCGGGCCAGGACAGCAGCATGGCAAGAGCCGCCACAATCTGACCCACGGCAAGCTCGCCATCGCTCGCCGAAGCAAAGCCCGCCGTCTCGGTGGAGAGTAGCTGGGTGCGGCACAGGCCCGAACCGGCACGCAGCAAAATCACGCTGGGATGCTCGGCGCCGGGGCGGCCGTGGCGTTCCTCGGTGACGTCCTCGGCGACCTCCAGGTGCGCGGCGAGGAGCGCCTCATCGTCCATGGCGGCGAGGCGGTCGTAGCGGCGCACAGACTCGGTGAGGGCGCGGGCGATGGGCTGCTGAATCGGGTAGGTGATCTCCTCGAAACGCTGCAGGGGCTCGGTCACGCCTGCCGCAGTCGCCTCGGTCGGGCGGCGCAGCCAAATCATGCCGAAACCAATAGAATGAACGTTCCGGGAAGCGAAGTCGTTCAGGTACGCCACATAGGTCTGCTCGTAGTGGCTGCGGTCGCGGTTCTCGCTCGCATCCTTCAACCAGGTCTCCGCGTAGGAGGCGGGGCTCAGCGCCTCACGCTGAATAAACCACGCCTCCGCGCCGCCGTCGGCAACCCAGGCGCGCGGGCGCTCATCCCACGGACGCGGTGCTTCCGGGTCCTCGGAGTCGCGAATAACCTCCCAGTTACCCAGCATCTGCGCGCGACCGCCGGGCACCAGCACCGACGGTAGCTGACGCACCATCGTGCTCACAATTTCGTCACCGGGCAGGCCGCCGTCACGGTAGGTGAACTGCTCTTCGGCGCTCTCACCGGCAACGCGCGGGGTAATCACGAACGGCGGGTTCGACACCACCAGGTCGAAAAGCTCACCGGCGACTGGCTCCAGCAGGGAACCTTCACGCAGGCTCACGCGCGCCTGCGGGTTCTGCGGGTCAATATTGAGCGCCTGCGCGTTCAGCAGCAGGTTAAAACGGGTGAACGCCAGGGCACGCTCCGAAATATCGGTGGCGGTCACATGCTCGGCGTGGGCGAGCAGGTGGAAGGTCTGAATACCGCAGCCGGTGCCCACATCCAGGGCACGCTTGACGGGGGTGCGCTCGGTAATCTGCGCCAGAGTTAGGGAGGCGTGACCAATGCCGAGCACGTGATCCTTACGGAGCACGCCGGGGCGCTGATGCGCACCCAAGTCGGCGGCAACAAAGATTTCGGTGCCATCATCGGCGGCGTGCGGGCGCAGGTCAACGCTCGCGGACCAGCGGGCAGCATCGGCAGCATCACGCTCAATCAGCGCGGCATTCTCGAAATCAACCAGGGTCTCAGCGAAAACCTCGGCTGCCTCAGCCTCGGTGAGCGGGCGAGCCAGCAGGAAAAACGCCAGCAGACGCGCCAGGTTCTTCTCCTCCACGCTGTAATCGCCGCGCAGAATGTGCTCCACACGCCACAGACCCGGAACCACCTGGTCACGAGCCATCGCCTCAGCCGCCTCAACACCCAGCAGCTCCTGCACAGCGTCATAGCTGTAGTTCAACGCCAGCAGGCGTTCACGGATGCGGGTCAGGCGGGCGTAATTATCGCTACGGGGAGCATCCGCAACGGCGGCGTACTCGGGGGCGAAAGTGGCGGCAGAAATAGTCATGCACACTATTCTACGCACCCGCCGCAACCGACCGCCCGAGTCAGGTGCGTTGGGAACACCGCACGGACTAGCGGGGAAGAAGCCCTCACCTCATGAGCTCCGACCCACCCACTGACCAAAACTGTCATCTACGCAAGAGCACCCGCCCCATCGCATACACTGAAACCATGAGTAACCTGTACCCCGATGAAAGTATCAGCGTCGACAAGTGCTGGGAGCGTCTGCACGCGAACACTCTCGGCCGCCTCATCCTCACTGACGGACAGCACGTCGATGTGCTGCCCGTGCTCTACGCCGTCGCCCACCAAAACGACAAACAGGAAATCTACATCCGCACCACCCGTGGCAACAAGTTCTCCTCCGTAGTGGTTAGCCGCCGCGTCGCCTTCGAAATCGACGAAACTCTCGAAGACGGCATCCGCTCCGTCATTGTGGTCGGTATTGCCCACTGGCTGCCGCCGGAAATGACCCCGCAGATTGTGCGCACCTTCGACCTGCCCGATTCCGAAACCCACGAAATGCAGTGGGTGCGCATCGTGCCGCAGACCGTGTACGGCCGCGAATACCCGCTGCTGCCCGCATACCTGGACGGCACCCACCCCGACTCGGACACCCTGACCAGCTAGAAGGGTTGGCTAGCGGGCTAGAAGTGCAGGTGAACGGGCTAGAAGCACAGATGCGGGCGCCGTGCGGTGCACCCCAGCACCCGTGTACCCCGTGCATATACCTGCACAAGTTCCGCGCACCCGACCCTGTGCACATACCCCTGTGCACACACCATCGCTTCCGGTACCGTATGATGTACCGAGTACCCTGCGCACACGTGCAAGCTCAACACGCCCGGTCCACATCAACCGGAACCGGGCTAGCTCGCCTCGCGCCGGGCCGCCACGCGCTCGCCGCATGAAACGCACCGAGTGCACCACATAAACCCAACACAAATTACACCCCCACAGATCACCTCACCCCGCGTACACCACAGCCCGTCGGCGCCCACAAGCGCCAGCGTAGGTTATGGTTGAATACGTAGCTTTTCAACACACAGATAGAGGAGTGCCGTGCCCGCTCAGGCAAAGAACGGAAAAGCCCTGCTGATTGTGGAGTCTCCCTCCAAGGTCAAAACTATTAGCAGCTACCTCGGCGAGGACTACCTTGTCGACTCGTCCATGGGCCATATCCGCGACCTTCCGCAGCCCTCCGAACTGCCCGAAAACCTCAAGAAGAGCCCCGTCGGCAAGTTCGCTGTCAACGTTGAAGAGAACTTCGAACCCTACTACGTGGTCAACCCCGACAAGAAGAAAAAGGTCGCCGAACTCAAGCGCAAGCTCAAAGAAGTAGACGCGCTCTACCTGGCAACCGATGGTGACCGCGAAGGTGAAGCCATCGCGTGGCACCTGAAGGAAGTCCTCAAGCCCAAGGTACCCGTCTACCGCATGACCTTCCCCGAAATCACCCGGGAAGCCATTCAGCGCGCCTTCGGCGAACTGCGCGACATCGACCTGCACCTGGTCGACGCGCAGGAAACCCGCCGCATCCTCGACCGAATCTACGGTTACGAAATTTCCCCCGTGCTCTGGCGCAAGGTCGGCCGCGGCCTCTCCGCAGGTCGCGTGCAGTCCGTCGCAACCCGCCTCGTGGTTGAGCGCGAACGCGAACGCATGGCATTCGTCGCCGCCAACTACTGGGACCTGACCGGACGCTTCCTGACCGCAGCCTCCGAAGGCTTCGACGCCAAGCTGGTCGCCGTAGACGGCAACCGCATCGCCACCGGCAAGGACTTCGCCGACGACGGCACCCTCAACACCACCAAGGTCACCCACCTGAACGAGGAAGCCGCCCGCGCGCTCGCCGCAGCCCTGCAGTCCGCCGCGTTCTCGGTGCGCTCCGTCGAGACCAAGCCGTACAAGCGCCGCCCGGCAGCGCCGTTCACCACCTCCACCCTGCAGCAGGAAGCCGCACGTAAGCTGCGTTTCTCCTCCCGCGTGACCATGCAGGTGGCGCAGCGCCTCTACGAAAACGGTTACATCACCTACATGCGTACCGACTCGGTGGCACTGAGTGAGCAGGCTATCTCCGCCGCACGCCGCCAGGCATCCGAGCTGTACGGCGCAGAATTTGTGCCCTCCGCACCGCGCGTGTACACCTCCAAGAGCAAGAACGCGCAGGAAGCTCACGAAGCAATCCGCCCCGCGGGTGACACCTTCCGCACCCCGGACGCTGTGCGCGGTGCCCTGTCCAACGACGAATTCCGCCTCTACGAGCTGATCTGGAAGCGTACCGTCGCCTCCCAGATGGCTGATGCGACCGGTTCCACCGCCTCCGTGCGCCTGGGCGCCGTAGCATCTAACGGCCAGGACGCCGAGTTCGCTGCATCCGGTACCGTCATCACCTTCCGCGGCTTCCTCGCCGCCTACGAGGAGGGCGTTGACGCATCCCGCGTGGCTGAGCGTGAGGCGAAGGACGCTGAGAAGCGCCTGCCGAACCTGACCACCGGCGAGGCACTGACCGCCGAAGCGATTGAACCCGCCGGCCACGAGACCCTGCCGCCTCCGCGCTACACCGAGGCGTCCCTCGTGAAGACCCTGGACGAGCTGGGCATTGGCCGTCCGTCCACCTACGCGGCGGTTATTTCGACCATCATGGACCGCGGATACGTGAACGTTCGTTCTGGTTCGCTGATTCCGTCCTGGATCGCGTTCTCCGTGGTGCGCCTGCTCGAATCCAGCTTCGGCCCCTACGTGAACTACGAGTTTACCGCGCAGATGGAAGAAGACCTCGACCGTATTGCACGCGGCGAAGAGTCCCGCGTCGAATGGCTGGGCGAGTTCTACTTCGGCGGCGGTGCTAAGCGCGGCCTGAAGCCCATCGTCGACAACCTCGGCGAGATTGACGCCCGCAGCATCAACTCCATCCCGATTGCGGACGGCATTGTGCTGCGCGTGGGTAAGTTCGGCCCCTACCTGGAAGCCGAAGGCACCCTCGACACCGAGACCGGCGAACTGACCGAACCGATTCGCGCGAACGTACCCGCCGACCTGGCACCGGACGAACTGACCGAAGCGAAGGCACGCGAACTGCTCGAACAGGGCAAGTCCGATGGCCGCGTGCTCGGCGTGGACCCCGTCTCCGGCAACCAGATTGTGGCACGCGACGGCCGCTACGGCCCCTACGTCACCGAAGTTATCGAAGAGATGACCGAGGAGCAGATTCAGGCGTACCTGGACGCGCAGCCGACCGAATACTACAAGAACGGCAAGCCCAAGCCGAAGAAGAAGCCGAAGCCCGCCAAGCCGCGCACTGCGTCCCTGTTCAAGTCCATGGACCTGGCGACCGTGACCCTGGAGCAGGCACTGCAGCTGATGAGCCTGCCGCGCGTGCTCGGTACCGACGCTGAGGGCGTGGAAATTACCGTGCAGAACGGCCGCTTTGGCCCGTACCTGAAGAAGGGCACGGACTCCCGCTCGATTGGCAGCGAGGACGAAATCTTCACGATTACGCTGGAGCAGGCTTTGGAGATTTACTCCCAGCCGAAGCAGCGCGGTCGTGCGGCGGCTAAGCCCCCGCTGGCTGAGCTGGGCGTGGACCCGGTCAGCGAGAAGAAGATCGTGGTGAAGGACGGCCGCTTTGGCCCGTACATCACCGACGGTATTACGAACATTACGGTTCCGCGTGCGGAGTCGGTCGAGTCGCTGACCCATGAGCGTGCGGTGCAATTGCTGGCTGACAAGCGTGCGAAGGGCCCGGTCAAGCGTAAGACCGCCGCGAAGAAGACGACTGCTAAGAAGACGACTGCAAAGTCTACTACCGCGAAGAAGACGACCACTCGTAAGACCGCGGCGAAGAAGACCGCCGAGTAGCCGAGCGTAGTTCTATCTGAACTGAAGGCGCAGGATGCGTCCCTGATCCCCTTAGCGGGGTGGGGCGCCTCCTGCGCCTTCCGCGTGCCCGGCGCGTTCGGAGGTTCGGCGCGTTTTTATGCCCGCGCGTTTTTGTGCCCGCGCTGTGCTGATGCTGGGCATCCGCCCGGGCTGTTTATGTGGGCACCCTTGCTCTTCAAAATTTTTGTAAAATAAGGTATATGTATTTATCTAATCGAAGGGAAGAGAATGACAAATAATCAAGACTGGGTTCCTGTAAGTATTCGGAACGGTGACAGGGAAGAATTTTCTTTATCCGATACGATTCCGAAAGAAATAAATGAAATTATTATATCCAACGTGAGCCGTATTGAAGGATATATATACCCAAAATTTGATTTATTCTTTGCTAGATTGCGTATTCCTCTGACTCCTAATCCTCTGATTCCTGGAAAATCAGATTCATATTCATTTTATAAGTACATGGATTCTAGTGAAGAAGCGTGCATAGACGCTTTGGATTTTATTCTTCATTGTGTATCAGAGAGATATAGGAATAACTTATATGTATCTATAGATGTTCTAGAGCTGATTTCTAATATAGAAAATATTCTACGGTATGCGAACGTAAACTGGAGAATTAATCGAGAGGCAAATAATCAACTCTCTCTGATGCGCCGAGTCATGCCTGACGTACAAGAAAGGTACAGTAACTTGGCTAATTCTGTCTCAGAGCTTGCTGGAAATCATCTAAGGAATAGTTGGAAAAATGCATATATGCATGGTGGAAGCTACAAAGAGGCGTGGGAATATGCACGTAAAGCTGTGGAGTGTATGCTGACCCCTATCGTCAGTCCAAATAACCCAAGGGCTACCGTATCATCTCTTATACGAGATATGAAAGTAAAGCCAGAAAAATGGATATGTACAATACCGGCAAGCAACAATAAAGAATCTGTTGAAAAATTTATCTCACTCTTGCAAATGATGCCCTACGAACCAGGGCATCACGGTCAGGAACCTACTGAAATATCAGAAAAAGAAGCGCAGCTACAAACAACCCTTGCAATAACAATTTGTCAGATTCTGGATGATGGAGGTCTGCTTCTTAAAAGCGAAGAAGAGCAGTCAGAATAAATGAAAACTTTGATTAGCTGTTTTGCGTTTATCTGAAGGCGCAGGATGCGCCCCTAATCCCTCGCGTGGGGGTGGGGCGCCTCCTGCGTCTTTTGCGTACTCGGGCTTTTGCGTGCCCGGGGAATGTTTGTGTTCGGCGCGTTCGGAGGTTCGGCGCGTTTTTATGCCCGCACCGTGTTTTTTAGGCTTGCGCTGTGCTAATGCTGGGCATCTGCCCGGATTGTTTGCGGAGTGACCCGCGCCTCTGACAGACTGGGAGAGGCGCCGCACCTGCGGTACCGCACACAGATAGTATCCCGCCGCGGGGCGGGGGAGGGGAGCGCATCGTGCGCCTGGGAGTTCTGGATGTCGGGTCGAATACGGTCCACCTGCTGCTGATTGACGGTAGCCCTGGAGCGCGCCCCGAACCGTACGCGTCGCACAAGATTCCGCTGCAGCTCGTGCAGTACCTCGACACTGAGGGCAATATCTCGCAGGAGGGTGCGGACGCGCTGACCCGCTTCGTGACCAGCGCCCGCGACTTCGCTATTGAGAATGAGGCGGAGGACCTGCTGGCGTTCTCCACGAGCGCTATCCGTGAGGCGGGTAATGGTGCGTCGGTACTGCATCAGGTGCGTGAGCAGACCGGCGTGAGCCTGAACGGTATTTCGGGCGACCAGGAAGCGGCGATTACGTACTTTGCGGTGCGCCGCTGGCAGGGCTGGGGCGCGGGCCGCATCCTTGATTTTGATATTGGTGGCGGCTCTTTTGAGTTTTCGACGGGTACGAACGCCTTGCCGGATGCGGCGATGAGTGTGCCGTTGGGCGCGGGCCGCCTGACCCGTGAGTTTTTTGATGAGCAGCCGCCGAAGCCGAAGCAGGTGAAGCGTCTGCGTAAGTATGTGCGTGAGCAGATTGCCCCGGTCGCGGAGAACCTGTTGCAGTATGGCACGCCGGATATGACGGTGGGTACGTCAAAGACGTTCCGTTCGTTGGCGCGTATTTGCGGTGCGGCGCCGTATTCGGCGGGCCCGCATGTGAAGCGGGAGATGCATCTGCAGGATTTGCGCCTGTGGACTCGTCGCATGGAGGCGATGACGGTGTCTGAGCGTGCTGACTTGCCGGGTGTGTCGAAGGCTCGTGCGGAGCAGATGCTGGCGGGCGCTATTGCGGCGGAGGCGGCGATGGAGGCGTTTGGGGTTGAGACGATGCGTGTGTGCCCGTGGGCGCTGCGTGAGGGCCTGATCTTGAAGCGTATTGAGCATCTGGCGGAGGGTACGGGTACTCCGGTCAACCCGAAGACCCTCCTGAGTGCTTAGTTGATGCGTAACGTGGCTGAATAGTCGCAATTGAACCCCGCAGACTGGTGTGTGTAATGCGCACCTGCCTGCGGGGTCACCGCTTATAACGTGTATATCCCGCCGACAAAGATGTAGGAAAGGAACAATCACCGATGAAAATCGAAGACATTATTGACGAGGTCAACGAAGCCTGGGGTGAAGAGCACGAAGAAAAAAGTAGAAAAATATTTTGGGATAATCTCGTCCGTATCCCATGTTGGGAATTTTTTCTGTGGACGTTAGTTTATTTATCACCATTAATTATTCTACTTCCTGCTTTATTTATTTCGTCTGAAAAAACTGGAAATCTTCCACTGCCTTTGGCGCAATTTTGGATTAACATACCATACTATTTGCTGGATATAAGGGCTGGAATTATTGTTTCACTTGCCAGCATTCTATTGAGCTTATATGTGAGTGTGGGTAAATTTGCTGATGGGGTAGAAGGAGTTAGTGGTGATGCGCGTCGAGCCACGTATAGAAAGTTTGCCCGTATTGTTGGTGAAATTGTCTTTGTGGTGTTTGTAATTAATTTTTGGTATGGACTTATTGCTGGGTATCTTCAAGGTACATCTCTTGTGCCGCTTGGGCCCTGGAGTGTTGGTCCGGCGTGGGGCAAGCTCATCGTTTCCGAGCATATCAACCTTACTCGCTATCAAGAAATTCCTTTATGGGTTCTGTTATTTTTTGCCTGGTTTACCATGGTCTCTTCTCGAATGCTTACTTATAGTGAAAAAGATATATTGGTTAGAAGCTCAATTTATCTTGACAGGTTAAAGAATGCGAATGGAAACGGAAGTATGTCATATTCTAAAGAATACGACATAGCGAAGTGTGAGTTCGAAGAAGAATTTTTTGGGAAGCAAATAGGGGGAAATGATTTATTTATCCCTGGCAGATCTCTTTCTCGTAGAGAAGGTGCTTACTCTGGGATGTTCTACTCCGGTGTAAGATACATGGGGTTTGGTGTTAATGTGGGTGTGAAGTCTTATGTTTTCCACCGGCAATTTCGGAACATTTTTATTGCATGGATTTTTGTGAGTATTTTGGCGATAGCTACCATGTGGATTAACGGTTTTATCCTTGTGGTCATCGGAAGTGTTTTTTATGGCACATATTTATCTATGGTTATCCAGTCTAGTGTTAATCTTGACTCGAATATATATAAATTAAATGTTTTGCGGTTGAATAAGGGGTATCGCAGGGTTTTTGAATATGTATCGTTTTATTGGAAAAATTGGATGAATAGATTGGCTGCTTATATATCTAGTAGCCTTGTGTTTATGTTTGTATTGGTGGAGTATCAGGGTGATTTAGCTAATGTATTTGAATTTCTTGGCCTTTCGGATGAGGCAGCTTCTGCACTTTTTCTCATAGTTTTCTTGGTGATTTCTATAGGATCAACAGTTGTTATTGTTTATGTGGTGGAAAAGTTTGTCTATCTGTCAATGAGGCGGATCATAGGAGAGCGCTCTGCTGTTGCTCTGGAGAAAAATATAAAATATTCTGAACTTTTGGAAGAGGATAAGGGGAAAATCGACTTTTTGATGGTTGCTTATATCTATTGTTTAATGCTTGAAGTGAATAAATACTATATGGATTATAAAGCTGAAGTGGGACATGTTGACTTATCGCCGAACCAATCTGAATTGATTAGAATCAGATATTCCAGGCCGGCTATATATAAGGAATTGAAAAGCCCTAGTCATAAGTAGTCTGGCCAAAGGTAAATACTGAGGAGCCACATGTGTTTCGAATAGCAACTTATAATGTGGCTTCTGGAAACATATGTGGCTTCTCACTATGTGGGGCTATAACCCCCTCCAGAATTTGTGCCATAGGTTAGCGTCTTCTGCCATGGTTTTTAACTACGACCAAAGACGCTAACCTATGGCACAAATCCGTAACCCCATGACCGAATCTCCGGCTGCGCCAGGTAGGTGAGAGTCGGTTATGGGTTATGACTTAGCTTTTTCGTCGATAGGTTAGTGTCTTCACTGCGGGTTAAAGACCCACGGTGAAGGCACTAACCTATCGAAAACCTCGGTCTAAAAAGCGGCCCCGGACGCACACGCATCCGGGGCCGCCCGCCTCCTGCCAGAGCCTACTTCTTAGAGCCGAACGCCCGCGTCCATACCCAACGCGTCAGCACCGCCGTGCCCACCGCAACCGCCATCGGCAGCCACGCACTCGCACCTTGACCCGTAAAACCAATCAACAACGTCAACGCAGACAACGGCGCATTCATCGACACCCCCAAAAACGCCGCCGTACCCGTCAACGCCGCAGCATACAACACCATCGACGCACCACCCGGCACCCCGCCCAAACCCGGGAACGCCCACAGCACCAGCGCCGCCACACAAAACGCAGCCGCCGCACCCAACGCCAAACCCGGCGTCAACGTACCACCATAAGAACCGAAACGCAGACTCAACACCACCACCGCAGCCTTCGCCACACACAACGCCAACACATACCCTGCCGCCGCCGCAGACAAACCGCCCGCCGCCGCATCCAGAGACACATTAAACGTGTGCTGAGTCAGCAGGCGACCATTACCCAGAATCTCCGGAAGCCACAGCGAAACCACTGCGACCAGCACAAACGACAAAGGAATACGCCATAAAAGAGAACGATCCTTCGCCTTCAACTTCTCCGCACGCTGCGACAACGCCCTAAAACCCAACGCCAATGGAGCCAACACCACACCCGTCAGCGCCGCCACCGTCAGCGTCGTCGCATCCAACGGAAGCTGCGGCACCGGGTACGTCGGCTCATTCGAAATCACCAGATTCGCCGTGACCGTCGCCGTCCACACCGTCATCGCACCCACATACAGCGACCACAAGCTCAGACCCGCAGCCATCGCCTCCACAAGGTACACCAGACCGCCAACCGGCACCTGATACACCGCAGCCAAACCGGACGCCGCACCCGCCGCCACCAGCAGACGACGCTCACGATCACCCAGCAGCGGCGAACCATCCGGGCGAGAGCCACCCACACGCTCCAGAAAACGCGCGCACCGACCCGCAGCCAGCGCGCCCAGCTCACGAGGCGCGACCTCCTTACCCACCGGAGAACCTGCACCCACTGCAACAATCTGGATCACCGAATGCGAAATCTGCCGCCACAGAGACGGCGCACGATCCTCCTCGGTAGCACCCGCAATCTGCGACTTCACGCCGACCACACGCCGACCGCCCGACTGCAGGTAATACCAAACCAACGCCACAAACGGGCCCAGCGCCGCCAGCACCAGGGCACGACGCACCGGGTCAGCGCCGTCAGTGACCATCGGGTGATGTCCCTCAGCCTGACCGAAAGTTAGCTCCTGCATAAAATCCAGAACATAGTGCAGTGCAATCGCACCCAGGCCGCTGAACACGCCCGTGACCAGCGCGACAAGGGTCAGCCCCAGCAGGAGGCGAAACGAAAAAGAACGGGAACCCGCAGGGCTCTGCGGGCTATTCGGGGATGAATTCGAGGAAGAACCAGTATGAGAAGACATAGAAAAAAGGGGGTTTGTGTGTTGCGTGCTGTGTGGTTTGAATGCTTCATGCCTGGCACAAACTGCCGCGGTTGAAGTTGCTTTCATTCTACGCCTGCGCTTTTGGCGGCTCAGGGGCGGGCCACAAGGCGAGAAGCGGGGCGGCACATTGGGACCCGGCGCATGGCGGCGCGGTGCATGGGGGGGGGCGCAAGGTGAAGCCGCCGCACAGAAAGCCCGGAAGAAGCACGAGCCAGGTCACAAGCCCGTAGCCGCACCCGCTATGCTGGAAGGGTACGCCTCCACACGCCCGCCGCGCACAGCACACCGCGCACCCGCAGGGCGCAGGCACCCCATTAGGAAGGATCAACGATGACCGCAACTATTGCTTTTCTCGGCACCGGCTCCATGAACGGCTCCATCGCCGCAGGTCTGCTCGCTGCAGGCCACGACCCCGCCCACATCCGCGCCACCGTGCGTAGCGAAGAATCTCGCGCCGCCCTCGCCCAGCGCCTCGGCGACCAGGTAGAAATCATCACCACCAGCGGCGAAGCCGACGGCAACCACAAGGCAACCGCCCACGCAGACGTCGTGCTGCTCGGCGTGAAGCCCTACGGCATCGTCGAGCTCGCCCGCGATATTGCACCCGCCCTCGCCCCGAATGCTGTTGTGGTGTCCGTTGCTGCTGGCGTGACCCTCGAAACCCTCGCCGAGTGCCTTCCCGCAGGTCAGCCCATTGTTCGCTGCATGCCGAACACCCCCTCCTCCGTGGGCAAGGGCGTGCTCGCCATCTCCACCACCGACACCGTGAAGGACGAGCAGAAGAAGCTCGTCGAAGAGGTCCTGGGCACCGTCGGCTTGGTCGTTGAGGTCCGCGAGGACCAGATGGATGCGGTCACCGCCGTCTCCGGTTCTGGCCCGGCATACGCGTTCCTGCTTGCGGAGGCGATGGCAACCGCCGGTGAGAAGCTCGGCCTGGACGCAGACACCGCCCTCAAGCTTGCCAGCGCAACCGTTGCCGGTGCGGGCTTCCTGCTCGATACCAACCCGGATGCGCCCGCCCTGCGCCGCGCCGTGACCAGCCCGAACGGCACCACCGAGCGTGCACTGAACACCTTCGTGGACGGTGGCCTCTTCCAGCTGACCGAGGACGCGATGCGCGCCTGCGCAGAGCGTTCGGCGGAAATGAGCAAGCTGTACACCGCTGACGAGGACTAATCAGCGGGGACTAATACCGTCCGGTAGCACCCCCCTGACTAGGTGAAACTACAGAAAAACAGCCTCCTCCCGGCAGAACGGGAAGAGGCTGTTTTTCTATGTCTATGCGTGGGCTCATTAAACGCGGGTTCCTCAAACGCGAGCTCCTCAAGGCAGCGAGGAAAAGCGTTCTTAGGGGCGCGCCGCGAAACGCTCAATCAAATCCACCTGACCGGACACAATCAGAATGTCGCGCGAGTGAATACGGGTAGTCGCGTCCGCGTAGGTGAAGTCCTCACCGGGGGACTTAATACCGACCACAGACACGCCGTACTTGGAGCGGATATCCGACTCGGCGAGGGTGAAGCCGTGGGTTTCCTTCGGCGGGCGCATCTTCGCAATCGCGAAGTCGTCATCAAACTCAATGTAGTCCAGCAGTCGACCCGAGACGAGGTGCGCAGCGCGGCGGCCGGCATCCGCTTCCGGGTAGACCACGTGGTGCGCGCCAATACGTTCCAGAATCTTGCCGTGTGCGGGGGTGATGGCCTTCGCCCAGATACGCTCCACGCCAATATCTACGAGGTTCGCGGTAATGAGCACGGACGCTTCCACGGAGGTGCCCACGCCCACCACGGCGGAACCGAACTCGTCCGCACCCAACTGGTGCAGGGTATCGATATCGGTCGCATCGGCGGAGACCACGTGGGTCAGCACGCCGGACCATTTCTGCACCAGCTCGGGGTCCTTCTCGATGGCGAGAACCTCTTTATTCTGCAGGCGCAACTGGGCAGCCACAGCCGAACCGAAGCGTCCCAGGCCGATGACGAGGACGGGGGCGTTATGTGCACTAGCCAATGGTGGGCCTTTCTTCGGGGAACTTGTAGAGGCGGCGGCGTGAACGCATTGCCAAGCCGGTTGCGGCGGTTGTTGTGCCCACACGACCAATGAGCATGAGCACACTGAGCACGTACACGCCTGCCGGAGGTAGGCTGGCGGAGAGGCCGTTTGAGAGGCCGCAGGTCGCGAAGGCAGAGATGACCTCGAAGATGACTTCTTTGAGATCTGCGCCGCTAATGATGAGAATCGATGCGGTGCCAACACCTACCACGGTAGCACCCATAACGATCACAGAGATGGCAATGCGCAGAGAGGATTCGGGGATGGTGCGATTGAACGCTACGACCTTCTGGTCACCTCGCGCCTCGGCAAGAATCGACAGGGCAATCACGGCGATGGTGGTGACCTTCACGCCGCCTGCGGTCGAGCCGGAGCCGCCACCAATGAACATGAGCGTGTCCGTCAGCAGGGTGGAGACGGGGGTGATGGCGTCCATGTCAACCAGGTTGAAGCCGCCCGAACGCATCATCACGGAGGCGAAGATGGCGTTGAGGATTTTATCGCCGGGAGAGTAGGAACCGATGGTTGCGGGGTTATTCCATTCGAAAAGACCCCAGAAGAAGGCGCCAAAACCGAAGAAGAAGAGGGTGGTGACCACGGTCAGTTTTGCGGTGAGCTGCCAGTGTGAGGGACGGAAAGGGTTGCGCTGAATCGCAATGAACACGGGGAAGCCGAGCGAGCCGAGGAACACCGCGATGCAGATGGGTACGAGCAGGAAGAGATCGTGGCCGTAGGGTACGATGCCGTCCGAGTGCGGGGTGAATCCGGCGTTGTTGAATGCCGAAACCGAGTAGAAAATGCCGTGCCACAGGGCCTCGTGTGGTGCTTCACCGAGCGCGAGGAATCGCGGGGTGAGGAGCATTGCAATGAACGCTTCGATGGAGAAAGACGCGTACGCCACCGCTTTAACGATGCCGCCGACCTCGCCGAGTCGGCTAATATTCAGGTCTTCCTGCGCGATGAGCTTGGTGCGCAGACCCATTTTGCGGCCGATAGCCAGCGCCAGCAGGGAGGTGATGGTCAGCGTGCCCAGACCACCCACCTGGCAGGCGAGAAGAATCATTGCCTGACCAAAGGTTGACCACTGATCCGCCGTGGAAACGGTGGTCAGACCGGTCACGGTGACCGCGCTGGTGGAGGTGAAGACCGCGTGGTGTAGCGCGACACGATGCCCGTCTGCCGAAGAAATCGGCAGGGACAGCATGACGGTGAAGAAGATGATGACTAGAAAGAAGGCACCGATTGCGGTGCGCGAGGGGGACGCCAGAACCGAGGAGTCAATGAAGTCACGGAAGCGTTCGAGAGTCTTCTGGTTGAACTCTAGCGGGGTTCGTTTGCGCTGAGTCTCGGGGCCTTCGTGGTCGCGTAGGGTCGGCAGACGGTCAAGATCGATGCCGGGCACGCTGGTGAGGATGCTGAGCTTTTCAGCTTCGAGGCGGTCGCGGCGGCTTCGGCGAGTCTGCTGCTTTGGGGGTTTGGAGGTGACGCCGCTGAGGGTGTCCCAGCGGCGGTTGAGCTGGCCCTGGGGGTGGTGGTGTCGGCGCCGGGTGCGGCGGATGATGCGTCCCATGCGCCTCCTTCAGTGGGTGTCTGGGTGTTGGTGTGTTGATGTGTTGGGCGGCGGTTTGAGCCTGTGTTTAACGCCTTCTAGTGTATCGCGCCGGGTGCCCGCTGAGGGGGTTGGGGGTCTGGTGGTTCGGGGGTAAATATGTGAGTTCGGAGAAGACGTACGGCTGGTTTTGTGGGTGGAACCACGAAAACTATATATTCTGTGTTAGCTATATAAGTATTGAGGGGTTTGCTGGCTCGCATATGCCTAGGATGAGATACAGGAAATCACCGTGGGATGTGATAGACGCTTCATGCTTTTCTCCCCTTCAGCGCTCCATATTGAGCTAGCACTCAGTAGTCTTTCAGAATTTTTGAAGGTAATTTCTGTATCACCCTCATTCTAAGCTTGAGGCGCCACTTTATATGTCATAATCGCTATATGCATTCTGATGTTTTTTCTGTCATCGCGGATCCGACTCGCCGCCGAATTGTGCGTATTCTCGCTGAGCAAACCCACACGGTGGGTGCAGTGGTTGAAAAGCTGGGCATGAGCCAGCCGACCATTTCGAAGCACCTGAAAGTCCTTCGCGATGCAGATGTGGTCTCCGTGACCGTTGAGGGACAGCGTCGCCTCTACTCCCTGAACCCGGATGTATTCGCCACCGTGACCGAGTGGATTAACGAGACCGTTCAGATTGCACGCCAGTCCAACGAGGCGCACGCGCCCGTGGCACTGCCCGGTGGCGTGCCTGCATCTGCCTCCAGCAAGGCGACGGCTGAGAAGCCGGTCGAGAAGACCTCCGAAAAGAGCGCTCAGAAGCCCGAGGTGACCGACTCTGAGACTCTTACCGTTGAGGCACCCACCCCCGAGGAAATCGAGCAGGCTCGCATTCAGCGCGCCCGCGCACAGCACATGACCCCCAGCGCGCGCATCTACTCGCGCCCTGCGGAGCAGGCTGCTGATAGCACCGCTTCCGAAGCTGTCGCTGAGAAGGTGGGAGCTGCTGAGCCCACCCCGCAGGAAGAGGCTGTGGATAGCACCCCGATGCGTCCCTTCACTCCCGCATCCTACGGTTACGACGCTGGGGTGACCCCCGCGGCGTCGGCAACCCCCGCTCAGCCCGCTACCCCCGCGGCACCTGCTGAGGCTAAGCCTGTCGTAGCGCAGAAGCCGGTAGCATTCCCTCAGCCTGCGGCTGTGGTGCCTTATGGCATCGACCCCGCTGCGGTTGTGGGTGGCTCGATTCAGCCTATCCCCGTGATTCCCGAGGCTGTTGTGCTTGAAAAGATTGCCGAGGAAAAGGCTACCGACGAAAAGGGCGCAGCTGAGAAGCCTGTTGCACCCGCTGAGTCCGTCAAGGAAGAAGCAACCCGCAAGGAATTTGCAGCTGAGGATTCTGCAGTTGAAAAGTCTGTGATTGCGAAGAACGTAATGGATGAAGTCGCGGCAGAAGAGCCCGTGAAGGCTGAATCTATGAAGGCTGAATCCGTGAAGGCTGAATCTGCTGAGGAAGCAGCTTCGCCCGCAGAAGCTGCTGAGAAGGCTGAACTCGGTAAGGTCGAGCCTGCCAATGATGAGCCTGTTGAGGGTGAGCCTGCTAAGGCTGAAACCTCCGCTGAGGAGCCCGAGTATCAGACCATGCCCGCTTACGATTCGGTGTACCGCCCCAGCACTGAGACGAACAGCGACGAGGCGAAGGACAACCACCGCGGTGGCCTCTTCGGCTTCCTGCGTGGCCGCCGCCGCTAAGACGGGCGGCTAGGGGCTGCCCTGCCGATCACTTCCGGCATTAACTCTCTGTAAAGCACACACTCACTCACTTTTTGACCGAAAGACGCATTCACGTGGCTATTCATCGTAAAATTCTGCGCTGGCTCGAGAACGAACTGTTCGAGGGCAACATTCAGCTGGGTCAAGATCTGCCCAGCGATAGCGAAATTGCGCGCGCTATTGGTGTGGGTCGTTCCCGTACCCGCGAGGCTCTACGCACCCTGGAAGATATGGATCTGGTGCAGCTGTACAACGGCCGCGGCAAGGAAATGCTGGTGCACCTGAGCGATGAGCCGGCTTCCGCGGCGAGTGCCGCTCTGCGCCTGCACATGTCCAGCTCGCGTTACCCGACTCGTGACCTGGTGCAGACCCGTATTCTGCTGGAAAGCTGGGCGATTGCGCGTATTGACCCGAAGACCGCCTCCTTTGCGGAGCTGGACGAGGTCCTGGCGCAGATGGAAGATTTCGACCTGTCGATCCGTGATTTCCTGGAGCTTCTGCTGACTTTCCACCACCAGGTGATGCGCTGTGCGGGTAATGAGCTGCTGGTGGGTCTGCTCGCGTCGGTGCGTCAGCCGAGCTTTGAGTCGATGCTGTCCCTGGTGGGCCGTATGCCGCTGTGGAGTAGCGCTGTGGAGCGTCTGCGTGCTGAGAGCCGCGCTATTGCGGAGGCTTTGAAGGCGGGCGATTCTGCGACGGCTCGTGCCATGGTGATTGGTCAGCTACGCGGCATGTATGCCGATGCCGGTATTGACCTGGAGCAGGAGGCGACCTCTGCGAACGGTCTGCCGGGTGAGCCGATTGCTTCTGAGTTTGCGCCGGTTGATGTGGATGAGTTTGCCGCCGATGACTTTGACGATTTGATGCAGGATGATGCGTCCTTCGCTGATATGGGGGCGCTGCCCGCCGCGGATGCACCTGTGCCTGTTGTGGAGCCTGCTGTTGAGGCCCCGGCTGAGTCTGCGCAGTCCTCTGCCGTGGAATACAAGGTGCCTGAAAGCGATATCGTCTACATTGAGGAGACGGCTTCTGAGAGCTCTGCCGAGCGTGTTGATGAGCCTGCCGAGGTTCTTCCGGGCTCTGAGGTTTCTGACAAGGCAGAACGTGCAGTTCCGGCTGCGTCTCAGCCCGCACCTGTTGCGGCTTCCGCAACCCCCGCACAGCCTGCCGCTCATTCTGCGAGCCCGGATGTGCCGCTGAGCTTCGGCACCCCGCGCCGTAGCACCGCCCCGGCCGCTTCTGCGGCTCCGGTATCTGGTGCCCAGGCGCCCGCCTCGCAGACTCTCAGCTTGCAGACTCCCAGCGGCCAGTTGCCGAGCGTGCCTGCCGCCCAGGCGCAGGAAGAGGCTGAGGGTTCCGCGAAGGTTCTGCGTGCTTCTGCGGCGGCTCCGCGTCGTCGTAGCGGTCAGATTATTTCTCCGGTGCGTGCGACCATCATTAAGCCGGTGGATCGTAGTAGGGTGCTGACTGCGCCTGCCCGTACCGCGCGTCCTGCGGCTGTCGTGACTGCCGCGGCTCCTGCGGAGACTGAGCCGGAGAACGTTCTGCGTGCCCCGGCGCGCCAGGAAGCGCCCGCCGTTCAGCCTGCTGAGCCTACCCGCCTTGAGGCGGCTGCGACCATTCACGACACCTATGAGAAGCTTCCGCATGATGAGCCGGTGCAGGAGCGCCGCGGTATCTTCTCGAAGATGAAGCGTTTCTTTGGCGTGGATGTGTACGAGCCTGAGGAAGCTCAGGAGAGCGCCGAAAAGGAAAGCCCTGAGAAGGCTCAGGCAGTGAAGGAACAGGCTGTGAACGCTGAAGCGAAGCCTGAGCCCCAGCCCGCCGTGGATGCGGAGGCGCTGGCTCGTGCCGAGGCTGAGCGCGCTGAGCGTTTGAAGGCGCTGCACGCGGCGGTTGAGCAAGAATCTGCTGAGGAAAACTCTGCTGAGGAGGTTTCCGTAGAAGAGCCGGTTGAAGAAACCGCTGAGGAATCTAACCTCGCGCAGGAATTGACGCAGGAATCGGCTGAGGAGCCGGTAGAGGCCGACTCCCAGGTTGAGGAGAGCTCTTCTGAGGGTGCTGCAGCTTCTTCTGGTTCGGTGCTGTCTCATGGCCGCGGTAAGGGCTCGAAGAAGTCGAAGAAGAAGCGCCGTTAGGGCTGCCGAATCCCCGTTTTCGCCCGGAAATACCCTCGATAAGCCTGCGGGAAAAGCGGAAATTCAGGGAAAAACTCCTGAAATACCGCTCTCGAATGGTGAAAATGGGGGTAAACCTAGTACTCTAGGTAGGTAGCGCTCTAAAACGCAAGGGTATTTCTGTGCCTAAAATGCGTTTTGGATCGGTTATACCGGTATAAATATCCCCGGGTAGCTACCGAGTCGAATGGCTCGGCCGGGTACGAGTAAAGTGAGGAAATCCTATGGGTTCCGTTATCAAGAAGCGCCGCAAGCGTATGTCCAAGAAGAAGCACCGCAAGCTGCTTCGTAAGACCCGCCACCAGCGCCGCAACAAGAAGTAAATAGACTTCTTTCGCCCCGCCCTCCGCATGGAGAGGCGGGGTTTTTGCGTTCCTGCAGTTTCGCGGGCGGGGTTTTATACACGGGGTTTTGTACGCCGGGTTTCGTATTCGTAGAGGGGATGTGCGGGTTACCTGTTTGGGGTGCGGCGTGCTATCTGAGAGACTGGGATTATGACTGAAACTTCCACCATTAAAGTTCACCTCATGCGTCACGGCGAGGTGCACAACCCCGAGCGTATCGTGTACGGCCGTCTGCCCGGCTACCGTCTGTCCGATAAGGGCCAGCAGATGGTGCGTCTGAGCGCTGAGGAGTTCGCGGCTCGTGCTGAGCGCGGCGCCCGTTTTGTGCATCTGGTCTGCTCGCCGTTGCAGCGTACCCGTGAGTCTGCCGCCCCGGTTGAGGAGCTGCTGGGCCTGACCGCGCAGCCGGATGAGCGCGTCATTGAGGCGGATAACTACTTTGAGGGTCTGCACGTGAACGCGCAGGAGCTGCTGAAGAACCCGCGTCACTGGACGAAGCTGTACAACCCGGCGCGCCCCTCCTGGGGTGAGTCGTATCTGGATCAGATTCGCCGTATGGCTGCGGCTGTTCAGGATGCGGCGCGTACCGCCTACGAGTTGGGCGGCGAGGGTGCGGAGGCGATTATTGTGTCGCATCAGCTGCCGATTTGGATTACTCGCCTGGGTGTTGAGGGCCGCATGCTGCAGCATGACCCGCGTGCCCGTGAGTGCAACCTGGCGTCGATTACGACCCTGGCGTTTAGCACCACTGATTTTGAGCATGAGATGCCGCATTTTGTGGAGTATTCGGAGCCTGCTGCACCGCTGTACGGTGGCGTGATTCAGCTGCCCGGTAGCTAATCCCCGAAGCTGTTTTGAGCATAGAAAGAGGCTGTGAACCCATCCGTTACGGATGTGCTCACAGCCTCTTTCTGTACACCTTGAGGGGCGTGAGCCTAGCTGTCTCGGCTAGTTCTGCCCGTTACCCTGATTCGGGGTGCCGTCCTCGGGATCTTTACGTTCGGAATCCTGCGTGTTGTGCGATTCTGCTTCGCGGCTGCGGCGTTCGCGTTCTGCTTTTGCTTTGAGCCAGCGCAGGTACTCTTCATCGTCGTCGGGGGAAGATACCGAGGGCGCCGGGGTGCTGCGTCGCTGACCGAAGCCGCGGCGAGCGCCTGCTGCGGGCTGTGCCTTGGGGCGGCCCAGGATGAGCCACATGAGCGGGCCCACCACGGGGAAGAGCAGGGTGACGAGAACCCACAGCCACTTGGGCAGGGTTCGCGCCTCGTGTGCGGGGGTGCGGACGGCGTCCAAGAGGGTGTAGAGGGTCAGCCCCACGATGAGGGCGGCGCCGCCAATAATCAGCATGGCTCGAATCATAAGCACTACTATGACATACCGCCGCGTTATCGCAGAACTATGAACAGGGCGCCCGCTAGCGGCGTAACGGCGCGGTAATCTGGCGCAGATTTGTAGGTCGGCTTAGTAGCCGGTGAACACCTGAACCTCGTGGCTAATAATATCCAGCGAACCCAGCCACACGGCGAGGGCTAGAATCACGGAGTACACGAGCGCCACAATACCCGCCTGCTTGAGCACGGGGATTAGCTCGCGGCCGCCGCGCGTCCACACGGTCACGCAGGAGTGGATGGTCGGGCCGACCAGCAGGAAGATCAGCAGGAACCAGGGGTTCTCATCGAGCAGGAGCACGCCCAGACCCAGTGCCAGCGCCATTTCCACGATGTAGGTGATGCGCGACCAGCGTTCGCCCAGGCGGACCGCCATGGTCAGCTTGCCCGCCTCAATGTCGGTGGGAATGTCGCGCACGTTATTCGCCATGAGCAGCGCACAGGAAATCAGACCAATGCCGATAGCACCCACCCAGCCGAGCAGGGTCAGGGTGTGCGCCTGCGTGTAGAGGGTGCCCAGGGTCGCGACCAGACCAAAGTAGACGAAGACGAACACGTCACCCAGACCCATGTAGCCGTAGGGGTGCTTGCCGCCGGTATAACCCCACGCCGCGAAGACGCTGGAGGCGCCAATCGCCAGGAACCACCACTGGTTCGCCAAAGCAACCAGAGCAAGACCTGCAAGCATCGCTAGACCGAAGCAGGCGAAGGCGGCGAACTTGACGGAGCGGGGGCTTGCCACGCCGGAACCGACGAGGCGTAGCGGACCCACGCGGTCTTCGTCGGTGCCCTTGATGCCGTCGGAGTAGTCGTTGGCGTAGTTCACGCCGACCTGCAGGAAGAAGGCGACGAGGAACGCCAAGAACGCGTAGAGCGGCTTGAATGCGTTGATCTCGTAGGCGGCAGCTGAGCCGGCAATAATGGGGGCGACGGCGAGCGGCAGGGTGCGCAGGCGAGCGCCTTCAATCCATTGGGCGGCAGTTGCCACGGGGGTTCCTTCCGGGTCTATGTGCGTATGATGCGTGGGTTTTGTGATGAGACGGGTTGTGACGGTGACGGTCAGGGCGTGCGGCTGCGTGTGCGGGGTGAAAACCCGCGGATGAGCCTGCTTTAGCCCTGACGATAGTCTCTGTCCAGGATACTGTATATTTCTGCGCGGTCCGGCTTGCCGGTGCTGGTGAGCGGGAAATCCGGCAGGATGCTCAGCTGCTTGGGTGCGGCGGGGGCACCGAGCTTTTCGGCGCAGCGGGCACGCAGCAGGGCGCAGAGTTCTTCGTTCGGGGCGGGGCTATTCTCAGTAGGTGCAGCCGCGGTACCGGCAGAAGGTACCAGCGTGACCGCGGCGGCAATGGCTGTGCCCCAGCGGGCATCGGGTAGGCCGACTACGCAGGCTTCGCGCACGGCGGGGTGCTCTTCGAGGACGGTCGCCACGGCGCGGGCGGAGATTTTTACGCCTCCGCTGATGAGCACGTCGTCACTACGACCGAGCACCTGCAGGCGCGGCGCATTGCCGTGCGCAGTGCTGTCGGGGTCGTGCGCAGCGGTATCGGGGTCGTGCGCGGGGCTGAGCAGACCGTAGTCGTCGGTGTGGTACCAGCGGGTGCCGTCCGCGCCGGTGAAGAAGTGCTCGGCGGTGCGGGGGGCATCGCCCACGTAGCCGCTGGCGAGGTGCGCGCCGCTGATCCAAATACGGCCCACCTGCGCGGGCTTCCCCTCAATATCCGGCACGGCGGGCATACCTTCTTCGGGCACGAGCTCCACCCGCACGCCGGGCAGCACACCGCCTGAGTAGACGCATCCGCCGGCGGTTTCGGCACTGCCGTAGGTGGTCACCGTGTTCAGCCCCAGCGCGGTGGAGGCGGCGAGCAGGTCGGCGCTGGCGGGGGCGCCTCCGAGTAGGATTCCGGTGAAGGAACCGAGCGCCTCGTGAATCTCAGCGCCCAGGGACGGGCTGGCGTCCGCACTTTCAAGGAGCTTATGTAGCTGGGTGGGTACCAGGGAGATAAACCGGCGCGCTGAGCTCATTCGCTCAACCGCCTGCAGGAAAACTTCGGGGCTAAAGTGCACCGGCTCGGTCACGGAGCGGGCAATGACCGGGGCGGTGCCGGCGAGCACGGAGCGGGCGAGCACCTGCGCGCCGGCAATATAGTGCGCGGGAAGAGCTAGGAGCCACTGCGAGGCGGCATCGGAGTTTGAGTCGAAGAAGTTCTCGGTGGCTACCGCGCTGGCGGCAAGAGCCCGCCCGGTCAGCGCGGTGCGTTTGGGGGTTCCGGTGGATCCGGAGGTGCCCACCACCAGGGCAATAG